>Ga0193753_10002376_pt1 | contig 14854 bp, 11 predicted proteins | sample H1c2metaG_FD_144925 | JGI IMG/M metagenome (GOLD analysis project Ga0193753, IMG submission 144925) | Soil microbial communities from a riparian zone of the East river system, Colorado, United States - H1c2 | ecosystem: Environmental > Terrestrial > Soil > Riparian zone | place: USA: East... | reverse complement strand
CCGAAGGCCAGAACGAATACGACGGCAGCTTCGCCAACCAGGCGGACGTCGTGCAGCAGGTCGCCGGCGCGCGCCTGCGCTACACGGCGAGCGATGCGCTGTCGGTCACGCTCAATGCCGGCCGCAGCGTCGACGAAAGCGACGACTACAAGGACGGCGTCTTCAGCAGCCGCTTCGATACCCATCGCGACCTGGGTTCGCTGCAGGCCGATATCGATGTCGCCATGGGACTTTTCAGCCTGGGCTTCGACTGGCAGCGGGACGCGGTCGACAGCAATACCGCCTTCGACGAAACCCAGCGCATCAATCGCGGCGTGTTCGGCCAGTGGCAGGGCGATTTCGGCAAGCAGAGCCTGCAGGCCAGCGTCCGCCGCGACGACGATAGCCAGTTCGGCGGCGAGACCACCGGCAGCCTGCGCTACGGTTTCGCCCTAACCGACGACCTGAAGCTGATCGCGAGTTACGGCAGCGCCTACCGCGCGCCGACCTTCAACGATCTCTACTACCCGGGTTTCAGCAATCCCGACCTGCGCCCGGAAACTTCGCGCAGCGCCGAGCTGGGGTTGCGCGGTACGCAGGCCGCCTTCGGCTGGTCGGTGAGCGCGTACCAGACGCGCGCCGAAGACCTGATCACCTTCGACGCGGTGTCGTTCCTGCCCGCCAACGTGGACCGTGCGCGTATCCGCGGCGCCGAAGCGACGCTGGATTTCACGCTGGCCGGCTGGACCGTGCTCGGTACCGCGACCTGGCTGGATCCGCGCAACGACAGCGAGGGCTTCAATCGCGACAACCTGTTGCCGCGTCGCGCGCGGCAGAGCGGGCGGATCGACCTGGATCGCAGCGTCGGCAATTTCAGTTTCGGCGGCAGCGTGTATGCCGAAGGCGAGCGTTACGACGATCTGGCCAACCGCACCCGCCTGCCAGGTTATTCCCTGGTCGATCTGCGCCTGGGCTATGCGCTGAACAGCGACTGGTCGCTGCAGTTGAATGCCGCCAATGTGTTCGACCGCGAATACGAGACTGCGGCTTATTACAACCAGCCCGGGCGCAGTTATACGTTGAGCGTGAGGTTTCAGCCGAAGCAGTGAGGCGGTCTCCGCTTTCCTTGCGGAGAGCGGAGCGTCTGTCGGGGGCGCGGGACACGCTTTCCGCACCTGCCAACACGACCGCTGGCGTAGGTGCGAATTCATTCGCACGCTTTTTCGCAGCCGGGATAAGAGCGTGCGAATGAATTCGCACCTACAAAGTTGCTGCGGGTGTTCTGCGGCTTGACGAGAAAATCCCCCTGTGTCCCCCTTTTTCAAAGGGGGAGAAGGCAAACGCAGGACGTCTTGGGAATGCCGGACGCGTCATGACTCTCGTCATTGGCTGATGCGCGTCGTTCGTGCTTGACTGCACGTTCCTGATCGAAGGCGCCGACATGTCCCTGTCACCCTCCCTGCGGCTCTGCGCCGGCGGCTTGCTGCTGCTGGCTTCCCTCACGGCTTGCCGGCGCGACGATGCGCTGCAGGTCCATGGCGTGCGGGTGCAATTGGACAAGGCCGCGGCGCAACCGGTCTCCGGTCGGCTGCTGGTGTTCGCGATACCGGTGGCGGAAGCGCGCGCGCAGGCCAAGGAGGGCAAGGTCGACAAGGTGGATACCAGCCCGTTCATGCCCACCCAGGTGAGCGTCGCGGCCATGGAAGTGAACCATGTCGCGCCGGGCGCCAGTGTCGTCGTAGACACCGGAGCGCTCGCATTCCCGGCGGCTTTCTCCAAGCTCAAGGCCGGCGAGTACGCGATGCAGGCAGTGCTCGACGTCAACCACGATTACAACTACGGCGGTCGCGGCGCGGGCGACGTGGTCAGCGAAGTGACCACCGTCAGGCTCGGCGACGGCGCGGTGCCGTCGCTTACGCTGGTGCGCGCTTTGCCTGGCGCGAGCGGTCCGAGCTGGGAGTTGCCCGCGGACGCGCCCCAGCAAGTGCGCGATGAAGCCGCCGCGGCGCGCGCCCACGCCGAACCGCTGGATTTCGTCAGTCCCGCGCTGAGCGCCTTCTGGGGACGGCCCATGCACATCCGCGGCTGGGTGCTGTTGCCGCCCGACTACGCCGCGGATCGGGAATCGTGCTATCCCACGGTGTATTACACGCACGGATTCAGCGGCAAGCTGTCGCATCTGATCGCCGATGTCGCGTCGATGGACAAGCGCATGCGCAACGGCCAGATGCCGCCGATGATCTGGGTGTTCCTGGACGAGTCCAGCGCGACCGGCACGCACGAGTTCGCCGACTCGGTCAACAACGGGCCCTGGGGCACCGCGCTGACCGCCGAGCTGATTCCCGATCTGGAAGAACGCTACCGGATGGATGCGCGCGCATCCGGCCGCTTCCTCACCGGCCACTCGTCCGGTGGCTGGGCGACGTTGTGGCTGCAGGTGGCCTATCCGAAAGTGTTCGGCGGTACCTGGTCGACTTCGCCGGATCCTAGCGATTTCACCGATTTCACCGGGCCGGACATCTATGCCAAGGACGCCAACGTCTATCGCAAACCGGACGGCAAGGCGTGGCCGCTGGTGCGCGATAAGGGGGAGGTCAAGGCCACGTTCGAGGAGTTCGCCAGGCTCGAGCGCGTGCTCGGCCCCTACGGCGGACAGATGGCTTCTTTCGAATGGGTGTTCTCGCCGCGCGGCGACGATGGACGCCCGGTGCCGCTGTTCGACCGCGAGACCGGCCGCGTCGACCCGGCCGTCGCCGCCTACTGGCGCGAGCATTACGACATCGCGCATCGCCTGCGCACGCAATGGCCCGCGCTGAAGGCGGACTTGGACGGCAAGATCCACGTCATCGTCGGCGATGCCGACACGTTCTACCTCGATGGCCCCGCGCGCCGGCTCAAGGCCACGCTGGAATCGCTCGGCGCCAAGACCGATGTGCGCTTCCTGCCTGGCCGCAGCCATTTCGACCTTTACGTCGAGGGCGACGACCGCCGCGCGCTGTCCAGCAGGATCGCCTGGGAAATGTATGCGGTGGCGCGGCCGGATGCGCCGAAGCCGTCAAAAGAGCGCGCACCCTCGGACGCGGTACCGGCTACGCGCTGATCCATGCGCGCTGATCCATGCGCGCTGGTCCGATGCGTGCCGATCCGTGTGCACTGATCCGTGCGCACTGATCCGGCGCACATGCGAGTATCACTTCCCCTTCGGGATGGCAGGCGTTGTTGACAAGCACTTTGTTTGCTTAAAGGAACAGAACCCCGCCGAAGCGGGGTTCTGTTTTTTGCCGGCATCGGATGCCCGCTTTCACCATTTGAAGCCGACCTTGCCATACACGAACGTGCCATTGAAGCCGAATGGCGACGCGGCGCTGTACGGGATCTGCCCGCCGGTGGTGTTGGGCAGGATGGTCTCGTCCGGATACTCGTCGAGGATGTTGTCGCCGCCGATCGTGTACTCCCAGCCGTTGTGCTTGTAGGTCGCGGAAACGTCCAGCGTCCACTTGGCGCCGTAGGTCTGGTCGCGGTTGGCCGAGGCCGGATCGAACAACACGGTGAATTCGCCGTAGCGGGTGGCGCCGGCGCTGAAGTTCCAGCGGTCGCTGCTCCACACGCCGCCGAGGAAGGTCTTGTCGTGCGGCGCACCCTTCGTGATGCGGCCCTGTTCGACGCGACCGATGCGGTTGAGATTGAGGCCGCCGGAACTGAGCTCGGGCGGATTGGGCGCGATGCGTTCGATCTCGGTCTTGTTGTAGTTGTAGCCGGCGGTGAAATCCAGGTTGCCGCCGTCGAAGGTCCAGCGATAGGTGCCGACCAGGTCGACGCCGCGCGTGCGCGTATCGACCGCATTGGTGAAGTAGCGTCCGCCGGTGACGCCGACGAAGCCGCGCGCCGCCAGGAAGTCGCGCACCGCGGTGCTGGTGCCGCTGTCAATCAGGTTCTCCGACAGGATGACGCGGTCGTCGATGTCGATCTGGTAGGCATCGATGGTGACGTACAACGCCTCGATCGGCTGCAATACCAGGCCCAGGCCGACGTTGGTCGATTCTTCGGCTTTCAGCGGCTCGGCGCCCAGCGCGATGGCCACCGGATCGCTGACGGCGAAGGTGCGCACGTCGAACGGCGCGCCGCCGATGAAATTGGTGGCGGTGGACTGGAAGAACTGCTGCTGCAGCGAAGGCGCGCGGAAACCGGTGGATACCGTGGCGCGCAAGGCCACCGCGTCGGTGAACGCGTAACGCGCCGACAGCTTGCCGGAGGTGGTGTTGCCGAAATCGCTGTAGTCCTCATAGCGCCCGGCGATGCCGGCCGAGAACTTCTCGGTCACATCCGCTTCCAGGTCCGCGTACACCGCATAGCTGTGGCGGTCGTAATGGCCGGCATCGCCGGGCTTGAAGCCCGGGAAGACCTGCGCGCCGGGCGCGGTGTTGATCGGGCCGTCGCCATCGACGTACGAGCCCAGCTCGCCTGGGCCCTGGTTGAACTTCTCGCCGCGGTATTCGGCGCCGAACGCGAAGGTCAGCGGCCCGGACAGCCAGTCGACATCGAAAGGCTTGCTGATGTCGGCATTGAACAGGTTCTGCGTCACTTCCAGCGCACCGGCGTAGAACTGCAGCGGCGAAGTCACGCCAAGGCTGCGGTTGAGCGTGTTTTCGATGTTGAAGCCGAGGTGGTTGTAGCCGTAGTTGTAGCTCAGGTCCCAGTCCCAGCCGCCGCCGGTCGCGCCGCGCACGCCCAGCACCGCGGAGCGGTCCTGGGAGATGTTGTGGATCTGCGGCAGGAAGCCGTTCGGGTAGATCTCCGGCGTATTGCGGCTGTCGTCCGGCGCACGGAAGAAGCCGTTGGACAGCGCATCGCGATTGCTGGCCATGGCGAAGGCGTAGGCGGTGATGGCGTCGTTGAAGGCGAACTCGCCGTTCAGCGACACCGCGCCCTGGCTGATCTTGGGATCGCCATAGCGCTGCACCACCCTGCCGATCGGCGGGATCGGGCTCGGTGCGGGAAGGGCGGCGGCATTGAACGGGCGCGCACGATCGGTCTGCTCGTTGTGCAAAGCTTGTCCGGCGACGTGCAACTGCCCGCGGTCGCCTGCGAAGTTGAAACCGCCGTCGCCGATCAGCTGCGTCTGTGCGCCGTCGCCGGCGGTGTAGCCGCCGTACTTGGCTTCGATGCCGCCGCCTTCGCCGCCCTTGAGCACGATATTGATCACCCCGGCGATGGCATCGGAGCCGTACTGCGCCGAAGCGCCGTCGCGCAGCACTTCGACGCGTTCGACCGCTGCGATCGGAATCGCATTGATGTCGACCGGCGACGAGCCGCGGCCCTGGCTGCCGTTGAGATTGATCAGCGCGGTGCTGTGGCGGCGCTTGCCGTTGACCAGCACCAGCACCTGGTCGGGTGCCAGGCCGCGCAACTGCGCCGGGCGCACCGCGTCGGTGCCGTCGGTAATCGCCGGACGCGGGAAATTGAGCGAGGGCAGGGCACGCGCCAGCGCGGTGGCGAGCTCGGACGTGCCAGTGGACTGAAGGGTTTCCGGGGTGATCACATCGATCGGCGCGAGCGACTCGGCGACCGTGCGGTCGGCGACGCGGGTGCCGGTGACGACCACATTGTCGAGCGTGCGCACCTGTTCGCTTGCCGCCGGAGCGGGCGCGGCTTGCTGGGCGAAGGCGGGAGTGCCGAGTACGGCGAGTACGGCGACCACCAGGGGGCGGCGGGAACGGGCAGCGAAATAAGGCAAGGTCATGGCGAAGCTCCTCGGGGGAAAGGAAATCAGCGTCCTGCCCGTTGGCTTTAACATGTTTTTTACATATGAGTCAATCGCTGCATCGGCATGAAGCGATAGTTTCATTTGCAACCTCGCCAGATAGTCCGCTGCCCTGTAGAGCGGAGCTTGCTCCGCTGCTTTTTCCGCTCCGAAAGCAGCGGAGCAAGCTCCGCTCTACAAAAGATTCGGGAGCAGGCGAAAGATTCGGAAGCAGGCGAATCAATGACTCTGTAGAATCCGCGCCCTCATGATTTCCTTCCGCAATTTCGCCCTGCGTCGTGGCGAACGCCTGCTCCTGTCCGAAGTCGACCTGACCCTGCACGCCGGCTGGCGCGTCGGCGTGGTCGGCCGCAACGGCACCGGCAAGTCGTCGCTGTTCGCCGCGGTCCGCAACGAACTGGAGCCCGATCGCGGCGATCTGGACGTGCCCAACCGCGTGCGCATCGCCAGCATCGCGCAGGAAATGCCGTCGCTGCCCGATCCGGCGATCGATTTCGTGCTGTCCGGCGATGCCGACGTGCACGCCGCGCTGCAGGCCGAGGCCAACGCCTTCGCGGCCGAGGACTGGGAAGCGGTCGCCGAAGCGCACCACCGGCTGGAAGAGGTCAACGGCTACGACGCCACAGCGCGCGCCGGCAAGCTGCTGCACGGCCTGGGCTTCTCCGCCGAGACCCATTCGCGCGCGGTCAGCACCTTTTCCGGCGGCTGGCGCGTACGCCTGAACCTGGCGCGCGCGCTGATGACGCCGAGCGACCTGCTGCTGCTCGACGAGCCCACCAACCACCTGGATCTCGACGCGGTGCTGTGGCTGGAGCAATGGCTGCTGAAGTATCCGGGCACGCTGCTGCTGATCAGCCACGACCGCGAATTCCTCGACAACGTCAGCACGCACACGCTGCATCTGCACGAGGGCAAGGCCAAGCTCTACACCGGCGATTACACCGCCTTCGAGCGCCAACGCGCCGAGCAGTTGCGTCAGCAGCAGATCGCGCACGACAAGGAACAGGTCGAACGCGCGCACCTGCAGAGCTTCATCGACCGCTTCAAGGCCAAGGCCAGCAAGGCCAAGCAGGCGCAGTCGCGGATGAAGCGCCTGGCCAAGCTGGCCGGCACCGAGGCGGTGCGTGCCGAGCGCGAGCTGCGCATCGAATTCCCGGTGCCGTTGCGGCTGCCGCATGCGCTTTTGCGCTTGAATCATGCCGATTGCGGCTACCCGGCCGTTGTAAGAGCGGCTTCAGCCGCGAGCTTTTCCCAGCCGCAGCGTGCGCAAGATCAAGAGCTCGCGGCTGAAGCCGCTCTTACGAAGAGCGGAGAGACTACGATCCTGCACAACGTCGGCTTCGGCCTGGAAGCCGGCGACCGCATCGGCCTGCTCGGCGCCAACGGCGCCGGCAAGTCGACGCTGGTGAAGACGCTGGTCGGCGAGCTGGCGCCGCTGTCGGGCGAGCGCTATGCGCATCCGGACCTGCGCATCGGCTACTTCGCGCAGCACACGGTCGAATCGCTGAAGAAGGGCGCCTCGCCGGTCGACCATCTGCGCGAGCTTTCGCCCAATGCCACGTCGCAATCGTTCCGCGACTTCCTCGGTAAATGGAATTTCCCCGGCGACCGCGCGTTCGAGAGCATCGACGGCTTTTCCGGCGGCGAGCGGGCGCGGCTGGCGCTGGCGCTGATCGCGTGGCGCCAGCCGAACGTGCTGTTGCTCGATGAGCCCACCAACCATCTCGACCTCGACATGCGCGAGGCCCTGGCCGAAGCGCTCAGCGACTTCGACGGCGCGATCGTGCTGGTGTCGCACGACCGCCACCTGATCGGCCTGGTCAGCGATACGTTCTGGCGCGTCGCCAACGGCCGCGTCGAGCCTTTCGATGGCGATCTCGACGAATACGCGGCCTGGCTGCGCGCGCGTCCGGCGTCGGATATGGGGCCCACCGCTCCGGCCGCGGCCGCGATCGCCGCGCCGGCACCCGTCGCCAGGCCGAAAACGGCCAAGGTCAATCCGCACAAACTGGCCAAGGCCGAGGCGCGGGTCGCCGAAATCGAGGCCGAGCTCGCTGCCATCGAGCAGGCCCTGGCGGATCCGGCGCTGTATGCCGACGGCGGCGCGCGTGCGGCCGAACTCGGTCGCCGCCAAGGCGAAATGCGCGGCCAGCTGGAGGCGGCGGAGTCCGAGCTGCTGCAGCTTTACGAGGCCAGCGCGGCCTGATGGGCCACGCCGTGCCTTGGAATCGGGGCCGTACGACCCCAAACTCACTCCCGCTACTCCCACCTGGTTTCAGCCATGCCGATCTACGCTTTCCGCTGCGCCGAATGCGGCCATCAGTTCGACCGCCTGCAGAAACTGTCCGATCCCGACCCAGAGACGTGCCCTAACTGCGGCGCGAATGCGGTCGGTCGCCAGGTGACCGCCCCGTCGTTCCGGTTGTCCGGCAGCGGCTGGTACGAGACCGACTTCAAGAAAGGCAGCGACAAGAAACGCAATCTCGCCGAAGGCGGGGAAGGCGCCAGCAAGAATGCGGCGCCCGCCAGTGATAAGAAGGCCGAGCCCACCACGCCCAAGCCGGAAACCAAGCCGGCGGCCAAGCCCGCCGCCGACGCCGGTTGAGGGTCAGTAAGGCCGCGGACCCTGGCCCGCGTCGAAGAGGCCGCTGCAGCCGCCATCGACCCAGATGACACCGAGCCTGGTGTCATAGCCCCAGGTCTGGTTTTCGCGGCAACCGCTGCTGGACAGCTGTCGTTGCAGACGCGGATGGCCGTAGTCACGGTTCCAGTTGCACTGGCTGCGGCGCATGTCGCGACTGCTGCAGGTGACGCTGTAGTTGGGGTTGAGCGTGACGCCCTGCGCGAATTCAGCGCGACAGCCGCCGCTGACCGTGACCTGGCCGCGTTGCGATTGCCAGGTACGGCCCTGCTCGCAGGCCGAGCCCGAGATCTTCCGCACCAGCCGCGAAGGGCCGCTCCACGGCGTAGGACAGGTGCGCGAACGGTTGTTCACGCTTTCGCAGCGGACCACGCCCTGCGACGGCGGCAGCACGTTGGGAGCGGCCTCGAATTCGGCGCGGCAGCCGCCGCCCACATAGACCTGTCCACGCTGCGATTGCCAGGTGCGGCCTTCCTGACAGGCCGTGCCCGACAGTTGCCTTACCAGCCGCGACGGACCCGGCCATGGCGTCGGACAGGTCTGCGCGCGGTTGTTGACGCTTTCGCAGCGGATGCGTTGGCCGTTGCCGGGGTAGGGCGGCTGCGGACCACCGCCACCGCCATAACCCAGCGATTGCGCGATGTCCTGCTTGATGCGGCTGAAACCCCAGTTGGAACGGTTGACCTGGTCCAGATAGAAGCGCAGCTGGTCGTCCGGGATGCGGCGGCCGCGCGATTGTTCCTGGTATTCGAGGCTGATCACGCGGACCTGATCGTTCTGGGACAGCGTGCGCAGGTTTTCCGGCGCGTAGGCGCGCTGCTGGGGTTGGGCGGGAACGGTCGTCGCAAGCAGCAGGCCCGCGACCAGTACCAGGCACTTCAGAAGACGCTTCATGGGTTCCCCTAGGCGTGTGGAACGTGCAAGCAGGCGGTTCCGCGCGATAGCGAGCGCAGTAGGGCGCCGCAACCGTTAAAATGATGTGTTTCCGGCCTTGGGCCGGACCCCCATCCACCGGCTCGGCCGGACGGATCGTAACCTCCGGAGCATCCATGCGTACCCACTTCTGCGGCCTCGTCGACGAGGCGCTGATCGGCCAGACCGTCACCCTGTGCGGCTGGGCGGACGTCGCCCGCGATCTCGGCGGTCTGTGCTTCATCGACCTGCGCGACCACGAGGGCATCGTCCAGGTCGTGGCGGAGCCGACCACCGACGCGGCTTTCGGCGCGGGCGAGGCCAATGCCGCGGTCGTCGCCGCGGCGGCACAGGTCGGCTACGAAGACTGCCTGCGCGTGACCGGCATCGTGCGCAAGCGGCAGTCGGTCAACGACAAGATCAAGACCGGCCAGGTGGAAGTGGTCGCGCTCAAGATCGAATTGCTCAACAAGGCCGAGCCGTTGCCGTTCCATGCCCACGAGAACCCGGGCGAGGACATCCGCCTCAAATACCGCTACCTCGACCTGCGCACGCCGCACATGCAGCGGATGATGCGCACCCGCATCAAGCTGGTGCAGGCGTTGCGGCGCTGGCTGGACGCGCGCGGCTTCCAGGACATCGAGACGCCGATCCTGACCAAGGCCACGCCGGAAGGCGCGCGCGACTTCCTGGTGCCGGCGCGCCTGCATCCGGGCGAGTTCTACGCGCTGCCGCAGTCGCCGCAGCTGTTCAAGCAGATCCTGATGATGGCCGGCTTCGACCGCTACTACCAGATCGCGCGCTGCTTTCGCGACGAAGCGCTGCGCGCCGACCGCCAGCTCGAGTTCACCCAGCTCGATATGGAGTTCGCGTGGGTGGACGAGAAGATCGTGCAGGATACGGTCGAGGCGATGGTGCGCGACGTGTTCCGCGAAGTGATGCAGGTCGAGCTGGCCGCCGAATTCACGCGCATCACCTATGCCGAAGCGATGCGTCGCTATGGTTCCGACAAACCCGACCTGCGCATCGCGCTCGAGTTGGTCGATGTTGCCGGACTCGTCAAAAACAGCGAATTCAAGGTGTTCACCGACTGGGCCAGCCACGAGGACGGCCGCGTGGTCGCCTTGCGCGCGCCGGGCGGGGCGACGCTGTCGCGCAAGCAGATCGACGACTACGCCGCGCACGCCGCCAAATACGGCGCCAAGGGCCTGGCTTGGATGAAGGTGGAAGACGCCGGCAAAGGCCGCGAAGGCATCAATTCGCCGATCGCCAAATTCCTCGACGACGCCACGCTCGTCGCCCTGCTCGCCGCGACGCAGGCGCAGAGCGGCGACCTGCTGTTCTTCGGCGCCGCCACGTACAAGACCGCGTCCGATTTCATGGGCGCGTTGCGCCTGAAGCTGGGCAAGGACCTGAACCTGGTCGGCGAAGGCTGGGCGCCGCTGTGGGTCACCGACTTCCCGATGTTCGAGTGGGACGAGGAGGAAGGCCGTTACGTCGCGCTGCATCACCCGTTCACCGCGCCCGCGGTCGACGACGTCGCCGACCTGCGCGCCAATGCCAGGACGGCGGTGTCGCGCGGCTACGACATGGTGCTCAACGGCAACGAGATCGGCGGCGGTTCGATCCGCATCCACAATTCGGCGATGCAGTCGGCGGTGTTCGAACTGCTCGGCATCGGCGCCGAGGAGGCGCAAGGCAAGTTCGGCTTCCTGCTCGACGCGCTCAAGTACGGCGCGCCGCCGCACGGCGGCATCGCCTTCGGCATCGACCGCATCGCTGCGCTCATGGCGGGGACCGAATCGATCCGCGACGTGATCGCCTTCCCCAAGACCACCACCGCGCAATGCCTGATGACCGGCGCGCCTTCGCCGGTGCCGGACAAGCAACTCGCCGAAGTGCACGTGTCCATACGTGCCAAAGAGTGACGCGCAGCTTGTTTTTAAGGCGAATCTTGCGGCGCGAGTAGCGTAGCCTTCGGCATGCAGGGGGATTCATTGACCGAAGGAGTGGACTATGACTCGTGCAAACAAGGCTTGGCGGACGATGCTGGTGGCGCTGATGCTGTTGCTGGTCGCCGGCACCGCGCTCGCGCGCTGGCCGATCCTGGGAGAGGAATGGGCCGAATGGACCCGCTACGACAGCAGCGGCAACGCCATCGGCGGTGGCCGTATCGAGTGCGACGGCAACATCTACACATGGGGCAATGCTGGCTCGCCGACCGGCCTCACGCTGTATTCCTGCAACTGAACGACCGGCGAAGGGCGGCGACAGTCGCCCTTCGTCTTGTGTTATCCATGGCGCCATGACACGACGCGTCGTCCTGCTGCACGGCATCTGGATGGTCGGCGCCACCATGCAGTGGTTCGGCGCGCATCTGAAGGCGGCCGGTTTCGCGCCGGAGACTTTCGGCTATCACAGCGTCGTCGGCGGCCCGGACGCTGCGGTGCCGCGCCTGGTCGAGCAGCTCCGCAACGGCGGCGAAGCGGACATCGTCGCGCACAGCCTGGGCGGATTGATCGCGCTGCAGGCGCTGGCCGCGGAGCCGGACCTGCCGGTGTCGCGCATGGTCTGCCTGGGCGTGCCGCTGTGCGGCAGCGCGGCCGCGAATGGGCTGTCGCACGTGCCGGTGGCCGGGCTGATGCTGGGCCGCAGCGCGCCTTTGCTGCAGCAGGGCTGCGCGGTGTGGCCGGACAGGTTCCAGGTCGGCATGATCGCCGGGCGGCTGCCGCACGGGCTGGGCGCGCTGTTCGCGCATTTCGACGGCGAGCACGACGGCACCGTATCGGTCGAAGAGACGCGCAGCCCGGCCCTGGCGGACCACATCCTGGTCGAAGCCGGCCACAGCGGCTTGCTGTTCTCCGCGCAGGCGGCGCAGCATGCGGTCGAATTCCTCCGCGACGGGCGTTTCCGGCACTGAGCCGACCCAGGCACGCGGGCCGGATAGCGCGGCAGATCGGGTAAAATCGCCGCTTAACCATCGCAATCCGGTCGGAATTTTCATGGGTAGAGGACCTTCCATCGAGGGCCGCAAGAACGCCGAAGACGCCAAGCGCGGCAAGATCTTCACCAAGATCATCCGCGAGATCGGCGTGGCCGCGCGCGGCGGCGGCGGCGATCCCGCCGGCAATCCGCGCCTGCGTACCGCCATCGACAAGGCCTTGGGCGCGAACATGTCCAAGGACGTGATCGAGCGCGCGATCAAGAAGGCCACCGGCGAGCTGGAAGGCGTCGAATACGAGGAAATCCGCTACGAGGGCTACGCGCCCGGCGGCATCGCGGTGATCGTCGACTGCCTCACCGACAACAAGGTCCGCACCGTCGCCGACGTACGCCACGCCTTCGGCAAGTTCGGCGGCAACCTCGGCACCGACGGCTCGGTCGCCTTCATGTTCAAGAAGCTCGGCGTGCTCACCTACGCGCCCGGCGCGGACGAGGACGCGGTCACCGAAGCCGCGATCGAGGCCGGCGCCGACGATGTGGTCGTGTATCCGGACGACGGTTCGATCGACGTGCTCACCGCCGCGGATGCGTTCGCAGCGGTCAAGGCGGCGATGGAAGGCATCGGCTTCAAGCCCGACCTGGCGGAAGTCACCCTGCGCGCCGACAGCGACATCGCGGTGGCGGGCGAAACCGCCCAGCAGGTCGCCAAACTGCTCGCCTGGCTCGAGGACATGGACGACGTGCAGAACGTCTACAGCAATGCCGACCTCGGCGAAGACGCGTACGCGTAGACTGGCGAGGTGACCAGAATCCTCGGCATCGACCCCGGCTCGCAACGGACCGGGGTGGGCATCATCGACGTCGATGGTTCTGGCAGGACCACGCACGTGTTCCACGCGCCGCTGAACCTGATGGTGGCCGACGCGGCGCTCGCCGGCAATTTCCCGCAGCGGTTGAAGTTATTGCTCGACGGCTTGTCGCGGATAATCGACGACCACCGGCCCGACGAGGTCGCGATCGAGCAGGTCTTCATGGCACGCAATCCCGATTCGGCGCTCAAGCTGGGCCAGGCGCGCGGCGCGGCGATCTGCGCGGTGGTGATGCGCGACCTGCCGGTGCACGAATACGCGGCCAAGGAGGTCAAGCTGGCCGTGGTCGGCAAGGGCGGCGCGGACAAGGTGCAGGTGCAGCACATGGTCGGCATCATGCTCAACCTCAAAGGCAAGCTGCAGGCCGACGCCGCCGATGCGCTGGCAGTGGCGATCACCCATGCGCACGTGCGCGCCAGCGCGCAGCGGATGGGCGTGAACGTGCGCGAAGCTTGGAGCAGGAAGTGAACTTTCTCAGCGCGCGAAACATGATGCTGTTCCCCCCTTTGAAAAAGGGGGGCAGGGGGGATTTGCTTCGCGTTCTTCGTAAGAGCGGCTTCAGCCGCGAGCGTTTGATCCTGGCGACAAGCAAGAGCTCGCGGCTGAAGCCGCTCTTACGAAGAGCAAAAGCAAGGGCGAATCCCCCTGTATCCCCCTTTTTCAAAGGGGGAGAAATCATGAGCGGGGGCGAATCGTGATCGGACGGTTGAAAGGGATCCTGATCCACAAACAGCCGCCCTGGCTGGTGGTGGACGTGCACGGCGTCGGCTACGAGCTGGAAGCGCCGATGAGCACCTTCTACGACCTGCCCAAGATCGGCGGCGAAGTGTCGCTGTTCACGCACTACGCGCAAAAGGAAGACAGCGTGTCGCTGTACGGTTTCCTGAGCGAATCCGAGCGCCGCCTGTTCCGCGACGTGCAGCGGGTCAGCGGCATCGGCGCCAAGATCGCGTTGGCGGTGCTGTCGGGCGCTTCCGTCGACGAGTTCGCGCGATTGCTGCAGACCGGCGACGTGACCGCGCTGACGCGGATCCCCGGTATCGGCAAGAAGACCGCCGAACGCATGGTGGTGGAGCTGCGCGATCGCGCCGTGGACCTGATCGGCAGCGGAGCGCCGGTCGCGATGGGCAAGGGCCCGGCCGATCCGCTGTCCGAGGCGATCATCGCCCTGCAACAACTGGGCTACAAGCCGGCCGAGGCGCAGCGAATGGCGAAAAACGTCGCCGCCGACGGTGATGCTCCTGAAATCATCATCCGCAAAGCGCTACAGTCCGCGCTTCGTTGAATCCGGACAGCGCGATCCGCCAGCCGGATGCGACCAGGAAGCCCATGGCCACCTCGCACAACAGTTCCGCCCCAGGCAATTCCCATGCGCACGGCCACGGCAAGACCGGTCTGCCGGCGCTGGTGGTGGGCGCGATCGGCGTGGTGTTCGGCGACATCGGCACCAGCCCGCTGTACACGCTCAAGGAAGCGTTCTCGCCGCATTTCGGCCTGATCGGCAATCACGACACGGTGCTCGGCATCCTGTCGCTGGTGTTCTGGGCGCTGATGATCGTGGTCACGGTCAAGTACGTCACCATCATCATGCGCGCCGACAACGAGGGCGAGGGCGGCATCATGGCGCTGATGACGCTGGCTCAGCGCACCCTGGAGAAGGGTGGGCGCTCGGCTTACGTGGTCGGCATCCTCGGCATCTTCGGCGCATCGCTGTTCTTCGGCGATGGCGTGATCACGCCGGCGATCTCG
>Ga0193753_10002375_pt1 | contig 14855 bp, 10 predicted proteins | sample H1c2metaG_FD_144925 | JGI IMG/M metagenome (GOLD analysis project Ga0193753, IMG submission 144925) | Soil microbial communities from a riparian zone of the East river system, Colorado, United States - H1c2 | ecosystem: Environmental > Terrestrial > Soil > Riparian zone | place: USA: East... | reverse complement strand
CGTGGCGGGGAGGGACGATCCGCCCGCGGTCTCGCGACGATCGTCGCGAGACCGACGGGCTCAGGGCAGCGTCAGCGAGTCGCCGCCGAACAGGCCGTTGCTGTCCTGCGCCGAGACCTTGAGCGTGACGGGGAACGCGCCGGGCGGGACGGGACCCGTGACGAGCGTGATCCCGAGCGGGTCCACCGCGGTGATGAAGAAGAACGGCAGCAGCGACGCGAAGGACAGCGGCAGCGCGTTGACCGACGCCTTCAGGCCGTGCTTCACGTCCTTGAAGCCGTCCGAATCCTCGATGCGGATCGTGATGAAGCCGTTCACGAGCGTCATCTCGACGCGCGGCCGTCCGCCCGTCGCGACGCAGGCGCTGTTCACCGCGACGATGGCGTCGACGTCCGCGGACGCCACGGAGTCCAGCCCGCAGTCCCACACGACGTGCCCCGTGCTGTCCAGCGCGACGCCGCTCTCCGCATCGACGAGCCGCACGTACTCGATGTCGAAGAGGTCCACGGAGCCGTTGAGCACCTCGGGCAGGCCGGCGAGATCGGCGTAGTCGAAGGCGTCGCCGCCGCAGGCCGCGATGTCCAGGTCGGAGACGCCGGTCGACGGGTTGGCGGAGACGGGCATCACGCCCGCGAAGCCGCGGTAGCCCGCGACCGGCTGGCCGAACTGCGGCAGGAACGGTCCCGCCGGCCCGGTGTAGCTGGTCGGGAAGCGCACGAAGTGCGTGCCGTCGGTGGAGACGTCCACGAACATCGCCTCCACGAAGACGCCGCTCGTGCCGACGACGTAGAACGGGTTCTCGCACACGAGGAGGTCCGTGCCCGGTCCGTCGAAGCCCGAGGACGCGAGCTGGAGCGTGAGCGAGCCGCCCACGCCGAGCGTGAGCACCTCGCCGGATCCGGAGAAGAGGCCCTGGCCGGTGGGTGCGCCGAGCGGATGGCCGAGATCGCCGCTCGCCGCCGGGCCCGGAAGGAACAGCAGCACGAGCTCCGCGTACGCGCAGGCGGGCGTGGTGAACGCGAGCCCGAGCGCGGCGCTGCAGATCGCGAGCGCGACCAGCGCGACGCGTCGCGCCGGAAGAGAAGGGATGCGGTGCTTCATGTTCAGCGCGCCACCACGAGCTGGAGCGCGTTGCTGATGCCGATGTCGCCGGCCTCCAGCGTGAAGGCCTGCGCCGTGAAGGGCAGTCCGATGGCCGCTTCCACGTGGTGGAGCAGCACCGTCCGCGAGGACTGACCGGTCGCGCCGACGGCCGGCAGCGCCAGCAGCAGGAAGGGCGCGTCGAAGCCCGCCGCGAGGTCGCCGATGCCGAAGAGCGTCGGGCCGACCCGGTCCGTGGACAGCAGCACGAAGGGCATCGCGCCGCGCGCGCCGCCCACCTCCAGCGTGAACTGCGCGTTGTTCGCGACGGTGCCCGTCACGGCCAGCGTCGCGAGGGGCGCGCTGCGCACGCTGCGGTCCACCGTGGGGCCGGCGAAGTCCTGCACGACGAGTTCGCCGTCGCCGCCCGCTCCGGGGAGCAGGCCGGCGGGGCCCTCGAGCAGCGTGAGCGCGCCCGAGAAGCCGAAGCCGTCCAGGTACGTCTCGTTCACGCCGTCGGAGAGCCCGTCGCCGTTGCCATCGGGAGCCAGGCGCCCGACCGAGCCCGAGAAGTCGGAGAAGTCGAGCAGGCCGGAGAGATAGAAGCTGCCGTCCTGCGCGCGCACGAGGTCGCTCGCGCCGGAGAGGCCGGCGGCGAAGGTCACGGCCTCGCCCGCGTCGAGCGCATCACCGTCCGCATTGCCGTCCGTGAGCGCGAGCACGCGTCCGACGAAGGTGCCGGCGCTCACGTCGGCGACGTGCAGCGTGGCGCCGCTCCACACCATGCCGGCGGCGAAGCCCAGGCCGTCCGCGTACACCGTGGCGCTGCCGCCCGCGATGCGCACGACGACGCCGAGCGTCGGCAGGATGCCGAAGGGCGTGGAGCCCGTGACGTACAGCTCGTCCGTTCCGGGCCGGTACGCCAGCGTGAAGGGCAGCGGGGCCGCGCCGTTGGAGAGCACGGGCAGCGACACCGGGTGCGGCACGTTCTCGCCGGCATCCAGCGCGTCGCCGTCGTGGTTGAGGTCGGCCAGCATGTGCAGCGCCGGCGCGGAGAGCGAGTCGCCGACGACGATCTGGCCCGTCACGGGCGACTGCGCGATGCCCGCCAGGCTGCCGAAGCCGGTGGCGAAGAGCGTGAGGGTGCCGTCGGCGTGGCGCACCGAGAGCTGGTCGTTGCCGAACACGCCGGTCCCGACGAGCACGGTGCCGTCGGGCAGGATCTCGGCGAGGATGCCGGCCGATGCCGGCGAGGACTCCACGTTGAAGCCGGCCGGGACGACGACGTCCGAGGCGCGCGCCGCGGGCGCCAGCGCCAGCGCCGCGAAGGGCAGCGCACGGAGCGCGGAACCCGTCACGCAGGCGCGCAGCAGGGAGACCAGCGGGCGGCCGGCGTGCGGGGCGGTGCCGAGCGCGCGCGCCACGGAGCGCTCGCGCGGAGCGCCGAGGGGCGCGTGCGCGGTGTGGCGCGAGAGGTTCGCGCGGAGGGAGGTGAGCAGGGCAGTGAAGCGGGGGGACATGGCAGACTCCGGAAATGAGCCGGTCTGCGGTCCTCGAGTGTCCGACGAATGTCTGCCGGGAAACGCAGCAGGCCGCGCCGGGATCGCTCCCGCGCGGCCTCCTGCACTTCACCAACGGACGGCCCGCGCGCATCCCATATCCGGGGGTGGCGTGAGCGTTCGTCGGCCAGGTGTTCTGACTCGCGGATTGACCTCGGGGCGCGTCTTCCCACCGGTCCTGAGCGAGCTTTCTCGCGCAACCAGCAGTGACCGGAGCCTGCCGCGCCGTGTCGCAACGACACGTGGCAGCATCTCCCGGCGCCCTTTGACTCCGCACACAGCGGCGGGACCGTGACGGATTCACACCGTCTTCCCAAGGGCCGGCAAACACGACGGGTTGTGAAAAGAACGGGCCCGGCTCCCGACCGGGGCGGGCCGTTCTCGCACACCCGGGCCGCAGCGTCAATCCCGCCGCGGGAGCCTGCCGCACGCGGGCCGGTCGACGAGCACCTCGCGGCGCAGCTCGCCGTCCGTCCTCGGCGCGCCCTTCATCGCGGCGCACGCAGGGGCCATGATGGGACCAGCATGTCGCCTTCATTCCTGAAAGCCCTGTTCCTCGGCGAGCTGCGCCACGAGCTGCTCTCGCCCTTCCCGCGGCTGTCCGGCGAGCAGCGCGAGGTCGTGGACCTGTTCCGCGAGAGCCTGCAGCGCTTCGCGACGGCGTCCATCGACAGCCGGGCGATCGACCGCGAGCACAGCATCCCGCGCACCGTCATCGACGGCCTGGCCGAGCTGGGGCTGTTCGGCATGCGCGTGCCGGAGGAGTACGGCGGCCTGGGGCTGGACCTCAGCAGCTACGTGCGCATCGGCGCGGACCTCTCCATGCTGGACGGCGCGGTGGCCATCCTGTCCGGCGGGCACAGCACCATCGGCATCAAGGCGCTGCTGCTCTTCGGCAGCGCGGAGCAGAAGGCCCGCTACCTGCCGCGCCTCGCCACGGGCGAGCTGCTCGCGGCCTTCGCGCTCTCCGAGCCCGGCGCGGGCAGCGACGCGCAGGCGCTGCGCACGACCGCGACGCGCACGCCGGACGGCCGCCACTACCTGCTCAACGGCGAGAAGCTGTGGATCACGAACGGCGGCTTCGCGGACCTGGTCACGGTCTTCGCGCGCACGCCGGACCACCCGCGCGCCGACGGCCGGCCGTCGATCTCGTGCTTCCTCGTGGAGCGCGCGCACGGCTTCACCTCCGGCCCCGAGGAGGACAAGCTCGGCATCAGGGGCAGCTCCACGGTGCCGCTGCTCTTCCAGGACGTGAAGGTGCCCGCGGAGAACCTCGTGGGCGAGCCGGGCCAGGGCTTCCGGATCGCGCTCGAGGTGCTCAACACCGGGCGCACCGGGCTCGCGGGCGGCTGCGTGGGCAGCTGCCGCTTCCTGCTCGCGCGCATGGCGGAGTACGTCGCGGAGCGCCGGCAGTTCGGGCGGCCGATCGGCGAGTTCGAGCTCGTCCGCGAGAAGCTCGGGCGCTGCGCGCTCGACATCCACGCGCTGGAGTGCATGACCTTCCTCACCACGGGACTGTCGGACCGCGGGCACGAGGATCTCGCGCTGGAGGCCGCCGCGTGCAAGGTCTTCGGCACGGAGACGCTGTGGCGCACCGTGAACGACGCGATGCAGTGCGCGGGCGGCAACGGCTTCACGACCGACTACCCCTACGAGCGCATGCTGCGCGACGCGCGCGTCAACATGATCTTCGAGGGCACGAACGAGATCCTGCGCCTGATGATCGCGGGCAACGGCATCGCGGAGCCGGGCCGGCGCCTGGCCGCGGCCGGCCCCGGAGCCGCAGGCCCGGCCGCGGCGACGGGAGACTTCGGCAAGCGCGCGCGCGGCGCCGAGGCGCCCGACCCGATGCCCGTCCCGGCGCCGTTGCGCAGCGAGGCGCTCGCGCTCTCGCTCGGCACGGCCGACCTCGTGCAGGCCACGACCGCCGCGCTGGTCGCGCACGGCCCCGCGCTGAAGGACCGCCAGCTCGTGCTCGCCGCGCTGGCGGACCAGGCCATCGCGCTCTACGGCCAGGCCGCGGTGCTCGCGCGCGCGAAGGACGTCGTCGCCTCACGTGGCGAGGAGGCGGCAGCCGATGAGCTCCTGCTCGCGCGCGGCGCCTGCCGGCGCCTCTCGGCCCTCGCGCGCTCCGCCGTGGCGAGCCTGCGCGACAACGACCACGACCTGCTGCTGGGCGCCGCCGACCTCGCGCGCCGCCACACCGGCCTGCCCGGAGACCCCGCATGACCCCGAGCCCCGAGCTCCCGCGCCCTCCCGCCGGCGGCGCCCCCGACGGCCCCCGCGCGGCGGGCGGCGCCGGCAGCCCCGGCGAAGCCCGCACGCCCGGTGATGCCCGTACGCCCGGTGATGCGCGCACGTTCGGTGACGCGCGCACGCCCGGTGATGCGCGTGCCGTCGGGGACGTGCGTGCGCCGGCCGAGCGGCGCGCCGCGGGATCGAGCGGCTCCGGCGCCCGCCGCGCCGACGACGAGCGCCCGGGCAGCCTGCTCTCGCGCGTGTCGGATGCGCTGGTGATGTACCACGACGCGCGCAGCCTGCACGCCGAGCAGTACCGCGCCTGCCGGACGAACCTGACCGCGCTCAACAAGGGCGGCGGTCCGTGGGCCGTCGTCGTCACGAGCAGCAAGAAGGGCGAGGGCAAGTCCGTGACTGCGGCCAACATCGCGTGCTGCCTCGCGGAGGTGCCGGGCGCGCGCGTGTGTCTCGTCGACGCGGACTTCCGGCAGCCGGTGCAGGCCGCGCTCTTCGGCCTGGCCGCGGAGCCCGGCGTGACCGAGGCGCTGGCCGACAGGATCTCCCTGGCCGCGTGCCTGCAGGAGACGGTCGTGCCGCACCTGTCGCTGCTCGCCGCCGGCAGCGAGCCGAAGAGCCCCGCCGACCTGCTCGGCTGCGAGCGCTTCGGCAACATGCTGACGGAGCTCAAGCGCCGCTACACCTGGGTCGTCATCGACACCCCGCCGGTCAACCCGTACACGGATGCGTGCGTGCTCGTGCCGCGCACCAACGGGGCGCTGCTCGTCGTGCGCATGGAGGACACGCACAAGGACCTCGTGCTGCGCGCCGTGGCGAGCATCCAGCGCGCCGGCGGCAAGCTGCTGGGCACCTTCCTCGCCGGCCTCCCGACGGACCGCGAGGACGCCGACCGCGTGGGCTACTACCGCGTGGACGCCGAAGAACGCGACGGCGGCACGGACGCCGCCGGACGCGAGAAGTCCCGCCGCGAAGCCCAGCGCCGCCTGCGGAGCCAGGAGCAGGCGTTCATCGACGAGAAGGATCGCTGAGAGGAGCGGCTGGCGTGGCGCTCCGGGGCGTCGGGGGCGCTGCCCGCCTTCGACCTCAGATGACGGTGAGTCGGGCTGGGCGTGAAGTGCGCCGTCGAGGGGGCTCTGTGGCCCTTCGGACAGAGCTGCGCTTGATGTGCGTGTGCCAACGCGTGGGGCGGTAGACGGCGCACTCTTCTCGGTCCACAGAGCCCCCTCGCCGCGCACGACGACGCACGCTCGGCCGTGCCAGACCAGGCGGGCAGCGCCCCCGACGCCCCTGCGCGCCTCGACGCCTTTCCTGCTCGCTGGGGGGAACAGGGAGCGCCTGGGAGGAGCGGACTCGCAGAGACAGTGAGATGAATGACCATCGTCCGCGCGCAGGGTCTGCCGTGACTCGTGGGCCAGTAGAGGCACGGCCTCTACTGGCCCACAGACGCCGCGTGGCTCCCCCGCGCGGGCTGTTGCGCGCGGCGTTTGTGCGCGGAACCTTCAGCACGCATGGCCACCATCAGTGAGCGCGCGTTCAGCTCCCACTCACCGCAGCGCGGCCACGTGCCCCCTCACAAGTGCCAGCGCGTTTCCCGAGCGGGTGTGAAGAAAGGGCGCCGTCTGGTTGCGGAGGGTTCGTTCCAAACCATGACGCGCCTGGTGCGCGGCGCAGCGCCCGGCCAAAGAGCGGAGCCCCGCCCCAGGCGCGCCCGGAGCCTCGCCCCAAGCGTCCCTCAGAACCTCCAGGCCGGGATCCAGTGCGTGCCGAGGTACTGCAGGCCGCGCTCGGTCCTCAGCGTCTCGCACATTCCCGGCAGGTGTCCCGCGCCGTAGAACACGGCGAGGCGCTGCGGGCCGTCGGGGCGGTCCAGCTCGCGCTCGACCTCGTCCATCACCACGCGGTTGCGCAGCTCGATGAGGACGACCCGCAGGCCCTCCGCGCCGGCCTGCTTGAACATCTTGTCGGGGTCCGCCATGAGCGGGGCGATCATCGCGCGGTAGGGCTTCGCGAAGGCTTCGTTGCGCGGGATGTCGTCGGGGTCCACGAGCTTGAAGAGCGCGCCGAACAGCGTGCGGAACAGCTCCTCGTTGGGAATGATCTTCAGCGCGCGGCTGTCGAGCTCCTGCTGGAGCTGGTTCACGCTCATGTCGCAGTTGCGCCAGAAGGCGCGCTTGTAGTCGATCTCCTTGAGCTGGAAATCCAGGTTGAGGATGTTCTTCAGCAGCACCTGGGTCTTGAAGAGCACGTCGAAGCGCTCCATCGCGTCCTCGGTCGGCTTCTCCTTGCTGCCGACGCCTTCCCAGAGCACGAGATCCACGGAGTCGAGCACGGACTGCAGCGCCTGGAAGCAGTCCTGGTGCGCGATGTGCACCGCGCCCACGAGGTAGACGCGGCGACCCGTCACCGGGTCCTCCAGGACGCCGACGCCGACGTCCAGCGAGCCCGTGCCGTCCTCGTGGCTCGTGGCGCGCACGAAGTTCGTCGGCGGCGCGGCGTCGCCGGCAGCGGGGACGCGCCGCCACAGGATCGGCGGGTCGACGAACGGGCCGCCGCCCTCGATCGCGCGCACGTTGAGCCGCGCGATGGAGAGTTCCTCGCCCGTGTTCGTGTCGCGCAGCTCCAGCAGGCCGTCGCTCACACCGGTCACCTGCGCCTCCAGCACCGCGCCGCTCTTGAGCACCACCTGCTCGGCAGGCGGCGACGCGCAGCCCGGCACGCCGGGGAGTACCGCAGCGAGGCCGAGCGCGACGAGCGACAGCGCCAGGGCCCGCCGCGGACGCGCCGCGCGGGAGCGGATCAGCAGCCGTGACGCGAGTGACGCGAGTGACGCGAGCGATGCGAGCGATGCGCGTGAGACGGGCGATGCAGGCGACGCGGGCGAGACGGGCGAGACGGGCGAGACGGGCGACGCAGGCGAGGCGAGCGAGGTGGCGGGGGCGTGCGAGTCGAGCGAGGTGGTCGAGGCGAGCGGGGCGAGCTGCGTCATGCGCGACACGATAACGCGGGGGCTCGCCGCTACCATGCGGCGATGCATTCCGATCGCGGGGCCGATCTGCCGCACGAGCCGGCCGCTCGACATCCGGCCGGCGGTCCCGTGCCGAGCGGGCCGTTCGTCGGGCGCGTCTCCGTGCCCGGCGACAAGTCGAGCACGCAGCGCGCGCTGCTGCTCGGCGCGGTCGCCGAGGGACGCACGGACGTGCGCGGCGCGCTGGCTGCCGGCGACACGCTGGCGACGGCGGCCATCGTCGCGCAGCTCGGCGCGGGCGTGCTGTGGGGCGCGGCCGGCGACGGGCGGCTGTCGATCACGGGCGTGGAGCTGCCGCGCTCGGAGGGCAGCGTGCTCGACTGCGCCAACGCGGGCACCGCGGCGCGGCTGCTCCTGGGGCTGCTCGCCGGCTACCCGGGGCGCTGGACGCTCGATGGCGACGCCTCGCTGCGACGGCGGCCGATGGGGCGCGTGGCGCAGCCGCTGCGCGCGATGGGCGCGGAGATCTCCGGCGACCGGCTGCCGCTCACGCTGCGCGGCGCCGGCGGCGCGGGTGGCGCGGGTGGCGCGGGTGGCGCGGGTGGCGCGGGCGGCGCGGGTGGCGCGGGCGGCGCGGGCGGCGCTCGCGGCGCTCGCGGCGCTCGCGGCATGCGGCACGAGGTGCTCGTGCCGTCGGCGCAGGTGAAGAGCGCGCTGCTGCTCGCGGGGCTTCGCGCGGACGGGCCGACGACCGTCGTGCAGCACGTGCCGACGCGCGACCACACCGAGCGCATGCTGGCGCGCTTCGGCGTGCGCGTCGAGGTCGAGCCCGGCGAGATCCGCGTGCACCCCGGCCGGCCGCGCGCGGCCGTGCTGGACATCCCGGGCGATCCCAGCTCCGCGGCCTTCCTGCTCGTCGCCGCACTGCTGACGCCGGGCAGCGACGTGTGGGTGACCGATGTCGGCCTGTGGCCGCGGCGCACCGGTTTCCTGCGCGCGCTGGAGCGCGCCGGCGCGGATCTCATGGTGCTGCGGCTCGACGGCGCGCCCGCGCGCCCGGCGCACGCCCCGATCGTGCTGGGCGAGATGGCGGGCACGCGAGCGCTGCCGGGCGCGGAGGCCGGCTCCGACCCGCGCGGCGACGTGCGCGCCGGCGCGAGCGAGCTGCTCGCCTTCGACATCGCGCCGGAGGACGTGCCGGACCTCGTCGACGAGATCCCGATCCTCGCCCTCGCTGCGGCGCGTGCGCGCGGCACGAGCCGCTTTGCCGGGCTCGCGGAGCTGCGTCTCAAGGAATCCGACCGCATCGCCGCCATCGCGGAGCTGCTCGCAGCCTTCGGCGTGCCGGTGGAGGCCGGACCCGACAGCCTCGCGATCACCGGCGTCCCCGCGCTGCGCGTGCCGTCGCGCGAGCTGCGCTTCGACGATCACCGGCTGGCGCTGACGGCGGCGGTGGCGTGCGCGTCGTCGGGCTTTCCGCTCCCGCCGATGGCCTCGGCTGACATCTCGTTTCCCGGCTTTGCCGCGCTGCTCGCAGGCTGCGCGCTCACGCGCGAACGCGGATGACGGCCGCAGTGCGCCCGCGCACGCCGCCGGGATGCCATGCCCTGCGCCCGCGCACGCGGCCGGGACGCCACGCCCTGCGCTCGCGCACGCGGCCGGGACGCCACGCTCTGCGCCCGCGCACGCTGCCGGGACGCCACGCCCTGCGCTCGCGCACGCGGCCGGGACGCCACGCCCTGCGCCCGCGCATGGCGCGGCGTTGCAGCGGCCGTCAGGGTTGCGCCGTGCCGGCCACCGCGTTGGTCGAGGCGAAGTGGCCGCCGCCCGACGGGAACCAGGCCTGCGCGTAGAGCGTCGTGCCGGCGGGAACGGCTGCGGGCCACGGGGCTGCCTGGCTGCTCGCCCCGGCGCCATCGGTGAGCAGGCCGGTCACGATCACGTCGGGCGACGGCACCAGCAGGCCGCCGTGCAGCGGCAGGTTGCCGGCGCGCAGGCCGAGCACGAGGAGCAGGGGCGCCGCCGGCGGCGCGTGCGTCACCAGCAGGTGCGCCACGCTTCCGGGCTGCAGGCTGCCCACGCCCTGCAGCTTGCTGTATCCCGCCGGTCCCGCGAGGGAGTGGTGCAGCGACTGCCACACGCCCGGATCGCGCCGGAAGATCATCAGCGCGTTTCCGATGATGCTGGTCGCCGCAACGTCCGCGATGCCGTCGCCGTCGAAGTCCGCGAGGGCAAAGTGATCGGCCGGCCAGGGAGCGGGCGAGTCGATCACGTGGGACGTGAGGCCCGCCGCGCTGCCCTCGGTGACATCGAGGCCCGAGCTGAGCAGGTCCACGTCACCGTCGCCATCGAGGTCCGTGAAGAGCGAGGGACCGGCATCGGCGGGCGCCAGTCCGACTCCCTGCCCGAAGGTCCCATCGCCGTGGCCCGGAAAGGCCACGATGAATCCCGAAGACTGCGCCAGCCACTGGCCCTGGTGCAGCGTGACGACGAGGTCGAGCTGGCCGTCCGCGTCGAGCTGCACGCCGCTGAGCGCGCTGATGCTGCCGAAGGCGCCGGAGCTCTCGATCGCCAGCGGCTCGAAGGTTCCGTCGCCGTGGCCGAGCAGCACCTGACGCAGCACGATGTTCGCCGGCTGCTTGAGCAGGCGCAGGATGTCCACGTGGCCATCACCGTTGAAGTCACCCGCGCACGCGGCGAGCACGGCAAGCGACGCAGGCACCGACGAGGCGAGCCAGCTCCCGCCGCCCGCGTTGCGCAGCACGAGGGTTTCCGGCCAGAGCAGCACGTCGGGCAGTCCGTCGTCGTCGAAGTCCGCGACGTCCATGCCCTGCGCATCGCCCACCGGCGTGAGCACGGGAGGCGCGAAGCTGCCGTCGTCATGGCCCGCGCAGACGGCCAGCACGCTCGGGCCGGACTCGGAGGACGGCACCACGTTGAGAGTCAGGGCGTCGACGTGCGCGGAGCCGGCCACGTCCAGCAGGCGCACGTCGAGGGGCGACGGGCCGACGTCGAGAATCGACGGCGGCCCCAGCGATCCATCGAGCCGTCCGTGGCGGATCTGCGCCGGCGCCACCTCGGCGAAGGTCGTGATCACGTCCGGGTGCCCGTCGCCGTCGACATCGGCCGCGGCGAGCCCGCGCGTGAATCCCGGCAGGCCGTACCACGGCTCGAAGCTGCCGTCGCCCTGGCCACGCGCGATGCCCGTCGACCCGACGAGGTCCGCCGCACCGTCGTGGTCCGCGTCGGCGATGAGCAGGAGCTCCCCGGGTATCACGACCGGCGGCGCGCTCGTGAAGTGCCCGCTCCCGTCGTTCACCAGCACGGCGTGCGCGCCCGTGGCGACGACGATCTCCAGCGGGCCGCCGGCCACGACCTGGCCAGCCAGCAAGGTGTCGGCGGGATTCACTCCGGGCGCGGGGATCAGGATCTCGGCGGAGCCGCCGTGCGGCGCCAGCGTGAGCACCCGCACGCCATCGACGTCGGCCGACAGCACGCTGTCGCGACCGAGGCCGAGCACGTCGCCGGCGCTCAACGTCGCGTGAGGAGCCGTCGTGAGCGTGATCGGCGGCGCGAAGTGGCCGTCGCCGTGGCTGAGCAGCGCCGTGATGCCGGGCGCGGGTTTGGTGCCGCCTGGCGTCGCGTTCAGGACGATGTCCGTGAGCTGGTCGCCGTTGAGGTCGCCGAAGGAGAGCGGATGGCCGTCGAGCAGCCCGGACGCGGGCAGCTCCAGGGCCGCGTCGAAGGTGCCGTCGCCGTGACCGGGCACGAGCATGAGCCGCCCCACGCCGGGGTCCGCCGGCAGCGCGACCAGATCGATCGCGCCGTCACCCGTCACGTCCACGAGGTACGTCGTCGCCGGGACGTGCGGCAGCGGCACGATCCGCGCCGGGAGGAAGACGGCATTGAGCGTCGCCAGCCGCACGTCCAGCGCCGCCGACGGCGGCGAATGCGGGTGCACGAGGTCCGCGCGACCGTCGGCATCGAGATCGCCGAGGACGTACGACTGGCTGACGAGCGGTCCGCTCGAGCCGACGATCGGCCCGAAGACCCCGCCCTCGAGGCCGGGGTACACGGCCGGGGCCGCGAAGCTCACGACGAACAGGTCCGGGAACCCGTCGCCGTTCACGTCGGCAACCCGGGATGCGCCGTTCGGAAACAGGGTGGTCGACTGGAAGGCGAGCTGTGCCGAGGCGGAGCCGGCGAGCAGCAGGCACGCGATGGCCAGCGGAGGAAGTGCCCGCGCGTGGCCGCGCGGCGGGACGGAGGTGCTCGGCATGGAGAGAGCCTTTCGGGAACGTTCGTGTCGCGGGGTGAAAGCCGCAGCGCAGCAGCGGGGGCGCGGTGCGCACCTCCCGGATGGCGCCACACAACGCCGAAGCGCGTCGCCGCGGATGACTCAGCGCAACGCGGCCCACCACGGTGCGAGCGTCGCGCGCGCGCGGCGCGCGACGTCGCGTGCGGCGGCGCCGGGCGGCGCGTCGAGGGATGCGATCGCCTCGCGCGCCCCGGCCTCGTCCCTCGCCGGCGCGGCCAGCGCGCCCAGCGCCGCGCGCACGCCGGCGGTCACGCCCGCCGGGTCGTAGCCGCCTTCGAGCACGCAGGCGATGCGGCCGGGGCAGTGCGCGTCGGCCCAGCTCCGGAACAGCGCGAAGAGCGCCGCGAAGCCGCGCTCGGTGACGGCCATGTCGCCGACGGGATCGCGGTGCCAGGTGTCGAAGCCCGCGGAGACGAGGATCAGGTCCGGCTTCCAGGCAGCCACCACGGGCGACACGACCTGCGCGTAGACGTGCAGGAGGTCGCCGTCGCCGGAGCCCATCGGCAGCGGGAGGTTGATGGTGAAGCCCGCGCCGGCGCCCGTGCCCACTTCGTCGTGCCAGCCGGTGCCGGGATAGAAGGGGTAGCGGTGGCTGCTCACGTACAGCACCTCGGCGCTGTCCTGCCAGCGGTGCTGCGTGCCGTTGCCGTGGTGGATGTCGGGGTCGAGCAGCAGCACGCGGCGGCAGCCCAGCGCCGACACCGCGTGCGCGGCGGCGACGGCCACGTTGTTGAACAGGCAGAAGCCCATGGCGCGGTCCGGCTCCGCGTGGTGGCCGGGCGGGCGCACCAGCGCGAAGGCGCCCGCGGCGCTGCCCGCGCAGACCGCCGTCGTGGCCGCGACCGCCGCGCCGGCGGCCAGCCGCGCCACGTCCCACGACGAGGCGCAGGTGGCGGTGTCCGGATCGAGCCGCACGGCGGCGCGCTCCGCGGTGGCCTCGATCGCGTCGAGGTGGCGCGCCTCGTGCACCGCGAGCAGCTCCGCGCGGGTGGCGTGCCGCGGGGCAGCGACCGTCGTGCCCGCGATCGGGCGCGCCAGGAGATCGTCCATCACCGCGCGCAGCCGGCCCGCGTTCTCCGGGTGCCCCGGGCCGGCGTCGTGAAGCAGGAAGCGCTCGTCGCTCAGGATCAGCGTGGGGCGCATGGGCGCTGCCGGAGGGCGGGCCGCGCGGCACTCCGCCGGCACGGAGCCCGCGGGGTGCCGCGCGTCACTCCGCCGGCTCGAAGCCCGCGGAGCCCAGCTTCCAGAAGCCGCTGAAGCTGTCGAGGACCACGCGCTCGCCGTCGCTCCAGAGGATGCCGCTGCTGGCGCGGTGGCCGCCGGGGTTGAGCGCGACGACGCAGCCCTCCAGCTCGCTCTGCGTGAGGAAGCGCGGCAGGTCGTTCACGGGGAAGGTCTTGAGATCCTCGCCGGCGTCCGCGACGAACTCCGTCGCGGCCTCCTCGCTGGTGAAGACCACGCCGTGCGGCACCGCGTCCGGCTCCTCGCCGCTGGTGATGACCAGCGGCGCGCCGAACTCCGGCCCCGCGGAGAACAGCCGCCCGTCCGAGGGCCAGCCCATGACCGGCTGCCTGCCGATGCACGCGACGAGCCGCGCATCGCAGGCCTCCGTGTTGTCGATGAACTCGATCTCCTCCTCGCCGTCGTACGGGGCCCAGCCGTCCCTGGCGTCGAGCATCTCCATGACCACGGCGTCGCCCTTCTTCGTCTTGCCGACGCGCAGGAACTGCAGGTCCTGCAGCGCGTCCACGCAGAAGAAGAGCGGCTGCTCGGCGTTCCACACGGCGCCCGAGTAGCCCTCGCGCACGAGGTGCGTGAAGAACATCGCCAGGTTCTCGACGGGCACGAGCTCCGCGCCGACGGCCAGCTCCGCGGCCCGCTCGCGCGACTCCATGCAGTACGCCGCGAAGCCCATCGGCAGCGAGACCTCCAGCTTGCCGAGGAAGCTGCCGTCCTTCTCCGCGGCCCACGCCTTGACGGGCGGCGCCTTGCGCGCCGCGCGGTACTCGTCGATGAGCCGGGTGACGAGGTCGCGCCGCGCCTCGTGCCGTTCCTCCGGGATGCGCAGCTCCGTCTCGGTCCAGCGCGCGACCGGCTGCCACTCGCCCTGCGAAGCCCAGCGCAGCGGCTGGATGGTCTCGTTGCGCGGGAAGTTGCTGTCGTCGGGGCGCGCGAGCAGGATCACCGCGCGCGTCGCGGCGTTGTAGCCGCCCTCCACGAGCAGGTAGTCGCGGTCGTCGTGCCGCAGCAGGGTTCCGGGTTGCTTCATGGGGCGGCATCCTTCAGGGCGCGCTGGAAATCGCGCCGGTGTCGCGTGCGGGTGCAGAGGAATGAGAACAGGTGGAACGGTATCGAAAGCAGGTCGCCCGCGAGCGAGCACAGGATGAGCAGCGTCTCGCCGGCCGGGCTCATCTCAGAGGTCCTTCGCGCAGCGGAAGCCGATCGGCCGTGTGTAGCGCGGCGAGGCGAAGGCGTCCTGCCCGGGCGCGGTCCAGCGGTAGCGCGTCGCCAGCTCCTCGCGCCGGCTGGAGAACCCGCCGCCGCGGATGACGACGTTCACCAGCCCCGACGGGAGCGTGGTGATGTCCTTGCCGTCCTCGAGCGTGGAGGTCCACTCCCACGCGTTGCCCGCCATGTCGAAGCACCCGGCGGGCGAGACGCCCTGGGGGAAGCTCTC
>Ga0193753_10002374_pt1 | contig 14856 bp, 11 predicted proteins | sample H1c2metaG_FD_144925 | JGI IMG/M metagenome (GOLD analysis project Ga0193753, IMG submission 144925) | Soil microbial communities from a riparian zone of the East river system, Colorado, United States - H1c2 | ecosystem: Environmental > Terrestrial > Soil > Riparian zone | place: USA: East... | reverse complement strand
TCCTGCAAAGGCAGAGATGATCTCTACGTTTTGTCTGTCTACCAGCTTATAGAGCACAGTCTGGGCCTCGAGTAAGGTGGCTTCCGTTTGCTCCAGCCTGGAGCCTTCGGGGGCCCGGAGGCGCAACTGGAATTGTCCGTCATTCGCTTTGGGCAGAATGTCTTTTCCTATTATAGCCGCAGCTGCCGCCGTTAAACCCATCGCCACCAGGAAATACGCGGTAATAGCCAGTTTGCTATGCCTCATTCCCCTCTCCAGCAGCCGGAGGAACCGTTGTTTGAACCGGTCGAAGAGGCCGGGTCGTTTCGGAGAAGGTGCCGGGTCCCGCGCTGATCCTGCTGCATGCCCCTTGTCCTTTAACACCCAGTTAGACAAGACAGGTACCAGCGTTTGCGACAAAAGGAAGGCCGGGATCATGGAGAACCCTACAGCCATCGAAAGAGGCAGGAACATGCCTTGGGGAACACCGGTCATTAAGAAGGCGGGAGCAAATACCGCCAGCGTGCTTAACAGGATGAGCAATTTAGGCAATGCAATTTCATGACAGGCATCGGCTATAGCCCTGGCCTTTGTTTTGCCCATTTCCTGGTGCCGGTGGATGTTCTCGATCGTCACCGTAGATTCATCCACCAAAATACCGATCGCCAGCGCGAGGCCGCCGAGTGTCATAATATTGATCGTCTGACCAAACCATTTCAACAAAAGAGTGCTGCTGATAATGGAGATAGGGATATTGAGGATCACAATGAAGGCGCTGCGCGGGTCTCTCAGGAACAATAAGACCATCAGTCCTGTGAGGACCGCGCCGATAAGACCTTCGCTGATCAGGCTTTTCACGGCATTGATAACATATACGGATTGGTCGAACTCAAATTTCAACTCCACATCCGGAGGGAGCAAGCCCTGCATGGAAGGGATGGCTTGCTTCAATCCCTGGACCACGGACCAGGTAGAGGCTGTGGCATTTTTAATGATCGGTATATAGATCGATCTTTTCCCGTTGACGTAGGCAAAGCCGCTCGTAATATCGGCGCCATCTTCTACCCTGGCTACATCCTTCAGATAGATCGTCGCGCCGTCCCGATACAACAAGGGGATCTTTTCAAAATCCGAAATCTGCGGAAGGACCGTATTGACGGGTGTCAGGTAGGTATCATTGCCTATATGTATGCTTCCCGCCGGGGAGATCTGGTTATTGTCTTTTACCGCCGCGGTGATCTGTTCGGGCGTTACATTATGACTGCGCATGAGTTCCGGGTCGGCTTTGATGACAATGGTCCTGGCATTGCCCCCGATCGGCGGAGGCGAGGACAACCCCGGTACTTTGGAAAAACCGGGTCTGACCCATACACTGGCCAGGTCCTGCAATTCATTGTTGGATCGCTTGGGACTGCTAAGGGTCAACTGCCCTACAGGAAGGGTGGATGCGTCAAACCGGATGATAATGGGCGGGGGAGTGCCGGGAGGCATTTCGGCAAAAGCGCGATTAGTCAGAGAGGTCACTTCTGCCGCCGCCTGCGCCATATTAGTCCCGTCATAGAAACTTAGCTTTAGCAAACTCAGACCCAGGACATTGTTTGTTTGTATCGCTTTAATCCCGGTCACATACAAATAAAGATTCTGGTAGTTAGTGGCAACAAAGCCCTCCATTTGCTGAGGAGACATGCCGCCATAGGGTTGAGATACATAGATGGTAGGGATATTGAGATTGGGGAAAATATCAATATTGATTTTTGTAACGGCTGTTATGCCGAACAAGACAAGACCGGACACCAGTACGATCACCGCTATCGGCTTGCGTAAGGCGGTTGAAATTAGGTTCATATGTTCCAGGAAACGATTAGTTAAGTCCGGCGTTCTCTGCCAGGGAGCAGATTGGCAATTTGAGTTTGATCTCCCGCTCATCGTTGTAATCATCATACAGGTAAACGGTTGCATGCCATTCCCTGCCACCGGGCGCATTCCTGTTCGTCATACCATGCAGCACCAACAGACCGGAACAGGTGTTGATCGTAACCCCATCCTCTATAATACCTTTAAGGGAGAATACCATGTCATCTTCTGCAGTGTTAGACAGATTGATGGCGAAACCGGGATAAATAGTCGCTTTTACCTTTACCCTCTTTTTACGGGCGGAGGAATGAACCGGCTTTGACGGTAGTGAATTACCCGGTATCAGCAGGCTGTCCCCTTCGAGGGACAGGCTTTTTTTCTCAAAGTCGATATCTACATTCGCGCTCTGGAAATACATTCCGGGGAAATGTCCGCCCCGGATGCTCTTGCCGTTAGCAGTTGCAGCGGTATCAGCGATGCAATATTCAAAGCGCTTAAGAAGAATGGGGTGTTTCATATTGCCCTTTTTTGGTGATGGTGCAAACTTAATTCGGGTAACAGGGAAAAAATCTGACAATCGTTCAATAGGCAAAAGCTGTCGTTGGCTGATGGGTCAGCGGTTTAAATACTTTCTCAATAATAAGACCAGCACTAAAATGCTTGCGGCTATCCCCAAAAAGATCAATACCAGGGACTCCGCCGAGCCGCCGTTATCCAGCGTTTGCAGAAAAAGAAAGGAAAGGCACATTAACGACATGACATCGACAAAAAATAGTATAGTATAAAGAATCTTCATTTTTTAAAATTATCTCCTCCCTCCCTTCATATAAAATGTATTTCTATTTTTAAAAAATAAGGCCGCATAGAAATGCGGCCCGTAACCAAAACTAACTGCTTATGAAAAAAACTCTGTATAACTAACGACACAAAGGTATATGCATGGTTGCATTCTTGCTTCCGTAAAACGGCTAACAGGCATGAACGGTCGTCGATCCGGCAAAAGCTGTCGGTGAGCGATCCGGGCTTAAGTAGGTCTATTAGAGAAATTATGCTGCTTCCCTTCTTCCAACGATTGACCCTGCCTATTTAACGATCCATTCTCCCGCCCCGCCTATTTCCGCCTTAAAAAGCAGGTTTCTTCCCGCAGCTTTGTATAGCGGCGCCAGTATAAAGACTAAAAATCAGTATATGAAACCATTGTGGGCAATCACGACTTCAAATCAGTTAACCAAATTTTAAACCAACCAACGATGATCAACTTATCTAAGGTTCCTTCCGGGCATCAATTGCCGTTTGACATTCAAACGCTCGAATGGATCTCTGAAAACCATCCGGGTCAATTGGCTTTGCCCAAAAAACCGGGTTATATGGAGATCATCTGGGTGAAAAAAGCTTCCGGAACATACATGATCGACCTGGAAAAACGGGATCTAAGGGAGAACGAGGTTTATTGTGCCGATATCGGTCAGTTTCGTGTCCTTCAGGCCGACGGGAAAATGCAGGGATATTACTTATCCTTTTCCCCGGCCTTCCTGAACCTGTCCGGGAATGGTCCCTTGTATGAGGCAAGGCCCTATGGTAAAGGCAGCATGGCGGGAATAATCACAGCGGATGATGAATTGCAACATGACCTGGAAGAGATCATGGTAAAAATGATGAAGGAATTTTCACGTTCCTCTTTGCCGGATTTGGAGATACTAAAAGGGTTGCTCGCGTTGTTGATGATCTACCTGGCCAGGGGGATGAAGGAAAGGAACGAGGCAATGATCTTTGACCGAAGTCATGAACTGTTTAAGAAATTCCTCCTCCTCCTCGAAAAAAACCTTACCACAAAAAAAATGGTGTGTGATTATGCCAGCGACCTGGGAATTTCTCCCAATCATTTGAATAATATCGTTAAGAAAATGACGGGCTATCCGGCCACCTACCATATTCAGCAGCGTAAGCTACTGGAAGCCCAAAGACAGGTAGTCTGGCATGGGATGACCATGAAGGCCGTAGCTTATCATTTGGGCTTTAATGATCCGGCGCATTTCAGCAAATTTTTTAAAACTACCGCAGGAATGAACTTTCAGCATTTCAAAAAAGGGGTCCAGGCCAATTATCGCTGGTAATCAAGACCCTCCCTCCTAACCCAATACATTAGGGGAATACCCAAACCGTTTCTTAAACACATACGAAAAATGCGAAAGGTTCTCGAAACCTACCTCAAAATAAACCTCCGCCGGCTTTCGCTTTTTTTCCGTCAGCTGGTAATGCGCTAATTCCAGTCGCTTTTGAGTAAGCCATTTTTGCGGGGTAGTATGGAACGCCTTTTTAAAATCACGTTTGAAAGTGGTAAGGCTCCTGCCTGTCAGGTAACCAAATTTTTCCATGGTCATATTGAACATGAAATTCATTTCCATAAACTCGGCCAGGTTGATCTTTCCCGGTTCTTCAAAATAAGCAAGCACAGTATCGATGCCTTCGTCGATATTCCGGAGAATAGAAATGGCTTCTTCAACTTTTACGGAAATAATGTTACCGGGCAGCACTTCATCCATTTCAAAGTATGGCAGCAGCGAGGCGAAAAAGGTTTCCAGTAACAGATGTTTGTCAAAGGTTGTAATTTTGTGGTTATAGGGTTGTGTTGCTTTAAATTCGTACCTCCTGTAATAATCCCGCAACCGGTCCGGCTTAAGGTATATGGATACCGATTTGTAAGGGCGGCCTTCCTTCGGACGTTTAATAACTGCCATCGGTAGGTTTCGGGGTAACAAAAATGTATCACCTGCAACAAACGTATACGACTGGTCAGGTTGCACAACCCGCATTTCTCCTGAAAGGACACGGGTTAAAGCATGATGTTCAATAATGATTTCGCTGTGATAATATTTTTCTGTTGCGCAGGAAAATACGATATCAGCATTTATATGATCTACCCTGTTACCAACCGTAATTGACATACTACAAAGGTAAAAACAAAAGAGATGTATTAATGCATCTCTTTTGTTTAAATGATTTACTAATATTTGCCCGCCTGCATATTGTCCATTAGAGGTAAGGAGGGCGGTTTAACCCCGTTGATCTCAATACCACCGTGTTGAAACATTGGTGTGACAGATGTATGGGCATTTACAAACGTGACCGGCGGTGTACTCAGGTTATTTAAAGCGGCAATTTCATCTTCGGTCAATACTATAGAAATAGCTGCCGCATTCCCTTCCAGTTGTTTTATATTCCGTACCCCCAGAATAGTTGAGCTTACACCGGGTCGGCTTAGCACCCAGGCCAGGGCGACGGCAGCCACCGTGGTACGATGAGCTTCTGCTATTTCTTCCAGCTTGTCAATAATGGCCAGTTCATGCTCTTTCAATGGCCCTTCGCGACCGGTTACCTGCATACGGCTGTCTTTCACAATGCCATTGTTGCTGCGGCTATATTTGCCGGAAAGCAAACCACCCCGCAAAGGCGACCACGGGGTAATGCCAAGCCCCAATTCCATAGCCATGGGTACCAGTTCGGCTTCCACCGTTCTTTCCAATAAAGAATATTCTATCTGCAACCCTATAAAAGGCGCCCATCCCCTGAACTGTGCAAATACCTGTGACTGCGCGATCTTCCAGGCAGGCGCACCGGAAACGCCTATGTATCTTACCTTTCCTGCAGATACCAGGTCGTTCATAGTCCGCAGGGTTTCTTCCATTGGCGTATTCCAGTCCCAGGCATGTATCCAGAGCAGGTCGATATAATCGGTTTGTAACCGCCGTAAGGAATGATGGACATTTTCCATAATCGCTTTTGCGCCGTTACCGCCGCCATTGGGATTGCCAGGGAATACATTCATCCCGAATTTGGTGGCAAGTACCATACCGGCACGTATGGAGGAATGCCTGCCGATAACATTACCGATAATTTTTTCTGAATGGTTGTTTGTATAGACGTTGGCAGTGTCGATGAAATTGCCGCCAAGGTCCATAAACCGTTTGATGATCTTTTCCGATTCGGCCTCGTCGGCGCCCCAGCCCCAATCTTCACCAAAGGTCATGCCGCCAAGGCATATCGGGCTAACCCTAAGCCCGGATCTTCCTAATGTTTTGTAATTCATATGCTTTTGTTTATATGGAACAAAGATAGAAGATGCCCGGGCAGGCTACTTTGTTTAAAAGGCCGATTTTTCTTTGTTGAGAGGGCCCGCCGGCACCCAATTGACGCAATTAACCCCTCAAATTGACGCCTTCACTCCTTCTTTACTAATTGTTTCGGCGTAAGTTTGTCCGAGGCAACAAACGTTCAATCTTATGCATACATCCAGGAAAGCAGCGATCGGCTTTATATTCGTTACACTACTGATCGACACAATGGGCTGGGGATTGATCATCCCTGTAATGGCCGATCTGATTGCCCAATTAAAAGGCATACCCGTTAATCAGGCCGCACCATATGGGGCCCTGCTGTTATCCGTTTTCGCCATCACACAATTCCTGTTTGCACCAGTGGTCGGAAATCTGAGCGACAAGTTCGGCCGCCGGCCGGTCTTACTATTCGCCTTATTAGGCTTTGGTATCGATTATATCATCCTGGCATTGGCCCCGGCATATGGTTGGCTGTTTATAGGACGAGTTATTGCCGGCGTTACAGGCGCCAGTTTTACCACCGCCACCGCCTATATTGCCGATGTAAGCACAGATCCAACGACAAGAGCCAAGAATTTCGGCATGATCGGAGCCGCCTTTGGCCTGGGCTTTGTGCTCGGCCCGGCCCTCGGGGGATTGTTGGCAACCTGGGGGATAAGGGCCCCTTTTTACGCCGCTGCAATACTTTGTCTGGTCAACTGCTTATATGGGTACTTCTTTTTACCGGAATCATTGAGCAAAGAAAATCGCCGGCCCTTTGAGTGGCGACGGGCCAACCCCTTTGGCTCACTGAAATTTTTAACCGGGCACCCCGAGATCGGCGGATTGGCATTTGGCTTTTTCCTGATCTATCTTGGCAGTCAGGCCGTGCAGGGCAACTGGAATTTCTTTACCATTTACCGGTTTAACTGGAGTGAAAGAACGGTCGGCATTTCCCTGGCAGTAGTGGGGGTGCTGGTTGGAGGCGTGCAGGCCGGCCTGACAAGGGTAATAAACCCAAAGATCGGGAATGAAAAGAGTATCTACCTCGGCCTGTCCTTATATACATTGGGATTGGTCCTGTTTGCCTTTGCCACACAGGGATGGATGATGTTTGCTTTTCTGATACCATACTGCCTGGGGGGCATTTGCGGTCCCTCATTGCAATCCGTTATATCGGGTCAGGTGCCGGCCAATCAACAGGGGGAATTGCAAGGTGCTCTTACAAGTCTTATGAGCCTTACTATCATCATTGGCCCCCTGATCATGAACAGTACATTTTCTTTTTTTACTACCGATAAAGCGCCGTTCTATTTTCCGGGAATACATTTCCTGATCGGGGCTGCCTGCATGTTGCTCAGTATAATTATTACCAACAAGGTGTTGAGCCGGAACAAGCGGCAACACCCTGAACGGATAGAAGTGACTGCGGTAGGCACCCCCCACGAATCGTAACAGAGAGATCTGGATAAAATTGTATCTTGATCCCATGAAATTCTCAAAAACAGGACAATTTTATGGGTCGACAAATGAGATCATTCATCTGGAGGGAATTACGCTGACCGATACCGAATATTCACAGGATAGAGTGCCCTTGCATTTTCATGAGAACAATTATTTCACGTTTATTCTGGAAGGCGGCATGACCGAGGGCAACAAAAAAGAGGTCTATGAATGCGCCGCCGGAGACCTGTTATTCCACAATTGGCAGGATGCTCATTATAACATCGCATCGGGTAGATTTACCCGCGGTTTTCATGTCGAACTGGGCACAGAATGGTTTGCATCCTTTGACATGATAAATAATATTACCGAAGGCAGCATCGATATCTCCAACCCCCGGGTAAAAACCCTGATGTACAATATCTTTAAGGAAATGAAACAAGCCGGCGATACCGGGCAGTTGAGCATCGATGCCTTATTATTGGAAATATTCGTTCTCCTGGGAAAGAAGAAGGGAACAGTGGAGAAGAAAAAACCCAAATGGGTGAGTACGATCAGGGAAATATTGCACGAAACCCCGGACAACTGGCAACTCGCCGACCTCGCAAAGACCTTGAATGTTCATCCCGCCCATCTATCAAGGGACTTCTCCAAATACTTTGATACGACCCTCGGAAACTATATCAGGAGCATAAAGGTTCAGCGGGCGCTGACGCTATTGCCCAACCGCGAGCTTTCCCTTACCGATATCTCCTTTGAATGCGGCTTTGCCGACCAGAGCCACTTTATCCGGTCATTCAGATCTTATTATCACGTCACGCCGTTGTTTTACAGAAAATTAATGCTAAAAAGGGGATGATGTTAAAATCGTTCTATTTTCGACCGGCAACCTATCCTAGCTTTGGGTCAACCAGTTAGCAAAAGAACCAACACAATGAACCAACGCTTATATTTACTTATTTCCCTATTCATCTTCACCTTCCGCCTTCCTGCCCAGGACCTCGTCGCCCGGGATCTCGTAAAAGACCAGGGCATCACCTCCTCCCTGCACCAGGCGAATATCGGCAGGATCGTCTTCACTTCACGGGAGATCGACTTACCCCAACTCACCACAGGTGATTTCTTACACACCTACGAATTGACAAATAAGAGTGATCTCTTCATGACAGCCTTTATGGCCCATTCGCTGACGAATTATATGCACCGGCTCGCACCGGAGTCGCCTGCCGATAGCCTCCACAAGACCAGTGGCTACCAGTTCTCCTTGTATATAGACCACCGGCTTATCTACAAGAGCGATATCCAGGGATCGCCTTTGCCAAAGATCAGGGACCTGGAGACGACGATCAGCAAACCGCTGATCGACAACGAAAATGAAGGGGCTTGGTGGAGCCAGTTCTTCTGGGTCCGGTTCCTGCACAATGGCGGCGATAGTGCATTGACAGATGGGCATCATCTGCTTACCCTGGAGATCCGCCCGCATGTCCAAGCGGTTATTGGCGATATCATCGCTTCGGGTGAATTGAACCTGGAGGTCAAAAGACACCCGGTGATCGATGTATCACTCATACAATTAAACCCCATTACGCCTTTTAATGGCCTTGCCCCCTCTACAGAGAAATTTGACCGGGATAAGATAAAAGAATTAAAAGGTAGGATCTGGTCAGGAGAATTTAAAAAGGTCCACGGCATCGTCGTGCTCAGGAACGGCAAAATACTAATAGAAGAATATTTCAATGGTGACACCCGGGATTCCCTGCACGATCCGCGATCGGTTGGAAAATCGATTGCTTCGACCATGATCGGTATCGCCGAAAGTGATGGCTATTTGAAGAACGAGAGCCAGACGCTAAAAGAATTTTACCCGATCCGCTCATTCGCCAATTACTCGCCCGAAAAGGAGAACGTCCCTCTAAAAGATCTCCTCACGATGAGCTCCGCTTTTGATGGGGATGATAACGATGGGGATTCACCGGGCAACGAAGAGAACATGTATCCTACCGACGATTGGGTAAAGTTCACGCTGGATCTGCCCGTTAGCCCGACAAGGCCCAGGGAACAATGGCATTACTTTACCGCCGGGGCAATGCTGTTGGGCGATATATTAAATAAGACGGTACCGGGAGGGCTCGAAAAATATGCCGACCAAAAGCTCTTCGCCCCCCTGGGCATCAAATACCAGTGGGTATATACGCCGCAACACCTCCCAAGCACGGCAGGAGGCATCCGGTTAAAGGCATTGGACTTTGCCAAATATGGGCAATTATATAAGAACGGCGGGCAATGGAACGGCAGGCAGATCGTCCCGAAAGAATGGGTCAATAAGACGTTCACCAAGTATCGGCCGATACCCGGCAGCTCCGATGAGTTTTATGGTTACCTGTTCTGGAACAAGAAATACGAAGTGAAAGGGAAGAGCTATGAGACTTTCTATTGTTCGGGCAATGGAGGAAATAAGATCTTTGTATTCAAGGATCAGCCCCTGGTGATTGTAATAACGGCCAGCGCCTACGGACAACCATATGCCCATCCACAGGTGGACAAAATGATGACCGGCTATATTCTACCGGCTGTTTTAGATACGCCATAACGTCTTTTCGCCAACGAAGTCAAGGGCCTTTCCACATATAAATAGACCAGGTGTGCAATGATCAACGAAGTGACAAGAAGAATAACGGTAAATAACCAGGGATTGGACACCATTCCCAAACGCCGCAAACACAAGGCAGTCCCGCTTAAAGTAAAAGGATGGATCAAATATAAAGAATAGGAAGAATTCCCGATTTCCAATAACAGCCTCTTAATAAGAGCAGAGCTTCGTCGTATTAAACCCTCAAGAGATAATAAGCCGACAAAGATCGGCAACACCTTTATCCCCCAAACCACCCCTCTCCATTTTTCGGAATACGGAATTGCAATAACCATCTGCAGATAAAATAACAGCAACCCCAGCACGATCAGCCCTACGCCATATTTATATCCGATCCGGATAACTTTCTTATCAAAAAGATAAAAACACCCCATCCCAAATACAAATTCGATCAAATAACTACTGGTAAAGAAAGTAAATAGATATTCATTAAAATTAAAACACAAGCCGGTTAGCACTAATAATAATATAATTAAAGACGATACCTGCATGGCTTTAATTGTACCCTTACCAAGAAAAGCACCAAATATGAAGTAAAAGAAGAACTCATAACTGAGCGTCCACCCATTTTGATTAAGTAATTTCTTCCCATTGGGGATCAGCGTATACGAAGCAAAAATGCTGGTTTCACCGCCCGAGCTGTTAACCAGATCAGGCTTATAAAGATATACGATCAAAGCGATCGTCGTCACTAACCAGTATAAAGGGATAATCCTCTGTATCCTGCGGATAATAAACTGGGAAAAATTCACAGGTTTGTTATACGTAGAGATACACATGACATATCCTGAGATAATAAAGAAGAGGTCTACCCCGGCCCCTCCAACCGAAAACCCTCTTAATGCGCCATTACCATATTGAGACCCCTTGACTTCGATATGAGTTAATACGACCAATAAAGAAGCGATCCCCCTCATTATTTGGATAGATTGGAGATTCGTATTATTTTTTTCCATATAATATATTAGACACCCGGCGCCAAAGTACTATTTCTCCGGCCTTTTCCAACGAACGTTCACAGCTTTTTCTTCAACGTAATTACGGTAATTTCGGGCCAGATCCCCAGACGGCCTGAAAACGCCAAAAATCCAAAGCCCCGGTTAACATACAGGTAACGATCCCTTTCATTCGCCAAACCAGCCCAGTCAAGATAACGATATTGCACCGGGCTCCATCGGAATTTATCCGTCTCCACTCCAAACTGCGCCCCATGTGTATGACCGGATAAGGTCAGATGCATAGTTGTCGGGTGATATCTTATTTTTTCCTCCCAATGGGTAGGATCATGCGACAGCAGGATCTTAAAGGCATCTTTGTCTACCCCCTCCAATGCCTTATCGATGTCCCCGATCTGTATGAAACCATGCCCCCAGTTTTGTACTCCTATCAGGGAGATCTTTTGTCCGCCTTTTTCCAGCACCACATTCTCATCAAGCAGTAAACGATAACCTAATGCCTTATGATGGTCCTTTAAGGTTTCCAAATTGGCAGCCTTCTCGGTTTCACTGCCCCATTCAATATAGTCCCCATAATCATGATTTCCGAGAATAGAAAATTGCCCGAAAGGGGCCTTTAACTGGCCGAAATCGCTAATATAAGGCTCTATCTCCCAGGCAGCATTGTTCACCAGGTCGCCGGTAAAGACGAACAGATCACTCTCCTGCGCCCTGGCAAGATCGATACCCCTTTGCATGGCTTCGGTATTGTCAAAGCTGCCGGAATGAATATCAGATAGCTGTGTTATCGTGAATCCGTCAAAGGCCTCCGGAAGATCATCAAAATAAAGCGTTTCCCTATGCAATCTAAAATCATACTTGCCCTTCAACATCGCATACAGGAACCCTGTAAATGGAACGGCTGCGATCAATACAGCGACCTCGCTGATAAATTGGCGACGCGCAGGGAAGAACGGCGCAGCGGTGCCGCCGGCTGCCACCCCGGAATTACCCTCCGCTACGGCCTGCCCGCTTCTTGGTTTGGATAGTTGACGAATGATCCCATAAATGATACCATAAAAGAATCGCCCGATATCCCCCACGAGCAGGATCACAACAAAAAATAGCTTGCTGATAAAAAGAGTAATGAACAGGCTAAGCATCCATTCATGAAAAGGGGTCATTCCCTTAGCCGTACGGTAACTGCCAACTCCCGCAATAAATAGCACCGTTACACCAACTGAAACCAACAGGTAACCCCAGTTGACTATTTTTCTCAAGCGACCGGATCTCCAGCCGGAGGTAAGGGTCTTTAATCCATTAAAGACGTACCAGTCAAGCAGCAGGCTGATCACTGCAGCAACTAAAAAAACTTTTATAAGACCGCCTCTAAGCATAAATAGGGTATGTGTTTCAGGTTATTGAAATTCCCGCTTCCATTCATCAAATGGTACGAGTGCTCAAATGCGGCCAGCGGCTCCGCCGATCCGCTTCCAATAGATAATCGTCCCGGTAAGGCCGCCATGCGGTTTAAAGGCATAATCCGGGATGACACCCGCCTTTTGGAATCCCAAACCCTCGTAGAACCCGGCCGCCCCCTCTTCAGCCGCCGTATCGAGGGTCAGGAGCGTCCGGCCACGGTCGATCGCCAGCCGTTCGGCCTCCAGCACCAGGCTACGCGCAATCCCCTGGCCGCGGTGGCTTACACGGGTCATCAGTTTGGCGATCTCGGCCCGATGTGGCTGATTGGGCGGGCAGTCAAGGAGAAGCGTAACCGTTGCGACCAGCGCCTCCCCCACCCTGGCGCCCAGCACGATACGCTCGCCGCGGTCCGCCGCCGCCAGCGAAGCTTCCCAGAATGCGGTAGCCGTCTGCGGCGCCAGCGGATGCATGTAACTGACCGAACCACCGTTCGCGACAACATCGATGAGGAGGTCCGCCAGATCCGCAATCACCTGCGGCTGACGGATAAGAGGAGTAATACTGAATGTGGACATCATCGGAACAAAGATAAGATGCCAGCTGATCTTTTGGAGAAAATGGGATTTCCCGACGCCGCCGGCCAAAAAAAGAAGGGTAAGTAGAAACAAACCCTTGCTGTAACCGGAATAACCGATTAATAACACTTGTTGGGTAACAGGTTTTTCCACGCCCTGTTACTACTTGCCATTCTATAGATCAGATTTAAGAATAAACCCGACACAGTTCCTTGCAATGCCAAGAAAGTGCCGATTTGCATCTCACTACTTATCAATATATTATGCCAACTGTAAAAGTAGCGGCTGTTCATTTTCGATACAACACCTGTTCGCTTATGAAGTCCGTCAACACAAACCCAGTTTCCTACGATCGCTTCCCCTTCATCTTCACATTTCCCCTCTTTACACAATCATTACATACAAGTGTTGGCGATCACATCCCCATGCGGGTCGTATTCCTAACGGGCATACAAGTATCTATAAATATGGGCAGAAACGTCTGCGCAAAGATCATCGCTCCCTTTTAGCCACGCCCCGCAGTCCCGCATCAGTAAATAGAAATTGCCAAACTTTGTAAATGCCTTGTTAATTATCAATATATATAATACGTAGAAGTACGTTGATTTAGAAACAAACCCCAAAAATTTCCTAAAAAATCTAACTTATTTCACTCGCCATTCGTATATTCACTACTTAGAGAATTGATTTACTAGCTGTCAACATTTATTAATATATAAGTTAATCTTCAGAAAGAAGATTAACTGTTTACAATTCCTAACAACCAAAACTATCAACTACACATGAGAAAAATTTCGGCTCTGTTGCTATGCATGAGCATGGCCATCGGTCAACTGATGGCCCAGAATCGTACCGTTAGCGGAAAGGTAACGGACGAAAAAGGCCTCCCCCTCGCTTCTGTAACCGTCACAGTACTCACAAGCGATCGAAAAGTTACCTCCACCGGCGTTACTGATCTCAACGGTGCTTTCACACTCCCGGCAAACGAAAAATCAAGGTCTCTCCAGTTCAGTTATATTGGACTGGAAGAACAATTGGTCCCGATCGGCGGAAAATCCTCCTTCACCGTTACCCTTCGCGCCAATGCACGGAACCTGTCCGAAGTAGTGGTCGTCGGTTACGGAACCCAGTCTAAACGGGATGTCATCGCCAGCGTCGCCACCGTTAAAGGCTCTGCCATCGCGGAAACCCCGATCCAAAGCTTCGAGTCGGCCCTCGCTGGTCGCGCGGCAGGTGTCCAGATCACCGTCCCTAACGGTGTGGTCAATGAACCTCCTGTCTTCCGCGTCCGCGGTACCAACTCCATCTCCCTGAGCTCGCAGCCGCTGATCGTCGTGGACGGCGTTCCCGCATTCACCGGCGACCAGGGTTCCACTAACGCTCCTGCCAACCCGCTGGCCAGTATCAACCCCAACGACATCGAGAGCATCGATATCGCAAAGGACCCCGCTGCTACGGCCATCTACGGCAGCCGCGCCAGTAACGGCGTAGTCTTCGTAACGACGAAGAAAGGACGAGGCGGCCGCCTGCGCGTCACCTACGACGGCTATGTCGGCCAAACCAGTGTTTATGGTCTTCCCCAGCTTTTAAATCCCAGGCCGTTGCCAACAGCGCTGCCCTCGCAGGAACGATCCAGTTCAACTATGCCAAGGATAAGAATGGCAACAACGTCGATACCAAATGGCCCGACGTTATCTATCACAACGGTTTTCAGCAAAGCCACAACATCAGCGTCTCCGGTGGGAATGATAACACGACGTTCTATCTGTCTACCGGCTATACCGATCAAAGCGGCATTATCCGCAAGAACATCTTCGATCGCAAGAACATCCTCGCCAACGTCGACAGCCGGGTTACGAAATGGCTGACCGTCGGCGGCAAGGTATCTTACTCAGATGAGCTCA
>Ga0193753_10002373_pt1 | contig 14863 bp, 12 predicted proteins | sample H1c2metaG_FD_144925 | JGI IMG/M metagenome (GOLD analysis project Ga0193753, IMG submission 144925) | Soil microbial communities from a riparian zone of the East river system, Colorado, United States - H1c2 | ecosystem: Environmental > Terrestrial > Soil > Riparian zone | place: USA: East... | reverse complement strand
CGTCTATCTCGGCTATCCCTATCTGGGGCCGCTCGGCTACGCTCCGTACTACCCCACCGCACTTCCCGAAACCTCCGAGACGCCGGGGATCGTGACGGGCACGCGCGGGTCGAGGGAGGAGGCCGAGGGCTTCCTGCGTCTGCGTGTGCAGCCCCGCTCCGCCGACGTGTTCGTGGACGGCGCGTTCGCGGGCATCGTCGACGACTTCGGCGGCGCAAGCGAGCGTCTTCTTTCTGCGGGTACCCACCGGGTCGAGATCGCGGCGCCGGGCTTCGAGCGCGTCACCTTCGACGTTCGCGTGCCGGCCAACGAGACGATCACCTTCACGCGCAATCTCGACCGGCTCGACGACAAGCCCCCGCCGCCGGCCGCGCCGGCCGTGGAGATCCCGCACAAGACCATGTACATCGTGCCGCACTGCTACGCGGGTGACACGCCGCCTCGCGCGTCCGACATGCGTGCGGGGTGCCGCCTCGCGGACATGCGCACGATTCCCTGACGCGGGGCCCCGGGCTTTGGGCTTTGGGCTCTGGCCTTTAGGGCTCGTCAGGCGAAGGCTCGCCCTCAGGCATAACGGGAGAGGTCTGGTCCGGCGAGGCGGCAGATCTGCCATTCCTTCATCCGCCTGGCCCCGAGCGACTCGTAGAACGCGATCGCCTCGGTGTTCCAGTCGAGCACCGCCCACTCCATCCGTCCGCATCCGCGCGCGTTGGCCAGCCCCGCCAGGTGGAGCAGCAACGCCTTGCCCAGCCCCTGGCCCCGGAATTCAGACCTCACGTACAGGTCCTCGAGATAGAGACCCGGCTTGGCCAGAAAGGTCGAGTAGTTGAAGAAGTAGAGCGCGAAGCCCGCCGACACACCTCCTACTGAGGCTACAACGCACTGCGCGGCCGGCGCGGAACCATCAGTGGGAAAGAGGGATGCGCGCAGACGGGCCTCGGTGGCCTCGACTTCATGCAGCAGGTGTTCGTAGTCGGCCAACCCTCGAACCAGATCGAGGATCACCGGGACGTCGTCCGAGGTGGCAGGGCGAATCTCGTGGGCCATGCGCGATTATCGCGCGGTCCGAGACAAGCGTTTTCGTAGGCAAGTCCTAGAGCCCAGAGCCTGAAGCCCAGAGCCTACGTCTAGAGCCGAGAGCCGAGAACCCTTGCTCGTCGGCGCCGCAGCAGCAGCTTGGTCCAGAGAAACCCGACCAGCAGAAACGGCAGCAGATACAGCGCGAGCAGCGGGCGCGGCGGACGGAGGTCGTAGGTGGCCTGTACTTGCGCGTCGACGTCGGCACGGCCCCACGCGCCCTGAAGCGTCACGTGCACCCCGAACGGGCCCTCGTGATCCATCACCAGGGCGGCGTATTGGCGCGAGAGGTCGCCGTCGACAGGCATTGCCACGACTTCCTCGGGCGGCACCTCCGGGGACGTGCGATCCAGCGCGCGGACGGTGACACGTGCCCGGGTGTCTGGCGGCAGGGCGGTACCCGAGCGGGCGGGTTCGATCGTGATCCAGAACTGTCCACCGGGCACGCGATCGTCGGTGGTATCCGGATCGGTCCACACCGAGACGCGGTACGCGCCGATGGTCTGGTTCGACACCACCGGATACGGCGGCCCGCTGTGCGCGGCGGCAGGCCTGGCCACGGCGAGGCAGATCGCTGCTCCAAGGCCAAAGGCCCAGGGCCTGAGGCCAGACGACCAAGGCCCAAGGCCCTCGAGGCAACTCCTCATCCCAGAACGGCGGAGGCGCGCATTTCCATCGGCTGCGAGAGGATCCAGACCGCGGCAGCTGCCAGAACGAGCGTCACAACCGCCCAGGGCACGGTCACCGCCCCTGGGCGTTCAGGGCACTCACGCTCCGCGATGGCGTATGCCACGCCCAGCGACCCCATGGTGCCAAGTGCGATCAGTCCGAGCTGAATCGGAAACACGGTGCCAGGACGCAGGCCAACCCATGTCCACAACGGTGGGCCGAGCAGCGCCCGGCCGAAGAGGTCTGCTGCAGCGCTCTGGGCCACCGGGATGATGGTGAGCGCGCCCGTCAGCAAGTGAAAGCCGTAGTGCGCGGCCCAGACGCCGACGCCGAACGGCAGGAGCGCGTACACGTACGCGCTCACCTGGCGCGCCATCGACGATCGCGCGACGGCGGCCGACCAGAGCCCGGCGCCGGCCAGCAACGCCGCCGGGGCGACGACCAGCACCAGCACGAAGAGCGTGGCCAGCACCGGCGCTTCGACCGAGGTCCCGAGTGCACGGCCCAGCCACTGCTCCACCACGTAGACCGGCGCGATCATGCCCAGCGCATTGAGCAGCGAGCCGAAGACGAAGACGACAACGAGTGCGGCGATATCCCACCGGTGCACGAGCCGCCCGATGCCGGACCTGCGCCGGCCATCGGCGAGCTCGAGGCCCGGTACGCGTGCGGCCAGCGCGATGTTGTCGTGAGGACATGCCTGCACGCAGTCCAGACAGAAGGTGCAGTCGAGGTTCCCGACCTTGGCCGGCAAGAAGAGCCCCAGCTCGCACCCGCGCTTGACGACACGCAGAGGCTCGGCTGGCGCACGCTGGCCCTTGATGCAATCCACTGTCTGGCAGGTCTGGCACGTTGCGGGCCGGCGTACCCGGAGCTCGAGGGGCGACAGCGTGGAGGCGGCGAAATTGAATTGCCCGATCGGGCAGAGGTACTTGCAGAAGCTCGCGCCCGTGAACGTCAGATCGATCACGAGCGCGGCGGCGAAATACGACAGCACGAGCCACGCCGTTGCGCGCGGCAGCGACCAGAGGTCGAAGAGCTCGTAGGCGAAGAGCACCGCGACGAAGAGCGCCACGGCGATCCACTTCCGGCGCAGCACTCGCGGCCATCGTGCCGAGGGCGCGTGCAGCCGGCGGCCGGCGTCGCGCACGAGAATGAAGGGGCACCCGGTGCAGAACAGGTTCCCTGCCGCCAGCAACGCCACGATCAACAGCCCGCGGTAGTGCACCCACGTGAGCACGGTGGCGAGATTGGCCGGCGCGATCTGCGGCCCCGCCAGACCGTGCACCACCATGGCGGCCGCGATCACGAGCATGACGAGCTGCAGGGCCGTGCGTGCGTGACGCCATCGCAGCGCAGGGCCGATGAGCGGCCACGTGAAGACGTCGATTGCGACCGTCGACGGGGTCATCCCGCCGGCCGCACGTTGGCTACGTCCACGCGGTGGGTGAACGCGCGTCCGTCCTCGAGGGTGCCGGTGACCATCACGATCCAGTCGCCAGCCATCGAGAACGGGATTCGCGCCCGGTAGAGGCCGTCACCCGCATCGTCCACCATGACCAGCACCGGCGCCATCCCTGGGTGCAACATGTGCGCTTCGATGCGAAGGTGAGCCCCGGTCACGGGCTGATGGTCGCGATCGGTCAGCCGGAACTCGGCCGGCAGCGGCTCGCCGACGACCGCGGCGGGCGCGGTCCACGACAGCTCGACCTCGGAGGCGTTTGAGGCGTCACCAGCGGTGCCGCGCACGCCGTCGGCGGCAGGCGCACAGCCGGACCCGCACAACAAGCATGTCATCACGACGACGGCGGCGAGCCACGCGCCGGCGGCAGCGGTGGAGCGGGCGCGGCAACCGCACCCGCTGCGCGCGGTCACGCCGTGGCGGTCACACCATGGTCCCAGCTGCAGGTGCACTTCAGCCTCGCGGCCGAGGGCGGCGGGAACATGTGGTAGTACATCGCGACCGCCATCGGAATGAACACGATGGTGTTGTAGAACAGGTGCAGCTCCACTCGCGGCACCCAGAACTGAATGAGGCTCATCGGCACCGGGCCTCCGCCCAGATGCACGCCGGTCACCGCCTGCCCGAGCAGCAGCAGATGTTCGATGTGATGGAAGAACTGAATGCCGAGGGCGATGGTCCACCAGCGCCGATCCTCGCGGCCTTGGAAACCGGCCCGGAGCAACCACAGCCCGGCCAGCATGACGACCGCATAGCCGTAGTGCAGCATCTCTGACTTGATCACCCACGGGAAGAAGTAGCCGACCAGGCCGCGGGCCTCCGGCACGGGCCACCCGAGCACGTAGATCTGCAGCGTTTGGAGCAGGTGCTCGGCCCAGTGCGCCAGCACGATCACCATGAATGCCTGCATCGCCCGTTCGTGCCAGGGGCCGTTGAGGCGCTCCAGGAAGGTCCCCATCTGGTGAGTCTGGTGGTGCGTGCCAGGGTGGGTCAGAGGCGCTGGGTGCATATCGCTCCTGGACAAAAGGTGAAGTCCATCCTAACCGTACTGTGGTCTAGGTTCCCACGCCATCATACGAATCGATTACGGGCGCGCCTAGCCCTCGCTTTCTCCGCATCTCCCCTTACAATTGCCCGCACGATGACACCTGACCGGCCGCTGGCGGACGCACACGTATGAGGGCATCGATCCTGATTCGCGTCCTGATTTCGGCGTTTATTTGCGTGCTGTTCGTGATTGCCGGCGTGGGCTGGGCATGGGTGTCGGCCCATCAGACACCTGTGCAGGCGAGGGCCAGTCACGCGGTGCTCGGCTTGAGCGCGGCCGCGGGGGTGATTGGTCTGATCGCCTTATGGCGTCGGCGGCCAGGGTTCTAGCGCCCCCACCCGGTCTACTTCCTGGACGCCCGCACGGCGTACCAGTCCCGCCAGGCCGCGGAGTCGTGCGGCAGCGACTTGCCCGTGATGTCGCGAAGAGCCTGAAACACCCACAACCGCGTCTGATCGTCGAGAGATGGGTCGTCGGAGTACTCGAGGAGCCGCGGCACCGCGGTCCGGCGCTGCGCCGCACTGAACATCCCCGACTGTGCCAGGCCGCAGGCGGCGCGCTCGCGAATGGCAGGAGCGGGATCGTCGTGGAAGATGCCGAGCAGCGGCTCGATGGTCGCGTCGGTGGCCAGGTAGGCCAGCCCCTCCACGGCCCAGTAGCGCACGTTCTGGTTGTCGTCGTGCACCGAGGCCATGAGGATCTCGAAGATCCGCTCCTGTTCGAGGCCCCGGTTTCCGAGCAGCCCCAGTTCCCATAACGCGCTCACGCGCGCGCTCTGTTCGCCTGACCTCGCCACAGGCTCCAGTTGATCGACCGTCGCCGTTGTTCGCGTCAGGTTTCTTGCCGCGATGTCGACCTCGATGCCGGCCACGCGCACCGTGAGATCGTCGGAATTGATGGCCGTCATGAACAGGTGGGTCAACCGCTCGTTCAGGGCGATATGTCCACGCCAGCCTTTCACACGCGCGGCGATCTGTTCGTTCGCGCCGCGGTAGTGATTGATCGCGCGCTCGAGGAGGAGCTCCGCCTGAGCCTGCGGAGACATGGAATCGAGCTCTTCGGTCTCATGCTCCGACAGCACGTTGGCAGACGATGGCACCGGCGGATCCGTCAGCCCGATGGCGCGCGCCACCGGCTCCCAGGCGGCCTGCAGCGATCCGGACCCGGCCGCGACCATGCCGAGGAGAAAGGCCGTGGCGGCCAGCGCAGTGGCTCTCCATGGCATCGTCTGATTCGTCACAGCTCTAAGAGCCCGCAAGGAAAATGCCGGCGTTGCACGGTGCCGTGCGATGCAGTCCCACGCACGGAAGCGCGCGCGGCGCCCACTGAGGGGCCAGAAGAGGACGCGGCCATTACAAGTCTGGCGTTGGCTGCTATGCTGCCTGAAGTGCTCAAGGAGCGCCCCTTCCCATGAAGCTGCTCGCTGCGTATCTCAAGGAACACTGGAGGCTGGTCGCCCTCGCCCTCGCGCTGGCCGCCGTCAACCAGATCTTTTCGTTGCTCGACCCGTTGATCTTCCGCTACGTGATCGACGAGTACGCGACGCGGTTCCGCGAATACTCCACCGCGGAGTTCTTCCGCGGTGTGAGCCTGCTGCTCGCGGCGGCCGTCGGTGTCGCGTTCGTGTCACGCGTGGCCAAGAACTTCCAGGACTACTGCATCAACGTCATCACGCAGAAAGTCGGAGCTCGCCTCTATGCGGACGGCATCCAACACTCGCTCGAGCTGCCGTATGCGGTGTTCGAAGATCAACGCAGTGGAGAGACACTCGGCCGGCTGCAGAAGGTACGCACCGACGTCGAGCGCCTCATCTCAGTGTCGATCAACGTGCTGTTCACGTCGCTGGTCGGCATCATCTTCGTGGTGATCTACGCGTTCAGCGTGCACTGGCTGATCGCGCCGGTCTACTTCCTGACGGTGCCGCTGCTGGGCGTGCTCAGCTCGGTGCTCAGCCGCAAGATCAAGGTGATTCAGAAAGTGATCGTGGCCGAGACCACGGCGCTGGCGGGCTCCACGACGGAGTCGCTGAGAAACATCGAGCTCGTCAAGAGCCTCGGTCTGGCGCAGCAGGAGATTGCCCGCCTCAATGCCACGACCGGCAAGATCCTGCAGCTCGAGCTGAAGAAGGTGCGCTACATCCGCAGCCTCAGCTTCGTCCAGGGCACGGTGGTCAACTTCCTGCGCACCAGCATCCTGTTCCTGATGCTGTATCTGATCTACACGCAGGCGATCACCGTCGGGCAGTTCTTCTCGCTCTTCATCTACTCGTTCTTCATCTTCGGGCCGCTCCAGGAGCTCGGCAACATCATCAACGTCTACCGCGAGACGGAGGTGTCGCTGAAGAATTTCGAGGACGTGCTGGCCATGCCCACCGAGCCGCGCCCGGCCAATCCGGTGCCGCTGCCCGACCTCCAGAGCCTGGCGTTCGATGGCGTGACCTTCAAGCACCAGTCGGCGAGCTCGCCTGCCCTGACCGACATCTCATTCGACGTGCGCCGCGGCGACACGATCGCGTTCGTCGGCCCATCCGGCGCCGGCAAGACCACGCTGGTCAAGCTGCTGGTCGGTCTCTATCCGCCGCAGACGGGCGACATCCTCTACAACGGGCACTCCGCGGCGACGGTGGACCTCAACCAGCTCCGCACCCAAATCGGCTTCGTCACTCAGGATACGCAGCTCTTCTCGGGCACGATTCGCGAGAACCTGCTGTTCGTAAACCCTGGCGCGACCGACGCCGAGTGCATGGACGTGCTGCGAAAGGCCGCGTGCGACAGCCTGCTGGCGCGTGCGGATCGCGGGCTCGACACCGTGATCGGCGAGGGTGGCGTGAAGGTGTCGGGAGGCGAGAAGCAGCGGCTCTCGATTGCGCGCGCCCTGCTCCGGCGCCCGCACCTGCTCGTCTTCGACGAGGCCACGTCCTCGCTCGACTCGCTGACAGAGGAAGACATCAGCGAGACCATCCGTGGTGTGGCGGCCCATCAGGACGTGATGACCATCCTGATCGCACACCGGCTGTCCACCATCATGCACGCCGACCGCATCTTCGTGCTGGAGCGCGGCCGGATCGTCGAGTCCGGGGCGCACGCGGAACTGCTGGACCAGAAGGGCCTGTATTACGCGATGTGGCGGCAGCAGATCGGCGAGCGCAGGCCGGTGCCGGCGCCCCCAGCCGCCGCGCGTCCGGCGCTAGCCGGCGCCTGAATAGCGTCCGGCGCTGGCCGGCGCATAGCTTCCGCCGCGCGTTACGCCGCCTGCGACTGCCGCGCTGCGCGCCCCGCCTCGCGCATGCGCTGCGCGACGACGTCGGCCATGCGGGCGGCATCGCGCCCCACGCCGTGGATCATTTCCGACGACATCGCGTACAGGAAGTGGAGCCCGACAAAGTACAGCCCGGGCTCGCTCGCAACGACGCCGCCCTCATGGAGAGGCAGCCCATCGGGCCCGAACACGGGCAGGTCGATCCACGAGAAGCCGTGGTGGAAGCCCGTGCACCACACCACATTGGCCACGTCGAGCGCACGGCCGTCCTCGAGCAGCGGGCGGCCGTCCTTGGTGCCCACCACGCGGGGCACGCGCCGGACGCCGGCTGCCGCCAACTGATACGGCTTGGTGCGCACGAGGGGGCCGCCGCCGTACAGCATCTTCGGCCGCGCCCGGCGTCCGATCGGGGAGGCGATGCTCATGACCCGGTGAAAGAACACGCGCAGCACGAGCCGAAGGAGCACGAGCCGCGCCGCCAGTCCGTCGATATGGAACGGCACGTGACCGGTGTCGCGCCCGGCCACCCACGTCGCATGCGGCCCCACGGTGTCGAGCGCGATCTCGGCGCCCGAGTTGCCCGCGCCTACAATGAGGACGTCGCCGCCTTGCAACTGCGACCGGTTCCGGTAGTCAATCGAGTGCAGCTGCACGATGCCGGGGTCGAGGTCGGCCGCGAAGCCGGGCACGTGCGGGCGCTGGTGATTGGCCATGGCGACGATCACGTTCTCGGCCTCGAATCGCCGCTCACCGGCGACCACGAGGAACCCGCGGCCCTGTCGTGACACGCGCTCGACGCGGGTGTTCAACTGGACGGGCAGGGCAAGCTCGCGCGCATAGGCCTCCAGGTAGTCGCCCATCTCGTCCTTCGTGGGAAACGTGTGCGCGGCGCCTGGAAAGGGCCATCCGTCGAGGCTCGCGAAGCGCCGTGGCGTGAACAGGCGCAACGAGTCCCAGCGCCACCGCCAGACATCGCCGATGCGAGAGCCGGCCTCGAGGATCACGAAGGGCACGCCGAGGCGGGACAGGTGATAACCCACCGACAGACCGGCCTGTCCGGCGCCGACGACTACCGTATTGATTCGCTCTGTGCCCGCTGGGCTCGCCATGATGCCACCCTTCTCTTAGCCGTCGCACGAAGGCAACGTCCTCTACCGCACAAGGTATGGCGAGCGGGGCCAGGCGCGCATCGGCCGAAATGCGCAGACGAGGAATCCGGGCGATATGGGTAGTTCTAGGTACGCCGCAGGCACGGTTAGAGAAGCTTGTGCTCGTAGGCGTAGGCGGTGGCCGCCGCTCGAGACGGGAGATCGAGCTTCGTGAAGATGTTGCTGACGTGGCGGGCCACCGTCTTCTCGCTGATGGCGAGCGCTCCGGCTATCACGCGATTCGTCTTGCCGGTGGCGATGTGCCGCAGCACCTCGACTTCCCGGCCGGTCAGGCCGCCGCTCGGTTGCGGTGTCTCCGGCGTCAGCGGCGCGGCCACTCGCGCGGCGTCGGGGGCCGCCCCGAGATGTTCGAACACCTCGAGCGCCGCGTCGAACTCCATCCGGGCGCCTTCGGCGTCGCCGAGCGCGGCATAGGCCACCCCGATCAGCGCTCTCACCCGTGCGACCTCGTACGGGGCGTTGAGCTCCCGCCACTCTCGCCACGCCTCGCGCAGCAACCCGGCCGCGGCCTCGGCATCCCCTGACGCCAATGCCACGGCGCCACCCGCGTGCGCGGCCACGGCGCGGAGCAACGAGGCCCCGACCGAGTGCGCGAGCTGGGCGATCTCCTCGGCTGCAAGTCGCGCAGCCGGCAAATCGTTTCCGGCCAGCATGATCTCGACCGCGGCGCTGAGGAGCGACGCGCGAAGCCGTCCCGGGCGGACCTCGAGCAATGCGCTACGGATCGCGGCATCGGCCGAGGCGGTGTCGCCTTGGGCGAGCCGCAGCAGCGCCAGCCCGGGTTGCGGCCTGCGCCCGGCGCGGCTCGCCTTCGTGTAGGCCTCGTCGGCCTGCTCGAATTCCCCGCGCAGCCGGAAAAGTTCGGCCTGCTGATAGAACGCGGACCCGGCGTCCGGGCCGTCCTGTGGCGCCGCCAGACGCTCGCAGGCCCGGCGCGCCTCGTCGCCCGCCTGCTCCCAGGCCCCGTGTAGTTGCAGCAGTTCGGACCGGCGGATGAGGCACGGCCCGCGAAACGGCACGATGTCCGGGTGGGCGCCGCACCAGCCCTCCAGCGCCGTCGTCCACTCCTGCGCGCGGCCAAGGTCGAAGATGTCGTGACACGCACTGATGACACTGCAGTAGATCACGCCGGCGACGATCGGCCCGACTTCGCCGGCGGTCACGGCCACCATTGCTTCATCGAGGCACGCCAGCCCTTCTGCCGTGTGGTCCAGCCGCAGAAGCGCGCGTCCGGCCCCGTGCCTGGCAAGGGAGGTCAGATCGGCATTGCCGAACCGCTCCCCCATCGAGGCGGCCTTCGCAAACGCCACATGTGCGCCCTGGAGGTCACCCTTGCCCACCTGTTGCCACGCCCCGAGGCACATGAGAAAGCCCAGCTCGACGCAATCTTCCGCGTGTTCGTCGAGCAGCCGCCGGGCACGCGCCAGCCATCCGGCGATTTCAGCCTCCCGGTTGCGCTTCTCGACGAGTACGAAGGCCAGCCAGATGGCGCTGCCGGCGGCCCGCACCGGTGCGCCGCGCTGGAGGAAGGCCTGATAGGCGCGGGTGCGGGCATCGGCGCTGGCGGCGTCGTCGCCCACCAGATAGGCGGCCGTCGCGAGGCAGTCCAAGTCTTCGGGGTCGAGCGCCTCCGCGCGATCGGCCGCGGACAGCTCTGTAAATGCGTCTGACCACGCTTGCCGGATATACGCGTCTCTGCCGTGCGTAAGGAGGTCGATCATCGTTCGCTGGCGCCCGGTGGCCATTTTACGCGGCGGGCCGCTTCTCCGGCGTCAGGAGGAACCTCAACCACGGGCTGGCGTGCCCCTTGCAGCCGGGCTTGTTGAGTCTGTGGCTCGAGAGACGGAGTCTGATGCAAACCGACGAAGCATTCGAGGGTGCGCGTGTGGTACTTTGCCGACCTCGGCTAGACGTGCCGACGGCCGGGACTCATCGACGCAGGTCGTAACGCTCGCGGAATCGAGGCTCATCACGGCATCCCGTTCCTTCGTTCCACATCTTTGGCGCCTGGCGGCCTGCGCCGCGCTTGTGGCTGGCCCGGCGCTGGTGACCCTCGCCGCGCAGGCGGTGCCACCCCAGAGCGCCGCCCTGACGGTGCCTGACATCGAGGCGATGGCGCCGACGCTGCAGGAACTGTCGCTGACGCTGACGCGCGTGCCGCTGGCGGCCGCGCTCGGCGCCGTGCTCGCGCTACGCCCGCGGCGGCGCGGCACACCGCCCCGCACGCCGGCAGTGGTCGAAACGCAGATCGTGCTGGCCGCCGTGGGCGCGCTGATCATGCTGATCGTAGGCGCGAGCCTCGCACGTGCGTTCGGCATCGTCGGCGCCGCCAACCTGATTCGGTACCGTTCCAAGGTCGACGATCCCAAGGACGCCGTCGTCATGCTCTGCGCCCTGGCGGTGGGCCTCGCGTCGGGCGTCGGCCTCTACATGCTGGGAGCGGTGTCGACGCTGCTGCTGCTCGCCCTGCTCTGGATCATCGAGTCGTTCGAGCCGCGCGTCTACAAGTATTTCGACTTGACGGTGATGGCCAAGAGCGAGGCCGAAACCTTGCGGCCACGGATCGAGGAAGTGTTGCGGCGGTTCCGGCTCTCGTTCGAGGGACGCACGTTGTCTGGAGACGAGCTGTGCTACGAAGTCCGCATGCCCCTCGACGAGCCGACCGACCCGGTGTCGCACAGCATCGTCGCGCTGGCCCCCAGCGCCGAAATGAGCGTGGCCTGGAACGAGAAGAAGTCGAAGACAAAGTAGGCCCCAGACCGTGAAACTCATCACCCAGCCCGAAGACGGCATCACGCCGCTCCTGCTCGCCATCAAGCGCGCCAAGAAGACGATCGACATGGTCATCTTCAGGTTCGACCGCATTGAGCTCGAGAAGGCGCTGGGCCAGGCCGTGGCCCGTGGCGTGAAAGTGCGCGCGCTGGTGGCCCATACCAACAGCGGCGGAGAGAAGCGGCTCCGGAAGCTGGAAATGGCGTTCCTCCAGGCTGGTGTCGCCGTGTGCCGCACGGCCGACGACCTGACGCGCCACCACGGCAAGATGATGATCGTCGACGGCGAGCTCTACGTGCTGGGGTTCAACTACACCGAGCTCGACATGAATCGCAGCCGGAGCTTCGGGCTGGTCACACGCGAGCCCGCGCTGCTGAAAGCCGCTACGGCCCTCTTCGAAGCCGATACGATGCGGCAGCCGTACGAGCCGACGCACGACCGGCTCGTCGTCAGCCCGGAGTCGACCCGGAAGCTCCTGAGTGCCTTCATCAAGGGCGCGAAAAAGGAGCTGCTGATCTACGACGAGAAGATCAGCGACAAGCTGATGCTGAAGCTCCTTCGCGAGCGGGTCACGGCCGGCGTGTCGGTACGGGTGATCGGGAAGATGACCCAGAACATTACCGGCGTCGTCACCACCAAGGGCCCACGCCTACGGCTGCACGTCCGGGCGATCGTGCGCGATCGCAAGGGGCTGTTCATCGGCAGTCAGAGCTTGCGGCGGCCCCAGATCGACGGCCGCCGGGAAATCGGCCTGATCGTGAATGAAGCGAAGATCGCGGCCTCTGTCGCGCGAGTCTTCGAGCAGGATTGGGAAGACAGCTCGGCCAAGGCGGCTCCGGCAGCGGAACCGGAACTGGTCGAAGCCAGCTGACCTCACGCTGGGTCGCCTGCCAGGCCCGTCAACGGCGTCGTTCAGACCGTGCGGCTCAGATTGGAAGTCTTACAAGCTCATGCGAGCCGCTTTTTACATAGACGCCACACGGCCGTCTATCCCACCGCGGATCACCACGGATCCCAGGCAAACTGAAGTCGGGCCATGGTGCCTCTCTTGCACCGTCCGAGCAGAGTGACGCCCGCCCGCATCGACATTGGACGGTTCCGAGTAAAGCCCCACCGGAAGCTCTCGCTGGCCCACTTCGATCCCGCCGAAACAGGCCCTTTCAAGACGAAGCAGGGCGCAGACAAGCTGCTCGCCAAGGCGGTGCATCGGCTGTATGAGCTGGCGGAGCTGCTCTACGCGCAGAACCGCTGGTCGGTGCTCCTTGTGTTCCAGGCAATGGATGGCGCGGGAAAGGACAGCGCGATCAAGCACGTGATGCGCGGCCTGGATCCCAAGGCAACACAGGTCTTCGGGTTCAAGAGCCCGTCATCCGAGGAGCTCAAGCACGACTTCATGTGGCGGTGCATGAAGTGCCTTCCGGAACGTGGACGGATCGGCATCTTCAACCGCTCGTACTACGAGGAAGTGCTGGTGTCTCGAGTACACCCGGAAATGATCGAGCAGCGTCAGCTCCCCCCGAGTTGCGTCACGGAGCACATTTGGAAAGACCGCTTCGAGGACATCCGCTCGATCGAGCGCTATCTCACTCGAAACGGCACGATCATCCGCAAGATCTACCTCAACGTTTCCAAGGCGGAACAGCGCAGACGTTTTCTGGTCCGCCTCCACGACCCGGAGAAGCGGTGGAAGTTTTCGGTCAACGACGTCAACGAGCGCCTGCGCTGGAAGGAGTACATGGCCGCGTACGAGCACGCCTTGCGCGCGACCAGCACCGAGGAGTCGCCGTGGTACGTGGTGCCGGCCGACAACAAGTGGTTTACGCGCCTGGCCGTGGCCTCCATCGCCATTGAAACGCTCGAGAGCCTGGACCTGAAAGTGCCGGCGCTGTCGCACAGCGAAAAGCGGGCGATCAGCCACGCGCGGCGGCGGCTCCGGGCGAAGTAGAAAAGCCTCCGGCCCGGGCTGCGGATGGCCATGCGATACTCGCAGTCACGCGCCCGTAGCTCAGGTGGATAGAGCACCGGCCTTCTAAGCCGGGGGTCGAAGGTTCGAGTCCTTCCGGGCGCGCCAGCTCGCTGCGCGAGCCGGCTTGCCGCGGAAGGCCGCGCTCACGCCGCCCCTCGCCGAACGGCTCGGGGCGAGCGGGGACGAGTCCTCAAGACGCGCGCCGGAAGTCCTCCTTCACGCCAGCCCAAGCTCCCGCTTGGGCTGAGCGGGTGCGAGTCCTCAAGGGCGCGCCGGAAGGCCCCGGCTCAGCCGCCAATTTCCTACCTAGCTCGACAGATTCTCGCGCCCTTGCTCAAGTCCCGGAGTGGCATCTCATGCTAGCGCTGTAAGCGCGGCCGTCAAATCTGTTCGCGGTAGGTGACCTCACGTCTTGATTTAGTACAGACGACCCAGGCTGAGCCCTTGAAAACAGGCGCCATCGCGCCCACACTGGCCCGGCACATCGTTTGTAACGGAGGTTCGACCAAGGCACCAAGAGCACTCGTTTCATAGAGGCAGAATCCCCCACCCATGAGATCCCAAAAGGCTGAGTCGCTCCACGTGAGATCAGCGAAGGCTGAGCCGTTCAAGGGGTTCACGCCTCCTGACACCCTCAGCGATCTTCGTCTTTGGATTCGGGAACAGCTGCCTCTCCACCAGGCTCATCAGCAGTCGCTCATCCAAGCGATCGACGCAGTCTTCGCACGCCACGAAACCCTGTGGCAGGAATCGAAACAGGAAGCCCTGCAGGCCATGTCTACCGGCTTCTCGGACCGCATGCGGCGCATGCGTGAGGAGCTGGCGGCGCGCGAGACGACGGTGAGCAGCATCACCAAGTATTTCGAGGAGCTGGTCGCGGACCTGACCGACCGCGCGCATCGCGATCCGAAGACGCGCCTCATGAACTTCCGCCGCTTCATCGAGCGGCTGGAAGCCTTTCTGGAGATCGAGCAGCGCGGTCACTGGTGCGCCGTGGGGCTGGTCGACATCCGGTCCTTCAAGTCGTTCAACGACACCTACGGGCACGCGCTGGGCGATCGAATCATCGAGCGCGTCGCGCGGCTGCTGCGAGAACAGATTCGCGCCAACGACCTGGTGGCGCAGGACCCCGGAACCGACGAGACCCACGAGATGCACGCGCGGTTCGGTGGCGATGAGTTCTGCTTTCTAATCCCCGACCTCACGGACTATCACGACGCCTGGGTGATCGCGGAACGCTTCCGCGATGCCGTCGAACGGCACGATTGGACGGTAGAGGACGAGCGCCTGGGCGCCCGCAGCGTCGCCGTCGACGTCGGTGTGGTCAGCCTGCGGCTCGGGCCTGTCCTCGAGCGGCGCTCGTCGGCCCGGCAACTGGCCCACGACCTGCTCGCCCGCGCCGACCGCGCCATGCACATCGCGAAGGTAGAGCGCTCCCAGCA
>Ga0193753_10002372_pt1 | contig 14881 bp, 11 predicted proteins | sample H1c2metaG_FD_144925 | JGI IMG/M metagenome (GOLD analysis project Ga0193753, IMG submission 144925) | Soil microbial communities from a riparian zone of the East river system, Colorado, United States - H1c2 | ecosystem: Environmental > Terrestrial > Soil > Riparian zone | place: USA: East... | reverse complement strand
TCCGTAACGAACACCCTCATTTTGCCCTTATGCAAAGTATCCCCGGGCAATCCCAGTTTGAATTTGATCACCTGCAACCTGCGAACGGCTTCCTGGAAACTGACCTGCGCCTTTATTTCCAGCGTTTTTTTCTCCCGGTCATAGTTATTCTTCAGCCAATACGCCTGGAAGCCGGTGATCACCAGCAGCGTAATGCCCATCAACCCCGTAAGCCATCTTAATTTTTTCATGATGCCGTTTCGAAAAACAAAAGTAACCATTTACAATTGTTGCGCAGGCTGGCTTTAACCTAAATTAACCTTAAAGCAAGGCTTGTTAACCTGAAGCGATGTACCGATAAATTAGTTTTGACTTAAAATTAAACGATATGAAAAAAATGTTCTTTGCAGGCCTTAGCTTAATGATCGCGACCACCCTGCACGCCCAGCAAAAAGAGGGCAAAGTTGTTTACGAACGTACGATGCAAATGCAGATCCGTATCAATGATAACGACCAGTTGGCATCGATGCTTCCAAAGAGCCGTACTGATAAATTTGAATTGTCGTTCGGCAACAATCAATCTTTATTGAAACATGTTGAGGAGGAACAACAGAATGATGAATTCGGCGGTGGTGGCATGCAGATAAAGATGATGGCGCCGGGAATGGATGATATCATCTATTGCAACTATGACAAAGCGGGAAGAGTGGAGCAACGTGAAATGTTTGGAAAAAAATTCCTGGTGTCTGATAGTATCCGCAAACTCAACTGGAAGATGAGCGATGATACAAAAACAATTGCCGGCTATACCTGTCGCAAGGCAGTCGCTCAACGTTTTAGCAAGCGCATGACAATGAATATGGATAACGGTGTGATGGAGAAAAAAGAGATCAACGATACTTCTAATATCGTAGCATGGTTCACGATGGACATCCCGGTTTCAGCGGGGCCCGAAGTTCCCGGCCAATTACCAGGACTGATCCTTGCGCTGGATATAAACGACGGCCGCATGACCTATGTAGCCACTGCTGTTTCACAAAAAGTAGACCTGGCAGCTATCAAAGAACCTTCCAAAGGAAAAAAAGTTAGTCCGGAAGAATTTACAGCCGAAAGAAACAAAATGATGGAAGAGATGCAAAAGAATAACCAGGGAGGAAATGGAAGGCAGGTGATCAGAATAAATTAGAAAGTATAATAGCCATGTATAACGACCGTTCCGGATCTCCGGAGCGGTTTTTTTGTATCGTTTAGAAAACATTCAATAGATTACAGTTGTTCCCCTCGCCACTTTCAAAACTCATCCCAAGACGCAAATGAAAAAAATAGCATTCTTCCTAATTGCCCTAATTCTTTTTGCAGTCAACCTTACAACAGCCCAATCCAAACAAAAGGCCGAAAAGGAATTTTTAGGGCAACTAAACAATATTTTAAAGAATTCCACGACACAGCACTGGGCCTACGAGGGTAAGATGACCATCGACTCGGCATTTGCCATTAACGCCCGCGGCGTTTTGTCGGTAACGGTAAAATATGCTACCGATACCTCTGTTATCCGTGCAAGAATGGAGGCGCCCGTAAGTCAAATCAAAGGAGTTGCCTACGACCTATATCTTATTTTGGAATACACGGATGAGGTTGTAACAATGTTTTATTCGGAATCGGAAGGGAGTGAGCTGAAGGAAACTGGTAAGTCCCACCTCTTTCATATTGGCGAGCCAAAAAAAGGCGGCAGCGATAAACAGGAAAAACTACAAAAAGCATTGGATAATTTACTGAACTACTACCATTAAATATTCATGATAATTTAATTCGCAGCCGTTTCCAAATGCAGTAACTTTTCGTTCCTAAATTATTTTTAATCTTATAAATCTTAATTATGACAACACAGGAAGTTGCAGATCGTTTTAATGAATTGGCCCAATCCGGTCAATGGGACGTGATACAAAGTGAATTGTTTGCTGATAACGCCGTCAGTATCGAACCCGCAAATTCCCCCGGTATGAAAACCGCAGAGGGCATGGAAGCCATCAGGGAAAAAGGAAAAAAATTCGGCGAGATGGTAGAAGAAATGCATGGCGGCTATTCCAACGCTCCGATAGTAGCAGGCAATCATTTTTCGCTGGCTATGGGCATGGATGTTACCATGAAAGGCATGGGGCGGATGAAGATGGATGAAATTGCCGTGTATGAAGTGAAGGATGGCAAGATCGTGAAAGAACAATTCTTTTATTAACATCATTTATAGACTTCCGAAGTTTAACACTCGGTCTGACGCCTCGTCTGATAGTGTGATAAACTTCGGAAGTCTTAACCCTGTTACCTCATCATCATCCTTCCTCCCCCCGCTCCGTCTTTGTTCAATCCCGTCTTACTCAAACTATACGTAAAGCCCAGTAAAAAGAAGCGTCGCAGGTTCTTCACGCTATTGTCTTCAATATAATTTTGATTGGCATTGCGACTGATACCGATATTTTGATTTAGCAGGTCATTCGCTGTCAGCTTTATCTCGCCACGGTTGAAATGTAATACCTGCTTGCTGATAGAAGCATTCCACAAGGGCACTTTGGCGTTGTATCCGGGAACTTGTTGCCCGTTGATGCTATAATTAAAATCACTGGCAACAAAAAAACCTTTTGGCAACTGCCAGTCTGCGGAGATGGAATACTCCTGGTTGGTGTAACGCGAACTCCTTGCTGATTGAAGAGAATATTTTGTGTTGTAAAAACTCAAGCCAGCGGTTAAAGACACGTTCAATTGCTTTGTTGGGCTCATATCGAGCCTCATCTCCGGACCCATGCTGATCGATGTTATGTTGTTGGCTTCATTATTCACGAACTGCTTTCCATTATTCCAGGCAAAATTGGAGCTGACCTCAAAAGTTGCTTTTAAGAAGCGAACCGGGAAACCATAACTCATTGTTCCATTCATATTGTACACGCCGTTCACATTCACCGGCATCACCGAATCGATACCCTGGGCATTGATCCTGTCGTTGTTCACGATCTTGTTTTGTGTTTCCTGCAAAGTGACAAAGGCAAAGAAGTTCTTATTCTTAAAAGGATTCACAAATTGCGCGTTGAGTCGAATGCTATGTGTAAACTCCTGGTTGAGCCCCGGGTTTCCCTGCTTCACGTATAAGGGATTACTGTTGTCGGGGATCGGTTGCAGTTGAGCGATCGTGGGTTGATTGGTGCTGGTGCTATAATTGATCGTGATGTTCTTAAACCGATTGAAATAATACTGGAAGCGGGCAGTGGGCAAAATATTATTGTAGTCTTTACTGACCAATGAATCTTTCGCCGCATGAATAGCGCCACCTTCTAATTCTGCATGCTGCCAACTAAAACCTGCGGCGAAATTGTATTTCTTGGTTTGTTTACGAACGCGAAAACCGGCATTCTTATAATTGTATACACTTTGGTAATCATTGGTAAGTAAATTATTCACCAGGTCAAATTTTCCGCTGGTATGGTTATAATCATAGGCTGCTTTTGAAGAACTGTTGCTGCTATAGCTGCTGCCGAGGCTGAATTCCATCAATGACCTCCTGAATAAGGGCTCAGTATAAACCGCCCTTGCATTGTATCCCTTCAGGTCGTTTTCGGTATTACTTACCTGGTTAACAGAATCGCGGTTCATTAAATTACCGGCTGCATCATAGAATGCTGTCGCAGATTGTAATCTTCCGTCGCCGGCGCTGTTGTTGAAATTGCCGAGTATATTAAAAGAGAAAGTTCTTCCCTTGCGGTGAAATTTCTTCCTGAATAAAAGATTGGTGCTGAAATTATATCCTTTATTATTCGACGCATTGTCGCTGCTACCATCATTGGCCCTTATCCCCTGGTCGGAAAAAGTATTGTAATCGGATATGCTTTTATTTCTCGTTTCCTGGTAGCTGTAGGATGGAGAGATCTTTATGGAAGTAAATGAATCGATCCGGTAGTCCGCACTGAAATTGAGCCGGTTATTACTATTCAGATTATCGCTATAGGAATTTTGTTTGTACAGGTTTGCCGGCGCAAAGTATTGCCTTTGCAAATGGCTTTCGCGATTGGGATTATAACGGCTGTAGAAATAATTGCTTTGAAAATCAGTTTTGTTACCGAGGATATTATTGTAATTAAAGCCCCCGCCAAAAGTGGTATTGATCCCCGAATTATTCCCTCCCAGCAAACCTGCGAGTGGATCATCGGGACCGATATTGACGCTGATGTTTCCACCACCTCCTTTCAGTTGATTTAATGCCCCGGTAAAATTCAATGCATCCATAAAGGAAAATCCTTCCGCGTTGGTATTATTTCCCATCCCGATCACCGACATCTGTCTTGCACCTTTAAAAGAATTCACATTGAACTTGCCCTGGTAACGGCCATCCGTGCCGGCTCCTGCATTGATCTTTCCAAACAATCCCTTTTTCTTATCTTTTTTCAATTTCAGGTTGATGGTCTTTTCGCTGTTGCCATCATCAAAGCCGGTCATCTGCGCCTGGTCGCTGAGCTTATCATATACCTGCACTTTGTCGACCGCATCTGCAGGCAAATTCTTTGTCGCGACCTTAGGGTCATTTCCAAAGAATTCTTTTCCATCCACCAATACCTTCTGCACTTTTTCACCCTGCGCTTTCACCGTACCATCTTTTTCCACTTTCACGCCCGGTAATTTTTTCAACAGGTCTTCTACGCTGGCATTCGGTTGTGTCTTAAAAGAACCCGCATTGTATTGCACCGTATCGCCGATGAGCGTAACAGGAGGCGCTTCACTTTGTACCACCACTTCATCCAACAAGCGGGCCTTATCATTCATCACCACATTATTAAGAGAAACATTTTTATCGGATTCCGTTACCGCAAATATTTTATTGGTGTTGCGATAGTTGACGTGTGTAACGAGTAAGCGATACTCACCAACAGGGATATTGGTCAACTCAAATCTCCCATAGTTGTCGGTCATCGTAAAAGATACAAGTGATGAATCCTTTTTTGCCAGCAGGGTTATCGTTGCGGCAGCTACGGGTCTTTTCGCCAACGTATCGTATGTGACACCCTTTACCGAGCCGTTCTTTTGTGAAAAGGCTGTTAATGAAAGTAGAAGGAAGCAGAAAACTAAACAGTTGAATTGTTTCATGGCTAAACTATTATACTGCAAATCTATCTGCGCCTAACGGTAAAGCCGGTTAATCAACTTTGGTTTAATGTTAAAAAACGTTAAAGTAAACGGCAGTCCCTCAGCCGATTAAACCCGCGGCACCAGCCAACGTCTATTATATAGAAACAAGAAACAACTTCCTTAAAAAATAAAACATTCTTTATGAAAAAGTCTTTACGCTTAGAAATTTCCAAAACAGAAGCAATCATATTCATTCTGTTAGTTGGCTGGATAGTGGCTTCAATTTTTGTCCCACTGCCAGAAATAAGTTCTCTGGGTAGTTAATAAAGCATTAACCCCGAAAACCATGCAACGCCGGCTTACACTGTAAGGCCGGCTTTTTTACGCAATAATAGCTGAAAAGATACGTTACCTATAGACAAATTTTACTCTATGTCTAACCCCAATCAACAAGCCTCTTCTACGCATATTGTAGTGCAGGCTGTAAAGAATTTCATCAGTAAGCTCCGCCAGAGTCCGGATATTTACCCGATTCGCTACTACAAAAAGAGCCGTCGCTTCCGCCGCCATTGGCACGGACCGATGGTAAAATAGGCAGGTTTCGTCGGAAAATACTGGGAAATAAATTCAGGGAAAATGCTCTTGATAAAGCAGTCGCTCTATTATATTTTTATAGTCTTAAAATCCGATGACATGCAAAAAACCTCAAACCACCCCAGCTTAGTACGAATCGTATTCAGGGCGCTTTTTTCTTCGCTCAGAAATTTCTTTAAATCTCCAAATAGCCGGGAATTTGATCGGCTGAAGAATTTCATCTCTTCTTAGCATATCCCACAAAGACACAGAAACCACAAAGTTTATCCCTTTGTGAACTTAGCGGGAGAAAACTTACTTAACTAAAGAGATATTCAACATCCGATTTGCTCAATGCTTTAACGAAGCTGGCGTCATCAGCGATCAGCTCGCTTGCCAGTTTGCGTTTGCGTTCCTGCAGTTGCAGTATCTTATCTTCGATCGTATCAATACAGATCATGCGGTAAGCAAATATGTTTTTTGTTTGCCCGATACGGTGCGTACGGTCAATGGCCTGTTGCTCAACTGCCGGGTTCCACCAGGGATCTACGATATACACGTAATCAGCAGCAGTTAAGTTCAGACCCACGCCACCCGCTTTCAGTGAGATCAGGAATACTCTGCATTCATCATTATTCTGAAAATTCTGAATCGCTTTTTCCCGATCAGTTGCGGATGTGCTGCCGTCAAAATATTCAAATGGCACTTCCTGCTCTTTTAATTTTCCCTTGATCAATGCAAGCATTCCCAGGAATTGCGAAAATACGAGCGCTTTATGATCACCGATATTCTCTGATATCTCTCTCGCCAGTTCATCCAGTTTTATAGAATGATTAGGGTATTTATCTTCTTCATTCAAAATGGCCGGACTATCACATATCTGCCGAAGCTTCATCAGGCCCTGTAAGATCGTGAGCTGTGATTTATCAATTCCCTGCTCGTCGATCGTGCCCAATATCTTATCGCGGTAGCTGCTGCGGTAAGCATCATAGATCTTCCTTTGCTCTTTTTCCATTTCACAAAACAGGATGGTCTCTGTTTTTTCAGGCAGATCCTTGGCCACTTGTTCTTTCGTGCGCCGTAAAATGAATGGGTATAATAATTTACGTAAATGATCTTTTGGATCTTGTTCGCCAAACTTATCAATGGGCGTGGCGAATTCATTCCTGAAGAATTCCATATTACCCAACAGTCCGGGATTCAGGAAATTCATCTGCGCAAAAATATCAAAAGTGTTATTCTGCAAGGGCGTACCACTCATGCACAACCTGTTCTTGGCATTAAGCAAACATGCAGCCCTCGTTACTTTCGACGCCGGGTTCTTTATTGCCTGGCTTTCATCGAGTATGACGTAATCAAACGGGATCTTCATCAGCAATTGGATATCGCTGCGCAATGTGCCATAAGTGGTGATCACGATATTGTGCTTCTGCAATTCCTCTGCACTGCGGCTGCGTGCACTACCATGATGTATATGCCATTCCAGGGAAGGCGTGAATTTCTCTACCTCGTTCTTCCAGTTATATATAAGCGTGGTCGGACAAACAACGAGCGCCTTTAATGATCCTGTGCTATCCTTGTAGTGATGCAACATCGTTAAAGCCTGTACGGTTTTACCCAATCCCATATCATCCGCGAGGATACCGCCCCAGCCCACATCATTCAAATAGCTTAACCATTGGTAGCCTGAAGTTTGGTAGGGTCGCAGTATCGCCTGCAAAGTTCCAGGCGGTTCAATTTCAGGAATGTTCTTGAACTCTCTCAGTCGTTCAAATTTTTCGTCCAGCTCAAAACTTAATTCTGTTTCATCACGATTCTCATACAGGTCGTCGATCACACTCATGTGGTATTTCGATAAGCGCAATTGGTTGCTGCGGCCATCGCCAACTTTAAATAGCAACGAATACCTTTTCAGCCATTCATCGGGAAGTATTCCCAAGGTACCATCGGTAAGTTGCACGAAAGACTGCTTATTGATCAATGCACGTTTGATATCATCGATGCCAACACGTTGGTCACCAAATTCTATTTCCACTTTCGCATCAAACCAATCTATTCCGCTGCTCACATGGATATGTGTATTGGGCCTCGCCGTATTGAAACGGAAATTTTTCAAAGCTTCAAAACCATAAACCGGCACTTTCATTTCTTTCATCGCATCCACGAATAGAAAGAACCAGTTGTTGCGCAGTACATCGGCGCCTTTTAGCACAAGACTATTCGCATCATTGGGACGCTGAAATAGAGAATGTAGTCCCTCTAGTTTTTGTATGAATCTTTCCTCGGCTTCGCCATTTCTTTTAATTATGAGTATCTTATCTCCTTCAGGAATGATGATACTTTCCCTGTCGGAAGCTTTTGTTTCAAAACCCTTGTAGGTAAATATCGGCTGAAACACAAGGTAGTCACCCTTCTCCTGCAGTTGCACTTTCACATCCGGTTCGCCGCTCTTCACTTCTTTGATAAGGCTTTTATCAAATTCAACGTGATACTCTTTGGTTAAAGGGAGGATCACTTTTTGCATCTTCTCAGCCCAGTTGTCTTTGCTGAGTTGGATATTGCCTTCTTTCAGAAACTTCTCCGCCTGTAAAACATCTTCTGGTTTTTGCCATAGATACAAAATATGGTCGTGCATAAAGATGAGGCTGCTATTGCACTCATTATCGGCGAATGGAATAATGTCGCCTTTCATCTTAACGGTACATGCGATCTCGAAATGATTGTTCTTTGAGATCACTTTAAAAACAGGTGACACAAAATGGTCACTGAGTTCTATCTCTTTTAAATTCTCGGTTTTGAAAACCTTTTTTTCCGGTAAACAAAAGATAAAATGACTCGTAGCCTGTTCTTCAAATAATTTTTTAAGCTTAGGTTGAAGATATTCTGCCATCAAAGCCTTTGTTTCTTCGGGCAGGTCGTCTCCATCTGTGTGAATGATATTTTCCCAGATGCCGCTGAAAGGGGAATTGCGATCAAGGTATTTATTGATCTCCGTGTTTTGCAGCTTACGCACCTGCTGCAATAGTTGCCTGTCGTCTTCGCTAAATGGATCTGTATTTACAAACTTCGCCAAATCAATCTTTTCCACCTTGCCGGTATATTTTTTATTTTCTTCGTTGGGTTCTCCCTGTATTGCTTCAACGGTGAAATAAGGATATGTGTTTGCATTAAAATTAAAAACGACGCCCAGCCTTTTTCCCGGCTGATCGGCCACTTCCACTTCCTTATCGGGCATCACCGGCACTACGAAGCTCTCAGAAGGCTTGCTGGTAGCGGATCCGGGAGCAACTCTCTTTATTGAAGTATCCAATACTTTCAAAAAAGGTTTTCCCTCTTTATAGGTAAATTCAAACTTACCGGTAAGGTCATCATCCAAACTATAGCCATAGATCTGCAACAATTTGTTCTTTTCCTTATCCCAGTTTCGGATCGTATCAAAATAAAACGGTCCATATGCATTCAACAGTTGCAGGAATAATAATGTCTTGTGCTCGCACAAAGGATGTTCGGCTTCGCTGCACCTGCAGGAGGTGTCGAAATTGCGCTCATCATTTTTTTGTATAACTAATGGATACACCTGGCCATCGAAAGTAAGTTCTGCTTCCACCCTTTCGTCAGCCGCTTTTAAGATGTTTGCCTTTGTTGTGCGTAAAATATTTTCCGCTTCAGAATAGATGCCCGGCGACGAAAGCAGCTTGATCATCTTCAGATCAATATGTTTCATCTTGGCAACCGTATGCCGCTGGCTGTATTGCATGTTGGTGTTGCCCAGCATGTTCTTGTCCATCATCTCCTGCAACCGAAATAATGCAGCAGCTTTATGGCGACAGATATCGCCTAAATTATAAGGGCAGGCGCAACGCACCTGGATAGAGCGGGAATCATTGTACTTCTGTACATATACTTTGTAAAATGTGGCATAGCTATCGTCCTTCACGCGAAACACGGCGCTATTCATGAGCTGGTCGTGCTCAACGAGCTCCACAAAACCAAGGGCGTGAATTTTTTTCCCCCGACGGATCACTTCGTCAGTGCCGTTATTGTACACATACTTGATAAGGTGCGGTAATGCCATTAACGATCTTAAATTGCGGGTTTATGTTTTCAGAGCGCTCCGGTTCCGGGTATGGAACCGTTCCGAAAAGAGCAATTTGCAAAAGTAAAGGAAAAATCGCCAGAGATGGCGCGTAAAGGCAAGGTTTGTGGACAAAATTCTTGTTAAAGTGGGGGAGCGAGGTTTAATGTTTAAGGGTATAAAGGTTTACGGACCTTTTACTTAAATATTCTTTTTAACCATTAAACCTTTAAACCTTTAACCCTTTAAACGACTACTTCGCCACCAGTTTTCCATCCTCATAAACCACCAGCACATTCGCAAGGTCTTCGGTGAGGCAATAACGAATATCCTTTTCCAGGCCAAATGAGGACAGGCGTTGGTAATGTGAAATATTTTTTTGCTTCACAAATTCAAACAGGTCGCCCTTGGCATCCGCATACAATGTTTCGGCCATCAGGGAAGCATCGCAGTTGATCGAAAAATGTTTTTTCACCCGGTTGATCACTGCTCCGGCAAAAAGGCTGTCTTCCACATTCACCCTGTCTTTCCACGCGGCGCACCCCAGTATCACGTTTTGTTTTTGTTCGATCAAATAATTACACACTGCTGTTAGATTGGCAAATGATCCTGCAATGACAGACCTGGCATTATTGGCGAGTGCCATGTGCAAGAGCTTGGTGCCATTGGTTGTGGTAAGCACTAAGGTTCTGCCGCCGATGAATGCTTCGGGATATTCAAAGGGTGAATTGCCATACTCTAATCCTTCGGCAACTTTTCCATCTCTTTCTCCGGCTGTGATACTGTCGATCTGTTTGCCGATACGCATACATTCCGATACGCTATCTACCGGTATGATACACTTTGCTCCATTGTACAAAGCTGTGGTAATGGTAGATGTAGCACGCAACACGTCGATGATCACTACGATGCTGCTGCTCACATCATATAAATGCAAAAGGGCGGGAGAAAGACAAGTGTGTAAGGAAGGGTGCTCTGTTTTCATCGGTTCAAATTTAATTCAATATTGCCTTCCACTTTTCTGTTTCTGCATATTCTTTTATGACCTTGTTCCTCGACGTCAGTAATTTTTCCATGTAGTTTTTAAGATAAAAACTGTTAACCCATCTTCCGATCACACCATAAGGGCTTTCAAAATTTACCTGGTCGATCATGATGGTACCATTATTCACAGATCTAAAATGATGCTCGTGTTTGTAATTTTTGAAATCGCCTTTGATCATCTCGTCTATGAAATAAAGCGGAGTTTTCATGACCGATATGCGGGAAGTGAATTGTCGTTTTTTAAAAAGATGTTTTGCCTCCCAGGTCACCGTTTCATTTTCGTTGATAAGGCCGGTGATCACGCCGGCTACAGCTCTTTCGTATGTTGTGGCGGTTGATATCTGGTGCAGGTTGATACTTCGGCTCAGGTCAAACACGCGTTCAACCGGGGCGGCGATAAAAGTAGTGAGATGAATCGAAGTCACGAATAAATGGATAATTGGTTAATGGATAATTGATAATTTTTAATTTGATGAGTACACAGATAATTGAAGACTCTTTGTCATCGAACCATTATCAATTATCCAATTATCAACCATCATTTACTCAAAAGGCATTTTAACGATCCTTGCTTTCAACAGTGTATTTCTTATGCTGATAAATATTTGGCTGCCGATCGATGCGTGGTTGTTGGTAACATAACCCATTCCTATCGCCTTTCCCAGTGATGGAGATTGTGTGCCAGAGGTAACTTTTCCCAATACGTTTCCTTCAAAATCTTTTATCTCGTGGTCGTGCCTCGCTATACCTTTTTCTTCCATTTCAAAACCCACCAACTTTCTTGTTACGCCATTGGTCTTTTGTTTTTCAATGAATTCCCTGTTGGTAAAGTCCTTGGTAAATTTGGTGATCCATCCAAGCCCGGCTTCAAGCGGAGAAGTAGTATCGTCGATATCATTTCCATATAAGCAATAACCCATTTCCAATCTTAGCGTGTCTCTTGCTCCCAACCCGATCGGCTTTATTCCCTGCGCTGCTCCTGCCGCGAAAATGGCATCCCATATTTTTTCCGCGTTATCATTTATGTCCTCGAAATAAATCTCAACACCACCCGCCCCGGTATAACCTGTTGCACTTATCAAAACATTATCAACGCCGGCAAATTTTCCTTTTGTGAACGTGTAATATTTTAAGTTCATGATATCCATTTCCGTAAGGGGCTGCAATATTTTCGTTGCATTAGGGCCCTGTATGGCCAACAAACATGTTTTATCGGAAATGTCGTGCATCTCTACGGCCTTGTCATTGAACTGGCTGATCCAGGTCCAGTCTTTTTCAATATTGCTCGCATTCACCACCAGCATATAAGCATTGTTCTCCTCCAGGCAGTACACCAACAGATCGTCAACGATGCCGCCGTTTTTGTTAGGCAGACAACTGTATTGCGCCTTGCCCACGGTTAGTTTGGAAGCGTCGTTACTTGTTACACGCTGGATAAGATCAAGTGCATTTTCTCCCTTCAAAATGAATTCGCCCATATGGCTCACGTCGAATACACCGGCATTGTTGCGCACTGCCGCGTGCTCGTCGTTGATGCCGGTATAAGAGATCGGCATATTATATCCTGCAAACTCGGCCATCTTAGCGCCAAGAGCTATATGTTTCTGGGTAAATGGGGTATTCTTCATGGAAGAGAAATGTTTTGTTTTAAATAGTCAGGTTGCAAAGGTAAGCGGTTCTTAATTTAGTCTGAACCCCGGACCTTATCCAATAATTCCAAGTCTTAGGTGAATTGGAAAGACGATCTTCCTTTCCTCTGCGTCACCCCAATAAGGCTTTATCTTTTTAATGATATCAGCAACCGGGTTGAACGAGCGTGCCGCTATAAATTTTTGCAGCGCACTCCATGTGTTAAAATAACCCTCAAGGTCTTCCAACGACCAATTTAGCTCAATATTAAATTGCGGAGTTTCGATCTCTTTGAATGGGAAAGGAATGTCGGCATACTTATCGTCCACGTATTTCCGTTCGGCATCCCAATAATCGCCAAGCGTATTAAAATGATAGTCGCTGATGATCTCCTCGATCTCATCGGATATTTTTAACCGGCTATAGGTCCATACGGCGATCATTGCCCCCGGCTTTGCAACGCGATTCACTTCTGCGTAAAATTTCCCGAAGTTGAACCAATGGATGGCCTGCGCAACGGTGACCAGGGATACGCTTTTATCATCGAGACCGCTGTTCACTTCGTCGGCAACAGAATAAAATATATTCGGCGCCTGCCATGCATTGTTTTTGGCTGATGTCTGTTGCAAAAACTTTTTCAAAATGATCGCTCAGCATTTTAGCTGATTGGCCATTGCCCGTGCCGCAATCCCAAGCCACATCTTTTTCTTTTACAAAACCAAGGATATAGTTAATTAATTCCGGTGTATACCCAGGGCGATAGCGTGCATAGCCGGAAGCCTGTTTGGAAAAATTATCTTTCATGTGGCAAAGATAAAAAGAAGTCCCGCCATTGCTGGCAGGACCTTGTTGTTTCAACTTCAACTCAACTATTGAAACGCTCTTTAATAAGTTGTTTATTGTGGTTGGTGGGGACACACAACCACGGAATTCCGTTGCCCATTGCCTATTGTCTATTGCTTATTGCCTATTGTCTATTGCCTATTGTCTTCCAGCGCATCCTTGATCTCCTCGCAAACCTCTTGCATCTTCTCCCAGGATTCTTCGGAATTCTCGCCTTTATCGAAGTTGATCCTTATCTCTCCGGGTAAGGCCCGCATGTAAAAGGTTGTTCGGTCATCCAGTGTTATCGTGGCATCCACATGTGTATGCCTGCCCGACCGGCCAATATCTATATTCAGTTCCCGGTCCAACAGGCGCTGTATTTTGCGGGTTTTGGCTTCATCATAATAAGCAGACATCTCGTATTCATCTCCCGAATCCGAAATGCTAACGCAGGTATCGTGATGGTGGTGCCATCTGAAACAGGATGAAAAACCGGACAGCAGGAGCAGGCTGCATGTGATCACCAGGATTTGCTTTTTCATTTGGTTGTTAGTTGTGGGTTATGAGTTGGGAGTTCCTATTTTAATACACTGTTACCATCGTACCATAAACTGGAAATCGGGCATTTATAGACTGCGAATCATCACCACCATCACTGTTGTCGCCGAGTTTTTCTAACTGCTTATCAATTTTTTCCTTTTGCTTTTCTAAAGAATCTTTTATATGCAGTTGTTCCTTTTCAATCTTCTGCCTCATAGAATCTACCTTATGCATCGGACTATTGCTATCGTAACGATAATTGTCATCATCATTGTCATTGATCACTTTCACTCTTACGCGTCTTGGTGTTCCTGCCTGCCTTCCATCAAGTGTGTAAAGGCGGCCATCAGCTTTCATTTCATATTCTGTATTGGCTGACCAACCATGCGCTTCGTCGTCGCTGTCATAATCCCAGTAGTCGCCACGATGGTCCCAACCAAAATGAACATTGTCAAACCAGCTAACACTCCTGTCGATCTTTATGTGTTTGCCAACCGGAACGTAGATCGTAAGTACGATATGTTGGTTGCGAAATTTATCTGTCTTGTTTATCGCGATGCCTTTGTCAAGTTGCAGCACGCTATCTTTTTGTACGCCGCCAAACTGAATCATGTTGGCCAGGCTTTCAGCTTGTGCTCTTGAGCGACCGGATGCTAATTTTACAATGGTTACCCTAAAGCTATCAGTGGGTGACTTCACGATGCGCACTTCAATATTTTTGATATATGCTGTATCATCCTGGAATCCTGAAAAAGGCTCAAATCTCAGGAAACTGCTTGAGGCATATTTTTCCAAACGTGAGATGGCAGATATTTCCAATTTTTTCACAGCAGGATTAGACAGCACGATCTCTTGCTCAGTCAGGTTTTTATTGCCATAATAGAAATCTTTGCTCAGCGAAGCGATCAGCAGTATCACACATACCCAGCCGATCGTCCAAAGGCTACCAAATGCCATCCTGATCATTTTTCTATTGCCTTTTGCTTTTGCCAGTCTCCTGATGATCCAGGTAATGATGCCGATGATCGGGGTTGCAATAAAGAATAATAATGTGCCCCAGGCAAATGCATTTTCCCATCCATCAGTGATGATAAAATCTTCAACGGGAAC
>Ga0193753_10002371_pt1 | contig 14895 bp, 7 predicted proteins | sample H1c2metaG_FD_144925 | JGI IMG/M metagenome (GOLD analysis project Ga0193753, IMG submission 144925) | Soil microbial communities from a riparian zone of the East river system, Colorado, United States - H1c2 | ecosystem: Environmental > Terrestrial > Soil > Riparian zone | place: USA: East River... | reverse complement strand
GTGCCGGATGCGCGTATGGAATTCCCCGCCGGGCGGCAGGTCTTCCCGGTCGAAGAACACATCGTGGCCGTCACCGTGCAGGGCAAGGCGAATCGCGTCCGCCGAGGCGCGATCTTCCGACGCGTAGCTCAAGAAAATGCGCATGTTGAATCGGGTACGGCGTGACGGCTGGCGATAGCGGTGAGGATAGTGTCAGCTCGCGTCTCTCGCCTCAAATGCTTGGGTCAGCCTTTCTTCTTCGCTTTTTTTGCCTTCTTTGCTTTCTTCGCTTTCCTGGGCGGATTCGGCGTCGCCGGCTCCGCTGCCTCACCACCCAGCGTCGATTCCGGCTTCTTGTCGTGCGGGATCGCGCCCAGCAGCTTGTCGGCCGCCGCGCGCTCGGAGGCGGGAAGGTTCGGCGCCTGCTTCCACGCGTCGAGGGTGTCGCGCATCTGCACGAAGACGGAATCCCAATCCTTCTTCGAGGTTGCGCGTTCGACGATATCGCGGATCTCGAACAGTGCCCAGTCCACCACGCTCGCGAGGCGCTGCTTGATCAACGCTTCGTATGTTGCGAGCTCGATCGCTCCGACGGCGGGCCAGAAATCAGGCTTGTCGCGCATCGCGGTCTCGATCGACTGACGCACGGTCTTGACGCGTTCGGCATCGAACTCCCGAGCCGCCTCGCGACGCAGACCCGCGAGCCGCACTTCCACACTCATGCGATTCAGCGCGGGGTAGAAGTATCCGCCGGGATTGCCCGCGAGCGCGACCTTCTCCGCCTCTTCGTAGCACTCCAGGGCCTTCATCAACGCCGACGTCCCATCGTCTGACGGCAAGACTTTCGCCAATCGCCGATGCGCGGAACCCAGCAGCGACAGCCTTTCCAATGTCTTGCCCGTCGCGACGACATGCTCCAACAGCTCGATCGACTCTTCGACAAGCTCTCGATCACGGTTGCGCTCGCCGAGCCGGGATTTCATGTTGCCGAGCTGCTCGACCGCGCGCAGCCCGGCCGACGCGTCTTCGGCCGTCATCGCGCGCTCGTACCACTGGACGGCTTCCTCGAACGCGCCGATTTCGGCGAACGCTTCGCCGAAGCCGCCGGCGACGTTGCCGATGTGCAGCCATTCGGCCTTGCTCGTGGTTTCGAGGAATTGCAGCTCGTCACGCACGTCGTCAGCCTTCATGTCGTCGTACTTGTGTCGCGTGGCGAGCGTACGCAGCCGCAGCGCGAGACCGCGCGACGACGCGACGGGCGGTCGCGGACGCGAAGTCGCCGCCGATTCTCGCGCGTTGAGGTACGTCCAGTCCGGATCGCCGTAACATTGATAGGCAGCCCAGGTGTTGCTCTGCGGGAAGCGCGCGTAGGTCAGTGACCGTGCCTGGCCGACGGCGTCGATGAACCGGTAACCGCGCACCAGGTGCGTGTAGAACGTGCGCGCGAACAGCGTCGCGGCATCATCGTCGACGGCCCAGCCGGCCGCGATCACACAGCGCACGCCTATCTTGATGAGCTCTTCGGCCACGTTCGCCGCAAAGCTCGGCAGCCCGTCCCGTATGCGCGGCTTTTCCATGTTCGCCGAGCCAGCGAACTTGCCGAGATGACAACAATTGACGAACGCCAGCTCCGGCACGATGCGCATCGCCTTGACCTCGCGCGCACCGAAAGTCATACCGCTCGACAGCACGACTCCGCCGTTGCCCTCGACAAAGTCACCGTGGCCTGCGATGTGCAGGACTGCATAGGAACGGTCGAACACGGCGTTCGTGATCGAGAGCGCATCGCCGTTGAGCAACGGCTCGGCACCGAGCACTTTGGCGACTTCGCGCGCCTCCATCGCCGCGCCCGGCAGCGGCGGATACCTCTTCGGTGGACACTGCGGTTCACCGACGACGAGCACGCCGCCCGCCATGGACGACCGCGGGCTTTCGCGAAATTCAGGCGTACGCAGCTTGCGCAGCAGCCGGGTCTGGATGCCCCAGGGGACGTGATCGTCGCGGCCGTCGGAATCCATGCGCTTGAGATCGAGCATTTCCCACGGATACGCCGCCGTGTCCGAGTCGAGCTGCAATTGCAGCGAGGTCGAGCCCGCGAGGAACGGTTCGATCTCGATCGGCACCAGTAGTTTGAACAGCGTGCGCCCGATCCGCGGGTCCTGGTTCACGTCGGACGCGCCCGCCCTCACGAGCTCGTCGACGAGCAGGGACTGCGCACTCGCGCCGCGGACTTCCTGCCGGGCGCGCTGCGTCGACAGTGTGAACTCGAGCTCACGCTCGGGCCCGGTCTCGGCATCGTCCTCGGTGTCGGCCTCTTCCCGAGCCAGGAGATTCTTGCGCGGTTTTTTCTTCTCTGCCCGTCCGACGAGGCGCTGACTCACCGAGATCAGGTCGTAGTCGGCACCGCGATAACTGAACTCGGGCGGCCGCGGCAGGCCTCCGACGCCGTTCTCGATATGCGTCTCCACGACGACATCCTGCAGATCGGCGTCGCCCATCGTGCGCAACGCGTTCACCGCTTCCGCCGCGCGATCGAGATACAGCTCGATGAGCTGCAGCCGCGACACCACCGGCCATCCTTCCGCGTGGAGCAACTGGTTCGCCTGCTTGACGCCGAGCGCGATTGCCTGCGCGGCGGCACCGGCGCTGATGGTGATGCCACCGCTACCGATGAGCGTCGAGGCCAGCTCGAACGTGGAGGGTGCCTCCGTGGCGTTCTCGACGACACGCTGCGCATGTGCGATGACACCGAGCCGCACGGAATCGGTGAGCTCCGAGGTGCGCAGCGCGCCCTCCTCGCCGAGCCCGATGACTATCACGGCCTCCGGTCGCGGAAGCGCGAAGGGGTTGTCCGGATTACGCCGCACGTTTGCGAACACCTGGCTCGTCCCCACGGCCGATGGGTAACGGCGTAACCGCAGAGACTCCGACATCTTGTTGCCAATGAGACGGTCGATGACGCCTTCGGCGCCCGTCAGCTTCAGCGATTGGTAGTGGCCTATCATTATCGGCGTGCGCACGAACTTGAAGTTGCCGTTCGTCACGCGGAGGTTGTAGCGCACGCCAGAGGGCCGCTCCGGCTCGGCGCGATCGGGCGCCGTGGTGAACACGTCGCTCATCGCCGAAGGAGGCACGTCAGCGCGCTGGGCACGGGAGGGCCGGTTGCGCGTGAGCGCCGGTGCCTGTGCCAGGTCGACGCTCTCGCCGCCGCGCGTCGCGCGCATGAGATTGACGGCGGCGAGCTTCGTGGTGTCGCCCGTCGTCAGCAGGTCGACATACGCTTCAAAAGCCTTCTTTTCGTCCGCGAGGTCTCCGTGAACTGCGTCGACCTGCCAGGTCTTGACGTTCTTCAACAGCGCGTTCTCCAGCGTCACGCGCCCGTCGCCCAGCGGCGTATCGGAGTAGAGAACGTCGCCGTCGTAGATCCCGATGGCGGCCGGAGTTGCTTTCGCGTTGCCCACGACGAGCACGATGTTCGAATGATCCGCGCCCAGGTTCTCGGCCTGCACGTCGAGCCGTTTGCGCAGCGCGACGGCCTTGTCGAGCCCCCCTTGCAGCGGTATGCCCCATTTCAGTTCTTCGACCTGCTCGACATTGTTGTGCCAGAGCGATTTTTCCGCCTTCCGCTGCGCGACCTTCTTTTCGTCGGCCTCGGCGAGAATTTTCCAGGTTTCACGTTTACCGAAGTCCTGCGTCGGGTTCAGCAAACCGGCCTGCAACTGCAACAGACCAGGCATCTGCGCGATGAGATCCCGTGCCTTCGTCCCCGCGAACAAACTGCCGACCATCGTGAACAGGTTGCCGAACGTGTCGTCGCCGCTCATCACCTGCATCGGAGCAAACGACCCCGAGTTCGGCGTGCCGAGCATCAGGAAGCGCGCGCCCGGGCGCGACATCAACCGCTTCCAGGTCCCGGGTCTTTCTAGCTGCATCGTGCGCGCGACGAGACCACCCATCGAGTGCGCGACGATGCGCACCGGTTGCTGCGACTGCTCGCGCGCAACCAGGGCCTTCTCGACCTCATCGGCGAGACGCTTCGCCTCGTCTTCGATCGGCCGTCGCCAGTCGAATGAAAACGGCACGACCTCGTGGCTGTCGGCGAGAAACTCGATCAGGTCGTCGTACGATTTGCCGACGGGCCCGTCCGCGACGACGCGCGCGAGCACCTTCGAATCGTCGTTCCACTTGAGCTTGTCCAGGTTGTTGACGAAGCGGATGCTGAGCCAGACGCGTTTGCCGTCCACCTTGAGATGCGATCCCAGGATCCCGGGCAGCACGAACACCGCGGGGCGATCCGCGAAGTTCGCGCCGCGCGAGAGCACGGCCGCGCGCGCGGCACGCGTGCCACTCGCGTCTTCGCCAGCCCAGGACAGCGGGCCGATCGCACTGAAGAGTTCCGGCTTGTCATCGATGAGCGCACGCGTGATGAGGTTCGACGTGCGTTCGTTCGCAAAATAACTGAAGTGGTTGACCTTCGAGCCACGGTCGAGGATGAACGTCGCACCGCCCTCCGCGCGCGGCGTGCCGCCGTACATCGAACGCGTCTGCACGACGAGGTCGTGGTCAGTCCAGTAAAAGGCGTCCGTGAGCAAGGTCTTGAGCCACGAAAGCACGGAGTCGCCTTGCACGTCGCCTGCGACGACGCGCAGGTCGCCTGGGATCGGATCGCCCGGCGCGTTGAGCCATTTCGGAAACGCGTGGTCGGGCATCATCGCTTCGAGGCCGGGGAATTCTTTTGGATCCGCTCGCCGCTTCGCGACGTCTCCTATGAGATCGACGAGCTGCGGCACCACCGGTACGCCGGCGAGCTCGAGACCCCACTTGAACACGGATAGATAGGCGTCCAGGCGGCGCGACGCGATCAGCGTGCCGCGCGCGGGACAGGCGACACGGACGACGCGCTCGACGTTGATCTCCCGTTCGCGCACCAGCTTCGCGAGCTGCCTGAGCTCCGCGAGGTGCTTTTCGTACTTGCCATCCTTGAAGAGTTCGAAGTCCGCTACCGACGTGCCGAGCCCGCCACAGACGCGAGCCAACGCTTCGGCGACGAGGCCGCCGCGCGAGTGCGTGACGAGGTGCAGACGCGTGCCGGGTTCCAGCGCCTCGACGAGCGTGATGGCATTCGCGAATGGGCTGCTGCCGAGCGTGGGGTGGTCGAGCGCGTAGACCTCCTGCTCGTACCGGGCAAAGAGCTCGGCGACGCGCGCCGGATGCATCTGCCAGAGCTTGCCGAACGTGCCGACGGTGTCGGAAAACGTGCCATGCACGAGCACGAGAATCAGTGTGTCCGCACCGCCGATTTTCGAGACCTTTTTCTTCCCTTTCAGCGAATCGAGCGACTGCGAGCCGAGCGCGTAGACGCCGGCGTCGACACGACCGTCGAATTTTTCGAGGATCGACTGAGCCGCTTTGCCCTCGAGCTTGCCCTTGAACAGGCCGGTGACGACGTCGATGCCATCGACGATGACATCGCCGAGGCCGGCCCCGCCCCGGGTCGCAGACGCGTTCGCGGGGGAATCGAGCCCGCGCCACGCGAGTTGCGATGGAACGGTGACCTCGTCGTCCGGCAAAGGATCGGTCGAGCCGCCGCGTCTTGTTTCGGGCACACCGCCCGTCTGCGCGCGCATGAGCTCGAGCGCGTTCTCCGGATGCAGGTAAAGCGTGGGTCCGTTCGCGATGCGGACCCGGACGATGTCCTCTCCTACCTTCGCCTTGACTCGAACGGTCTCGGAATTGCCGCGCCGGGCGCCGACGCGCACCGCCGAACGGATTGAAGCTCCCGACGGCGCCGCCTCGATGCCTTCCGTGCCCTGCGCCTTTCCGGAGACGATGAATGTGATCTCGCTCGGTGATCCGGCCATGTCCATCCCTGTTCTAGTTATGAGGTCGGAGCCACGTTTGTAACGCCGCAACTGGTACTTGTCGAGTGCCTGACGACGACGGTATCTTGCAACGTGCCGCCGGTAGTTTGATGACGCGCAGCAGAACTAACAGGAGAACCCGATGCAGCTCTCGAAATTCTTCTCGCTCGCGGAGATGACTCGTTCCGATACCGCGACGCAGCATGGCATCGTCAATGTTCCCGACGAAACGGCGACCGGGCATCTGCAAGCGCTGTGTGCCGCGGTGCTGGACCCACTGCGGGAGGCCATCCAGGCTTCGATCACGGTGAATTCGGGATATCGTGGCCCCGAGCTCAACGCGTTTATCCGCGGCGCGAAGAGAAGCCAGCACCTGGAAGGCAAGGCCGCCGACATCCAGTCGGCGCACATCAGCGTGCTCGATCTCTTCAAGACCGTGATTCGCCTGCAACTCCCGTACGACCAGGTCATCTTCGAAGCCAAGAACCGGAATACGAAGTGGGTGCACGTGTCGCACGATCCGACGCGCGCGCGCGGCGAGATCCTGGTCGCCGACTTCAGCACCGACGGCAGCTCCGTCACGTATCGCCCCGTTTCCGTGCAGCAAGCGCTCGACATGGCGGACCCGAAACCCGCGACGCGTTCCGGCGTGACGTCCGAGCTCGCTTATGAGGAACGGGCCGACGAGCCCGACGTCGAAGACCCGCCGCCCACACCCAAGCCATCCGTGACGGCAGTTAGCCGCGCCGCGAGAAAGCGGCCCAAGGTGAGGGCCGTGCCGAAGCGCAAGGCCACGGCCAAGCGCAAAGCTGCGCCCAAGCGCAAACCCGTGCTCAAGCGAAAGCCGACCGCCAAACGCGCGCGGCCGAAGGCGAAGAAGCACAAGTGAAGGCCGGCGGCTCACGAGGGAGTTCCTTCAGATCTCGATGCCTTCAACGAAGTCGTTGATGAAGCCGCCAACCTTGGCGGAGATCGAGTCCTTGCCGGCGTTCAGGATGTCGCGATTGGTCGAGAGCTGGGTCGATCGGTCGTGCATCTCGGCGTGCTGCGACGAGAATTTGAAGAACAGTACCTGGGTAATCGTGCGCTCGGCCTTGATCGCGCAGCTCAGCAGCTTGATCGACGCCGCGCCGCTCGAATCCGCGTCCACATAGCTCAGCTGGAACTTCGCGCCTTTCGCGTGCTGGCTCTGGCGCTCGAACAGCGTGATCCACGGCGAATCCTTGTCCATGTCCTCGAGGCCTTTCAGCACCGTGACGATCATCGACGCGGCGGCAGCGGCATTCCCGAGCAGCGCCGTCAGCACGGGAATGATGGCCTTGTGCACGCTGAGGTTCTTGTCGGAAACCTGCCGCAACTGGTCCTGCGCGTCGTCGACCTGCCAGCCGACCTTCGAAAGCACCTCGCGGTACTTCGCATGCCAGTCGAGGACGTTGTCGGACTGCGAGGCCGATTTGTCCGCGGCGAGCTGCGCGAGCAGCATCGTGTTCGAGATCGCCGGGCGCAGGTCCGCCGGCACCTTGTCGCTGAACTCGGCGAGTTGCGGACCGACGGCCACCACTTCCTTGCCGGAGGTGAACTCGATCTTCGGCGGCTCCGCGGCGCCTCGCGTGGAGCGGGGCCGCGGAATGTCGAGCTGTTCGATGAAATCTTTGATCTCGGCAGCGGAACGTTTCATGTCGGTTCCTTCTCACGGGTGTTATTGGCGTCGTTCCCGTCGCCGGAGCCTCCAGCATATTCCGGTGCGCGGCAATGACGGGAGCGCGACCCACTTGCGGCAACTGTGAACAAAGTTGTTTGCTGCGGCGCATCGCCGGGAAAAGAAAGTCTTCGGGGTGAGAGTTTTATTCACCTCGCGACAGTAGTCACACAATGGGAACCTCGATTCGCACCACTTTGTTCACGGGCGCCGGCGCGTCCAGGGCCATCGGATATCCGCTCACCCGGGATCTGTTGCCGCAGGTTCGCGACGAGATCGAGAAAGGAATTCTGTTCGAGGGGATCAATGGTCCGGAGAGGGACCGGTCGGATCGCGAAGAGCTGAAGCGGTACCTCATCGCGCTCTATCCAGGATTCGAAGCCGTTCGGCCCGAGAGGCTCCCGCTGATCACCGACGCTTTCTCGCTGGTCGAATACTCGTTGTCAGCCGGCGAAGCGCTGGCGGTAGGCAACGCTTCGACGCTCCGCCGGTTCCGCGAGCTGCTGATGCAGGCCATCACGGACGTGTTGATGGGAGAGTTCGACGACCCCTGGAACAACGACGATCCGGAGCAGCAGTGTCAGCGCGAGGTGCTCGGTCATCTCATCGAGTGGGTCGTCGCCCGCCAGGACCAGTTCGGGCTCGTGACGACGAACTACGACATCGGCATGGAGTACGACCTCTACGAACGCATGGGGCGTGAGAAGATTTACGGATTCATCGACCTGGGCTATGACTATCGCCAGGTGGACGGCGGCGACGAGCGGCGACGGCCGGCCGAATCCAGCCTGCACGTCTACAAATTGCACGGCTCGCTCGACACGCTGCGATGCCCGACGTGTGGGTACATCTACTTCAACCCCTTCGGCGCCATCGCGTATCACGCGTTCCGCAAGCTGTGCGACGACAACATCTGCCATTGTCGCGACGATGTCAGGCTGGACCTGCACATCGTCTCTCCATCGTTGGTGCGGGAGATCCGTGACGCGAGCCTGCTGACCGTCTGGCGCAGCGCGCTCGAATGGATGCGCCGATCGGATCAATGGGTCATCGTCGGGTACTCGCTGCCGCCCGAAGACCTGGGTGTGCGCTCGTTGTTCTCCCGCGCGTACCGAAGCGCCGAGAACAAGCCCCGCGTCACCGTCGTTCAGCACGGCGACGACGCGCGCGCCGCCTATGACTTGCTGTTTCCCGACTGCGAGTATTTCAACGCCGGGCTTGCTGAATTCCTGCAGCGCGAGCGCGCTGTCGAAGGCCGCGCGTAACGAGACCGGGTCTATGTCGGTAGTTTGACCTTCTGCTTCAGGGCACCGAGCAGCTCGTATATGACGTCAGCGTCGATCCCGACGCGCTTCGCCACCTCCAGAATACCGTGACCGATGGTATCGATCTCGGCGGCGGTGGGTGGCCCGACCTCTCGAATCCGGGCCAGGTGCTCGCGCGCCCCGTCGAGGCGCTTCAGCGCGACGCACGCGGTCGCGGCCGTCGCCTGGCTCCAGATATTCTGCTCACCCAGGTGCTCGATGATGTCGAGCGCCTGCGCGAAACTGGCCTGCGCGGCATCGTGGTGGCCCATTTCGAGTTCAGTCTGGGAAACCAGGTCCGCCATGTAGTAGGAAATGGGATTCGCTTCCAGCGACTTCTTGTAGATAGCGAGCGCCTTCTCGGGCTCGCCTAACACGCGCCGATGGTACTTGGCGAGCAGGCCTGCTGCCTCGGGACTCGCCACGAACGCGCGATCGTCGAGGTCCTCGATCGCGGACAGCAGAGTCTCGATTTCTTCACGTGCCGCCGGGTTGTTTGCATCGCCGCCCTCGAGCACGCTCTTCATGCTGGCTTCCACGAGGGGACGCAGCACGAAGATATCGCGGGGCGCCGCGCGCCATGCGAGGCGCAGTTGCCGAACGGCATCGCGGTAGCGCTTCTGCCCCAGCTGCAGCTCGCCCAATGTGCGATGCAACCGGACGTCGATCGGGATTCCCCCAGTGCGCACGTCATCTTCAGTGTCGCGACCGAAGGCAAGCATCATCCACCGCTCGAAGCCACCGAGCTCCGAGAGCCGCTTCCCGGTTGCAAGAGCATCCAGCCGCTTGAGCCAGTCCTGGATGTTTGCCTCGTTGACCAGCGATGGTGCGCGTTGCATCGCCAATTTGACGGCCAGCAAATAGCGATCGAATGCGTCCTTGAGGCGATTGCCCGCCCTGAAGAGGGTGTCGTCGGCGATCCCGTGGTGCGTCAGGACGCGGATGAACAATTCCTCGAGTCGCTTGCGGTCGACGCCCGGAATGATTTGCTCGCCGCGCAAAGGATCCGGGCATTCGCTGCCGGGCAGGCCGTAGGCGAGGCTCACGATGATCGGCTCCGCAGGTGCGCTTGCCGCGCCGCCGCGAGGGCGCTGCGACATGGCGCTACGCGCCAGCGCAGCTCCCTTGACGGCACCGGCCTCCCAGAGCAGCCATGGCTTTCCGAGCGCATGAGGAGTAACGACTATCAACGTCGTGCGCGCTTCGATCACCGCCCGGTGAATCCAGTCGCGCCACGCTTCGCCGCCTTCTGGTCCGGACTCCGCACTGGTCGAATAGCGAACGTCGATCAGATTGGGATCGACGAGCAGATCGTCGATGAACTGCTTCAGCGCCTGCGCATACGGCCGGTCCGCGGCGTTGTGACTGATGAAGAGTACGGTGCTGCCCATGTGTACGTTTATGCCAGAAGAAAGCCGCGCAGGCCTCGCTACTTTTCTGAGACACCGGATACCTGAGTGAATATCGCGCGCACAGGGCGACCCCTACCAACGCCCAGTCGTGAAGAAAACTTCCTGCGGCACAAAATCACAGTTTTCGATTGGCACACCGGAATCAGAACTTGCGCGTCGCCGGAGAATCGTAAGCTTTATGTAATTTCAGAATGTGATCATGGATTCGTAGTTCGCGGGGCATGGAGGATCGATCAATGGCCGACGCTGCGGTTGGCGGAGCCGTGCCGAACCAGGAAACTGCCGAGGAGTTCGCAAGCCTCAACCTGATCGGAGCTTCACCCGTATTTCTTGACGCGCTACAGCTGATTCGGCGCGTGGCGCGCAGCGATGCCACCGTGCTCATCCAGGGAGAGACCGGCACCGGCAAGGAGCTCGCGGCGCGGGCAATCCACTATCTCGGTGCGCGGCGCCACTGTCCCTTCATCCCCGTGAACTGTGGCGCCCTGCCCGATCAACTGGTCGAGAACGAGCTGTTCGGGCACTCGCGCGGCGCCTACACCGACGCGCGCGACACCGCCGCCGGCCTCATCGCCGATGCAGAGAACGGCACGCTGTTCCTCGACGAAGTCGAAACGTTGTCGCAGCGCGCGCAGGTCGCGATGCTGCGCTTCCTGCAGGATGGCACGTTCCGCCCGCTCGGTGGGCGCCAGATGCTTCATGCTCGCGTGCGTATCATCGCCGCGAGCAATCTCGATCTCGCCGACCTGGTTCGCTCCGGCGCATTTCGCGCCGATCTCCTGTATCGACTGCGGTTGATGGACGTCGAGATGCCGCCACTGCGTACACGTGCCGGCGACCTGGCGCTGCTGGCCAGCAACTTTCTGCGCAAGCTCTGCGCGCAGTATCGCGTCGAAAAGCGGCTCGATCCGCGCGCGCTCGATGTGCTCGAGGGCCACGACTGGCCGGGCAACGTTCGCGAGCTCGAGAACGTGCTGCATCGCGAATTCCTGCTGACCGAAGACAACACGTTGCGCGTGCCGCCTTGCACCTTCAATGCCGCGGCGCGGCGCGGCGCGCCATCGCCGGAACCCGCAGAAGCCGCCAGCGAAGACTTCAACGTCAGTTTCAACCACGCGAAGGCGCGCGCGCTCGGTGATTTCGAGCGCACCTATCTCATGACGGCGATGCAGCGCAATGGTGGCAACGTGTCGAAGGCCGCGCGCAGTTGCGGCAAGGAACGGCGCGCGTTCGGCAAGCTGCTGAAGAAATACGGAATCGACCGCAGCAGCTACGCCGCCGGCTGAGATGCTCCGCGCGCTGCGCGCCGTTGGTCGTCATGCTCACGCTTGATCGCATCGAACGTGTCGGCACTCCATTTCTCGCGATACACCTCGAGCAGCGGCTGCACCCAGCTACGCGCCAGATCGCGGCCGACGAGATCGCCCAGCGTCACCCAGGCGGTTGCCAGCGCCGTGTAAGTGACGAGACGCGCATCGCGCAGATCGGCGTAGTAGGACAACAGTGCCGCCGCCGTGAAATAGCCGAGCGGCGACGCCGATTCCAGCGCGACTTCACGCGCTGCCCGCGCGCTCGTTTCCGCGGCATCGAGCGCCCCGCGCGCCGCTGACAAGCGCGCACGCGCGAGTTCGAGCTCACAGAGCAGATGCGCGATGGAATCGGCCGGAGTGGCGCCGCGCGCCAGCGCCTGCGCATCGCGGCTCGCCACCTCGAGCGCGCGACTCGCGGCTTCACTATCCCCCGCTTCCTGCGCGCAATTCGCGTGCTCGAGCGCGACCCACGCGCCGCCGAGCAGATCGCCGGCGCCGCGATGCGCCGCGCGCGCCGCGGCAAACAATTGCTTCGCGGTGGCCGGATCGCCGCTCTCCATCTCGCAGAACGCGAGGCGCCGCGTGATCGCCGCGCGCGGCACCGCCGGCAGATCCAGCTCATCGGCCAGCTTCGCCGCGATGCGCCACTGCTGCGTCGCAGCCACCGTGTTGCCAGTCGCGAGCAGCGATTCGGCTCGCTCAGCCGCGGCCACGAACTTCATTCGCACATCGAGATCGATGCCGTTCATCTCCCCCGAGGTGCGCATGGCTTCGTGAACGTCGCCGCTGAAGCGATGCAGGTTCGTGGCCATCTGCAGGCAACGCGCGGCGTCGTCGGCGCGATTCGTGGCGCGCGCGATTGTCGCCGCCTGCTCGAGATGCCGCGCGCCCGCGCGCCAGTCTCCGGCCAGCAGTGCGCGCTGGGCGTCCTGGAGGAGCGGGGATTCGGGCAGGCCGGGGGCCGTGTTCATTTCAGGTTGACCTCGCGCACGCGATAGCGCTGAGCTTCCATCGCCTTGCGCGTGGCTGCAATAGCCGTAGCCCGCGACTGCGCATGCGACTGCGCCCAGGATTGCCAGCGTCCCGCAAGCGTCGTCATGTCAGCTTCGGTCTTGGCTTTTTCGCCATCGAGCTGCGAGCCCGTGGCGCTGGCCTGCCCGCTGATCCGTTGCGAATCTCCCATGCGCTGCTGATTGCGATTCGCGAGAGCCGTGCCATCGGTTTTTGCCTTGGTCAATGTGGCTTTCGAGCTCGCCGCACCCGTCTGCACGCCTTGCAGCTTCTGCTTGTTGTCCGCCACTTCCTTGGTGCGCGCAGGCTGCGTCGCCGCTTCGTTCGCCATCTTCGCGTCGATGCCGGCAAGCGCGTTCAGGAAATCCGATGAGTCCTTGTTTATTTGCAGAATCTTGCGCTTCGGCCCAACCAGCGCGGTCGAAAATCCGAGGATGCCATCGGGCATGCTCGACGCGAGGCCGGAGAATTTCTGAACTCCCGTCAGCGGATAGATGATCGCCGACAGCCCGCTCTTGCGCTGCGTGTAGTCGGCGATGTTTGCGGAGACGTCGCCTTCTTTCTGCTCGCGCTGCTGCTGCGCGGTCTGCCGCCGCGCGGTGGCCTGCGCGTGCGCTTCGCTCGCCGTGATCGAACGCTGCGCGCCCTGGTCGAAACGCTGCAGCGGCGCGGTATTGCCCTGGTGGTGCGAGGCATCGGCGCTGGCAGCCGCACGGGTAGCTTCAGCTTGCGCGCGCGCCTCCAGGATTCGTGCCAGTCGTTCCTGCAGGGCGTTCATCTCCTCGAGACTGCCCGGGGGCGCAGGATAGTTAGGTGACACGTGCTCCACGATGGGCTCGCTGGCCGCCTTGTTGTAACCGAATGAGAAGTCGACGGCACGCTTCGCAATACCCTCGCCCACCATGCGGCCGGGAGTGCCCTGAGGTCCACCAATGACTCCGCCCCAACGCATCATTGATTTCTCGCGTTCCGTGTACGGTATGGCATTCCCGTCGACATCACGTCGCGATGCAGGCGTCTGCAGCCGGTCCTTGCCCAACCAGGCCGAGCCGATGTGACCCGCCTTCTTGACCTGCTCGACTCCCGGAATCGCACCCACCGCTCCTTCGCCGAGCGTGCCGAGATATCCGTGCTGAAGAGTGGAGGCCGTAGAAGGTTTTGCGGGCGCGCTGGTTGGCGGCGCCGAGCCCGGAGGCAATGCCGTGGAAGGATGTTGCTCGGCTGGCGTCGTCGTCGGGGCATTCGCGGTGGTCACGGGTGGAGTCGCGGTGACTGGCGCAGCGGCGGGCACTGTATCGGGAGGTGGCGCGGGCTTCGAAAAATCCAGCTCTCCTTGTCCCGAAGTTTTCGGTGTCTGTGTCGGCGTCGTGTCAGGTGGAGTGGGGATTGGCGAGCTCGCCGGCGTGGCAAGGCCCTTGTTTCGATCCATATCCCCGACGCGCTCATCAAACCTCGCATCTCCGGCGATGCCTGGCAGCACCTCCTGTTTTGGTGGTGGTTTAGCCGGGCGTGGACCATCTCCCATCCAGAGCTCGCGATCCGGCGTCATGGGTTTTCCGGGATCGCCCTTTTCGGAAAAAGTGCCATCCCAATTGAAGTCGTCAAACCCCAGGACCTTCTCGCCCTTCTTGGCCGCCTCGGCACCGGCCACCTCGCGCGTGCGCTGCTGATCACCGAAGCGATCGCGGAATCCGGCGCTTTCCTTATCCAGTTTGACCTCCAGCCTGGCTTTCTCACGAGTGGCGGCGTTTCGCTCTTTGGTCGTCAGAGCTGGATCAGCAAGGCGCTCGTTCGCAGCCTTCAGGTCCGCTTTTATTTCGTTGACGCGTTCAGTTCGAGCGGGGCCTTGCTCGGCCATGCGCATTCGATCGCCCGGACCCAGGTCCGGCGACATGTCGTATTTTTCGTCGAGCTGCGCCATCGCTCCTTTGGTGACGTCGCCCTCCGTCGCCGGTGAATTTTTTTCGATGCGAGCTTTGTTGGTTTCGTCGATGGATTTCAGGACCTCGCCGGTGTAGTCGACGGGCACTCCCGCCGCCTTCTTGGCTTGCACCTCGGCAATTCGCTTGCGGTCGGAGGTAGACCCCTGGCTGGTCTTCTGCTCCGCCGTCGGCTCATCGAGCATGAGCGTCTTGTCCTGGTTGTAGTGGGCATCGTCGTACGCGGGTCCGAGGATCTCGCGGTTTATCTGCCCAGGCGTTATGTGTTCGGACTCGAGCTTGCCGCCCTGGCGATGACCTTGTTCCGCTGTGTGACGCCCTACCTCTCCGATCTTGCCTGGCCTGCGGCCTGACTTGTCAGGCAATGTCGAGGGATCCG
>Ga0193753_10002370_pt1 | contig 14903 bp, 13 predicted proteins | sample H1c2metaG_FD_144925 | JGI IMG/M metagenome (GOLD analysis project Ga0193753, IMG submission 144925) | Soil microbial communities from a riparian zone of the East river system, Colorado, United States - H1c2 | ecosystem: Environmental > Terrestrial > Soil > Riparian zone | place: USA: East... | reverse complement strand
TCGCTAACATTTCAGCCAATGCAGCGGCGATAGCTGCAATTCGGGCTGCCGGCCCCCAATATGCAGCTTTCGGGACGGGCACAGCCGCGGCTGCGAATGCGCTCAGGGGCGTCCAGTTCGTGGGACCGGATTCGCAGCAGGTGCCGTTCAATTTCGGCGTCAATAATATTACGCCTGGCACCCTTGCGGCCGGCAGCAACTGCTATAACTGCTCTGCCAATGTCGACACCAACGTGGCCAACGCGCCGATCACCGCGGTGCCGTATCACAACTACAATCTGTTCAGCTATACCAGCTACAAGCTGACCGACGATATCAGCGCGTCCCTGATGCTCAACTATGGCTGGAATGCGGAGCAGAACCAGGCCAATGACGGGCGGCAGGGTGCCTATACCATCAAGGTGGACAATGCCTTCATCCCGGAGTCGCTCCGCCAGCAGATGATCGCCCAGAACATTCCCAGCCTCACGCTGGGCAGCTCCGCCATCGAGAATCTCACCAATCACCGGGACGTCTCGATGTACAACCTGTCCAAGTCCATCGGGCAGAATTACATCCAGAACTTCCGCCAACTGTATCGCGGTGTCTTCACTCTGACCGGCAGCTTGAATCTGTTCGGCCAGGACTGGTCGTGGAACGCCTATGCCCAGAACAGCTCGGTGCGCGAGCGCCAATGGGCCCGTTACAACACCCTGAACGCCCACATTCAAACGGGCGCTGCCAATGGTACTGCCCCCGATGCAATTGTGGTCCAGGCGACCGGCCCGAATTCGCTGGGCGGCGGCAATCCCGCCCTGGCGACGCAGGTCAGGGGGATTCTGACCGGCGCTGGCGTGCCTATTCCCGCGGTGGGCAGCATCGCCTGCCGGTCCACCCTGACGTCGACCGCTTATGGCACCGCCACCAATGCGGCCGGCTTCCAGGTGGTTCAGGCGGGCGGCCTGAATCCGGGCTGCGTGCCGATCAATCTGTTCGGCGACGGCACCGTCAGCCAGGCGGCGCTCAATTATATCGCGCCTGGCCGCCTGGCCGGTTCGGCCGCGTTGAGCGGCGACGCGGTCGCGGACCAGGCGCTGTACCGCATGAACCAGCAGGTGTTCTCGGCCTCGGCCTCGGGCACGCTGCCCTGGGGCCTGTCGGCCGGCAAGATCGCGGTGGCGCTGGGCGTTGAAGACCGGTTGGAGCAGCAGCGCAACCAGCGCGACCCGCTGCAACTGGGCGCCTCCGGTGTGTTCGAATCCGGTAATTTCTCGCAGTTCCCTGTTCTTAACCCCGCCACCGGCGTGTACGGCAAAGGCGCGTACAATGTGCAGGAAGGTTTCCTCGAAATCGACGTCCCGATCCTCAAGAACCAGATTGTCGACGACCTGAACATCAGTGCCGCAGGCCGCATGACGTCCTATTCCACCAGCGGATTGGTGGAAACCTGGAAGCTGGGCGCCACCAGCCAGATCAACGAGGACATCAAGCTTCGCACCACTTATTCGTCGGACATTCGCGCCCCGGGCATCGGCGAACTGTTCTCGCCCATCCTGGTCAGCACCCAGTCGCAGTCCTATCCGCCGGGCGGTCCCAGCTTCCAGGTCCGCCAGCTCCAGGCGGGTAATCCTCTCCTGGTGCCGGAACAGGCCTTCACGGTTTCGGGCGGTATCGTGCTGACGCCGCACTGGATCGAAAACCTGTCCATGTCCTTCGACTGGTATTCGCTTACCCTGCATGGCGGCATTTTCTCGCCGTCGTCCGGTCAGATCTTCAGCCAGTGCGCGGTCCTGAAGGATCCGAACTTCTGCCAGTTCGTGTTCTTCGGCCAGGGTCCCGTGGTAGGCGGGCTGGCGTCATCGGAACTTGACGGCAACGGCAAGTCGCCCACCGGCCTGATAGGGGGCTTGACCTTCGCCATCACCAATCCCGGCGACTTCAACGGCTACTATCAGGGACCGGTGAATGCCAACCGGGAAACTGTCTCGGGCCTGGATTTCCAGATCGACTATATGCACGACCTGTTCGAGGGCACGCTGAGCTGGCACGTGGTGGGCAACTATACCGACGAAAAGACCCGGACCTCGCTGGGTGTGACGGTGGACGGCGCCGGCGCGGTCAGTGGCGACGGTGCGCTCAATCCGCTGACCGGATTCACCTCACCCAAGTTCCACGCCAACCTGGCGACGACCTATAACGAGGGACCCTGGTCGCTCACTGCCCAGGCGCGCATTACCGGTTCGGCGGTGCTCACCAACAACCTGCTCCAGGGCCAGACGACCTATACCAGCATCGACAACAACGCCGTGCCGGCGGTGATCTATGGCGACTTCCGCGCCTCCTATCGCTGGACCGACACAATCCAGCTCTATGGCGCGCTCGATAACGCCTTCAACGCGCCGCCGCCGAACATTCCCAGCATCGGCGGGGGCGGCACGGCCTGCAACATCTATGACTGCATCGGTCGATCGTACCGTATCGGCGTCAGGTTCGATGATTGAGGGCGAGGCGCGACCGGCGTAGCCGGGCAAATCGGTCCAGTGGACCGATTTGAGCGTCGAGCGCCCTGAGCGTAAGCGAAGGGCCGGGCGAACGCGCTTTAGCGCGGCGGACGAGCAGGTGTTCGGCACTCGAAACCGTCCACTGGACGGTTTCGTGGCCTCCGGCCAACGTGCCTCACGGACCTGCGAGAACGACGAAAGCCGCGAGCTTGGGCGAGCGGCCAGCATGGGTGAGGCACGACCGGCCTAGCCGGGCAAATCGATCGCCAGATCGATTTGAGTGCCGAACGCACGAAGCATAAGCAAAGGGCCGGGGAGCAGACGCTACTCGGCCTTCTCGCTTTCTGCGGACCCCATCACCCGCGGCTGCCATTGCGGTCCGCCGGGCGTCATCACCCGCTCCAGCGCGATCCTGGCGCCCGTCTCGAGGATGCCCATATCGACCTCGCGCTCGGGCAGGATGACGATGGTGCGCCGCCGCTCCATCACCGTCACCAGGGTGCCGCGTGTCAGCCCCTGGGCTGCCAGCCGTTTCAGCACCGAGGAATAGGGCTCGGCGCGCCAGGGTTTGCTGGCGGCGGGATCGACATGCACGACCAGAAGGCGTGGCTTGGCGTCCAGCACCATCTTGCAGACGCTGGGCTTCCATTCCGGGCCCATGGCCGGATCGGCCAGCCAGCGGCAGACAAAATCGCGGCAGGAGGGCGGACGGTCCGCATAGATGCGGCAACCGGTTCCCGCCGCGAAGTTGGGGCACCATTCATCCTTGGGCTTGTCCAGTTCCGGAATGCCCAGCACCTTGCAACACAGCGAACAGTCGCCGCACTGCCTTGGACCATCAGTCATGGCGCGTCAAATTTCGGTGATCGCACGCTGCCGCTCTGTTCTGTTCGCCGCAACACGACCAAAAGGCCGGGAATCGGATTGTCGTTCTGATCGTGTTCGTGAATGACTTTCTTCCGCATCTGTACGGAAAATCCGCTTTCCGGCGCCAGGCGGTCCACATAACCGGCGCCGTGCGTGTAACAGCCGCTCTGGGCGAGCCTATCGTTCGCGGCGACGGCAAAATCCACCCCATCTGCCTCATTGGGAAAGAGCGTGAAAACGAACAGACCTCTGTCTCGCAGGCACATGGCAACGGCCTGGAATGCGGCATGCAGGTCGCCGAAGTGGATCAGCGTTGCCGCGCCCAGGACCACATCGTAACTGTCCGGGTGCCCGGACATGAAGGACACCAGATCGGCCTGATCCAATCTGTCATATATTCCTTTGTCTCGCGCCTTTTCGAGCATTGCGGGCGAGATATCGACGCCGTCAAGCCTGCCCGCCAGGGGACGAACCAGTGCGCCAACCAGCCCGGTGCCGCAACCGATATCCAGGATATCCAGATTGGCGGTCCTTGCGTGTTCCTGAAGCCCTTCCGCAACCAGGACATGGCCAAAATAGGAACTTTCCCGGTCCCAAAATCGCGAACGAACATCATACACGTTCAGCAGTTGGGCTTGTGGGGTCCGGTCCGGAACGGTTGCCAGACCCAGATGCGCCAGCAGCATCCTGACACCACGGGAATCTTCCGGGTCGCACTCCAGACAGTGGTGGAAATGCAATGCTGCTTCGTCGCGGTCGCCTGAATCGCTGCAAAGAATGCCCAGATTATAGTGTGTATCGGTATTGCCGGGCCTGCACTGCAATGCACGCTCGAAGCTGGCCCGGGCCTTGTCGCGTTGGCCCAGCGTTTTCCAGACGTTGCCGAGATTGTTATGCGCATCGGCATAGTCGGGCTTGAGAAGGATCGCGCGTTTGTAGCTTGCGGCCGCTTCCTTCAGCTTGCCCTGCGCCCGCAGCACGATGGCCAGATTGTAGTGAAAATTCGGCATATGCCCGTTCGCCGCGATCGCTCTGGCGATCAGATCGGCCGCCAGTTCGAGGTGGCCCGCGCGAAAGGCCTGAACGCCGGCGGAATGCAGGACGACGGGGTCACCAGCATCGGCCGTCCCGCCCGGCGAGGAAGGTTGGCGGCCCTTTGCCCGGCGCTGTTTGCGATTCATCTCCGCCATTCAGCCTGCCAATAGAGCGCCGCGCTATTTCGGGGTCAGCTTCAACAGCTTGGACGTGGGTGGGGTGTTGTTGGTGACCGACCCGCCGCCGCTATCGGTCAGCACATAGACCGCGCCATCCGGACCGACCTTGACGGTGCGCACGCGCATATGCACTTCGGTCAGCAGCGGCTCTTCGTTGACGATCCTGCCATTGGCCATGGCGAGACGTTCCAATGAATTGCCCCGCAGCATGGTGACCAGCACGCTGCCTTTCCATTCCGGAAACAGGTTGGCATCGTAAAAGGCTATGCCCGCCGGCGCGGTAGACGGCGACCAGTAATAGGCCGGCTGCTCCATGCCCGGCTTCGCCACTTCGTTATCGCCCATCGGGGGGCCGGGATAGTCGGTGCCGTGGCTGATGACAGGCCAGCCGTAATTCTTGCCCTTTTCGATCAGGTTGAGTTCATCGCCGCCGCGCGGGCCGTGTTCTGTTTCCCACAACCGCCCCTGCGCGTCGAAGGCAAGGCCTTCCTGGCTGCGCTGGCCGATGGCCCAGATTTCCGGCAAGGCGCCATCCTGACCGATGAAGGGATTGCCGGGCGCGGGCTTGCCGTCCTTTGTGATGCGGATGATCTTGCCCAGATGGGTGTCGAGTGTTTGCGCGACCAGCCAGGGAAAAGAACTGCCGGTGTCGCGGTCGCCGATGGTGACATAGACAAAGCCGTCGCGCCCGATGGCAAGCCGCCCGCCGCTGCGCGAGCCGACGCCCGAACGGGAATCGTTGGGCGTCCGCGGTATGGCGCGGAAGATCACCTTGACGTCGCTGAGCGAATTGGCGCCCTGATTGAAGGTGGCGCGCCCCACCTGAATACCGCTGATCATACCGCGGTCGAAAGCAAAGAACGTGAAAAAGATGCGGTGATTGCTGGCGAAATCCGGATCCAGCGCCAGGTCGAACAACCCCGTCTGTGGCCAGGTGACGCCCAGCGCCTCCAGCCCGGAAACCGGCGGCGAGATCGTGCCCTTGGCATCGATCACACGCAGCGCGCCGGGCAGTCTTTCGGCGACCAGGAATTTCCCATCCGGGAGGAAAGCCAGGCCCCAGGACGCATGCAGCGCGCCAGTGATCTCGGTCGTCTGATAGGGCGCGGTCTTGTGATAGGGAGCGCGCGTCTGTTCGGGAAATTGCGGCTTGCCGCCGATGATCTCCGGCGCGCGATTGTCGATCGGCTTGCCTTCCTGCACCGCAGTATAGTCGGGAATGAAGGGCATGGTGGGCGGCTTGGTCGGCGCGGCCGGTGGAGTCTGCGCCAAGGCAGCAGAGGACGTAAGGCAAATGAACGCAACTGCAGCATAACGCTTCATGGCGGTGCTTCCCTTCGGACCACGCCGTTATGGCATATCGGAATGCGCCGCGCACCGATCAGCTTTCACCAAAGGCAGCCCACGCTCGAGGCGGCGATCCGCATGGCTGAGCGCCTTATCGCGGCCGGTTCAGCACCGCCAGCAGGGGTTCGGCATTTTCGTTGGCCGGGTTGGCGGCGAAGGCGTTCTTGGCCGCCATGTCCTTGGCGACGCCGATGATCATCAGCTCCAGCGGTGCGCTGCCTGCCTTGAAGCTCTTGCTCTGGTTCACATCCACCGGAATAGCGTCACCCTTCTTGATGGCGACGGTTTCGCCATTCACCGTGACGCTGCCTTCGCCCGACATCACATAATAGGCTTCGCTCAGGTTGGGCAGGGTGGAGGCACCGGTGTCGCCGCCCGGCGCGATCAGTTCATGATCGACATAGGCCCAGGGCGTGTAGAACACGCTGGGCCCCAGGGCGCGGCGGCGCTGTACTTTGCCTCCACCGGGGCCACCGCTTGGCGCGGACTTCAGCAACGCCTTGTCCAGATGCATGGTGACGAATTGCGGGATCTTGTCCTTGGGCGCGCCCACCCGGTCGTCGCCCAGGTTGAAGGCGTCATAGACTTTGGACGTGCCGACATTGATGTTCATCCACTCCACGTCATGGTCGGTGGGATTGTAGATGGCGTGGCTGGAGCCCATCCGGTCGGGCGCACCCACCGTGCCCTTGAGCAGCGAGGTACGGCCGTTGATGGTGAACTCGGCCTCGCCGTCGAAGATCACGAACATCTCTTCGCAGTGATTGTGGAAATGCTGACCGATGCCGCCGCGGGGATGCAGTACGCCGCGATGCAGGAAGATAAAGTTGGTGGAGAGCGTCTTGTCCGTCATCAGCGGTCCGAAATTCATGCTGCCCGCGCCGTCATGCACGGCCTTGATCTCTTTTGTCTTGTTGAGGTCGTAATGCGTGATCTTGGATGCGAGCTGGGCGTTGGCGGCAGTGGCGGACAGCAGCAGGGCGGCCGAGAGCAGGGGCAGGGTTTTTTTGACGTTACGGGGCATGGGCTTCCTCTCTTCTTATCTCTCGCCGTCGGGCGATGTTTTGCCGATCCATAGCATGCCGATGCGGCATGGCGTCAGCCGGCTGTGATGAAGACGAACAGTGTAGAAATAACTGAATTATTGGAATGGCTTATGTGGTCGTTGGAACTTAATGACCAATGGGTCAGTTATTTATCCATGGCCAAACGCTGGCAACGCCGCAAGCAAGCCCGCGCTCCGGAGATTCTGGACGCCGCGCTGGCCTGTTTTGCGCAAAAGGGCTTCGCCGCCACGCGTCTGGACGACATCGCGGCCAGGGCCGGCATTACCAAGGGCACCATCTATCTCTATTTCGACAGCAAGCAGGCGCTGTTCGAGGCGCTGGCGCGTCAATCGATCGGCCAGCAGTTGGATCAAGTGAAGGCGCAGCTGGCGGCTTTCACCGGCAGCAGCGCCGATCTGCTGCGTCTGATCCTCACCACCATGGGTCATTTCGCGATGAGCAGCGATCGTGTGGTGCTGCCCCGGCTAGTGCTGGCGGAGGCCGCCAACTTTCCACAACTGGCGGAATTCTGGCGCCGCGAAATCATCGACCGCGGCATCGGGTTATTCACCACCATCCTGGAGCGCGGCATCGAACGCGGCGAATTCCGCAAGATCGAGCCGCAGCATGCCGCGCGCCTGTGCATCGCGCCCATCCTGATAATCGTGCTGTGGCGCACCACCTTCGCCCAGTTCGATGACCAGCCTTACGATTATCAAGGGCTGATCGAAGCCCATCTTCAGACTTTGCTCAACGGGTTGAAAGTGCCATGAGAAAATTCCTCTTCCCGTTTGTTCTGCTGCTTGCCGCCTGCAAGCCCGCCGACAAGGACCAGCCATGGCTGGGCTATGGCGAAGGCGATGCTGCCTTCATTGCTGCGCCGCAGGCCGGCTGGGTGACGCAGATGAAGGTGGAACGCGGCACGGTGGTGCATCGCGGCGATCTGTTGTTCGTGCTGGACGACATCCGCGAAAAGGCGAGCCGGGAACAGGCGCAAGCAACGCTGGTCCAGGCCCGCGCCAGCCTGAAACAGGAAACGGCCAACCTGTCTTACGCTGGCATCACCCTGGAGCGGCAGAACCGGCTGGCGCGCAACGATGCCGGCACGCCTACCCAGCGCGACGTGGCGCTTTCGAACTACCGCCAGTCCCAGGCGCGCATCGGCGAGCTGCGGGGACAGATTTCCCAGATGGAAGCTTCGCTGTCCGGCGCCACCTATGGCCTGACCCAGCGCCAGGTGATCGCCCAGACCGAGGGCCGGGTGCAGGATATCTATTTCCGCGAAGGCGAATATATTCCCGCGTCCACGCCCGCTATTTCCATCCTGCCGCCGAAAAATGTCTTTGTGCGCTTCTTTGTGCCGGAGACGCAGTTGCCGCGCGTGCGCCTGGGCCAGAAGGTGCGCATCACCTGCGACGGCTGCAAACCCATCGACGCCATCGTGACATTCATCGCCGCACGAGAGGAATTCACCCAGCCCATCATCTTCAGCGTCGGCAATCGCGAAAAGCTGGTGTTCAAGGCCGAAGCGCGCCTGCCTGGCGGACTTCCGGTTCATCCCGGCCAGCCGGTCGAAGTGCGGCCCCAATGACCGCATCTGTGAGCAATGCGGTGAAGACAAACGGCAACGGCCTCGCCATCGACGTCAAGGGCCTGACCAAGAAGTTCGGCAGCAAAGTGGCGGTGGACCACATCGACATCGCCGTGCCCAAAGGCCAGGTCTGGGGATTTCTCGGTCCCAACGGCTCGGGCAAAACCACCACCATCCGCATGCTGTGCGGACTGCTGACCGCGGACGATGGTCACGGCACCTGCCTGGGCCTGGACATCCGCACCCAGTCCGAAGCCATCAAGCGCCAGGTGGGTTACATGACCCAGCGCTTCAGCTTCTGGGACGATCTGTCCATTCGTGAAAATCTGGAATTCGTGGCGCGGCTGTATGAATTGCCCGACCGGCGCCGGCGCGTGGATCAGACATTGGAAAGGCTGGGTCTCACCAAGCGTCAGGACCAGTTGGCGGCGCATTTATCGGGCGGCTGGAAACAGCGCCTCGCTCTGGCCGCCTGCCTGCTGCACGATCCGCAGTTGCTGCTGCTGGATGAGCCCACCGCGGGCGTCGATCCCAAGGCACGGCGCGATTTCTGGGAACATATCCATGCCTTGAGCGATCAGGGCCTGACCGTGCTGGTCTCCACCCATTACATGGACGAAGCCGAACGTTGCGACCGCATTGTCTACATTCTGAACGGCAAGCTGGTGGCCGCCGGCACGGTGCCCGATGTGATCGAGCGCTCGCAGCTTTCCACTTTTGTGCTGGAGGGGGAAGATGTTCGTCAGTTGGTGGGCGAGCTGCAGGACAAACCCGGTGTAGACTATGCCGGCTTCTTCGGCGCCGCCTTGCGTGTCAGCGGCCGCGACCATGATGCCTTGGCGCGCGCGGTCGCACCGTTCCGCGACCGGCCCGGCGTCACCCTGCGCGAGGAAGCACCCAGCCTGGAAGACGTCTTCATCCAGTTGCAGGAGAAGGCGGGATGAATTTTTCCCTGACCCGCATTCTGGCCATCCTGGTGAAGGAGGTGCTGCAGATACGGCGCGATCGCCTCACCCTGGCGATGATCATCGGCGTGCCGCTGATGCAGCTCACCCTGTTCGGTTTCGCCATCAACTTCAATCCCAAGTCGCTGCCCACCGCCGCGTCCGTCGCCGATCCCGGCACCTTTTCCCGCTCCATCATCGCCGCGATGCGCAATTCCAGCTATTTCGACCTGGTGGCGGAAACCCGCTCGCCGTCGGAAGCGCGAAAGCTGCTGCAGGATGGCGAGGTGCTGTTCGTGGTGGAGATCCCCGCCAACTTCACCCGCGATGTGGTGCGCGGCGCCCGGCCCGACCTGCTGATGGAAGTGGACGCGACCGATCCGGCTTCGAGCGGCTATGCCATCAGCGCCTTCAATGCGCTGGCCGCCACCGCGCTGCGTGACGATCTGGTGGGGCCGCTGGCGGCGCGCGCGCAAGGCGTCCCGCCATTCAATGCGGTGACGCATCTGCTCTACAATCCGGAATCCAATACCCAATATTCGATCGTGCCCGGCCTGCTGGCGATCATCCTGACCATGACCCTGGTGCTGATGACTTGCATGGCGCTGACGCGGGAGCGCGAACGCGGCACTTACGAAAACCTGCTGGCGATGCCCGCTACGCCGCTGGAGATCATGATCGGCAAGATTGCGCCCTATGTTGCGGTCGGCCTGATCCAGAGCGCCATCGTGCTGGTGATGGCGAAATATGTCTTCGGCGTACCTGTGATCGGCTCGCTGACCTTGCTGGGCGCGGCGCTGACCCTGTTCATTATCGCCAATCTGGCCGTCGGCTATACGTTCTCCACCATCGCGCAGAGCCAGCTGCAGGCGATGCAGATGACGGTGTTCTTCCTGCTGCCCGCCATCCTGCTGTCGGGTTTTGCCTTTCCCTTTGCCGGCATGCCGACTTGGGCCCAGTGGATCGGCGAGATATTGCCCGCCACGCATTTTTTGCGCATCGCGCGGGGAATCCTGCTCAAGGGCAATAGCGTCGCCAATATCCTGGGCGAGCTCTGGCCGCTGATGCTGTTTACCCTGGTGGCCGGCAGCATTGCTTTGCTGCGCTTCCGCCGCACGCTGGACTAGCTCCTGGCACGCGGCCTGCAAGGAATGAGGCACAGCATCCCCGTGCTGTCCCAACTTTGAACGGCCCGCCGCTCGCTTAAGCCCGGGGCGTTCGCTAGCTTCCGCAGGTCCATTGGACCACTGCGCGGCAAGCTGGCCATCCCCGCCGGCGAAAGCCGAGCGGGGTCTTTTTTTGGGCCGCGCGGCATAGGTGATGCATGGCACCTATGGGCAGACCGATCCTGTCCCGAGGTGGCACATGCACCACATTCCCGATGTGTTTGAAATTCCGGAGCCGGCCAGGCCGCGCTGCTGGCTCGCGGCCCTGGCGATGACCGCAATTGTTATTGCGGCGACCCTCGCGCTGGTGGTGGCGAATGAGGTACCCCGCGAGGAACCTCAGGTTACCGTCACGCGCTAAGGCCCTGAACGGCGGCTTCCGACCCGGCGCCAATTCCGTGTTCACAGAAACACGGAAAGATGATTTAGTGCGCTGCGCTCAGTGTTCTACAGCGTCCCATCAAACACATTCATTTTGAACCCGCGCCGGGAACATTCCCGGCCTCAGATGTGGAGGGCCATCATGTTGCGCGTTTTTACGAACCGTGTACGAGGCATAGCGATCAGTGCGGCGGTTCTTGCCGCCTTGGGCGGCATGGCTCTGGCCGCGCAAGACAAATATACCGTGCAGGTGCCGAACGGGATGGCCTTCTCCGAATTCAGAGGATTCGAGAGCTGGCAGACGATCGGCGTCAGCCAGACCCAGGACCTGATCGAAGTGATCCTCGGCAATCCCGCGATGATCGACGCCTACCAGGCCGGCATTCCCGGCAACGGCAAGCCTTTCCCCGACGGCGCCAAGATGGCGAAGATCCATTGGAAAGCGGAGAAGAGTGCGGACGCCCCCGCACCGACAATGGTGCAGGGCGCCCTGCACGACGTTGATTTGATGGCCAAAGACAGCAAGCGATTCGCCGACAGCGGCGGATGGGGATACGCCCAGTTCAACTATGTCGCCGCGTCCGATACGTTTACGCCGCTTGGGATCGGCGCCAAGTGCGGATATGCTTGCCATACGACGGTGAAGGCAAAGGACTATGTTTTTTCGGCCTACGGAAAGAGGTGAGGCCGGCAGTCCAATCGTTGCATGGATAGTGCCATAAAATCCGCAGCCGCAACAGTCTTGACGGACGGCCGCTGCAGGTTCGGTATGCGCGCGTTTTCGGGGGAAGGCGGGCATGCGGGACCTGACACAGGGCGCGATCTGGCGGCATCTGGTCGGCATGGCGATGTTCATCGCCGCCGGGCTGATCGTGCAGACCCTGTACATGCTGATCGACCTGTATTTCGTGGCGGGGCTGGGCAAGCAGGCGATGGCGGGCGTGGCCTCGGCCGGCAGCGCCACGTTCATCACCATGTCCATCGCCCAGCTTGTCGGGGTGGGCTCGCTGTCGCTGGTGAGCCATGCGGTGGGACGCAAGGACCAGGCCGACGCCCAGCTGGTGTTCGAACAGGCGCTGTCGCTGTCGCTGCTGATTGCGGTGGTCTTCCTGGCCGTTGGCTATGGCATGGGTAGCTGGGCGGTGAGCCGCATCGCCGCCGATATCCAGACCGCGGACTTTGCGCGCACCTATCTGTTCTATTACCTGCCCGCGCTGGCAACGATGTTTCCTGGCGCCGCCATGGGCTCGGCATTGCGCGCCTCGGGCGTGGTGGGGATTCCCATGATGCTGCAATCGGGAACCGTGGTGCTCAATGCCATTCTTGCGCCGGTGCTGATCATGGGCTGGGGCACCGGTTATCCCCTGGGCGTGACGGGCGCGGGCCTGGCCAGCTCCATCGCCGCGGTGCTGGGCATGGTGGCGTTGGCTGTGATGTTCAACCGCTCGCAAGGCTATATGCACCTTCACTCATCGTTGCATCCAAGGCTGGAGGTGTGGAAGCGCATCACGGCCATAGGCTTGCCGGCCACGGGTGAGTTTGCGCTGATCTTCATCACAACGGCGGTGGCCTATTGGTCGATCCGCGGCTTCGGCCCGCAGGCCCAGGCTGGCTACGGCATCGGGGCGCGGATGATGCAGGCGATTTTCCTGCCCGCCATGGCGATCGCCTTCGCCACCGGGCCGATCGCGGGACAGAATTTCGGCGCCCGCCAGGCCCAGCGTGTGCGCGACACCTTCCGCCATGCCGCCGTGATGGGCGGGGGCATCATGCTGGTGCTGACCTTGCTGTGCCAGATCAGTCCGCGCCTGCTGGTCGCGCCGTTCAGCAGCGATCCGGCGGTAATCGATGTGGCGACGGAATTCCTGCGCATCGCCTCGTGGAATTTCGTCGCCGTGGGGCTGACCTTCTGCTGTTCGGGCATGTTCCAGGCGCTGGGCGATACCAAGCCTGCGCTGCTCTCTAGCGGCAGCCGGCTGGTGACCTATGTGGTGCCGGCGGTTTGGCTGGCGGGGCAGCCCTGGGCGTCCTTGCGGGATTTCTGGTATCTGTCGGTGGCCTCGATCACGGTGCAGGCGCTGTTCAGCTGGCTGTTGCTGCGCCGCCAGTTGCATCACAAGTTGAAATTGTTTGGTGCAGACCAGGTGAGCGCATCATGAAGACCGGATTGCTGATAATTCTGTCCTGCTTTCTTTTCGCGACGGCGGTACAGGCCGCGCCGCCGCTGCCCGCCGATCCGCGGGCTGCACGTGCCGTCCAGGATTACCTCCGCCAGGCGCAGGCGGAAGAGAGCAGGGACCGTGACGAGCGCGTCGCCGCCCGGATTGACGCCCTGACCTCGAATCCGGGATCGCCGGTGATCGCCAATCCGCAAGGCGACATCACGATTGTCGAGTTCTTCGATTACACCTGCCCCTATTGCAAGGCGGCGGAGCCCAGGCTGATGCGGCTGGCGGATCGCGACAAGCGCATCAAGCTGGTGATGAAGGAATTTCCCATCCTGACCAAGGCGTCGATGATCGCATCGCGCATGGCGCTGGCTGCCGCCAAACAGGGCAAGTACCGCGCATTCCATCTGGCGCTGATGCGCCGGGATGGCGTGCTGGACGAAGCGGGCATCCTGGAAACCGCAAAAGCCGTGGGGCTGGACATGGCGCGGGCGCGCCGGGACATGAATGCACCCGATGTCAGTGACGAGATTATCGCCAATTTCAACCTGGCGCGGGCCATCCGCGCCTTCCAGACTCCCACTTATATCGTAGGCGCGCATATCGTGAGCGGCGACTCCTCCGACATCGATTTTGCGCGCGAAGTGGCACGGGCGAAGGTACGATAGGTCTGCGAGATCAGGTCTCTTCGGCGGCGAACAACCAGGGCAGCAGCCGCCACGCTGCGAGGGTTGCCACCACCTGCGCCGCGATGAAGCCGGCCACGGAAGCGGGCGTGATGCCTGAGAAACTGTCAGTCAGCGATCGGGCCACCGTCACCGCCGGATTGGCGAAGGAGGTCGAAGCGGTGAACCAGTAAGCGCCGGTGATGTACAGCCCCACCAGCATGGGCGTGGTGGTTGGCGCGAACCGCACCGCGCCGACGATGGTCAGCAGCAAGCCGAAGGTGGCGACTGCCTCGGCCAGCCATTGCGGCGGGCCGTCGCGCAGATGGGTGGAGACTTCCAGAACGGGCATGGCGAACATGGCGTGGGTCAGCCAGACACCGGCAATCGCCGCCGCGAACTGGGTCAGCACATAAAGTATGGCGATGCGCCAGAGCATCTCGCCACGCAGCGCGGCAAAGAGCGTGACGCAGGGATTGAAATGCGCCCCCGACAGCGGCGCGAACACGGTGATCAGCACCACCAGCGCGGCGCCCGTTGCCAGCGCATTGGCCAGCAGGGCGAGGGCGACATTGCCGTCGGCCAGCCGCTCAGCCATGACGCCGGAGCCGACCACCGCAACCAGCAGGAAGGCGGTGCCCAGGAATTCGGCGGCTAGGCGCCGGGTGATCTGCCGGCGGATCATCCGTCTTTGGCGATGTCCGCCACTTTCTTCTGCAGCGACAGCCGGTCCAGGCCCGACATCTTGAGATTGGCGAAAGCGCTGATGCGGTTGTAGAGCATGCGGTAGGTGTCGGCGAAGGCTAACCCTATTTCCGCCGGCGTGCCTTCGACCGCGGCGGGATCTGGCATGCCCCAATGCGCGGTCATCGGCTGGCCGGGCCAGATGGGGCAGACTTCGCCTGCGGCGCTGTCGCAGACGGTGATGACGAAATCCAGCGGCGGCGAGTTTGGCTGCGCGAACTCGTCCCAAGGCTTGGAGCGGAATTCATCGATATTGTAATCCAGCCTCGTGAGCACATCGAGGGCGTGGG
>Ga0193753_10002369_pt1 | contig 14905 bp, 8 predicted proteins | sample H1c2metaG_FD_144925 | JGI IMG/M metagenome (GOLD analysis project Ga0193753, IMG submission 144925) | Soil microbial communities from a riparian zone of the East river system, Colorado, United States - H1c2 | ecosystem: Environmental > Terrestrial > Soil > Riparian zone | place: USA: East River... | reverse complement strand
CGAGCGCGTCACCGTTGATCGAGTGGAACCGTGTCCACGTCGGATCGTCCTCCTCGCGCGGCAACAGCACCGCGTACTGGATCCACGGCGTCTCCAGCACCTCGAGCGGCGACGGGAAGTACCGCGTCCCCGATCGCCACACCGGAACCCCCCGGATCGTCACGGTCTCGCACGTATGCTCGCGCGCGCGCACGAACTCCTCGACCTGGAGCGGCCGCCCCGGCGACGGAGGGGGCAGGCCGGCCAGGTCCAGCTCGCTCTCGACGCGATGAGTGGCGCGCGAGCCGAGTCCAGCCTGCGGCTTCACGATCACCGGAAAGCCGACCTGGTCGACGAACGCCCGCACCTCGGCCAGCGATCGAGCGAGCGCGCTGCGCGCGACCGGCACGCCACGCGCACGCAGCACCTCCTTCATCCGGTCCTTGTCGCGAAAGTTGCGAGCAACCGCGCCCGTCAAACCCTCGATGCCAAGCGCGTCGCGAACCTCGGCCATCGGCGTCTGCAGCTGCTCGAGCACCCCGGCCAGCCGGTCGACCCGGCCGATCGAGCGGCCGATCGCGCCCACCGCCTCGGTCAGCTGCGCGGCATCGAGCGGATCCGCGATCCGGTAGTGACCGGCGACGCGGGGTCGCAGCGGCGCCGGGATCGCCTCCTCGGGGTCCGCGCTGACCAGACTGAGAGTGATGCCGTCGAGCTCCGCGAACGCCCGCACGTAGCGGTTCGTGTTCTCGAGGAACCTGGGCGCGACGAAGACCACGTGCGGCATGGTCGGGAACGTAGCAGCTAGACGAGGGCGGCCCGAAGGGCCAACCGAGGCTACGGTCCTGGCCGACGCCTGGCCAAGGGTCTGGCCGACGACCGGGTGGACGAGGGCGGCCCGAAGGGCCAACCGAGGCTACGGCTTGGCCGACGACTGGCCGAGGGTCTGGCCGACGACCGGGTGGACGAGGGCGGCCCGAAGGGCTCCTCGTACAGCGCGGCCGAGACGACATCAACGATCCGGTGCGACTGACCGACGATCGCCCCGCCGCAAGGACGCGAGCACGGCGAGCAACCCGTCGTCGTCACGTCTCGGCGCTGTGCCGCGCTCGACGGCGATCCACACCGCCTCGCTAGTGCACCGCGGCCGAAATGACGTCAACGAGGCGGTGTGGATCGCCGTCGAGCGCAAGGCGCGACGACGACGGGCTACTCGCTGTAGCTCGAGGAGTTGCAACGCAGCGATCGGCGGTGAGGCGCACCGGATCGTTGATGTCATTTCGGCCGCGGTGCACTAGTCGGCCCGCGCCCTGAAACCGGCCGTCAATCAAATCTGTGATGCCGTGGGGCTGATCGGCAGCACGGCGCTGTCACTCGCCACCCGGCGCCGGTCGGCCCGGCCGCTCGCTCATCGCCGTGGCTCATCGGCCCGTCGCCCCGAACCTGGCCCTGAATCAATTGTAAGTCGACCTGCCCGAGAGCACGGCTTCACTCGCGATCCGCGGCGAATCCCTCCGACCATTCGCCCGCCTCCACGCACTCACTCCAGGCACTCCTGCCGGATCCCGCCTCCGATCGCCGCGACGCCCGCTGCGCGATCCCGGCCGCGCGATGCCGGCCGCGCGATGGTTGCTCGGGACGCCCGCCCGGGCCCGCTCTCGCCGTCTCGATCCGGTCGAGATTCACTCTGCTCGGCGGGTTGGCCGATAGTCCAGCCGCGACCTGGCCCGCCGCGATCCTGCCCGCCACGGCCTTGCCCGCCGCGATCCTGCTCGCCGCGACCTTGCCCGCGGCGATCCTGCGCGACCTTGCCCGCCGCGACCTTGCCCGCCGCGATCCTGCCCGCCGCGATCCTGCCCGCCGCGACCCGACCCGCCCGGCGTGAGCGTGCATACCGTGACCCGCCCCGCCGTGACCGCCCCGCGCGCCGTCGCGGCCGGTAGCGAGGCATCGGTGCGCGGTGGGGATCTCGTCGGTCGCTATCTCGTCGGTGGCGATCGCGTCGGCCGCGATCGCGTCGGTCGCTATCTCGTCGGTGGCGATCGCGTCGGTGGCGATCGCGTCGTCCCGAACATTGCCCCTTTTCATCGGCAACGGTCGTGGCAGACGTCCGACATGGGGGGCATGTCATCTCGATCGTTCGCGCCTTCTCCGTCACGCCGCTCCGGCCGGAGAGCCGCGTCGGGGGCTCAGCTGACTCTCGATGACGCCCGGGTGGCTTCGGGGCGCGGTGGATGGCGGCCGGGGGCCGGGCGACCTCGGGGGCGGACGAAGGTGGCGCATGGGCGGCGGGAACGGTTCGCCGCGCGGTATCCGCAGCACGTCACGCTGCGCGTGGTGGGGGGTGTCGAGTCGCTGCGCCGCCATCGGTCGATGCGGGTGGTGCGGCGGGCCCTTCTTGCCGGGGGGCACCGGCCCACCTTTCGTGTGATCGAGTTCAGCGTGCAGTCGAATCACTTGCACCTCATCGTCGAGGCTGGCGGGGCCGATGGCCTCACTCGCGGGATGATCGGGCTCGCGGTGCGGCTGGCTCGTCGGCTGAATCGCGCGTTCGGCCGGAGTGGGCGGCTGTTCGCCGAGCGCTACCATGCTCGTTCGCTCAGGACTCCGACGGAGGTGCGCAACGCGATCCGTCATGTGCTCCAGAATCATCAGCACCACGCTCGGCGCGCCGGGGTGTCGGCCGCAGCGCTCCATGCCGCTGCCCTGGATCCTTGCTCGAGCTCGGTCTGGTTCGACGGCTGGGCCGTCCGCCTGGATCCGCGCGAGGGGTGGCAGAGGGAGCTGCTCGCTCTGGGTCGCCCTACCGCCACCGCTACGGTCTGGCTGCTGACCACCGGCTGGAGGCGGCTCGGTCTACTCGATCGCGAGGGAGGTCGGGTCGGGATCGGAGGGTGAGACGATCCCGTCCTTGCCGTAATGACGGGCTACGGGCAGGCGGAGATGGTGCAGGCCACCGTGACTCCGTCGGGACAGACCAGCGGGTCACCGCCGGGGCAGGAGAGGACGCAGCCTGGGCCGCGGCAGGCGCAGCGGCCGAGGTCGAAGATGCCGGCGTCGACGTCGGAGCCGGCGCTGTTGCACTGGACCAAGCACTTGGTCGAGTCGCCGCACTCGACGAAGCAGTGGGAGTCGGTGCAGCCGATGTCGCAGAGGCTGCCGGGCGCGGTGCAGTCGAAGGTGCAGTCGCAGCTCTGCTCGCAGGCGAAGGTGCAGTCCTGCCCGGTGCAGGTGTCGCAGCAGGGGGTGCAGGCGCCGTTGCCGCAGGACTGGCACTCCTCCTCGCAGCCGTCGGGCGCGCAGACTTCGCCCGGGCAGCACTGGCCGTCGCCGCAGGGCGGGTCCTGACCGCAGCAGTCCTCGGCGCACGAGTCGGCGTCCTCGGCGCCGGGGCAGCAGACGCCGTCGCCGCACATGGCGTTGTTCTCGCAGCAGTCGGCCGGGCAGCCGGCCGCGGTCTCGGTCGGGCAGCAGACGCCGTCGCCGCACGATGGCGCGGCGCAGCAGTCCTCGGGGCACTCGCTGGCGTTCTCGGTCGGGCAGCAGGCGCCGTCGCCGCAGCTGGGGCTCTGGCAGCAGTCGGGCGCGCAGTTGACCGCGTCCTCGCCGCCCGCCTCGCAGCAGCTGCCGTTGCCGCACTCGCCCTCGCCGGCGTGGCAGTCGTCGGGGCAGCGGCACTCGTCCTCGCCCTTCTCCAGCTCGCAGCGGCCGTTGCCGCAGTCGCCGCAGTCGGCCCGGCAGTCGTCCTCGCCGTCGCAGCAGACCCCGTCGCCGCAGGGCTGCTCGCCGCAGTCGTCGGGGCAGCTGCACTTCTCGCCGGCCGCCTCGCAGCAAAGGCCGTCGCCGCAGGTGGCGCCGGCGCAGTCGTCGGGGCAGGTGCACTGGTCCTCGCCCTGCGAGCAGACCCCGTCACCACACCGGCGGCAGGTGCTGGGCGTGCCCTCGCACAGCCAGCCGTCCTCGGTCACGCACTGCGAGGAGCAGCCGTCGCCGCTCCGGCTGTTGCCGTCGTCGCACAGCTCGGCCTGCGGGTGGACCTCGCCGTCGCCGCAGATGCGCGGATCGCCGAGCTGGATCTCGACCACGCGGATGGTGTTGCTGGCGATCGGCACCGACTGCCCGCCGGAGGCGAGGGGGGCGCCGCCGCGGTCGATGCCGTCCACCTGGATGAACACGCTCGACCCGTTCATCGAGTCGGGCAGGAGGATGACCAGGTTCTCCCCCTCGGCCGACGGGGTGCGGGCGTCGTCGGGGCGGTCCTCCTGGGCAAACGCGACCGCCGAGCCCAGCCAGCCGGAGAAGCGCAGCTTGTAGATCGGCAGCCCCGGCTCGAAGCTGACGTGGATGTCCATGCCGGTCAGGCCCGACTGCACCTTGTCGCCGCAGCTCGCTGCCAGAAAGGCGAGCGTCGCCAGCGGCAGGGCGAGGAGGACGGCGAGTCGGGGGGCGCGTATCGGCATGGAGTGGGGGAGCTCCGGCGCTGAAAGCTAGCGCTGGTCGTGGGTACCGAGCGATCCGCCCGGCAGGACGGTCTCGCGCTGGGAGTCGAGGTAGAGCGCGCTGCCGCCGGCGGCGACCGCCACCGCGCCGACCGCGGTCCAGAACCACCACGAGCGCAGCACCGAGCGGTGGCGGCGGGGCTCGCCGGCCGGGGCGGGCGCGCGGGTCAGCGCGGCGCTGCGGCGGTCGTCCTCGGCTCGCTTGTCGGCGGCGCGGCGCTCCTCCGCCTCGCGCGCCTGCGCCCGCGCCCTGGCCGCCTCGGCCCGCGAGCGCTCCACCTGGGCCGCCTGGGCCTGGCGCTCGGTCCTGAGCAGGCCGTCCTCCTCCGCGATCAGCTCCTGGACCAGAGCGCGGTTGGACGCGTTCGGCTTCTCGCGCAGGTAGGCCTCGTACGCGCGGAGGGCCGCCTCGTGGTGGCCGAGCCCGCGGTGGCACTGGGCGATGTTGAACAGGAGGCCGGGCGCCGGGAAGGTGTCGTAGGAGCGGGTGTAGCCGTCGAGGGCCTCGGCGTACTGGCCGAGGTTGTACTTGCGGGTGGCCTGCTGGGCCAGCTTCTTGGCCCGGGCCCGGCGGGCCGGATCGGCGGCGGCGGCCGGGTCCTTGTCGGGGGCCTGGGCGACGGCGGCGGAAGGCGCGCCCATCAGGAGGGCCAGGGCGGCGATCGCGGCGCGCGCGCGCATCGCGCGGGTCGTCGCGCGGGTCGCGTGGGTCGAGGGGCGGAGGTTCGGCTCGGTCATCGGCTGCTCGGCTCGGTCATCGGCTGCTCACTGCTCGAAGGCGTCGATGACGCCGCTCTTCTCGAGCCGCTTGTCGTCCGGCTTGCTCTGGTCGCGAGGCGACTCTAGGACGGGCTTTCCGCGCCGCACCACCACGCGCGGCTTGGCCTGGCGGGAGGGCGCGCGGGACTCGGGGTCGCGCTCCGGCACCGACGGTGACAGGCCAACCGAGATGAACACGTCCTCGACCAGCTTCACCGACTGGCGCACCGGCGCGAAGCCCGGCTTGCGGATCTCGAACTCGGCCTGATCGTCGGAGCGATCGACCTGGGTCTCGAACGGGGTGAGGCCGAGCGGCGCCTCCTGGCCGGCCAGGAACACCTCGGCCCCGTTCGGGCTGGAGTGGATCGTCACGGTGATCGGCTCGCTGGACGGCCGGGCCGGCTCCGCGGCGGATGACCCGGCGGGCGGCGCGGACGGCGTCGCGGTGGCTGCGCTGTCCGGCGGCAGGGTCGCCGCGCCCCCCGGCGGCGCGGCCTGGTCGGCCCGGTCGGCGTGCCCGACCATCCGGGCGCGGCGGCCGGGGTGGTCCGGATCGTCCGCGCCGAGGAGGCCGGGCACGATCAGCCACGCGCTCACCGCGGCCCCGGCCAGCGCCAGCGCGGTCGCGCCGAGCAGCAGGCGGCGGCGCTTCCTCGAGGTCGGCGGCTGGTCGTCGTCCTGGTCGTCGTCCTCCGACGACAGCTGGCCGATCTCGTCGCGGCTGATCCGCGGCATCGACGGCCAGGTCGCGCCGGTCAGCATCGACTCGCCGCGCACCAGGTGGACCTGGATCGCGCGCAGCTTCTCCTCGACCTCGCGCATGCTCTGCGGCCGCCGGGCCACGTCCTTGGCCAGGCAGTGCAGGATCAGCCGCTCGAGGTCGGCCGGGACCGGGTGGGGCAGGTCGTCGAAGGTGCTCGGCTTGCGCGGCGGATGGGTCAGGTGCTGGACCAGGATCTCGCCGTAGCTGCCGCCCTGGAACGGGACCACGCCGGTCGCCAGCTCGTAGAGGATCACGCCGAGCGCGTAGATGTCGCTCCGGTAATCGACCGGCGCGGCGCTGGCCTGCTCCGGCGACATGTACGCCGGCGTGCCCATGAGCGTGCCGACCCCGGTGCGCTGGACCGAGATGTCGAGGCCCGGCTCGACCAGCTTGGCGATGCCGAAGTCGAGCAGCTTGACCAGATCGGTGCGAGTGCCGCGCTGGGCCAGGAAGATGTTGTCGGGCTTGAGATCGCGGTGGACGATGCCGGCCTCGTGCACCGCGGCGAGCGCGTTGGCGACCTGGCCGGCGATGGCGAGCGCGCGCTGGAGCGGCAGGTGGCGCTCCTGGTTCAGCACCTCGTACAGGCTGTGGCCGGTCAGGAACTCCATGATGTAGTAGCTGGCCCCGTCCGGCTCGGAGACGAAGTCGGTCACCTCGACGATGTTCTCGTGCGCGATCCGGTTGACCGCGCGCGCCTCGGTGAAGAAGCGCCGCACCGCCTCCGGGTTCTGCGAGTACTTCGAGCGCAGCATCTTCAGCGCGACCTTGCGGCCGAGGCGGATGTGCTCGGCCAGGTACACGCGGCCCATGCCGCCCTCGCCGAGCACGTCGAGCAGACGGTAGGAGCCGACCTCGGTGCCGGCCGGGATCACCTCGCTCGGCCGGCTGCGCGGCCTGGGCGCGACGTCGTCGCGCAGCGGCTCGCCGCACGATCCGCAGTAGCGCAGATCGTCAGTCGAGTGAGCGTCACAGAGCCGGCAGGTCTGCATGGAAGAGTCGCTTGCTCCTTTTACGGGCGGATGGCCCGCGAGTCACCGCCCGGCCGAGGTCTCCTCTGCCTCGGCGGCTCGCGCGTGCAGTCGCGCGGGGCGATCGGGGACGACGCTGAGCTTCTGGGTGGCGCCGTCCGGAAAGCGGAACACGAGGTCGAGCGGGGCGCGGGTGGGCAGCACCGCCATGTCGAACGGCGTGCGGCCCAGGGTCGGGCCGCCGCTGGCGCGGAAGACGAAGGCTCCGGGTGGGTCCGATGTGAGGACCAGGCGCACCGGTGGCCGCGGTCGAGGGCGGGCGTCCGCCGCCGGCGCCGGCCCGCTGGATGGCTCGCCGCCGGGTGGACCGATCAGGGCGACCGCGGCGAGGGCGAGCACGGCCAGGCCGAGGATCACCAGCGCGGCCGGGCGCACCCGCGGGCTGGTCGGCGGCGCCGGCGCCGGGGATCCGATCGCCGGGACCAGCGCCGGCGCCGGGGATCCGATCGCCGGGACCAGGCCGTCGGAGACCGCGCGCGCCCGCCGCTTCGCGACCAGCTGGGCGAGCGCATCGCGCAGATCGGCCGCGCTGTGGAAGCGGGCGCCCGGGCGCTTGGCCAGGCACCGGCCGACCACCTCGCACAGCTCGCGCGGCGGCGGCACCGTGCCGGCCAGCGGGACGATCGCCGGTGGCTCGACGTGGAGGTGCTGGGCCACGACCTCGACCACCGCGTGCGAGTGGAACGGCACGCGCCCGCTGAGGAGCTCGTAGAGCACCACCCCGAGCGAGTAGATGTCGGAGCGGGCGTCGAGTGGGCGGCCGGTCGCCTGCTCCGGCGACCAGTACTCCGGGGTGCCCGACGCGATCGCGTCCGGCTCGGTCGACAGCCCGAGCGCCGCGCCGACCGCGGCCCGCTCGTCGAAGTCGACCAGCTTGGCGGTGACGGCGTCTCCCTCGCCGACCAGGATGATGTTGCTGGGAGTGAGATCGCCGTGGACCAGCCCGGCCGCGTGCGCGGCGGCCAGCCCGCTGGCGATGTCCATGGCCAGCGCGGTCACTCGATCGTGGTGGCGCGGGGCCGGGTCGACCAGGATCTCGCCCAGCTCGCGCCCGCGCGCGTACTCCATGATGAAAAACGGGCGCCCGTCGGGCAGGCTGCCGCTCTCGAACACGCGCACCACGTTGGGGTGGGAGAGGCGCTGGAGCGCGCGGGCCAGGTCGAGGAAGCGAGTCACCGCCTCGGGGCGATCGGCCAGCTCGCGGTGCAGCACCTTGGCGGCGCGCAGCTCGCCGGAGGCCGGGTGCTCGACCAGGAACACCTGGCCGACGCCGCCCTCGCTCAGCAGGGCGAGGGCGCGATGATCGCCCAGCCAGGCCGGCTGCACCGGGCGCTCGTCGACGTCAGACAGGCTGCTCACCAGGCTGGTCTCCCGAGCAAGCCGCGTTCCGCCGGACAACGCGCCGCAATCGCTCGCGGCAGGGGTGGCCGTCGCGATCTCGCTGTCGCATATGCCACAACCAACGTCTCAAAAGAAGCACCTACATCGACGGAGATCGTCGCACGTCAAGCCGGGCCGATCGTCGCTCACGAGAGGGCTCATGAGTCGTCGCTCAGGCCGTGTTTCTTCATCCGGTACATGAGGGTCTGGCGGGTGATCGAGAGGAAGCGCGCCGCGCTCGAGACGTTGCCCTGGCAGCGCTCCAGCGCCTGGCGGAGGACCGCGCGCTCCAGCTCGTCGAAGGCGACGCCGCTGTCGGGCAGGCGGACGCGGACGCCGTCGCCGTCGCCGGCCTCGGCCACCTCGACCTCATCGCCGGTGTCGCTCCGGTCGCTCCGGTCGGGCTCGGTGGCGAAGTGGAAGTGCTCGGCCCGGATGACCTCGTCGTCCTCGAGCAGGATGACCCGCTCGATCTGGTTGCGCAGCTCGCGCACGTTGCCCGGCCACGAGTAGCGCTCGATCGCGCGCATCGCGCCGTCGCTCAGGCGGCGCTCGGGCATGCCGTACTCGCGGCACATGGTCGCGATGAACTCGTGGGCCAGGAGCAGGCGATCGGCGCCGCGCTCGCGCAGCGGCGGCAGCTCGACGGTGACGACGTGGAGGCGGTGGTAGAGGTCGTGGCGGAACTCGCCGAGCCGCACCATGGCGGACAGGTCGCGGTGGGTGGCGGCGATGATCTGTACGTCGACCCGGATCGACTGGCGAGCGCCGAGCCGGCGCAGCGTCTTCTCCTCGATCGCGGTCAACAGCTTGGCCTGGGTGTCGAGCGGCAGCGATCCGATCTCGTCGAGGAACAGCGTGCCGGCGTCGGCGGTCTCGAACAGCCCGGGCCGCGCGGTGCGCGCATCGGTGAAGGCGCCGCGCTCGTAGCCGAACAGCTCGGCCTCGAGCAGGGTCGGCGGGATCGCCGCGCAGTTGACCTCGACGAAGCCGCGCCCGCGCCGGCGGCTGCCGTAGTGGATCGACTTGGCCAGGAGCCCCTTGCCGGTCCCGGTCTCGCCGGTGATGAGGATCGTCGGGGTGCCGCCGCCGGCGGTGCGCTGGCAGACCTGGCGGATCACCTGCAGCACCTTGCGCATGGCCGGGCTGTGTCCGAGCAGCGCCAGCCGCTCGACCCGGGCGGCGTCGCGCTGGCGCAGGTAGCCGAGCTGGGCGTCGCTGCGCCGGGCGCCCACCACCAAACCGATCGCGTACGACAGCGCGCCCGGATCCGACAGCGGATCGGCCAGGTACTCGCGCGCACCCAGCTGGGCGGCGTCGCCGGCGCTCGAGACCTCGTCGTCGCGGCCGGTCACGACGAGGGCGATGCGCGGATCGTGGGTCCGCACCACCTCGGCGATGCCGGCGGCGCGCGCGCCGGCCAGCGGCAGCGCGATCACGACCAGATCGGCGCCCTCGCGCGCCAGCGCCGCGGTCAGCTCGGCCTCGGAGGCGACCAGCGCGGCGGTGTGGCCGCGCGAGGCGATCGGAGAGGCGAGTGCCTCGGCGGCAGCGCGGTCACCGGCGATGACGAGGATGCGCAGCCCGCCCATGAACCGAAGGATCGAACGTACCACGGGAGCGAGCGGAAGCGGTGGGCGCGCGCCACCGCGGCGCGAGCGGCTGATATCATGCGTCGGGTGAGGGACCTGGCCAGTCGACCGCTGACCGTCATCGCGCTCTTCCTGACCCTTCTCGCGCTCGCGCCGGGCTGCTCGGTCCGGGCGGCCCGACCCGGCCCGGAGACGCCGGCGGGCGAGGCGGGTGCGCCGGGCGCCGGCGCGCGCGAGGCTCGGGCCCCGCGCCGGGCCGCCACCGACGAGGAGCAGGCCCGCTACGCCGAGCGCGAGCGGAGCGCCGCCGGGCTGGAGAAGTTCGAGGGCGGCCGCATCGACACGACGGCGGTCGTCATCATCCTCCTGCTCGTCATCGTCATCATCCTCATCGTCTAGTGCACCGCGGCGCGATCGCGTGGCCGGCGCTGGCGTGGGCGGCGCTCGCCGCGGCCTGCTCGTCCTACGCGGGGAGCGCGCGCGACTTCGCGCCGGACGCGCTCCGCCGCGAGCGCGGCTGGATCGCGGTGGACCGGGTGCCGCTCGCGCGGCAGGAGAGCGAGTCAGGGTGCGGGGCGGCGGCGATCGCGATGGTCGTCTCGTACTGGACCGGTGCCGCGACCGAGCGGCTGATGGGACAGGTCGGGCCGGTGCCGGAGCGTGGCCTGTCGGCCGGGTGGCTGCGCGCGTTCGCCCGGGCCCACCACCTGGCCGCGTTCCTGGTCGCGGCCGAGCTGGCCGACCTCGAGCACGAGCTGGGCCGCGGGCGGCCGGTCCTGGTCGGCCTGGCCAAGCGGCAGCGGCGCGGCGTGCTCACCCACTACGAGGTGGTGGTCGCGATCCACCCGGCGCGCCGGCAGGTGGTCACCCTCGACCCGGGCCACGGCTGGCGGCAGAACTCGTTCGCCGGGTTCCTGGCCGAGTGGCGGCCGGCGCACGGGCTGGCGCTGATGGTGTCACCGCGTCCTCACAGGGACGGCGCGAGCGCGCGGGGCGGCGCGGCGATCCCGAGCAGGCGGGCCAGGGTCGGCGCGACCTGGAGCGACGAGATCGGGCGATCGACCGCGCGCGGCGCGGCGCCCGGCTCGATGACGATGATCGGGACGCGGCGGTCCTGGGCGTTGGCCGAGCCGTGGGTGGCGGTGTCCCACGGCTTCTCCATCAGCACCGAGCCGTCGGCCGGGCCGTAGTAGACGTCGCCCGAGCGCGGGTGGTTGATCGATCGGCAGAGGACCGCGTCGAGCTCGGACAGGCGATCGCAGCCGGCCGCGCCGTCGGTGGCGCCGTCGGTGACCGCGGCAAACGCGTCGGTTCGCACCGCGACGCCGACGCCGGGGGTGGCCCGGACCGCGGCGACCACGGCGTCGAGCAGGCGATCGCGCCGGGCGGCGGGCAGCGCCTGGGCCGCGGCGGTGAGGTAGAGGAGCTGCTCGCGGGTGTCGGCGATCCACTCGCCGGGGCCGATCGCGCGGCTGGCGGCGGCCTGGGCCGCGGCGCCGACCGCGGCCGGATCGACCCGGCGAGCGGTGCCGCCGGCGGCCACGGTCTGCTCGATCACGTGGGTGGCGCCGTGGTCGCTGGCGAAGACCAGCGCCCAGCGCCCGCGTCCGACCCGGTTGTCGAGCTGATCGAGCAGGCCGCCGATGATCCGGTCGAGGCGCGCGAACTCGTCGAGCGACTCCCACGACTCCTGGCCCCACCCGTGTCCGATGATGTCGTGGGCGGAGAAGCTGACCAGGAGCAGGTCGGGGACGTCGTCCTCGCCCATGTGCTCGCCGGCCAGCGCGGCCAGCGCCGCCTCGAGCAGGAGCTGGTCGGACAGCGGGGTGGCCTGGACCGCCTGGCCCGGGCGCTCGGCGGCCGACGGGCGGTGGGGGAAGACCGGACCGTGGCCGAAGATGCCGAGCTCGCCCGGCGCGCGATCGGTGAGGCCGGTGGTGGCGGCCAGCCAGGCCGGGTCGGCGTGCTCCCACACGTACGAGGCGATGCGAGGCGCGGCCGGGTGATCCGCCGCGAGCTGGCGCAGCCAGGCCGGCGTCGAGGCGGCGTAGTAGCGGCTGGTGGCGAAGGCGGACTGCCCCTCGTCGAACCAGGCCACCACCGTCGGCCTGTGCCCGCCGAGCAGCACGGCCGCGTGGCGCTTCACACTGAGGGCAACGACGTGCGCCCGCCCTCCGGTGGCCTGGATGAGCGAGTCGCCGACCGAGTCGACCAGGAGGTTCTTCGGCGAGGCGCCCTTCGACGGTGGCGACGGGGTGGAGGCGGCGGCGGGGCCGACCGCGAGCATGGGGGCGCCGTCGTCCTCGACCGCGTCGACCGCGCGGCCGGCGACCGCGTCGTACCAGCGGTTGGACACGATGCCGCTCACCGCCGGCGGCGTGCCGGTGACCAGCGCGGCGTGACCGGGGCCGGTGTAGGTGGCGGCGTACGGATACGAGGCGGCGCGGTAGTAGACGCCGTCGCGCATCATCCGGGCGAAACCGGCGCGCGCCGACTTCATCTTGCTGACGAAGGACCAGCTCGGCAGGCCGTCGACCACGAGCAGCACCACCAGCCGCGGCCGCGGCGCGGTCGATGCGGCGCGCCCGGGCCCGGCGGTGGGAGCGCTGGCGCCCCCGCTGCACGAGGTCGCGCCCGCGGCGAGGAGCGCGAGGAGCGCGAGGAGCGCGGGGAAGCACAGGCGAGCGCCGCGGCGAGGCATCCGGCGCAGGATAGCAGCGCGGGGCGGGCGACGGTCACCGCCGGCCGGCGAGGCGCGCCGGTTATACTCGGGCGCACGAGAGTCCCGGGCTTCCAGATCGCGCGCCGGATCGGGCGAGGTGGGATGGGCGAGGTGCTGGAGGCGACTCGCACCGGTCCCGGCGGTTTCCGCATGCCGGTTGCTCTCAAGCGCCTGATCGCCGACGAGGCGATCCGCGGCGAGACCGTGCAGCGCTTCTTCGCCGAGGCGCGCATCCTGGCCCGCCTCGATCACCCCAACATCGTGCGCGTGCACGACGTGCTGGCGGTGGACGCCGGCTACTTCATCGTCATGGAGCTGCTCCGCGGGGTCACGCTGGCCGAGCTGGCCACCGCCGCGCGCCGCGCCGGCCCGGCCTGGCCCGGGTTGCTGGCGGTGGCCGATCAGGCGCTCGCTGGCCTGGCCTACGCGCACGCCGCGTGCGACGGCGACGGCCGTCCGCTCGGCCTGATCCACCGCGACGTCACGCCGCGCAACCTGTTCGTCACCGACGGCGGGCAGGTCAAGCTGCTCGATTTCGGCATCGCCAAGCTGCACGAGCGGCTGGAGGCGCCGATCACGCGCGAGGGGACGGTGCGCGGCACCCTCGAGCTGCTCTCGCCGGAGCAGGCGGCCGGCGAGAGCGCCGACGCATCGACGGATCTCTATCAGCTGGGCGCCGCCATGTACTGGTCGCTGTCGGGGGCTTACCCGCACGGATCCGGCAGCGCGCCCGAGATCCTCGCCCGCGTCATCGGTGCGTCGCCGCGCCCGCTCGCCTCGCTCTGCCCCGACCTCCCCGGCGAGGTGGTCGCGCTCGTCGAGCGGGCCATGGCGCGCGACCGGTCGGCGCGGTTCGGCTCCGCGGAGGCGATGCGGCGGGCGGTGGCCGCGCTGCTCGGCCCGACCGGCGCCGGAGCCGCGGAGCTGGCCCGCGCGGTCCAGGCCGCGCGCGCGGATCGCGCGGCGGAGCCGGCACCGGCCATCGAGCCGGCCGCGACCGGGCCGGCCGCGACCGGGCCGGCCACCGAGGCGATGACCTCGACCGCCGGGCTGACCTCGACCGCCGGGCTGACCTCGATCGCGCTCCTCCCGACCGTCGCGGCCAGCCGCCTCGCCGCCGAGACGAGCACGCGCCGCCGGCGCCGGAGGCTCGCCGCGGCCGGGCTGGGCGGGCTCGGCCTCGCCACCGCCGGCCTCGCCGTGGCGGCGCTGTGGCCGGGCCACGACGCTCCCTCCGCCGGGCGCGCCCCGGCGCGCGAGGTACGCGAGGTGATGATGACCCTCGCCTCGGGAGACGAGCAGCCGATGGGCGGCGGGCTCTCGCGCGACGGCGCTCGCCTGGTCTACGCGACCGGCACCGCCATCGTGATCAAGCCGCTGCCGGCCGGGCGCGTGGAGCGGCCGGCGATGCCGGGCGGCTTCCTGCCGATCGACGCCGAGTTCGCGCCGGATGGAGACGTGGCCGCGTTCGGGCTCAACGAGAGCGGCCAGTGGCAGGTCTGGCGGCTGGGCCGGGCGGCGCCGGTCCTCCTGCACGGGTCGGCCGCGCGCTTCCTGCCCCGCCTCTCGCCCGACGGGACCCTGGTCGCCTGCGCGCGCGACGAGCACGAGATCCTGCTGGTGGGCCTCGGCCACCGCTCGCGTCGCGTGGTCGAGCTGGCCGACGGCGAGATGGTGGCCGGGATGGGCTGGTCGCCCGACGGGAGCCAGCTGGCGTACGTGCGCACCGATCCGGACGGCGGCGACGATCGGGTCGACGTGGTCGACGTGGTCGGCGCGGCCGGCGCGGATCCGCTGGCCGGCGCGGTCGCCCCGCGCCGCACCGCGACCCGCCGACCGTTCCTGGCCTACGCCGCGGTGCTGATGACCTGGCCCGACCGCGGTCACGTTCTCTACTCGATCAACGACCGCCGCGGCGGCAGCCTCTACCGCCTCGACGTCGCCACCGGCGCCGAGACGCTGGTCCACCAGTGGGCCGGTCTCACCATCACCGGCGGGCGATGGACCGGTGGCCGTCTCCTCTACAACCGCGGGACCCAGCGCTACGGCATCCTCCTGGGCGACCGCGGCGGACCGATGCGCCGGATGTCGAGCGGCGACGGCCAGGCGCGCCGCCTGGCCGGGTGGAGCGAGCAGGGCTGGCTGTTCTACGCCAACGACTCGGCCGGCACCCTCGACAT
>Ga0193753_10002368_pt1 | contig 14919 bp, 10 predicted proteins | sample H1c2metaG_FD_144925 | JGI IMG/M metagenome (GOLD analysis project Ga0193753, IMG submission 144925) | Soil microbial communities from a riparian zone of the East river system, Colorado, United States - H1c2 | ecosystem: Environmental > Terrestrial > Soil > Riparian zone | place: USA: East... | reverse complement strand
GTCGTGGACGGACGTCTGGCGTTCATCGGGGGCGCGGGCGTCGCCGACTGGTGGAATACGCCCACCTCGCCCACCGATCCGGCCTGGCGCGACACGATGGTGCGCGTCGAGGGCCCGGTGGTGGCCTCGCTTCAAGGCGTCTTCACCGAGAACTGGCTGGAGTGCTGCGGCGAGATCCTGACCTCATCTCACTCGTGGCCGGAGTTGACCAGCCAGGGGACCGCGGACGCGATGCTGATCAAGAGCTCGCCGTCCGATCGGGCCACAGCCTCCCGCGTCGCGTTCCAGATGCTGATTGCCGGCGCCCGCGACACCGTGGAAATTGCCACGCCATATTTCTTGCCTGACTTCTCCCTGCGGCGCCTCCTGGTCGAAACGGCACAACGCGGCGTGCGGGTCCGGATCGTGGTGCCGGGGATCCGCAGCGATCAGCGACTGGTGCGGCTGGCCAGCCGTCGGCTTTACCGCGACGTGCTCGCAGCTGGCGTGCACATCTACGAGTACGAGCCGGGCATGACGCACGTGAAGACGCTCCTGATCGACGACCGGTGGGCCGTCGTGGGTACGACCAATTTCGACAACCGGTCGTTCGAACACAACGACGAAGTGAACGTGGCGTTTCGCGATCGGGACGTGACGGCGCGGTTGCGTGAGGATTTCGAACACGACGTCGCCAGCAGCGCCGAGATCACGCTGAGCGCGTGGCAGGCCCGGCCACTCTACGAGAAGCTGCTGTCGCCGCTGTCGTGGATCCTCGAGCGCCAGCAATAGTCCGATCGAGCCCGGTAGCGCTACGGTTTCGGGGCCTGGCAGGCGAAGCTGGCCGCGTCGTCGAGACTGCCCGATCCCTTGTAGTGCGCGTAGAGCGGGTACGCGCAGAGCGGCCGAGTACGCTCCACCTTGCCGTTGCGCACCCGCGAGGCCGGGATCTGCTCTGGCGCCGGTCCCTTCTCCACCCAGGCGTCGAGCGCGGCCACCATGTCGAAGCTGCTCGCGCCGTCGCCGCCACCGCAGTGACCCATCCCGGGCACCATGAAGAGGCGCACGGCGTCCTTGGCGTTGAGTGTCTGCGCCTGCACCTTGGAGTAGTAGCTCACGATGTTGCCGGGCGGGATGCCCGGCTCGGCCCATCCCTGATACATCAGGAGCTTGCCGCCGCGTCCGGTGAAGGCGCTGAGCCGGGGGTCGTTCGCGTCGAAGATGAGATGCGACGCCGGATACGCTTCGGCCACGTCGGTCGAGAAGTTGAGCGTGCGCGCGTCCCATGAAGGGTTCTTGAAGACAATGTGCGCGAAGTAGTCCACGGCGTAGCTCACCGGCACCGGCGACCAGCCCAACTCACTGCCGCGCTCCAGCCCCGGGAAAATCCTCTCGCCGGTCGCGGCGTTGGTCGCACCCGCATAGATCTTACGCACGGCCTCGACCTGGGGCGCGGTCAGGCACGCGTTCGGCGCCGCCCCGGCCTTGCAGGCCAGCGCCGCGGGATCGAACGTGCAGGCCAGCGGATTCTCGAGCACGCCGTCACGCGCGCCGTCCAGGCCATCGCAGGCGTTGAGGACGGCCTCGTGGATGAGGGGCAGCGTTTCCTTCGGAATCGCCCCGGCACCGAGCGCGATCGCCTGATAGAACCAGATCTGTCCGAACGCCTGCTTTGAGTTGAAGGTGGCCGGCGCGCCGCCGACGATGCCGTTGAAATCTTCGGGGTAGCGCTGCGCGGCCGTGAGCGCCTGACGGCCGCCGGTCGAGCACCCGTTGAAGTACGAGACGCGGGGCGCGGCACCGTAGAAGCCGTCGACGACTCGCTTGGCCGCCACAGCGGTTTCGTGAATCGCGCGATAGGCGAAGTCGATGGTCGCGTCCTCGGTGGCAAAGGTGTTGGCGGCGGGGCCGGTGTGGCCGGTGTCGGTACTCGCCGCGGCGTAACCGGCCGCCAACGCCGTCGCCATGGCGGGATAGCTGATCGTGCCGGCGAAGCCGCCGTTGCCGACGACCTCCAGCTTCCCGTTCCAGCCCGCTGCCGGCAGCCAGACTTCCGCCTTGATGTCCGAACGCGATGTCGGATTGAGCGTCAGGGCCACGCGGCAGAACGCCGGAAGCGCGGCGAAGGGGCTGGCGCTTCCGGGCGGCCCGCCGGCGCGACCGGCCGGAGGCGCGAAGGTGCCCGGCGCCACCACGTGGGCCAGCGAGACACGGCCCTGACCGCTCCCGGGCGCGACAACGCTCAGGGAGGTGAGGCTTTCGCAGGTCGCACCCGCGGCGGGCTGCGCCCCGGCGATCACGATCACCGCAAGACTCGACGCGCAGACACACGACCTCGAGCGAAGCAACGGCAGCATGAAGAGCGACGGCATGCGGCGCATTCTATCGCCACTCAGCCACCGTGGTAGCCTCGAAGCGCATGTCCGGTGACGCCCTCCCCATCAGTGGCAAGCGCCGGCAGGCGATCACGGCGGGCCTGCTGCTCGGTATGAGCCTCGGTGCACTCGAGGCCACAGTGGTGGGCACGGCCATGCCGACGATCGTCGCGACCATGGGCGGGCTCGCCCATTACAGCTGGGTCTTTTCGGCATACCTGCTCACCTCGACGGCCTCGGTGCCGATCTGGGGACGCCTCTCGGACCTCTATGGACGCCGGCGTCTGTACCTGATGGCGGTGGTGGTTTTTCTCGTGGGCTCGGTGGCCTGCGGCGCCGCGACGACGATGCTGCAACTCATCGTCGCGCGCGCCATCCAGGGCCTGGGCGCCGGTGGCATCATCCCGCTGACGATGACGATCATCGGCGAGCTGTACACGCTGACCGAGCGTCCTCGCACGCAGGCGCTCTTCAGCGGCGTGTGGGGCACGGCGTCGGTGCTCGGTCCGCTCGTCGGCGGCTACATCACCGATGCCTTGTCGTGGCGCTGGGTCTTCTACATCAACATCCCCTTCGGTCTGCTGTGTCTGGGCGTGATTGCCACGGCGTATCCGCCCTCGCGCGGCTCGTCGCCGGTCAAGGTCGACTGGCTCGGCGCCGCGCTCCTCTTCTCCTGTGTCAGCGCGCTCCTCGTCGCGCTTGGCGCCGAGACCGGCGTGGCGGCGTGGTTTGCGACGGCTCTGGCCCTACTCGTCGCCTTGATCGTCGTGGAGCGGCGCCTGGCCGAGCCCATCCTGCCGCTGGATCTGTTGAAGCATCCGCTCATCTCACGCACGCTCGCCGTCGTCTTCCTCGTCGGCGTCGCGCTGTTCGGCGCCATCGCGTTCGTGCCGCTCTATGTCCAGGGGGTGATGGGCGGCACCGCGACGCAGGCCGGCCAGGTGCTCACGCCGCTCTTCCTCGGCTGGGTCACGATGTCGGTCGTCGGCGCCAAGATCACCGTGCGCGTGGGCTATCGCCTTGTCGCCATATCCGGGAGCGTCCTGATGACGATTGGCTTCGTCGGCTTGACGCTGCTCGACGCGCACTCGGGCCGCCCGCTCCTGTTTGGCTCGTGCCTGGTCCTGGGCGCGGGCATGGGGTGCCAGATGCTGTCGCTCCTGCTTGCCGTGCAGCATGGCGTGGAGCGATCGCAGCTCGGCATTGCCACCTCCCTCAACCAGTTTGCCCGGAGCATCGGCGCCGCGATCGGCGTGGCGGCCATGGGCGCCATCATGTCTCGCGGTCTCGCGGGTGTCCCGCTCCCCACCGGCAGGAGCCACTCGACCGCCGGCACCATGGCGCTCTCACCCGACCTGCAGGCGCACTTCGCGTCGGCGCTGCACCTCGTGTTCGTCGCCGGCTCCATCGTGTCGGTGGCCGCGCTCATCACCTCGCTCTTCCTGCCCTCGATCCACTTCGGCCCCGTCAAGGCGATGGCGGGCGAGGAACTGATCGAGGCCGAGATGGCCAACCTGGACCGCAATGACGAGCCAATCGTCGTCGAGTAGAACGGTCGAGTAAGAGGGTCGAGTAGGATCCGCTGGTCCGCCGGGAAGCGCCCGGTCGTGTAAGAACGCGCTCGTGCCGCAGTATCGACTGGCAAACTCATCGGCCGCGATTGCCGAAAACCCCACATTCCACGCGACTCGATCGCTCGCGCTCACGTGGTACGCAGTTCGCAGCAGCAGCTTTGGCTCCCAAGCGGCTCCGAAGCAGACGAGGTCATCATGCACGAGAGAATCACCAGCGGAACGGTGGTCGCGCTCGCTTTCAGCGCGGTATTGGCCTATGCCGCACAGCGGCCGCAGCCCGGCGTGGGTGCGCCGCCCGTGGCTCAGCCGAGCGTCGTGGGCGCACAGATCAAAAGGGACGCGAAGGAAGCAAAAACTGAGGACGTGGTCGTCGTCGGGTGCGTGCAGCCCGGCGCCGAGCCCAAGACGTACGTACTGGTCCAGTTGCCGAGCGCGCTCGCACCAGCCGGCGCCGCCACCAGCCCGAATGTGCGGGATCGCGGCGCCCGGTATGAGTTGTCGGCCGACAAGAGCGTGGACTTGCAGAAGCTCGTCGGCCGTCAGATCGAAGCCAGTGGTTCGGCTGTCACCAGGATCGCAGCCGCGCCCGACGAAGATGGCGCGCCAACGAAGGACGCGCTGGCAAAGCTGAAGGCGAAGTCAATCCGGGAGACAGGACCCTCTTGCTGAGATCGCAGGGCCCACGCTGCGCGCTGGGCGCCCGCCGCAGCTGAGCGGTCAGGCACGCGCGCGGGCTGGCACATAGACGTCGCCCGCAAACAGCAGCCGGGCCGTGCTGATGATGGCGCCCTCGATCACCTCGCCACTGCGCTCGTCGACTTCGAGCGACACCGGGCTGACGCCCGTCGGGTGCTCGATGAGCATGCGCTTCGTGCTTCCAGTCGGGACCTGCGCCACTTCACTGGCCGGTCCATCTGGGAGCAGGCAGGCGCTCGCGACGCTGAGCGCGGCAAAGACACCGATCGTGGCGTGCGCGCGGTGCGGAATGAACGACCGCGTCGCGATCGCACCGCCCTCGCGTGGTGGTGCCACGAGCACCATCTTGGGCACAGTGTTCTCGGCGACGTCACCCAGGTGCATCATCGGGCCCACCACCAGACGGATCGCCTCGACGCGAGCCTTCAGCTCCGTGTCGGCGTCGAGAGCGTCGCGCGTTTCGTAGCCGGTGCGGCCCACCTCGTCGGCACGCATCACCACGATGGGCATGCCGTTGTCGATGCAGGTGACACGCACGCCGTTCACGATGTCGACGGTGCGGCCCGTCGGCAACAGCGCGCCACAAGTCGAGCCGGCCGTGTCGGCAAAGCTGAGTGGAATGGGCGCCGCCGTGCCCGGCACGCCATCGATGGCGGCGTCGCCGTCGTACTCGGGGCGCCCGCCCGGCGTGCGCACCCGGGCCGTGACGGTCTGGTTGCTGTTGACCATGAAGATACGGACGGTGGTCTGGCCGTCGGCGCCGTGGATGAGGCCGCGCTCGATCGCGAACGGCGCCACGCCGGCGAGGATGTTGCCGCAGTTCTGCTGCGTCGAGACCTCGGCCTTGTCGACCCAGACCTGGCAGAAGAGGTAATCGATGTCGATGCCGGGCCGCGTGGAACGCGAGACGATGGCGACCTTGCTGGTCAACGGATCGGCACCGCCGATGCCGTCGATCTGCCGCTTGTCGGGCGATCCCATCACGGCGAGAAGAATCCGGTCGCGCGCGGCCACGTCGTCGGGAAGGTCGGACGCGAGAAAATAGGCGCCCTTCGACGTCCCACCTCGCATCATGAAGCACGGTATCGCGATCTGCATTTCCTATAGTCTCGACGATCGAGACGCTTCCATGCGAGCCCGGCTGCTTGTCGGGCGGGCCTGAAGGCCCGCCCCTACGAAGACGGCCTCTCGATGGCGTCGAGCCGGAGGCCGGCGGAGACCATGCCCTCGCTCCCGTCGTTTCCGAGAACGCTGCTACTTCTTCTTCAGCGGACCCGTGTAGTCGTCGATCGGCGGCGTGCCGTGCGTATGGAACGTCTCGATCGTCTTGAGGCCCCACGCCTGGCCCTTCCTGCGCTCCGACTCGGTCCACACGACCGGCTGCCAGTCCGGTGCGAGCATCAGGCGTGCGCCGGCGGAAGAAGGTCTGCTGGACCGCGTGCTTGTGCGGTCCGGTCTCGATGTGCACGCCGTGCTCGAGAAAGATGTCGGCCGCGCGCAGGATCTCTTCGCGCGAGTCGAGCGCGAAGGTCGCATGATGAAAGCGGCCCACCGCGTTGTAGTGATCGTGGGTGAACGCGACGTCGTAGGTCTTGTTGGTCGCCGTCACCCACACCCCGGCCAGTTCGCCGCTGTCGAGCACGATCATCTCGGTCGTGCGCATGCCCATGACGTCTTCGAAGAACGATTTCAGCGCCGACACGTCTTCGGCGAGGAGGTTCAGGTGATCGAGCCGGCGGGCGTTGACGCCGCGCGCCGGGAAGCGCATCGCCTGGTTCTTCAGCGACGGCTTCAGCTCGGGCGGCGGCTGGTACCACTCCGTCTCGTAGTAGATCTCCATCGCGTGCCCGTCGGAGGTCTTGAACGCGTAGGCCGGCCCGTGCCCCAGGTCGCCAGCGGTCCAGCCGACGCCCAATCCCGCCTTTTCGATGATGCCCGCACGATGCTGCAGGGCCTCGGGGCTCGTGGTGCGAAAGGCAAAGTGGCCCATGCCAGCGGCCTTGGCGGCGGTGAGCTTGAGCGTGTGGTGCTCGTAGTCGTCCCAGCCGCGCAGGTAGACCGAGTCGCCGCGGCGCCCGCTCTCGGTGAGGCCCAGGACGTCGACGAAGAAGCGCAGGCTCTCGTCGGGTTTCGGTGTGAGCAGCTCGACATGCGCCAGGTGCGCAAGATCGAACGAACGGAGTGTGGGTCGCACGGAAATCCCTTCATGAGGAGCCTAAGGGATGATTGTATCGCCCGTGTCGGCGGGTCTAAAGACCCGCCCTACCTGCCGGCCGCCTTTTCGCGCTCCGCAGCGCGGGCGGCGCTCAGGATGTTGCGCATGGCGTTGTTGCCCTCGTGGCAGGCGTATTCGTAGACCTGCTTCGACTGGTCTACTTTCGTGAGCGGCATCAAGAAGCTCCACGGACGCGTCCACGTCGTGGGGTCGTCGTAGGTCACGCGCCACTCGACGACGTCGGGCGCCACCGCCGTGAAGCGCTCCGTCATCGTCACCCCGGTGCTCGCCCGCTGCGGCGCGGTTTCCAGGGGAAAATTCCGCGTCTCGACGACGAGGGTCTCGCCTTCCCACCAGGCGCGCGAGTCGCCAAGGTACTGCCTGATCGAGGCGGACACGTTGGGCCGCCGATCGAAGGGCACCACGCGCGTCTCGTGGATCATCTCGTAGCGGATGGCCACGCTGTCGGGCGACTGCACGATTTCGTAGAAGCTGCCGTAGCCGGCCGGCATCATCGACGCGGGAATGCCGCGGGTGATGCAGCGGTCGTACAGCCCCATGTCGAGCCAGCTGTTGAACGGACCCGTCGGGTTGGCATTGGTGCTGACGCCGCCGGCGGCCCTGGGCCTGCGCTTCGCCTCGTCGGTGAGCGGCGGGATCCGTCCATCAGGCGGATCGATCACCAGCCACGCGCGCTTGTTCTTGCGCTCGAAGGAATCGAAGATCAGGTGCGTCGGTGGCCGCAGGCCGCCGGCGAACTCGGTGCCCTCGACCCCCTTGTTGAATGCGTCGTTGCGATCCTTGACCAGCTTGGCGAATTCCGCCGGCGTGAGATCCTCGTGCCGCTTGCCCTCGAACTGGGCCGGCCGCTCCATCGGCGTGCCCGTCTCGTCGTCGTTGGAATAGGTGCCTTGCAGATCGGGATGCCCCCACGGCGTCCGCTGCGGCACGAAGGCCTTCGCCAGCGGTGTCGCCTGAGCGGACAAGTGGATCGTGCCGGCTGCAGACGCCACGAGTACAACGGCCGCGGATACGACGAGAACAGTGGAGCGGAAGGTCATTGGGTCTCCGCGGCGAACCGTCAGGACGCCCTGCGTCCTGGCTCCGCTCGCACCAGCACTGGCTGCTGGTGCGACTGATAGAGCCGCTGCGCGCAGGCGATGAAGTCGGCCACGACAGCCGAAGCCTCGTTGCGGCGCGACACCACGCTCACCTCGATCGTGGCCTCGGCGTCACTCAAGGGAACCACCGCCACGCCGCTGGCCGGATGCGGCCCGGTCTGCGGAACGCCGTAGCCGAAGTACACGCCCTTGCCCGAGGCCACCAGCATCATGCCGGCGTGGTTGAACGGACCCGCGCCGGGCGTCGGCATGGTCTTGGGCGACACGCCGGCGCGCGCGTAGAGGTCGAGGATGCGGTCGTACAGCACCGGCGCGGCATGCCGCTCCCACAGGAGCAGCGTCTCGTCGGCCAGGTCACGCACGCTCACGCATTCGCGCGACGCCAGTGGGCTGTCGGCGCAGAGGATGGCTTGAATGCGCTCCTGAATGATCGGCTCGGACACGTTGAAGACCGGGTCGTACGGCGGGCGCGCAAACGCCAGGTCGAGCGCGTGGGTGCGCAGCTGTTCGTCCGAGTCGAACCAGCAGTAGGCGTCTGTTGCCTCGATGGTGACGTTGGGATGGGCCTTGGCGAACTCGACCCGCACGTGGTTCACCACGTCCCACAGGCCCCAGCCGATGCCGACGCGGACGCGCGCACCCTCGGTCGAACGCGCATGCTTGGCGGCGTCGGCGAAGTCTTGCGCCGCGGCATCCCAGGCGCGCGCCCGGTCGAGCAGGCGGCGCCCGGCTTCGGTAAGGGTGACCCCCTGGCGGTGGCGGACGAAGAGCGTCAGTCCCAGCTCATGTTCGAGCTGCTGAATGTGCCGGCTGAGCGGCGGCTGCGAGATATGAAGGCGCTCGGCAGCCTTCGTCACGCTCAGGGCGTCGGCGACCGCGATGAACGCGCGTATGTGCCTGAAGTCCATGAGGGGGCGAATTCTATACCAAATCGGCATGGGGCCGCCCCCAAAGATGTATTGGACAACTTTCGGCCACAAGCGCAAGGTTACGCGCGTCAGAGCGCGGGAATTCGGCCACGAGGAGGGCTCATGAGGGTAGTGAAGGCAATTCTTTGGGCGGGTGCGATCGTCATCGCGCTGCCCTGGGTGGTGTGTGCCCAAGCTGGAGCGTCTCTTACAGGAACCGTGCGAGACAGTTCGGGCGGCGTGCTGCCCGGTGTCACCGTGGAGGCCGCCAGCCCAGTACTCATTCAGAAAGTCCGTGGCGCCGTCACCGATGCCAATGGGATTTACCGCATCACCGAACTTTTGCCTGGCACATACACCGTCACGTTCAGCCTGCAGGGCTTCCGCTCGCAGAAACAAGAGAACATCGAACTCTCGGGGTCGTTCGTTCGCACGTTGAACGGCGAGCTCGGCGTCGGCGACGTCGCCGAGACCGTCACAGTGTCCGGCGAGGCCGCGACCGTCGACTTGCAGAACACCACGCGTCAGACCGTGGTGAACTCCGAGGTCATGACCGCGCTGCCCACCGGCCGCAACATGTTCAACCTTGGCGTGCTGATCCCGGGTGTCACCCTCACGACCGGCGGCCTCGCCAACCAGGACGTTGGCGGCGCGCTGGGTCCGAACACCCTGGCGCTCGGCATTCACGGCGGCCAGACCACCGACCAGCGCCTCACGATGAACGGCGTCTCGCTCAGCACGATGATTGGCGGCGGCTGGGGCGGCGGCACGATCCCGAACACGGCCGGCATCAGCGAGATTCTGTTCGACACCTCCGCCGTGGACGCGAGCCTCTCGACCGGGGGCGTGCGCATCAACTTCATCTCGAAGGAAGGCGGCAACCGCTACTCGGGCACCGTCTTCGGCAACTACGCCAACGGATCGATGCAGGGCGACAACTACACGACGCGGGTGCAGGCCCTGGGCCTGTCGACGCCCGGCAACATCATCAAGAACTGGGAGTTCAATCCCGGATTTGGCGGCCCGATCCTCCAAGACAAGCTGTGGTTCTACCTGTCAGGACAGAGCCGCGGTGCGTTCCGGCAGATTCCTGGACAGTCGTACAACCTCAACGCCAACAAGGCCGACGTCTGGAGCTACGCGCCCGACACGAACCGCATTGCCGACGAGCGCCGGAGCTGGCAGGATTACAACGCCCGCCTGACGTGGCAGGCCAGCTCGAAGAACAAGCTTGGCTTTCTCTACAACATGCAGAGCAACTGCTTTTGTCCCTTCGGCGCCGGCTTCCTCGTGGCGCCCGAGGCGGGCAACGATCAGCGTTTCCCCCTGCAGCGGCCAATCCTCGTCGACTGGACTTCGCCGGTCAGCAGCAAGTTGCTGCTCGAGGCCACCGCAATCCACCGTCTCGAGCGCTGGGGCGCCTACACCCTGCGAACCGCCGAGGACACCGCCGTCGATCCGCGCATGATTTCGGTGACGGACAACGGCCCCGGCGCGTTCCGGCCCGGCATGACCTACCGCTCGGCCGCCCAGTACAGCAACAACCTCAACACGACGTTCCACTACAAGGGGTCGGTGTCGTACATCACGGGCGCGCACGCACTGAAGGTCGGCTTCAACGACGCCTGGGGCTCTTCTGACGCAGGCACGACGATCACGCAGCCGTACGCCTACGTCTTCAACACACCGGTCGGCGGTATCCCGACGCCCGCGCAAGTCGTGTTGCGGGCCGCGCCATATACGATCAAGACCAACATCGACCACGACCTCGGGTTCTTCGTCCAAGATAAATGGACGCACAACCGCACGACCGCGTCACTGGGCATCCGCTTCGACCATGCCTCGGCGAGCTATCCCGAGACGGTGCTGGGGCCGACGATTGCCACGCCCAATCGGAACCTCACATTTCCGGAAAGCAAGAGCTTCAGCTGGACCGATGTGACGCCGAAGCTGGGCTTCGCCTACGACCTGTTCGGCACGGGCAAGACCGCAATCAAGGTCAGTCTGAACAAATACCTGCGGGGCGTTGGCACGTCCTTCAGCCAGGTCCCGGACCCGAACCCGGTCTCTGCCGCCGTGGGCAACGGACAGGCGACTCGCGAGTGGAACGACGCCAACCGCAACTACATCCCGGACTGCGACCTCACCACGCGCCTGCCGGGCGCCAACGGCGAGTGCGGCCCGCTGAGCGACCCTCTCTTCGGCGCCAACAACAGCGCGGCCGTGCTCAACCAGCTCACGTGGGACGAAGACGCCCGCACCGGCTGGAACAAGCGCGGCTTCAACTGGGAATTCTCAGGCGGCGTGCAACACGAGATCTTGCCTCGCGTGTCGCTCGACGTGGGCTACTTCCGCCGCTGGTACGGGAACTTCCAAGTGGTCGACAACCTGGCACTCGGGGCGGGCGACTTCACGACGTTCAGCCTCGTCGCACCCACTGACAGCCGCCTGCCGGGCGGTGGAGGATACACCGTCACGGGATTTACGGCGATCAGTCCGGCGCTGCCCGGCGGGGGTTTCGGCGTGATCAACCAGAACAAGATCACCCTCGCCAAGAAGTATGGGACGCAGACCGAACACTTCAACGGCGTAGACGTGAATGTCAACGGCCGGATGGCCAACGGCATCTTTTTCCAGGGCGGCACCAGCACCGGCCGCACGAGCTCCGACAACTGCGAGATCATGAACGCGTTGCCTGAAACGCAGTTCGAGTCGCTGAACTTCTTCAGCCCAAACTTCTTCACGACCCTGCCGCGGCAGTTCTGCAAGCAGAAGGGCACGTTCCTGACCCAGATCAAAGGCTTCGTGGGTTATACGATTCCGAAGATCGACCTGTCGGTATCCACCACGATCCAGAGCCTGCCGGGCGTCCCAATCGAAGCGCGGCTCAACTCGCCGTTCAACCCGAACGTGGGCGGCCTCGCGGCGCTGCCCTTCGCCGCCAATTTCCACGTACTGGAGCCAGGGCAGGAGTACGGCGAACGCCTCAACCAGGTGGACGTGCGAATCGGCAAGCTGTTGCGCTTCGGCACGACGCGCACGCTGATCAGTCTCGATCTCTACAACCTGTTGAACGTGGATACCATCACCGCGCAGAACAACACCTACACACCTGGCGCGGCCATTCCATGGCAGCAGGCCAGCTCGATCCTGACGGCGCGCTTCGTCAAGATCGGCGCGCAATTCGACTGGTAGGTGAAGGCTGGGGCCTTCACCTACCAGTCAGGCTCTCGGCTCTGGGCTTTAGGTTCTAGGGCTTGAAAGAAAGCGGGGCGGCTTCGACTGGGGCCGCCCCGTCGCACGTACACAGCGAAGCCTTCTAAAGCCCAGAGCCTGCGCGCCCTACACGCGCCGCCCCGCGCCCTCTTTGATCACCGTATATCGATCGACGGGCAGGTCTGCGAAGCGCTCCGTCACGCGGCTCGGTCCGGGCCACGCCACCTCGACCCAGTCCAATGTCGTCGCGGTGCCGATACCGAGTACCTCGCGCGGATCGTGCGAGGAGAGGTAGCTGCCGCCCCCGGTCTTGAGCCTTGAGCGCCGGACACTGCCGGCCGACCAGGTCAGGCGCGCGCCGATCGCGTCGCGGTTGGCGCGCACACCCTGAAGCTTCACGCCGGCCCAGTGATTCTCGGGCGCGCTCGTGTTGCGCAGCAGCACCGGCTGGCCGCCGTTGATCCCCAGCAGGACGTCGAGTCGCCCGTCGTTGTCGATATCGCCCACGGCCAGACCACGCACCGAGAGCGGGCGCTGGAAGATGGGGCCAGCCGTCGCGCTCGCGTTGCGCAGCCGCCGCCCGTCATTCATGAACAGCAGCGGCGGCTGGCGGTAGCGCACGTCGGAGGCGCGCTGCGTGATCGTGTCGTCCGGGTGGCCGTTCCCCAGGAATAAGTCGACGCGACCGTCGTTGTCCACGTCGAAGAGCTTCACGCCCCAGCCGCTGAGGAGCCGCGTCGCGTCGCTCAGGCCATGGTCGCGCGCGACATCGGCGAAGAAGTCGCCGCGACTGTTGCGATAGAATGCATACATCTCGTGGTCGATGTTGCCGACGACAAGGTCTTGCCAGCCGTCACCGTCGACGTCGGCCGCATCGACACCCATGCCGGAGCGGGCACGCCCGGTCTCGCCGTAGGCCACGCCCTGCCGCACCGCCTGTTCCTGCCAGCCCCCTGATCGATTGACGAAGAGCAGATTCGCCGTGGTGTCGTTGGCCACGAAAAGGTCGAGCCGCCCGTCGTTATTGACATCGGTGGCGACGGCGCCGAGCGCCTTGGCCGCGGACTTTCCGATCACCGTGCCGCCGTCCACGCGCCTGAACGTGCCGTTGCCGTTGTTGTGGAAGAGTAGGCACGACGTCGGCTTGAAGAGGTGCGGGATGCAGTAGTGATACGAGAGGAGGTCGCCCCGCCGGTCGGCGCAGAGGCGCGGCGAGCCGGGCCCGTAGTCCACGTAGCTAGCGACGAACAGGTCGAGCAATCCGTCGCCATCGTAATCGAACCACACGGCGCTCGTCGTGAAGCCGGTTGCCGTCACGCCGGCAGCCGCGGTCACATCCGTGAAAGTGCCGTCACCGTTGTTGCGGTACAAGGTGCAGCGCCCATAGGCAGTGACAAAGATATCGGGGAAGCCGTCGTTGTTGTAATCCCCGACCGCCACGCCGGTGCCGAACGTCCCGCCTGACACTCCCGCCTGCATGGTAACGTCGGTGAACGTGCCATCGCGGTTGTTGCGGTAGAGCGCGTTGCGGGTTGGACGCGAGGGGGTGTAGAAGTCCGACCGCCCGGTGTTGACGAGGTAGATATCCATCCACCCGTCGTCGTCGTAGTCGAGGAACGCGCAGCCAGGCCCGAGCGACTCGGGCAAGAACCGCGTGACGGACACCGCATTGTCGTGCGTCCACGTGAGTCCGCTGATCGATGGCGCGATTTCCGAGAAGAGCGGCCGCGACACCGGCGCCTGGGCGAGCGCGCCGGCCCCGAACGCACCTGCCCACACGCCGGCTCCGGCGCGCGCGGTGAGCCCGAGAAAATTGCGGCGATCCATCTGCCTACCTGCTTACCTGCCTACCTGCCTCTTTGCTCACCAGTGGTCCGGGATGGTGAACAGGGTCGTCGTCGGCCCATGGCATCCGGCACGGCTGGCGTTGTTCATACAGACGCAGGTTCGCGGTGAGGCGCGCGACGAGCGCCGGCTGACGGGCCTGGCGTGCCGCGTCGATCGTCTGGCGTTGCCAATCGATCGCCTGCATCCACTGCCCGAGCTCGGCAAACGTCATCGCCATCGTCTCCGCGGTGCCCATCGTGTTCTGTGTCTTCAACAGCTCGGTCATGATCGCCATCGCGCGCTGCCCATCGCGAACGCCGTCGTCTGGCGCCGCAGCGAGGAGGCGCGCGAGGGCGTGCGAAAACCCTTGCTGATCCGGATACGCTCGCATTGCCTCCACCAGCCGGTCACGAGCCTCGGCATACCGCCGCAGCCGCACGAGCCCCATGACGTATCCGAATGTGGCCTGCGCCGCCAGCGGGTTCGCCTTCAGCACTTCGGCGTAGTGCGGCAACGCCGCCTCCACCTTCCCCGTTCGCCGCAACGCATCGGCCAGGCTGAGCCGCGCCTCGGCATAGGCGGGATCGGCCTTCACGGCGGCGGAGAACGCCCCCACAGCCGGCGCATCCTCACCCGACGCCTCCTTCACGACGCCAATCGCATAGTGCGCCTTCGCCAGGTCCGGCAGCACGCCAACGGCGACTTGAAACTGCTCCAACGCGCCCTTCGAGTCGCCGGTCATGTAGAGCGCCGTGCCCAGATTGAGACGCGTGAAGCCGTTTCCCGGAGCGATCTCCACGGCCTTGCGGAGCTGCACCACGGCCTCGGGCCACCGGCGCGCATCGATCTCTTCAGCGCCGCGGGTTTCATACGCGGCCGCGTTCTTCAACAGCCCGCCCAACTCGCCCATGAGCGCGTCGGCCGGCGGCAGATCCACCTCCCCGCGGAGGCGAAGGTGCGCCTCGGCCTGGCGTGTGTTCCCCACACCTCGGTAGGCCATCGCCAAGG
>Ga0193753_10002367_pt1 | contig 14920 bp, 20 predicted proteins | sample H1c2metaG_FD_144925 | JGI IMG/M metagenome (GOLD analysis project Ga0193753, IMG submission 144925) | Soil microbial communities from a riparian zone of the East river system, Colorado, United States - H1c2 | ecosystem: Environmental > Terrestrial > Soil > Riparian zone | place: USA: East... | reverse complement strand
CCCCGGGCGCGACGACAGACAGTCTCATCTCGTGATCTATTCGCCGTCGGCAAGGAACGAAGTGATCCCCTGAACGACCGGCGAGGCGGCAGGCGGGGTGCCGAAGTCTGCCGTCGCGCCCGGGGCGAGATGCGCCTCCGTGTGAGCAACCGGCTGGATAGCCGGCTGTTCGGCGCCGCCATCAGGCCTGAACCCTCGGCATGATCGGAGAGACGTTCGCAACAGCTGGCGCCGTTCCGGCTGATGGATGTGTCCTTGCGCTGCCGTTCCTCATACTCGACCATTCCCGCATGATCGATCCGTCGCGCTTCGCCATCACCAGGAAGTGGCCGGCCCTGGATCCGGATCGGATCCAGCTCTACTCCACTACGAGTCCCAACGGTGTGAAGGTCTCGATCATGCTCGAGGAGACCGGCCTCTCCTATGAACCACATCTGGTCAGCCTCGATGCTCAGGACAACCTGTCGCCCGAGTTCATGTCGCTCAACCCATACGGCAAGATCCCGGCGATCATCGATCCGCACGGTCCGGACGGTGAACCGCTCGCGCTGTTCGAGTCCGGCGCGATCCTCATCTACCTCGCCGACAAGACCGGGCAGTTTCTGCCGGCCAGCTCGGCCGCGCGCTACGAGACCATCCAGTGGCTCATGTTCCAGATGGGCGGCATCGGGCCCTTCTTCGGTCAGGTCGGCTTCTTCCACAAGTTCGCGGGCCGGAACTTCGAGGACAAGCGCCCGCGCGACCGCTACGTCGCCGAGTCGAAGCGCCTGCTGCGCGTCCTGGAAGAGCATCTCGCCGGGCGCACGTGGATGATGGGAGACACCTACTCGATCGCGGACATGGCGATCTTCCCGTGGGTGCGCAATCTCATCGGCTTCTACGACGCCGCCGAGCTGGTCGGCATGGCAGAGTATCCGGGCGTCTCGCGTACGCTCGAGCGGTTCCTCGCGCGACCTGCCGTCGCCCGCGGGCTCACCATCCCGAGCCGCGGCCGCGCCGCGCTGCGCTGACGCGAGTGACGTTGCCGTCCACGGGCGACGGTCGCGACGCGGCCGGATCTATCGCGATGGGCATCGACGGCGGTGGCCTCGACCCGCGGTGGTCGTCGGTGACCGTCCTGTTCAACGCGCGGCCCGATCCCCACGCGGGCGGTGGTGGGGAAGTCGAGGGGACCGGTAGAGGATGTCGTCGCGGCGCTCGAGCTGGATGAAGATGCGCCGGGCAGCCGTCGAGACTCAGCCGGGGCGGTTGGCCTCGATGAGCTCCTCGAGCTCCTGCTCGGTGATCTCGCCGCCGGCCACGACCGCCTCCATCACCGCGCGCGCCTGCTCCTCGGTCAACACTCCGATGCGGAGCAGCTCGGCCGCCGCCTGGGCGTAGTTGGCGACCAGGAAGAGGCCCTCCAGCCGGTCCGGCTCGATCTCCGCGACGTCGTGGATGAACGCGACCGCGACGCGGTCGCCGAACGTCTCGCGGATGGCGCGATAGGCGTCCGGGTCGACGTGGGAGGTGTCGCCGAACATCACGAACCGCTGCCCCGGGTGGCCGTCGAACACCGCGGTGATGTCGCGGATCTTCGTGCGCTTCGACGTGGACGCGTGACCGGCGCGCTGGCGCTCGTCTCGCGCCAGCGTCAATTGAAGTAGGTCGTTGGCCCACTCTGGTTGATGGCGTCGGTGAGCTCGTAGACCGTGCGCGTGATCAGGTTGCCGGCGTTGTCGAAGAGGAGCAGCGCCGACGATTGCGGTGGGAGTGGGTCAGGCGCCGTGTATTCGACGTTGATCCCTGCCGGGACGGTCACCTTGAGCGCGCTGTTGGCGACGATCGCGCCGTTGTCGAGCCGCACCGTGTAGGAAAACGATGCTTGCTTCTTCTGGTTCATGATCATCACGGCGACCTGGGTCGGGTCCTTCGCGGCAAACGTGACGACCAGCAGCTCCGCGGCGCCGTTCACCGTGTGCGTCGTCGCCGTGTAGGCGCCGCGGAAGTTCTTGGCGAGCATCTGGTAGTGGTAGTAGGTCGACAGCGGCAGGTCGGCGCTGTTGATGTAGCCGAGCGGATCGCCTTCCTTCACGCTCCACGGCGCGACGTACAGGAGGCCGTTGCGCATCGCCACCTTCATCACGCTCGCCCAGAATTGACCGGCGAGGAAGCTGTGCGCGCTCTCGCCCCTGGGTCTCGTATCGGTGAAGGCGTACTCGACGTTCATCTCGCCGATCGCGACCCGCATCGGCGGACGCCCGTCGAGGGCGCGCACGGCCGTGCAGCTGGCAGCGGCCGTCTTCGCGAGGACCATGTTGGCGGCGATGTTGCCCTCTGGTCTCGCGATCACGTCCGCCCGCGACTGCGTGCCGTCGAAGGGATAGACGTGGTACGTGAGCACGTCGATGAGGAGGCAGATGTTGTCGGGGTTGCTCGTGTCGGTGAGCGCGGTCATGATCGCCGGGTCATAGCCAGCCAGATCCGGCCCGACGATCAGGATGTTCGAGTCCTCGAGCTTCATCGCCGGCACGAAGGTCTGAAAGTAGGCGGCGATGTCCGCGGCGGTGGTCGCGTAGCTCCTCTCCGGCTCGTTGCCGATCTCCCAGTACTGCACGCCGAGCACTTCCTCGACGTTCACCCGATGCACGATCGCCGCCGCTGCGGCAGCACCCGCAGGTTGTGATACCTGGAGCAAAGGTTGAGCACCGATCGCGGTGATGTTCTGCACCATCGCGACGTACTCGTCGGGGCTTGCGGTCGAGTCGTAGAGGGTATCAACGGAGTTCCCGCCGTACCGGATCTGCTGGACGCCACTCTCGAACACGAGGCCGGGCAGCAATCGCTCGAAGTCGCCGCCCTGCGCCTGGCCGCCGATCACGGCCGGTAGCCATGCGTTCTGGCCGAAGAAGTGGGGGTCGATCAGCGGGCTGCTCAGCTGGTGCGGAAAGCCGTGTATCTCGACCTCGAGCGACGTCAGATCGCCAGCGTTCGCGCGAACGCGAAAATAGTAGAGCTGAAATGGGGTCAGGCCGGTCACGGTGAGTGACGTGGTGCCGGCGCCGCTTGCCGTGCGCGTCTGGGCGTTGGTGAAGCTCGGCGAGGTGCTGTAGCGCACGGTGTAGCCGGTGACGTTGCTGTTGGCAGCGTTGCCGACCCAGCTGACGAGCATCGACGTGCTCGACGCTGCGGCCGCCGTGAGCGAACCCGGCGGCGCCGTCACCGTGGCCGCGTTGCTCGGCGCGGCTGGTGCTGCGAGCACCGTGGCGGGACCGGCGATCACCAGGAAGATCGAGGTCGTCATTCGCATGGCCAGGCGGCTGGCAGCCAACCGCCGCCGGTTCCCGATCGCGGCCTCGCGAGACTGCGCGTGGATCTCGGCCTCGGAGAGAATGAGCATTGATGCGTCCGCCTTCCTGGTCTGTTCGCGGCTCGGTACTGCAAGCCCCACACCGCGGCGAGCGTGCGGCGGAGCCGGCTCGAGGCTCGTGGAGAAACGGGGCCGTGGGCGATCCATCCCCCATCCCGCACGCGGCGCGGACAGCTGGCAGCTGAAGCGGCATGCCGATCCGGCGCGCCGCTCCGAGGATCCTGGAGCGGCTCGCCGTCGCCCGATTCGAGCCGCTCGCGCGCGACGCCCCCCCCGCCCCGGCCCAGCCGCTACGATAGGCCGTGCCCGACCGCCCCCGATCCGTACCCACCGACGCGTGGTGGTCCCCCGAGGACAACGAGTGGATCCTCGGCCCGAAGGACGCCAAGGGCCGGCTGCACGGCCTGGTCCGCTACTGGCGGCCCGACGGCACCCTCTGCTGCGAGTCAGAGCTGGTCGCCGGCCAGTTCCAAGGCCCGACCACGCGCTACCACGAGACCGGCGAGCTGGCGCAGCGCGCCGGCTACGAGGCCGGCAAGCTCCACGGCCCTCGCACCTGGTTCGCGACCGACGGCGTGACGACCGAGAACATGCTCTCGCCCGGCATGAGCGCGTCGATCTGGAAGATCGAGGCCGAGTACCAGAATGGCCTCTTCACCGGCGCGCGCTGCTTCGATCGCGCCGGCGTCCCCGTCCGCTCCGATGGCACCCGCTCTCCGAAAGGCCGCCCGGGGTCCCGCCGCTCGCGGTCTATCACCAGTCCGGATCCTGGCTGGTCGGCACATGGACCGAGCAAGGCGTGCCGGTCGGCACCCAGCGCCGCTACAGCGCGACCGGCATCCTGGTCGGCGAGGAGCACCACGAGGACGGCACGGTCATCGTGACCGAGCGCCGCGGCGACGGCTCGCCGCGCATCCGCTACACCCAGCGCGGCGGAGTCGTCGTCCCCGAAGCCGGCGCCGACGCCTGGCGCCGCGACGGTCTACTGAGCGCTTCGCGGTAGCGGCCCGTCCGGGTCCGGCAGCGAATCGACCCGCTCGAGCACGTACTCGAGGACAACCTCGCCCAGCTCCGCTTGCGGCTCGGGGATGCCGAAGAAGGGGCCGCTGACCGCGCGGCGGAAGGCCATGAAGCGAGTCACCGGATCGGCGTCGCCGGCTGGCTGCTCGGCCAAGACCCCCGCGAGTCGATCGACCAGGTCGGCGTTCTCGAGCGCGCCGACCGCGCGGAAGGCCTTCCCTACCTCCCGCGCGCGCTCGTGGCCGATGTTCCAGACGACCTGATCCATCCGCCGTTGGCGAGGTCGTCCTCGATCGCCCACTGCGCCGAGATCGCGTCGACGACCTCGCCGGGCACCAGAGGGCTCTCGTGGAGCACGCTGGCGACGACCAAGGCGAGGACGTGGTCCAGCGTGGCCGCGTCGTCGTCGCGGAGGGCGCGCAGGGCGTCGCGGACCTCGCTCGCGCCCTCCATCACCCGTCGCGGACTGAGGACTACGGCAACTCCCGTAGCTCTGAATTTCGTCGCAGCGGGCTATGGATGCCACGGCGCCCCCGCCCTGGCGAAGCGGTAACCGCGGCACCGCGCCGGGTGCTGGCGGCGGGCGCCGCGATCGCCGGCGTCGCCGCCGGGCTGGCCTGGATCACCGTGCTCGTGATGGCCGCCCGGAGCGGATCCACCGGCGCCGCGCCGGCCGTCACCAGCGCGGTCGCCGCGCTCCTCGCGGTCCACGCCGTCGCCGCGCGGCGCGGCTGACCTCATCCCGGGCCGGGACCGTCGCCGCCAGAGGTCGCGACGCGCCGGCAGGGTCGGGGCGCCCCGTTGCGCCGGTGGGCCACCTGGTCCATAATTCGATACCAACTGGCACGAGCCGAGCAGAGGTTCCCATGACGACAGCACGATCTGGCAAGGGCCGGTCGACCAGAAAGGCGTCTGCTGCCAAGGCGACCAAGGTGGCGCGGACGCCGCGAGCGAAGCGTCCCGGGGAGATCTCGCCGATGAAGAAGGCGGAGCTCTCGAGACGGTTCATCGCGAACCTGTGCGGCGGGAAGGATTGGAGCGACGTCTACGAGCTCGCCAAGGCCGGCCTGGCAGGGCGAGCGTTCAGCGCCGAGACGGTGGAGTCGTTTCTCGTCGAGGCGATCGCGGGAGAGGGCCGACCCTCGCTGCGCGAGGCGCTCGTCTCCGATCGATCGTGGAAGCGGCGCAGGAGGGGACAGTCGGCGCTGTCCGCGGCCGAGGTCCAACGGATCGTGAGCGTCGGAAAGGTGGTCCGGGAAGCGCGCCGCCTGTGGCCCGATCGCGCCGTGGCGGAAGCATTCCTGACGAGTCCTCACCCCCGGCTACGAGGGGAAGCGCCGATGCAAGCGGCAGCCACGGAGGCTGGTCTGCCGGCCGTGATGGAGTTACTGGAGCGCATCGAAGAGGGCGCCCCCGTCTGATGCCCATCCGTGCCGTGAGAGTGTGCAGTCGAACGCGACCTCCCTTGCTCACCTCGGGCCGTCCGAATCGCTGGAACGACTCGGGTCAGCACGTGCTGTATCTGGCGGAGCATTTTGCGACGGCGGTCCTGGAGAGCGTGGTCAACGCGGCGACGACCGCGCCGCCACCAGCTCACGCTCAGTGGGTCACGATCACGGATGAGGTCGCGGTGCTCGAGCTGGACGCGTGGAGCCTACCTGCAGGATGGGATGAGCCCGACGATCAGTCCGTTGCTCGGGCGCAAGGCGCTGCGTGGGTGGCCGCCGGCACCAGCGCCTGCTTGATCGTGCCTTCGGTGCCCGGGCGACCGTACGAGCGAAACGTGGTCGTGAATACCCGGCATCCCGACTACGCGAAGCTCGTCTGGGAACCGGCGCAGGACGTCCCCTGGGATCCGCGGCTGTTCGCTTAGGGCTGTTGCGATGCGACAGGCCGCTCAGTTCCCCTTCATGCGCGCGGCCGCGCCGGTCGTCGCGCCGCCTCCGCCCGGGCGCAGCGCGACCGCGATCTCGTTCGACATCTCCGGGATGGTCCCGTCCTTGAGGCGGCTGACCTTGATCCCGGTCCCCTTGGCGAACCGCTTCGCGGTCGGCGCGATCATCTGGGTCAGGCCGATCGCGTTGGCGAACGACTCGCGCAGGGGGTCGAAGGCGCTCTCCTCACGCACGAACGAGATGAGCAGCTCGGTCGGGTAGCCGTGCTTGCGGGCGTGCTGGTCGAGCAGGTCCCACCCGCGCGCGGGTACGAGATCTTCCAGCGGACCTTGTTGCCGCCGACCGGCCAGCGCCACTTGTGGTCGACGATGTGCCAGCGGGTGACCCAGTGCGACTGGCCGTAGCGCGCGGCGCCGTTGTAGAGGAAGGCCATCGCCCACAGCTTGTGCGAACAGGACGAACAAGGCGCCGATCCCGAGGGGACGGCGACTGTCGCCTGTGCCCCGGATGGACGGCCAAGGGAAAGCTCGCGCCCTCCATCACCGTCGCGAGTTGAGGACCATGGCAACTCCCGTAGCTCTGAACTTCGTCGCACCGGCCATGGATGCCACGGCGCCCCCGCCCTGGCCTGGCCCGAAGCGGTAGCTGCCGCCGCCTGGCTCCCCCGGCAGGTCGAGAAGCCGAACGGACCGAGCCGAAGCGGCACGTGGTGCTCCTCTGGGCGAGAAAGATGGAATACAACGTGGCCCACTCGGCAGAAGCCGAGGTCCATCTCGCATACGCTCAGGGGCGATGCGCTGGACCAAGCTGGATGGTGGGATCGCAGGATTCGATCGCGCGAGTGGCACGAACCTCCTCTATGCGAGCCCGGCGACGGCCGCGCTCGGTCGCGACGCACCGCGGAGCTTGCAGATCGGCCTGCTCACGCCGTGCAATCTCGCGTGCGGCTTCTGCTATCGCGACCGCGAGGCGCCGAGCCGGCTCGACAAGCCATTCCTCGTCGATCTGCTCCAGCGCGCGGATCGCTGGGGCGTTCTGGAAGTCGCATTCGGAGGCGGCGAGCCGCTCCTGTTCAAGGGCTTCGCCGAGCTCGTCGAGGAGTTGCACGCGACCACGCAGCTCGGCCTCAACGTCACGACGAACGGCATGCTCCTGACGCGCGAGCTCGTCGACCGACTGCGCGGCAAGATCGGCGAGTACCGGCTGTCGATCTATCCCGACAACGACTGGCGAGGCACGCTCGATCGCGTCGATGCATCCACCGAGGGTTCGATCGGCGTGAACTGGCTCGTGACGCCCGCGAACGTCGACGACGTCGCCTCGCGCGTTCGCGAGCTCATCGCGCTCGGAGCCAGGAACGTCCTGCTCCTCGGCTACAAGGGCGCGGACCGCACGCTGCTCCTCGACGACGCGCACCTCGCCGCGTTTCGCTCGGCGCTCGTCGAGCTCGAGCGCGACGGCGCGCCGATCCTGCTCGACATCTGCTGGCATCCGCAGCTCGCCGATCTGCCGCACCTGTTCCCGCGGACCGACTGCGGCGCCGGCGACGACATCCTCGCGATCACCGCCGACCGGGCCGTTCAGGCGTGCTCGTTTGCCGATCGGCGCATCCCGTTCGAGTCGTTCGAGCAGCTGCAGCTGGTGTATCGAATGCTGCGCGCCGCAAGACCGCACGCCAACGTCGGCGGCTGCACGCGCGATCTGTTCACGATCTCGACGAAGCCCGCCTCGCCGTCGACGAAGCCGATCGTCTCCGGACGGATCCTGCCGGTCGACACCGATACGCCCGCGCTGTTCGCGTGGCAAGGCAGGGCGAGCAGCAACAGCGGTGCGTACACGATCCTCGCGCGGTTCAAGACCGAGGACGCGGCGCGACTGTTCGAGCGAGAGCTCGACACGATGTACCAGGCGCACCTCGACTTCATGGTCGAGGACTCCGATCGAGCGACGGAGTACTACCAGAAGCCAACGCCCCCTCTGACCGAGCTCGCGAAGCGCTACGGATTCGAGTGGCCCGCCGACAACGGCTTCGCGTGGGAAGGCGACTCGTTCGGCGAACGCGCCGAGGCCGACCAGCTGCAGATCGAACGCTTCGGCCAGAACGTCATCGTCTACTTGCCGTACGGCCAGGAGATCGGGGACCGCGGCCTCGCGGAGCTCGCCAAGAAGCTCGGCGCCGCGAGCTTCGGTTTCAATCCGGCATTCCGCGTCGTCGTCCGCCCCTCCGACAGACCCGCCCAGACGAAGGTGAAGGAGCTCGTCGACGCACTCGAGTCCGAGTATCTCGTGTTCGACAGCCGCCGGACCGAGGACGACGAATTCGACGACGCCGTTCTCGACCTCGTCCTCGGCGACGACATCGGGGAGCAGCCCTTCGACGAGTGCGAATATCGCGTCGAGGTCGTGCTTCCGAAGACGACGATCCAGCTCGGCTTCGCGAGCACGATCGGCGGCCTCGGCGATGTCGCGAAGCTCGTGATCGATCTCGCGGCGATCAAGAACGTCGGCTTCGAGCTCGAGATCGTGAAACCCGAAGAGTGACGATCCCGACCGGTCGCGGCTCGATGGCCTGGCTCCCTCGGTCCGCGGCGACTACATCGGCCCCGACTGGCGCCCGCTGCGCTTCGTCGCGTCGGGCAGCTTCGCCGGCTTCGTGCACGTCGGTCCGCTGGCGCGCAAATCGCTGGTCATCCTGACGCTCTTGCCCTGGACGGATCCGCTCGTGCGGAATCTGCTCGAAGAAGATCCGATCCACGAAGGAACCGATCGCATCGCCGATCAATCGTCAGGCCACAGAATGGTGAGCCTGGGCCAGCGCTCGATCCAACGCTTCGTGGTCATGCGTTCTCGATAGACTGCGGCGGCGTCGGGCGTGACGAGATTCGGCCTGACGATCAAACCAAACAAGTCGCGCAGCCCAAACGGCGCCCGAATGACGACCTGTTCTTCCGGCGTCAGGTGGACGCCGACGGCGGTCACGGGGTCGGCCCAACGCGACATCGCCTCCTCGATTGACGCGTAAGGGGCCTCTTTCGTATAAGAGTGAACGATCGCCTGATTGACTGCTTCCCACCGAACACCTGGTACGGCCGCGGCGAGCCGGGACTCGACATCTGCCTCGTATGTGGCGTCGGTGTATCGGTCATAGAAGAGGACGTCAATATCCGCAGGCGTGGTGCGGTCGCCATGGCCGTGAAGGTGATCCCAGACCTTGTTGCGGATGACACCCGCGGCGATGCACCAGTCCTGGAGATGAATGGCGCGCACGGCTCGCAAGAGGTCCATGATCCAGGGGTCAAGCTGGACGAGATCGGTGAGCTCGGCAATCAGCTTCGTATCGCGATCAGACATGATCAGGAGCCGTCTTCGACATGCTGCCGAAGTTCATTCGGGTTCACTCGTTTCCACTCGGCTCGTGGAGACATTGTGGAGACGGCGGGGGAGCGCTTGGCGCCAGTCAAGGTGCGCGCCCCCAAGGGTACGCACCTTGCTCGTTTACGAGTCTTCGGATTCCTCCGAGATGCTCTGTCCAGGAGACAAGCCCCGCTCCCTTACCTTCCAGCAGCGCATCAGCCAGCGAGTCCGCAGAGGTTTCCTGGAGGATCTCGGATGCATATTCCTTCGTAAGCGGCGTCCGGATTCCTTGGCGAATAGCCGAGGCGAGATAGCTAATACCGTCCTTATCTGGCTCGGCCTTGGCGACACTCGCGATGGCGCGGGATGCTAACTCCTTGGGGTCGGGCTGACCACGCGGAGCTCCTTGCGCAGGGCCGCCAGTTCGGCGCGCTCCTCGCTGGTGAGGCCAGTCTTGCCGTTGCTCCTGTCGGCACGGGCCTGTCGCACCCAGTTGCTCAGCGACGAAGGCGTCAGGCCCAGTTCGCGCGCAGCCTGGGCCACCGACCTCCCCTCGTCGAGGACCAAGCGCACCGCGCCGGCCCTGAGCTCGTCCGTGAACCGACGACGCTTGCCGCCCTTGCCTTCCATTCTCGACATCGTATCCGCCTCTCGTGAAATGGCCACGGGAGTGGATCAAGCCCACCGGCGACCACCCGCTGTGGTTCGCCGTCACCACCACGAGGATACGCGACCGCAGGCAGCGGTGCGCCAACGTGTGGAAAACGCAACGCGCGAAGAGGGTACGGCCGTTGCAACCGCGGCGCTCGTGTGGCGCCTCCAGATCATCGCGGTCATTGGTGCGGTCCTCGTGTCGTCGCTGGCGTGCGGGTCGTCTCCAACGTCTTCGCCGCCGGCGCCACCGTCATCGCCGCCGGCGCCGTCGGCGGTCGCACCGGCTCCTGCACCTGCCGTGGCCGCGCAGCCGACGACGTGCGCGGCGGACGCAGACTGCAACTTCGCGGAGGGTGTAGAGCCCGCGCGGTGTGCCGTCGGCCCCGCGCCCGCTGCCGGCAAGCAGCCCACGAAGCCCGACGGGGTCTGCGTGTGCCTCGCCGGCGGGTGCGCGCTGCGCCCGGAGGGAGCGCGGATCTCGGAGCAGGCCTGCGGTAACGAAATGGACGACTGCGAGCTCGACGTGCCGACCGCGCGCTGCGAGCCAGGCATCACCCCGTCGGATTCGCCGCGAAGCTCGTACGGTCCGTCGTGCAGGTGCGACTACAGCGATCAGCGCTGCCATCTGCGGTGGTTCGATCCGATCCCGTTTCAGACCACGGATGACTGCTGGGCCAGCGACGAGCCCGTCCCGCACGCGATCCCGCGGCCGAAGCGCCTGCGCGGACGCGAGTTCCGCGCCTGCAAAGACGGCGAGCACGTGCCTGCGTGCGTCGACGGCACCTGCGCGCTCAACTCGTACAGCTGCTAGCAGACGCTCGCGGATCAGCCAGCCGGAGTCGCGATGAGCGAGCTGGCATTCCGATGGATTACGTCCCGCGTGACGGAATGCCACGAGGTACCGTTTGTACCCATGAGAACATGAATACTACATCCCGCCACTCAGACCTCGCAGGCGATGAAACGGAGATCATTGGAGGCGCGATGCGTTCAGCTCTCTTCAAGTGGTGTCTGGGCGCAGCCATCTGCTGGATCGCTGCGTGTGTCCCGCCGAACGGACGCTGGCAGTCGCAACCCGGGCACCAGTACCAGGCGCCCGCGGCGGGCTACGACGACGAGGGTGATGGCTACGATGGAGCCTCGCCGTCGGAGTACGGTGATGGCTCGTGACGTCGAATTTCAACGACGCCACTGAGAGAGGTACGCAGGTCGTGAGCGAGTGCACGGTCACCGAATGCAATGAGTGGCACTGACGACGCGAAGCAACAGAGAAGAGTGAGGTGGAGTGTCGATGCGACGAACCACGCTGGTCCTCCTTCTCGCCGCGGGCTGCGCGAGCGGACGACAAAGGCCCCACGAGGCGCGGCGCGAGGGGAAGACCGCCGACGAGAGCTGGGCGTGGGCGCTGTCGCTCGTCCCCGAGCTGTCCAAGCTCACGCCTCGTCCGGACACCGCCGACTTCAGCAAGCTGAACATGCACGAAGGGCGGCTCACGCTCTTCGCCCCCGAGCTCACGCTGGGCATGGCCAGGAAGCAGCCGCCGCCATGCCTGCCGCTCCCCGTGATCCTCGAGGACGGCTCGCTGGTGACGCGCGTATCCCTCGACGGGCGCGAGGCCAGCCCGGACCTGGCGGATGACTACGCGATCCTGCGCTTCGGGGTCGACTTCAACGACCATGATGCTCGCTCCGCGGGCGACGACATGGGGTATGCGAGCCCGGGATCGGATCCGCTCCTGTCCGAGGTCGGGCGCGGCGTGATCCGCTACGACGGGGCCCCGGCGAGCTATGCGGTGCTCTGCGGGCCCCACGAGGAGACACGGGCCTGCTCCGACGGCACGACGCGAGTCTGCCGCTCGTGCACGCCGTTCCTCACCCAGGTGCCCGACCCGGCCACCAGGCCTACGGCTCCATGGGCCAGCGCAAAACGTGCGACCCCTGCCCGCCCGATCCGGTGGCCCAGGACCTCACGGCGCTGAACCGGGTGGTCAGCAACCGGAGCTTCATCGAGGTATTTCCGGGGAGCGGCCCGTCGTTCTACACGAGCCAGGCCGCCTGCAAGAAGGCACTCGCGGCGAAACCCACTCCATCTCCTCGTCCCCCACGTTGATGGTCGATGGGGCACGGCTGCGCTCGCGGCCCAGCCGACGCGATTAGCGCTGGCATTCTGCTTGGTTACGTACCGCGTGACGAAGTGCCACGAGGCGCCGTTTGTACCCAGAGAGACATGATAAGGACATCCAGCCAATCACACCTCGCCGGCGATAATTCGAAGACCATCGGAGGCGCGATGCTCTCTGCACTGTTCAAGGGATGTCTATTCGTATCCGTCTGCTGGAGTGTCGCGTGTGTCCCTCCGAACGGAGGCTGGCAGTCGCAGCCCGGGTCGCAGGAGCAGCAGCAACCCGCGGGCTCGTACGACGGTGCGGGGTCGCACGACGATACGGACGACTTCGATGAAGGCTCGGCGTCGGGATACGGCGGCGATGGCGACAGCGGCGACAGCGGCGACAGCGGCGGCGGCGGCGGCGACGGCTCCGGTGGCGGCGGTGGCGGCGGTGGCGGCAGCTCATGGTCATGCAAGGCCACCGCTACGTTCGCGAACGACGGCCCGATCCAGGCCATGGGTGCAGGCAACTCGCGAGACGAGGCCGTCAACGACGCCTTCAACAACTGCGTGGCGATTTTTAACACGACGATGTCGACGGACCAAATCACTGAGAGGAACAGGGTAGTCGAGAGCGATTGCGCGGTCACCGAATGCAATCACTGGCAGTGACGACCCGCTGTAGTGTCCAGGCGACCCAGCGCATGTGCGTGCGACTTGACGGCAGATCGCGTGTGTGTGATTGACGTTTTGCGGATGTCTCCACCGCCGCTAGACAACCACCAGCGTCGCTGCGCTCCGATCACGATGCCCCTGGACGGGCCGATCACGATGCGCCGGAACGACTGCTCATGATGGGTACAATCCGCCAATGAGCGAGGATGGTTCCAATGGGTATGAGGGGATCGCGAGCATTTACGTTGCCGGACGTGGCACCCGTTCCCTGGTCGGCGATTCGATCGGCGCCGCCACCGTCCGGGCGTGGGCACAAGCCTTTCCCCCGGGTGCGACAGTCCTCGACCTCGGCTCCGGCCCCGGTGAGCCGAGCACGCGGATCTTGCAGGAGGCCGGCCTCGCGACCTACGCAGTCGATGCATCATCGGCGATGGTCGCTGCATTCCGCGAGCGCTTCCCGGCCGTGCCGATCGAGCAAAACACGGTCGAAGCGTCCGAGTTCTTCAACCGGACCTTCGATGGTGTGCTTGCCTGGGGGCTCCTGTTCTTGCTCGAGCCAGTAGCTCAAGCGCTCGTCATCGAGAAGGTGGCGGGCGCGCTCAACCCCGGAGGGCGTTTCCTCTTCACGGCCCCCAAAGAGCCCCTTGAGTGGTTGGATGCCATGACCGACCGTCCGTCGCAGTCACTCGGGGCACAAGTCTATGAGCGATTGCTGCGCGATGCCGGTCTGACGTGGGTGGGCGAAGCGGAGGACGAGGGCGGGAACCACTACTACTTCGTCGAGAGGCGGTAGCCGAACCGCGGCCTGGAAGGACGCCAGCAATAGCGAATGGACAGCTCACGCCGCTGTTCCGGCTGCCCGAGGCGGGCGACGCACGCACGGTCCTCATTGATGCACGTGCCCTGGCCACGCTGCTGCAGGGCACGGCCGCAAGCGCCCCAGCGGAGGTGCGTGCGACTTGACGGCAGATCGACCGTGTGTGATTGACGATGGCGCGTGGACGACCTCACCGCCTCCGTCGAAGAGCTGCGCTCTACCTTGCCGCGCTGGAGAGGGTGCGCAAGCTCGAGTTGGGCCTGCTAGGCCAGAAGGGCGAGCGCTTGCCCGCCAGCGACGCCCAGCTGTCGATGGCGCTGCTCGCCGAGTTGCTCGGCCGCGAGCCCACGCCCGAGCCGCCGCCCGCTGAGAAGCGAACCGTGCGCGCGCACGAGCGCCAAGCCGACGGGGCGCAAACCATTGCCTGAGTCGCTGCCGCGCGTCGACGTCGAGGTCCTGCCGCCCGAAGTGATCGAGGCCGGTCTCGCCGCCTTCGAGCGGATCGGCGCCGAGGTCTCCGAGGTCGTCGAGCGGCGGCCCTCGTCCATGGCATCCTCGAGCTTGCCCGGTTCGACGACTGGCACCGCCGCTTCCTCGAGCGAACCAGCGATCTCCCGGTCCGCTCAATCGACGACGACCAGGCCGGGTGTCATGCGCTGTGCCACCCGTATGTCCGGCGGACGGCCGATCGCGAGCTTCATCGACCTCCGCGTGGGGCGAACGGCGTCACCGCCGCGTTCCAGCGATGACACTGCATTGGACGCGGTCACACTTCGACGGGCAATTCGCTCCAACTCTCATGAAGCGAATTGCCGTCGGCCTGACCGGGCTCCTCGTGTTGATGTTCTTCGCGCTGTCGATCCGGGCGATCGTCAGACCCGTCGAAGCTGCCGCCGCGTTCGGACTTCCCGCCGAGGGCCTCGTCCGGGTCCATGGATCGCGCGACCTGGCGATTGCCCTGACGGTCGCCGTGTTTCTCGTCATGAAGCTCGCCTGAGCTCCTCGAGCTGGTCAGGTCATCAAGAGGCCCCGAGCGCGACGAGGAGCTCG
>Ga0193753_10002366_pt1 | contig 14928 bp, 7 predicted proteins | sample H1c2metaG_FD_144925 | JGI IMG/M metagenome (GOLD analysis project Ga0193753, IMG submission 144925) | Soil microbial communities from a riparian zone of the East river system, Colorado, United States - H1c2 | ecosystem: Environmental > Terrestrial > Soil > Riparian zone | place: USA: East River... | reverse complement strand
GGCGGTTATAGAGATCGCCGAGTATGGACAGCACGAGTGCCGGATCAGAGAAGGCAATATCGTTGGGGATGATCTGGATCGGCGGAACATCCAGGAACTCGCTGTCTTTCTTACATCCTGCCATGCCAAGCAGGACTGCAGATACCGTTATCGTTAATAATATCTTTTTCATGAAAATAATTTATCCTTGAGGAATTGATTTTTATAGGGAAATATTAAGACCGATATTGATCACCCTGTTTTGCGGGAACTCCAACCCGTTGTCATCGATCACCTCGGGGTCCACCTGGAATTCACGCAGGTTATCGATAGAAAACAGGTTGTAGGCATTCACATAGAACCTCGCCCTCTGCACCCCGATGCGACGCAATAGATTTGCCGGCAATGAATAACCGAGCTGGAGCGTTCGCGCTCTCAGTTGCGTGACATTATGCATCCAGAAAGTAGAATTGCGTTGTCCCTTCACCTCATAGTCGCTATGGCCGAAGCCGACATTGTACCGGTTGGCAGGATATTTACCGGGGATCCATTCACTCGTCACATCTAGTGGATCGGCACGATGCCACCTGTCTTCGAAAATGGTATTCAGGTTGCCGTTGTTTTGAAATGCCCATCTTGTCTCCCAGTTCTGGAACCAGGTATAACCTGCCGCTCCCGAGAAATCGGCATTGAAGTCGAAGTTCTTATAGCGTACCCCAATGGTGAATCCGAAGTTGATATTCGGTTGCTGCCCATATCCATAACCGATGGGACGCTGATCGTACCCGTCGATCTTATTGTCTCCATTGATGTCACGGTATTTGATATCGCCAGGAAGCAGTGTCCTGTTACCCTGTCCATCGATATCGACAGGGTAATTATTGATCTCCTCCACGGAGGAGAATTGCCCGTCGGCGATGTATCCCCATTCTATACGGGAGTAGCGTTGCTCGCCCGAGTTCCTGTATTCATCCCATGAATTAAAGAAGATCGGGTTGTATGAGTCGAGAAATTTCGAACGGGAATAAGAAAAATTCCCACCGACATTGTAGAATATGTCTCCGATCTTGCTATTGTAGGTCAGGGAGGCCTCACCGCCGAACTGCGCATCGCTGTTGATATTCTGCGGAGGCAGGGCATATCCTATCTCGATCGGCGCTATCACATCGTTCTTGCTTCCAAGCAGGTCGGTCCTCTTCCGGTAGAAATAATCGATAGAGCCGGACAATTTTCCTTTCAGCATCGAGAAGTCGAGACCTATATCGGTGATCTTGCTCTTCAGCCAGCTGATATCGGTGATGGGAATACCCTTGTCGCGGGAGACAATCACCGCATTGCCATCTATGATCGCCGTTCCCTGGTTATAGTCGTAGCCTTGCAGGTAGCCGTATGGCTTAACGATGGGATTATTATCGGGGTTGTCATCTCCCAACTCACCATACGAAGCACGCAGTTTAAGATCGTTCAGGAAGGTGCTGTTGCCAAGCAGGTTCTTCATGAACTGTTCCTCGGTAATTCTCCAACCGCCGGAGATCCCGAGGAAGTATCCGACTCTCTTCCCGGGGGCGAAGAGATAAGAAGCATCTCTTCTTACAGAGGCTTCCAGAAAATACCGGTTCGCGAAGCTATAGTTGATCCGGCCGATATAACCTGACCTCGTCTGTTCATTATCCTCATCCTGGTATTGATCCATTGTTGGGAAATAGATCAGCGGAAGATTATTTGAAACGGGTGAGGCATGGAGCCAGTTGCGGCGACGATGTGTCGTCAGCCTTTCCGCTACAACGGTTGCACCGATGGTATGATCGCCGAATGTGTTATTATAATTTACCTGCCCCTGCGTCGTCGAATTGATTTGCTTGATCTGTTCGCGTTCGCGCCAGGGGTTAGTGCTTCCACCGGTGGCCCGGTATTCCTCTGCGCTGGTAGGTGTGGCGGCAATATAGGTATAGGCCTTGTATGTGTACTCCTGGTTATTAAGCAGGTTGTCGGCCACATAGTAAGAATAGACGCCCTTCAGCGTGAGGCCTGGCACCTTCGGTATCTGCCATTCCGCATTGAAGTTTGTCTGCAAGACTCTCCACTCCGATTTCAATTCCCCTGATATTTTCTTATTGAGAAAGGCATAGTTAGACTCGAGGTGCTCCCCGATATCATTCAGGTAAGCAGGGTTGTCATTTGCATAAGGTCGCTCACGCGGCGTATTGCGTAACACGCCGAGGCGGGCCAGGAAATAATCGTCCCCACCGGGAACGCCGGGATTCACTCTTGTCTCCACTCTTCCATTTACATCCATCCCGACCTTAAGACCCGTCGCCAGCTTTGCAGATACATTGGATTGAATATTGGAGCGGTTGAATTTATATTCCCGGCCCAGCATGGAAGACTGGGAGAGATTCGTACCGGACACATAATAATTGACCTTGTCCGTTCCGCCGCTAATGTTGATGTTGACTGAATTCTGTGGCGCGGGCTTGGCCAGGATATAATCCCTCCAGTCGAAGCTCCTGTAGGCGGCGCCGGCAGACTCGCCTTGTTTATACTTGTCCAGTTCCGCCTGCGTGATGCCCGTACTGCCGAAGCGATTCACTTCCGCCTCCGCGCGATAGTACATGTAGTCATATGAATTCGTCAGCACCTTCGGAAAGCGGAACCAGCTCTGCCATCCCGCATAGGCATCTACGTTGATATTATTGCGGCCGGGGGCGCCTCTCTTAGTCGTGACTACTACCACACCATTTGCGGCACGCATACCATAGATAGCGGCGGATGCATCCTTCAATACGGTAATGCTCTCGATATCATTCGGCGCAAGATTGTTGAACTGGCCTGCATCCTGCTGGATGCCGTCAATGACATATAATGGATTCCCCATATTCCTTATCTGGATATTTGCGCTCGCACCCGGCCGTCCATCCGGCATACGGAAAGTAACACCGGGCAATTTACCCGCGAGAGAGGTACTCACTGTCGATCCCGCATGCACCCGGTCGATATCCTTTGCAGTCACGGTCGATATGGCGCCAGTGACGGACTTCTTTGTCTGCAATCCATAACCAATCACGACGACCTCGTTAAGATCCAGGCTGGATGATTGAAGAGAGATGGACAGGTTGGTCTGGGTACCGATCGTCATGGTCACCGGCGTATATCCCACCGAAGTGAAGACCAGGACAGACTTTTCATTTGCTACGGCAATACTGAAATATCCTTCCGCCGACGTTGTCGTGGCGTTCCTCGTGCCCCTCTCCGCGACCGTAACATTGGACATGCCGACACCACTGCTGTCGGCGACCATACCGGTTACTGTGATCTTGGGGGCCGTTTGTGAAATAGTGGGTTGGAGGAATGAAAGAAGGACCCATATCAGCAAAAGAATTCTCTTCTTTTGCCATAGGCCAATTGCGCCAGACGCAATTTCATAGCGAAAACGCTTGGGGGATTTCATGCGGCAATCAGTTGTTAGTTATAAAAAATGTAATCGTTTACATTGATTTAAACATGGATTGAAAATCCTAATTTTAAATCACCATGTGAAGAAACCCGATAAAATGGAATTCATAAATTCCCAGCGTATCATAATCTTATCAAAATGTTACATTCTTTCAATTCAATGCTAACCAATAAGTAAAATTTGAGACGCCGTTCCGCGATAACGATTGCATTATTAAGCTGCCTGCACTTTGCATTTGTCTTTAAAACAAATGCACAACCCTATTATTTCAGGCATTACCAGGTGGAGAATGGATTGTCCAATAATTCGGTCTTCTGCAGCGTGCAGGATCATAATGGCTTTCTCTGGTTTGGTACGAAGGATGGCCTGAACAGGTTCGATGGCTATCGTTTCAAGGTATTCAATGTCAATTCCGATGATGAAAGAAGCCTGACAAGCGACTTCGTCTCCTGCCTGGCCATAGACAAACAACAGCGGCTGTGGATCGGCTCCCGCAAAGGGTTGTATCGTTTTGATGAGGCCAGCGAGCGGCTGATCCCCGTGATTGATTCACTGAAGGAAATAAATGATATCTATATCGACAACGCCGGCCGGCTATGGTTCACCTCCATCTTCACCGCGTGCCGCTACGACCTGAAGACGGGAAAGCTGACAGTCTTTCCACCCGATAAATATTTCAATGCAACTTCATTGTTCGAGGCCGGAGGCCGGATGTGGTTCTCCACGATGAGCGGCTTCCTCGAGGAGTTCGATCCGGCAACGGAGAAATTCACTTCTTATAATGTGTTCGATCATTCTCCGAGGCCCGCTTCTTACTGGATAGAAAAAATAGCCGCAGGCGACAACGGCACCATCTACATCGGCACCTCCAGCCAGGGATTGAAACAGTTCGACATAAACACACATACATACAAGGACCTACTTACCTACAACGAAGACAACACCACGGTCTATGTACGCGACGTTTTGAAGGTGGCGGAAAATGAATTCTGGTTCGCGACCGAATCGGGGATCTTCATATTGAATACCAACACGGGAAAATTTACCAACCTCCGGAAGAAATACCTCGATCCCTATTCTCTTTCCGATAATGCGATCTATACACTTCATAAGGATATCGAGGGCGGCATATGGGCGGGCACCTACTTCGGCGGCGTGAATTATTTTCCCAAGAGATCCTCATCTACCTTCCAGAAATTCTTTCCCGACTATACCCCCAATTCGATCAGTGGAAATGTGGTACGCGAGATCTGCGAGGATCACGATGGGAATGTGTGGATAGGTACAGAGGATGCGGGCCTGAATAAACTGGATCCGAAGACGGGCCAGGTGCAACGCTTCATGCCTTCGGGCGCCGCGGCCAGCATTGCCTATTCAAATATCCACGGACTGCTGGTGGTGGGCAACGATCTCTGGGTCGGCACCTTCGAACACGGCCTCGATATCATGGATATCAAGACCGGACGGGTGAGACGGCATTATTCCTCCGGGCCAGCACCTGGTGAACTCAAAAGTAATTTCATCGTGAGCCTGCTGCAGGCGAGACGGGGAGACATCTATGTCGGTTCAAGCAATTCCGTATACCGGTACGATGCCGCGAAGGACAACTTCGACATCCTGCCCGTTGTGCCACAAGGCTCCTTCATATCCTGTTTGCTGGAGGATCACGATGGCATCGTCTGGATAGGCACGCATAATCACGGCATTTATTTCTTCGATCCTGTTAATGGAAAGTCGGGGCATTTCCAGAATGAGATGGATAATAAGAACAGCCTCACCACGAATACGATCAACGCATTATTTGAGGACGATGCGCATAGTCTCTGGTTTGCTACCGAGGGCGGTGGCCTCTGTCAGCTCAGCAAGGACCGGAAGAATTTCACGCGGTTCACAACGAAGAATGGCCTGCCGAGCAACTTCGTATTTAAAGTATTGGAAGACGATAAGAAGAATCTCTGGATCACGACATCGAAGGGCCTCGTGAATTTTGTCGTCGATCGCGACCGGAAGACCATCTATACACATGCCAACGGCCTCCTCAACGATCAGTTCAATTACAATTCCGGTTTAAAAGACGCCAATGGAAAACTCTACTTCGGAAGCGTGAAGGGAATGATCACTTTCGACCCCGACATCACAAGCCAGAGCCGTTACATTCCGCCCATCTTGATCACCGGATTCCAGGTAAACAATACCGAGCTCGAAATAGAAAAGGACAGCAGCATTCTGAAGAGATCGATCCTGGAGACGGAGAAGATCGTGCTCGCACACGATCAGTCATCGTTCAGCATCGATTTCGCCGCCATTAGTTTTACATCACCCGAAATGACAGAGTACAGGTATATCATGGAAGGCCTCGATGACGACTGGACCTATCTCAAGTCGAACCGCAAGGTGTACTTCACGAGTCTCAAACCGGGGACATACACCTTCAGGGTGAGGGCGGCAAGCAATGAATTTTCCGGCAGGGAAGAAAAGAAATTAATAATAAAGGTGTTGCCGCCATTCTGGGCCACGCCATGGGCCTATCTCCTGTATGTCCTGACCGGGGCGGCCATGTTCTATTACCTGGTGCGTACGTACCATAACCGGCAGGAGAATAAAAAAGAGAAAGAGATCTACGAGGCGAAGATCGAGTTCTTCATAAATATCGCCCACGAAATAAAGACCCCGCTGACACTGATCAAGGGACCGGTTGAGAATTTGAGTGAGATGGTTGAGCAGGTGCCGGCAATAAAGGAAGACGTGCTGACGATGGAGCGGAACACCAACCGGCTCGTGAACCTCGTAAACCAGATAATGGACTTTCGCCAGACAGAAACGAAGGGATTTAGCCTGGACTTTTCCCATGTGAATATCAGCGATCTCCTCCGGGAGACCTTCCTGACATTCGAACCCTATGCAAAAAAGAGAAACCTGGAGTACAGGATCGACATGCCCGCGGACGATGTCTTTTTAGCGGCGGATGATGAGGCACTGAATAAAATATTCAGCAATCTCTTCAGCAATGCGGTCAAGTACGCCGACCGGAAAGTGGAAATAAGGGTGGCGCCGCCGAGGAAGGAAGACGTATTCCTGTCGATAGAATTCCGCAACGATGGTTTCGTGATCCCTGCAGATATGAATGAAAAGATCTTCGAACCCTTCTACCGGCTGAAGGAAACAGTTAAACAAAAAGGAACGGGCATCGGCCTTGCACTTGCGAGATCTTTAGTAGAATTGCACCAGGGAAAACTGTATCTTGAAAAGCCGGAAGATGGAATGAATGTATTCGTTTTGTTGTTGCCGGTTTCGCACGGAAATGCGAAAAAGATGGCAACAGGAACGATGACCGAATTAGCCAGGACCTGAAAAAACCTAACGATATGCTGCCTGTAATCCTGTTAGTCGACGATGAGGAAGAGATACTTGATTTCCTCGAACGTGTCCTTCAGTCCAAATACACCGTCTTCAAGGCATGTGGCGCGCGTGACGCCCTACGGATACTATCGACGGAGTCCGTTCAGCTCGTGGTGAGCGATGTCATGATGCCCGATATAGATGGCTTTGAGCTTTGCAAATCGATCAAGTCGAATTTCGAATACTCGCATGTACCCGTGATCCTACTCACGGCCAAGAGCACGATACAATCGAAAGTAGAGGGACTCGAATTGGGTGCGGACGCCTATATCGAAAAGCCGTTCTCCAAGGAACACCTGCTGGCGCAGATCGCGAGCCTGATCGCAAACCGTAGCATGATAAGAGAATACTTTGCGAGTTCGCCACTCGTTCACATCAAGAGCATCGCGCATTCCAAATCGGATGAGCGCTTCCTGGAAATGCTCAATGATACCATTTATACGAACCTCGAAGATCCCGATCTCGATGTGGAGAAACTTGCGAGGATCATGAACATGAGCCGCATCACGCTCTACCGGAAGATCAAGGCCATTTCCAATCTGTCGCCTATCGAGCTCATTGGCATTACACGGCTTAAGAAAGCAGCCGAGCTGCTTGCCGAAGGAGATTATAAGATCTACGAGGTAGCGGGAATGGTGGGTTTCAGCTCTCAAAGCAACTTCGCGCGAAATTTCCACAAACAATTTGACATGACACCTACTGATTATATGCATGGTAAACAAGTAGAGAAGAGGAATTAGGAATTGGGAATTTGGAATAAGGAATTTGGCCTTATGAGAAGACCTTCAAGGGAATTGGTAATTGGGAATAAGGAATTGGGCTGATCTTTGAAGAATCTTCTCATAAGGCCAAATTCCTTATTCCCAATTCCCAATTCCTTTTTACTTGGACAATACTATCCTCGTAGCAAGCCTCTGCACAAAAAACTGCCCAATCCTCCTCCCCTCTTCCAGCCCATTATTGATAGATGGCATATAGTGTATGCCGCCATAGAAGCGACTGATCGCTGCTTCGTTTGCCGCCGCCGTGAATGAAGTGAAATGACGCGGAGGTATCCCGAACTCCGACTCCGTCGAATCGGAATAGGAGAAGCCCTTGCCGAAGAGATTCTCGAGTATGATTGCCGCCGCCGCCGATACCACGCTGTGGCCACTGGTATGTTCGGGAAAGGGAGGCGTTTGCAGCAGCGGCATCCACGATGCATCGATGTATTGATTGATATAGGTCTCCGGTCGTATCACATTGCTCCTGTACTTCTCATCCCAGCAACTGATGAATGCATCCGCCAGTGTTGTCGCCAGCACTGCATACGCCTCCAGCGATTGCATAACATCGGCCGACCGTTGTTGGCAGGCGAGCCGGGTAATGTTGATCCAATGTCCGCCGGGTGAGATCTTCTTCGAGGCATACATCACATGGCCATTGACATTCATCTTAAAAGGATTGCAGTCCCAGAAATTCGCGATGTCCTTCTGCTCCTGCGTGAGCTTGAGACTTATATCGCGCACCGCAGCCGCCTCCCTGTAGAATTGACTGCTTTTCTCGAATGAGAAAACAGCGGGCGGTAATGGAACGAACTGTTTAGCCGAATCCAGGAGGAACGGCCGGATGCTATTCCAATGCGGCTCCACCGCCTTCATGTAGGCCGGTGGCGTAGGCTTCCACGATGACGGCTCGCTCGTGACCGCATATTTTGGAAAGCTGCGTGTCTGCTTGTAATTATCGGTCGATGCCCAGGCGAGAATAGCCTCCGCAATCTGCTTGCCGAAGGCAATCGAATTATCGAACACCGCGGCCGGCATACCTGAATCTTTGAACTCCTGCATCATCTTCGAAGAGAATTCATCGATCTTCCCCTCCGACACCACCATGGCCTTGCTCACAGCAAGGATCGCCGTCACGGCAGCAAGCGTATAACTATACACTTCCTCCGGCTTCGGCACAGGGAGTTTCTGCAGGCCGTGCAATTGTCCCGCGAGACTTTTATACGCCGGGTATCCTCCTCTGGCCGCTTCGTATCCTGCGATGCTTGCGTAGGCATACGTGCGACTGGCCACGGGTGGCGAATAGATGTCGTGAACCATCACATCGGTCAACTCCTTCATGGCACGATGCACATACGAAGGGTCCTCGCTCTTCTCCTGCCAGCCCATAGCCGGCTTTCGATTGAAGGATGAAGCGAAACATATGATGAACAAAAGAATGATCGCTTGCCTCATAGTATCTCCCGTTTTCTTCCCCTGAAGTTCGTAATAGTTATTTTCGTCGCATTTGTTTCGATCCGGTATTGGCGTGAGGATTGAGAAAGGTAAGTAGAGCCATAATAGAATTCCACTCTCCTTTTTTTCCCATCGGCATAGGTAATATCGGCGTATGCATCATCGGACTTAAGCCTCGTCCATTTACCCTCTGCCTTACCGGTGTTAGTATTATTGGCAAAGACCAGCAGGCTATCCTGGTTTTGCGTCGCGATCCAGATATCCTCGTTACGCGCGGTATGCACGCATGCAATTCCTTTTGCATCACCGTAGACGAAGAAGCCACTTGCATTTACAGTAACGGGACTGAAGCCACCCTTTCCATCTCCGATAAGACAAAGCCCATTGAATGCATCGTGCCGGCCGCTATAGGGCTCCATGCCGTAGTCATTACCCGTAAGAAGAATATCCAGGTTGCCGTCTCCATCAATGTCGCCATTCATCATGCCATAGATCGGCGCCGTCTGCGCTTCGGCCGGCAACGGCCGCAGCGCGAAATGCCCGCTACCCTTATTCTCGATATAACTCGTCTGCATATAGTTTGCCGTTCTCTTCATTGCGTCAGTCTTGTCGGCCGGTGTCCATAGATCGTCCATAGTTGCTCCGCCATAGGACTTGTAGGTAGGATATCTCTTTCTTATGCTCACCAATTGGCTGACAAGATCATCCTTCGTATGCATAGGGAAAGATTTCCGGCTGCCATCTTCCGCCTTCATGTAACAAAACAACATCGCATCGAGCGACCCATTCTTGTCGAGGTCCTTTGCATACAGTGTCATCGGTTCCTCTGCCGTGCCCTTATAGTTCGAATTGAGTCCGAGGTTTCCCGCAATGTAATCGATATCTCCATCGTTGGTCTTGTCGCCGGCAACAAGACTATTCCACCATCCGCTGAATTTGTCTATACCGGAATTCTTGTTTATGTCGGCGAACCCGGCGCCCGTGTTCTTCAGGAAGGTCACCGGCATCCATTCACCGGTGATGACGAGATCGATCTTCCCATCGTTGTCGAAGTCGGACCACAATGCATCGGTGACCATCCCGAGATCGTTGAGGGCAGGACAGACCTGCGCCGATACGTCTGTGAATTTTCCATTATTGTTCCGGAGAATATAGCTCTTCGGGTTGGAAGGATACGCGCCCGAGACCACCCGGCCTCCCACGAATAGATCCAGGTCTCCATCCCTATCGAAGTCCGCGGCCCGCACACACGAACCATTTGTAAGCTCCGCCGGGAGTGCATCCGCCTTCAGCGCGAAATTCCCTTTGCCGTCATTCAGGAAGAGCCGGTCCTGCGCAACCGCATTGGCCGGTGGAATTTCATAACTGCCACTTACGGTGTAAAGATCGGCATCACCATCGTTATCCGCATCGAAGAATAGCACGCCCATTTCCTCCTGCAATTCATTTTCCTGGCGATGTATGCGCGTCCTGTCCATCCTGAAATTTCCTTTTTCATCCTGCAGGAAGAATACACCCGGATTGCCCGAGGTCCCTCCAAGGTAAATATCATCGAATCCATTCTTGTCTATATCGCCGACCGCGATCCCGGGTCCATACTGGCTTAACTTATGTGGAAGCGTCGGTTGAATGGTATAGTCTATGAAGTCCCGCTCTTCGGGTTTATAGTGGATCGAATATTTATCAGTGACCGCTACCAGCAATGCCGTTGTTTTTACATTGCTTGCCGCCGTTTTGCTTTCCCTTGGTGACACCGTCATCATCCGGTTCGCAGGAATATTCTGCAGTACCGTTGTTCGCTGATCCGGCCAGGTCACTTTCAACGAATCGACCAGGGATACATTGCCGAGTCCGAAATGGGCGCGATCATCCACCGTAGACAGGTAGCCGCGGCTGGGCTGATGCTCGTAGTACTGTTGATGCGCACCGTAGAAGATCTGTACGACCGTTCCATTCGCATTCGGGTTGCCAACCCTTCCTTCCAATTTTACCGAGAGCCAGTGATGCGCGGGCGATGATGGCTGTGTGTTCTCATACACGAATGCCTCCGAATTGATATTATTCACGATGAGGTCGAGGTCGCCATCATTGTCCAGGTCCGCATAGGCGCCGCCATTAGAGAAAGATGATTTTGTCAGTCCCCATTCCTTCGTCGTATTCTCGAATGAGATACCGCCCTCATTCCGGAAGGCATAGTTCGGAAGATTCACGACCGGAAGCGAATGCGCCATGGCGAGCGAAAGATTAGCCTTGCCGCCTCCCTGTCCATTGTCATAGGAAATATAATCGAGGTCGGTCACATCGCGGGGCAGGCCATTCGTGATGACCATGTCGCGGTAACCGTCATTGTCGAAGTCTGCAACAAGCGGGCACCAGCTCCAGTCAGTCTGGTAAGTGCCGGCCATGAACCCGATATCGGTGAACACGGGGTGACCGAGTGGCGTGAGGCCACTATTCAGCTGCAGCACATTCCTGACGTACTGGTGTGTGTAGCCGAACTGGCTGCTGTTAAAATAATTATAGTATTCGTTTCCACTCAGCATTCTTTTCTTCCGCAGGTTGTCCTCCGGCAGCATCTCCAGCGAGATGAGATCAGGATACCCATCGTTGTTTATGTCCACGATGTCCGTCCCCATCGCATTCCAGGAAGTATGCCTGAAGTACTCGCCGAGCCTGTCGGTGAATGTGCCGTTCCCATTGTTGATATACAAAACGTCGTTGGACACAAAATCATTGGCGATATAGATATCGGGCCAGCCATCCCTGTTGAAATCGGAAATGGCTGCCGCGTGACCCCAGCCCTCGCTCAGCAGTCCGGCCGCCGCCGTAACGTTCGTGAACGTGCCATTACCGTTGTTGCGGTAAAGACGATCGGTATTCAATGCACTTCCATCATTGACCTTCGGCCGGAACCGGATAGGCGTCTTCGGATCATATAGTGCATTGACCACGAGAAATAGATCGGGATCTCCATCACGGTCGTAGTCCATGAAATAAGCCTGCGTACTGAAACTGTTGTCATCGAGGCCGTATGCCTTCGCCGATTCCCTGAACGAAGGGTTGCCCTTTGCATCGGTGCCCCGGTTGATGTAGAGCAGGTTGGTCCGCAATAATGGATCCTTCCAAAAGGAGGCGGAGACATAGATATCGAGCCAGCCGTCCCCATTGATATCGATCACGGACACGCCGGTACACCACCTGCCCTCTCCGCCTACACCCGCCGCATCCGTCCTGTCTTCGAAATGCAAGTCACCTCTATTAATGTATAGCCGGTTCCCGACCATGTTGCCGGCAAAATAGAGATCGGCGAGCCCGTCGTTGTTGAAGTCCCCCACACCCACGCCGCCACCATTGTAGATGTTCGCCTGGTTGAGGATATTAAGCGTGTCATTCTCCGAAATGGTATTGGTGAACGATATGCCTGATAAAGAGGAAGGAAGGAGCCTGAAAAGCGATGCAGGCTGCTGCGTGTTCCCGGGAAATCGCAAAGCCAGGAGAAGGATGAGCAGGAGGAGCCGGGAGATAGATAGATGGCGCATCGTTGAGTGAAGAAAAAAATATTCGGCCGGATTAGGTATTCATTTCCGGTCATTATTTGTAAAAAATGTTACATAGATCGAGAATCATGTCAGCCCGGGGAAGACGCTAACCTGATCAATTGTGAGGTCTTTGGGAGTCATTTTGCGAAAAATTTCCTACATTACGGTTGATTTACAAGCTTCGCATTAGTAATAGTTAATTATCCTGCTTTCCTCTCGCATTATAGTTAGTCTTACTTCTTGCTTTCTTTTTTCTTTTTCGGTGAACAAATGCTCAAATTTCGAAGGCGGCATCGTCTGCTTTTACCGGGCTATTCACCTGCATGCCTGCCGGATCACCGGTAAACTGGCCTTCTCTGAAGGGGATGAAGAACCCTTCTAACAAAATACCCGTATATAGTAAAATTAAAATTATGGCATTTATCGATAATATACTTCAGGCCCCAACATATGGATGGGCTGATGCAGACGGAAAACTGATCGTTCCAACTACTAAGCAACTCTGGAAGGAAGCCTTTTCCCGTGTCAATATCTTCAAGTCGAAGAAGAATTGGATCTCCATGGTAGACTGGCTGATGATCGGCTGTCTCCTTCCCTTCTTCTATGTGTTCGTGGTCTATTACTTTTCATGGCAACTGGTGATCGCCATCGTTGTCTACAGCATGATCATCATGGGCACTCACGGCACCATCTGGTTTCACCGTTTTGGCACCCACCGGTCATATAAGTTCAGTCATCCCATCTGGCGTTTCATTACCCAGAACCTCGTCATCAAGACCTTGCCCGAAGAGACCTACATCGTTTCGCACCACGTTCACCATTCCAAATCCGATCAGCCCGGGGATCCCTATAATGCGCGCGGTGGATTCCTGTATTGTATGCTGGCGACCGTGAACCACCAGGCGATCTCGAAAACGCTGTCGGAAGCAGACTATAAAAAGGCTACGCGGTTCATGAATCATACCGGTGTCTGGTTAAATAATTACAAGCAATACAGGAAATGGGGCTCACTTGCCAGCCCATTCTATACGGTGGCGCTTTGGGTCCTTAACTGGGCATTCTGGTATACCGTGTTGTTTTTCATCGGCGGTCACGGACTCGCCTGTGCGCTCTTTACCGCTGCCATGCTTTGGTTCATTCTCGTCAGGGCCTTCAACTATACGGGTCATGGAAAGGGCGAGGAGAAGCATATAGATGGTATTGACTTCGACCGCAGCAATCTTTCGATCAATCAATCGAGGCCGGGCTTATTTGCCGGTGAGTGGCATAACAATCACCATTTGTTCCCGGGAAGCGCCAGGGCCGGCTTCCTTCCTTACCAGCTCGACCTGGCCTGGATCTATATCTACTGCCTCTATAAGATAGGCGCCGTATCGTCCTATCACGATTCAAAGAAGGATTTTCTCCGAAAATATCATGCAGGGAAAAAAGTGGCCGCCAACCCCGCATTTAAAGCTTCCTACCAGGAATAGCGTATCTTGCTGGCGAAATGACTACAATGGACAAGAAAAGCTTCAACTATTACTCGAATCATCATACGAAGTCGTTTCCTGAACAGAAGCAACTGATCACCTATACTTTCAATGATATTCAGATGGCCATTGTAGGTATCGTAGAGGAGAAAGACAATCTCATTTACCTCTATGAATACCGCGGAAAATATGTGGGTATCGAATTCTTCATTTCCTTCTCAAAGCAATCCACGTCTTACAAGCTCCTTACGGTTAGTGAGGCTGCGTGATAGCAGGCTTTTGCCTTCCGACAAACTTTTCTCGCTGACGCATGATGAACCTGCGTAAATGTATGGTGATGCATATAGCATATGTCTCACCAATAAAGAAATGCCAATTTAGCACGCCATGTCCCATAGGGGCATTTGGTCGGTAGAAAAATTTGTCGGCGTGGGGATTTCGCGTTCCTTCGGAACGCTTGATAGGGTTTCCGCATAATAAACCGCACGAGTGGTATAGGTATCGATTTCTTCAGCTTTCCCTGATTTTGACCAGCTTGTCACGCGTTCCGAAGGAACGCTGGGCAAGCTCTTTTTGATTTTCTACCAACCAAATGTCCCTACGGGACAAGACCCTAATCATTCAGCAAACATTCATCTTCCCATAATCGTGAACCCCTGCCGTCTTTCCGGTCAACGTCTTTTTTGCCGGTAAGGCGGCAAGACGGGAAGGATACAGACGGCTACAAACCAGGAATTCTGCTGAAACAAATACGAGGCTGTTCTTTTGACTGTCACGGCTCGCTAGTGCAAGCTACGCCCTTTAGGGCGAGGCTTTCAGCTTCTAAAAATCTACCTAAATTGGGAGATGGAAGATACCAGAAAAGG
>Ga0193753_10002365_pt1 | contig 14933 bp, 7 predicted proteins | sample H1c2metaG_FD_144925 | JGI IMG/M metagenome (GOLD analysis project Ga0193753, IMG submission 144925) | Soil microbial communities from a riparian zone of the East river system, Colorado, United States - H1c2 | ecosystem: Environmental > Terrestrial > Soil > Riparian zone | place: USA: East River... | reverse complement strand
TTTGGTGCAACTCCGCGAAGGTGCGCTTCAACCCGGCCGCCAGACTGTTCCGCATGCGAAACAGCGTGTAGCCCGCGCCGACGAGCATGCTTCCGACTGCGATCGGGCGAACAATATATCTCCAAACGGACGCGGCTAAATCGTGCCAACCCTCTTGAGCCGCGCCGGCAGGCAGGAAAGAATGCAGTTGAGGGCCAAGAAAGTAGATAAGCAGCGGCACGATGAACCCCCACGCCAGAACGCCGCCCGCAAATTGAATCGCGGCCAGGCGAGCGCCGATCACGTAGCCGACGCCAAGATACGCGGGGCTGACGCTGGGCGCGGCGAAGCTGCTGATGCCGCCCGCGGGCAAAATGTTGTTGGTAGCGGCCCCACCCAGCCGGACACGGCTCGCGCCGAATTGGCCGATCCGCACCGGGAAATCGGCATCGGCCGCGAAGAGCCCGAATTTCCCCACAAGAAATATCAAGCCTCCCACGGCGATGTTCCAGAAGAGAAATTTGGCGGCCTGCGCGCCGCGCTGTCCCGCTTTGTGAATCTCCGAGGCGGCGACCGACTCCGGAAATGGAAGCTCCGGATCTTCCACCATGCCGCGCCGTACGAGAGAAATAAAAAGAACGCCCAGGACGCTCCCCACAAGAATCAACGCCGAGGTTTTCCAGTACGCCTCGCGGAATCCAAATGAAGACCAGGCGTGCGAGATGAGAAACGCCGGAATAGTGAAAATCGCCCCGGCTGCGACACCTTCGCCAATAGAGCCGCTGGTGCGCGCGATGTTCTCTTCGAGCAGCGAGCCTTTCCAGGTTCGAAGAATCGCCATGCCGATCACGGCGGCCGGATAGGTTGCCGCCACGGTAATGCCGGCGCGCAGGCCCAGATACGCATTCGCCGCTCCCAACACGATCGTCATCGCAAGCCCCAGCAGCACAGCGCGCAGAGTGAGCTCGCGCATTTGCATGTGTTCCGGAACGAATGGTTGAAACGGCTTGGGCTGCGTGCTCATAAGTTGACTGAGGTGTAGCCATTGTACGTGGGAGTATCGTGATGACATGCGTTTTCATGCCCTTGTGGCGCTCCTCACCGTCTCGGCCTTTGCAGCCGAAGTTGCGCCTATGCGTCCGCCGGCTGTCCCGCTCGTGGTTCACGATCCATACTTCAGCGTCTGGTCCATGGCCGATGACCTGACAACCAAGAATACGAGCCACTGGACCGGGCAGGATCAGCCGATTACCGGCCTCCTGCGTATTGACGGCAAAGTGCACCGCTTCCTCGGAGGACAACCCCGCTGGGCGGCCATCGACGCCATGCGTCAGGTCAGCCGGCAAGTTACTCCGACGTCTACTGTGTACGGCTTCGAGGCGGACGGCGTTCATTTCGACCTCACGTTTCTAACGCCCGCGCTGCCCGACGATCTCGATGTGTTGTCGCGGCCCGTGACTTACATAAGCTTCGATCTGCACTCCACCGATGGGCGGGAGCACAGCACGCGGCTCTATCTCGATTGCGCGAGCCCAAGCGCCGGGCGCGGCATGTGGTCGCGCTACGACTTACATGGTCTTAAGGCTATCCGCGTCGGTAGTCTGGCGCAGAATGTCCTGGCGCGGTCGGGCGATCAGATCCAGATCGATTGGGGGCATCTGTATTTGGCCGTGCCGGATGGACCGGGCGTCCAAACCCTTGGCGCGACCGCACACGATCGCTCCCTCTTCGCGCCTACTCTCGACCTGCCCGCATCGCACGATCTCGAAATTCCGGATCAGACCGACAGAGACACGGCGCTCGCGGCGGTTTCCTTCGACATCGCAGTGAGCGGCGCTGCGCCCGTTTCCCGGCTGCTGCTCTTTGCTTACGACGACCTCTACTCGATCGAATATTTCGAGCGCCGGCTGCGTCCTTACTGGCGGCGAGGCGGCGTGACGGTCGAGGACCTGCTCACGAAAGCCGCCGCCGATTTCCCTTCACTCCGCGAGAAATGCCGCCGCTTCGATGCCTCGCTCACGTCCGATTTGCTGAGCGCGGGAGGGCCGAAATATGCGGCACTCGCGATACTCGCCTATCGCCAGACGTATGCCGCGCACAAGCTGGCGGTCGATTACGATGGAACTCCTTTGTACTTTCCAAAAGAGAACTCGAGCAATGGCTGCATCGCGACGGTCGACGTAATCTACCCTAGTGCGCCGTTCTTTCTCTATTTCAGCCCGCGCCTGCTCGAAGCGCAGTTGCGGCCTGTTCTGGATTATGCAAAGTCAGGACGCTGGCCCTGGCCCTATGCGCCGCACGATCTAGGTCAGTATCCGTTGGCCAACGGCCAGGTTTACGGCGGCGGTGAAAAATCCGAGGACCGGCAGATGCCCGTGGAAGAGAGCGGAAACATGCTGATCCTGATGGCGGCGCTCGCCGATCGCCAAGGCAACGCCGACTTCAGTAATCGCTATTGGCCGCTTCTTACTCGCTGGGCCGAATACCTGCGCGACAAAGGCCTCGACCCTGCCGAACAACTCAGCACCGACGACTTCGCGGGACACCTGGCGCACAATACGAATCTCTCGATCAAGGCGATTACCGCGCTCGGCGCATACGGGCTTCTTGCGGAAAAGCTCGGGAAACGGGATGTGGCCGCAAGCTATCGACAGACCGCCGAGGGCATGGCGAAAAAATGGGTGCAGATGGCCGACGACGGCGACCACTATCGCCTGGCCTTCGACAAACCCGGCACGTGGAGCCAAAAATACAATCTGGTCTGGGACAAATTGCTCGGGCTGAAATTGTTTCCGCCCGAGGTCGCGAGCAAAGAAATCGCCTTCTATAAGAAACACTCGAACGCATTCGGCGTTCCTCTCGACAGCCGCGCCGATTACACGAAGCTCGACTGGCTCATCTGGACCGCGACGCTGGCCGACAACGCGCGCGACTTCACGATTCTCTCGGATCCCGCCTATCGATTCGCGAACGAGACGCCCGACCGCGTCCCACTGAGCGACTGGTATTGGACCACGACCGGCAAGCAGCGTGGCTTTCAAGCCCGTTCGGTGGTGGGCGGAGTCTTCATTAAAATGCTGCCCGGCTTGACAAAATAGCGATATCGCCCTATTCTCTATCTGTTAAGTAGAGAATAGAAATGACCCTTGCTTTCACCTTCGCCATTCTGTCGCTTACCGGCCTCTGGGACGGCACCATAAAATACGACGATTACAAAATTCCCTTTCCAATTGAGTTCTCGCAGAAAGGCCCCGACATCACGGCATCGTTCTTCAATGGCGACGAGCGTGTCACATCGACCAGCGGGAGGCTCACCGGCGACTCTCTCACGCTGAGCTTCGATCACTACGCGACGCGATTAAACGCCACGCTTTCCGAAGGCATAATCCGCGGGACGTATGGAAGCATAAAAAACGGTTTTCGCGATTTCGAAGCGCGGCCGCATCAGAACGCTCCGGCCTCGAAGGAAAAGGCACCCGACATCAGCGGCGTCTGGAATCTTCCCAACGAAAGCCCGAAGGGCGAGCATGCGTGGCGTTTGATCGTCCGGCAGAAGGGCTCGGAGGCATCGGCTGCTATTTTGCGCGTAGACGGGGACACCGGCACTCTGCGCGGCAATTACAGCGACGGAAAATTCGTACTGAACCATTTCGATGGAGCGCGCGCTTCGATTCTAGAGATTGTGCCGAACGTGGACGGGTCGCTGGCCGTGGCATTGAAGGGCCTTCACAACCCGACAAAGAATTTCACGGCGGTGAAGCTCGCCGAGGCGAAGGCCAAAGGTCTTCCCGAGCCTACCGATCCGGACGAGCATACGCGCGTCAAGGATCCTGGCGAAGCATTCCAATTCGGCTTTCGCGATCTGCACGGCAACCTGGTTTCGAATACCGATGCGCGCTTCAAAGACAAGGTCGTAATCGTCAACATCACCGGAAGCTGGTGCCCGAATTGCCACGATGAAGCGCCGTTTCTCGCCGAGCTCTATCGCAAGTATCGTTCGCAAGGATTGGAAATTGTCGCGCTCGATTTTGAAGAACCCGAGCAGTTGAAAGACCCGGCTAGATTGCAAGCTTTTATCAAGAAATATGGGATCGAGTACACGTACCTGATCGCCGGCGAGCCCAAAGAATTGCAGGCGAGGATTCCGCAAGCGGAGAATCTGAATTCCTGGCCGACGACGTTCTTCCTGGGACGAGATGGCAGAGTGCGGGCCGTACACGCAGGCTTTGCCGCGGCGGCGAGCGGGCCTTACAACAAGGAGTTGAAGAAGGAAGTTACGAGCAAGGTCGAACAACTCCTTACCGAGAACGTTCGCGCCTCGCGCTAAGGCGTGATGAGGCACGCGAGTGTTCTCACTGTGCCCGGGTGGCATGGCTCGGAGGCATGCCACTGGCAATCCATCTGGGAAAGCCGCTATGCGGGTGTTTCCCGCATCGAACAGACCAACTGGGAGCAGCCGGAGCTCGATCGATGGGTCGTAACGCTCGACCACCACGTCCGAAGAAGCAAGAGCCCGGTAGTCTTGGTGGCGCACAGTCTGGGCTGTCTCGCCGTTGCGCACTGGGCGCGAACGGCGCGGAAGAAACGCAACGTGGTTGCGGCTTTGCTGGTCGCGCCGCCCTGGTTCGGACGCGAACAATCGTGTCCACGCGAGACTCGAGCCTTTGTGCCTGTCCCGGCAAGCGCGCTGCCGTTTCCTTCCATCCTGGTGGCCAGCAGAAACGATCCCTATCTTCCTTTCGCCGCGGCCACCGAATTAGCGAGCCGCTGGGGCTCGACTTTCGTAGACGCCGGTTTCGCCGGACACATCAACGTATCCTCCGGTCACGGCGAATGGGCTCAAGGCGAGCTTCTACTGAAGAGTTTGCTTCCGCAGCGCGCGCTCCTTCATCGCCAGGAAGAAAACGGGCACCAGAATCAACACGTGAATCGTCGAAGTAATCATGCCGCCAACAATGGGCGCGGCAATCGGCTTCATCACATCCGAGCCGATACCCGATCCCCACAGGATGGGCACGAGACTCGCTAGCACCGCGACGACCGTCATGAGTTTCGGACGCAGGCGCGCAACCGCGCCGTGAATCACCGCGGCTTCCAGATCCGCTTTCGTGAGGGCTACGCCGGATCGCACGCGCTCTTCGAGAGCGGCGTGGAGATACACGACCATGACCACGCCCGTCTCGACAGCAATTCCAAAAAGAGCGATGTAGCCGACCCACACCGCCACGCTGAAGTTGTAGCCCAGGAACCATTGCAGAAGCAGACCGCCGGTCAATGCGTAAATCGTCGGGAAGATGAGCACCAGCGCTTCCGCGACCGAATGAAAAACCATATAGAGCAGCACGAAAATAACGGAAAAGACGACCGGCAGGATCAGTTTCAGGCGCTCGCGTGCGCGCAGCTCAAATTCGTATTCGCCTGACCATTGAAAGGAATAATTGGCGGGTAGGGTAAGCTTTTCCTGAAAGCGGCGCGACGCTTCGCGGACGAAGCCGCCGTAATTTGTGTCCTTCAGATCGATGTAGATGTAGCCGGTGAGCGCGCCGTCTTCATCGCGGATCATCGCCGGGCCGCGCGAAAAAGAAATGCGAGCGACCTGGCCGAGCGGGACCTGCGCGCCTGAGGGCGTAGCCACCAGCACGCCGCGCATCTCCCCGATATCGTTGCGAAAGTCCCGCGCATACCGCACGTTGATCGGGTAGCGCTCGCGCCCCTCGATATTTTCGGCAATATTCTCGCCGCCAATGCCGGAGGCGACGGCCGTCTGAATATCGGCCACCGTCAGGCCGTAGCGCGCCGCCTCCGCTCGATCGGGCTCGACGTTGACGTAAAAACCTTGAGAGACGCGCTCGGAAAACACCGAACGCACTTGCGGTAGTGTCGAGATCACGTTTTGCATGCGAGAGGCAAGCTGCTCGATGCCCTCTACATTTGGACCTTGCACTTTGATCCCGAGAGGCGTCTTGATGCCGGTCAGCGCCATGTCGAGACGATTCTCCACCGGCATGGTCCAAGTATTCGAGAGCCCCGGAAACTGTAGTTTCGCGTCCATCTCCTGAATCAGCTTTTCGTAGGTCATGCCTTGCGGCCACTGCTCGCGCGGCTTCAGCATGATGGTGGTGTCGTACATATCGAGCGGCGCATTGTCGGTCGCGCTGTCCGAGCGCCCCACTGTCCCGAAAACGCTTTGCACTTCCGGGAACGTGCGCAGGATGCGATCCTGTTCTTTGAGCAGCGTTCTCGCCTGCTCGATGGCTATGCCCGGCAGCGCGGTCGGCATGTAGAGAGAAGAGCCCTCATACAGCGCCGGCATGAATTGGCTGCCGAGGCGAAGCGCCAACGGAAGCGTCGCGGCCAGAAAGAGAAGGTTCAGCGCGATGGTCAGCTTACGCCAACGCAGACAAAAGCGCAGCACGGGCAGATAGATTGCCTGCGTAATACGCGAAATGGGATTGCTGCGCTCGGGCCGAAGGCGGCCGCGGATCAGCAGGACCATCAAAACCGGCACCAGCGTGATCGCGAGAATCGAAGACGAGGCGACCGCCAGAGTCTTCGTCCAGGCCAGCGGCTTGAACATGCGCCCTTCCTGCGCTTCGAGTAGAAACACAGGCAGAAAAGAGACCACAATGATTAGAAGCGAGAAAAATAACGCCGGGCCGACTTGCTTGGCCGCTTCGATGAGCACGCGCCGGCGCTCGGATTCCGAACTGTCCGGATGCTCGGAGAGCTGCCGGTAGCCATTTTCGACCATGACGATTGCGGCATCGACCAATACTCCGATCGCCAGTGCGAGTCCACCCAGCGACATGATGTTCGAGGTAACGCCAAACAGGTACATCGGGATAAAAGAAATCAGCACGGCGATCGGAAGCGTCAAAATGACAATCAGCGCTGAGCGAAAGTGAAACAGAAAAATGATGATCACCAGACTCACGATCACCGCCTCTTCGAGCAGCGTTCGTTTCAGCGTGGCGATGGAATCTTCGATGAGTCCCGACCGGTCGTAGCCAGACATGATTTCGACGCCCGCCGGCAGCGAGGGCGCAAGCTCGCGCAGCTTTCGCTTCACGCCTTCGATCACGCGCAGCGCGTTCTGGCCCTGGCGCATGACCACAATGCCGCCCACCGTTTCGCCTTCGCCGTTCCATTCGGCGACGCCCTCGCGAATATCGGGGCCGAAGCTGACGCTGCCTAGATCGCGCAACAGAACCGGCGTGCCGTTCTTGCTCGCGACAGCGATCATAGCCAGATCGTCGAGCGAGTGTAGATAACCGAGTCCACGGATCATGTAGCGCGCGCCGCTTAAATCCAATTCACGCCCGCCCACCTCGCTGGTGCTCGCTTTTACGCGCTCGATGACCGTAGAAAGCGGAATGTTCGCAGCCAGCAGCTTGCGTGGATCGAGCTGCACTTGGTATTGGCGCACGAATCCACCGATGCTCGCCACTTCCGCCACTCCCGGAACGGTCGCGAGCGCATAGCGCAGATGCCAATCCTGCAGGCTGCGCAAGTCCGCAAGACCGTGCCGGTGGCTTCGATCGACGATCGCATACTCGTACACCCAACCCGCCCCGGTGGCGTCGGGACCGATGGCCGGATGCACACTCGAAGGCAAGCGGCCGCCGATCTGCTGCAGATATTCAACTACTCGCGAGCGCGCCCAGTAGAGATCCGTTCCGTCTTCGAAAACCACGTAGACATACGAATCGCCAAACATCGTCTGCGCACGCACGGCTTTTACGCGCGGCGCCGCGAGCAGGCTGGTCACGATGGGATAGGTGACCTGATCTTCAATCACATCGGGCGGTTGGCCGCTCCACGCCGTGTGTACGATCACCTGCACGTCGGAGATATCGGGCAAAGCGTCGAGCGCGACGTGCTCGAGTGACCACACTCCGGCAAGGGTCGCGAGCAGCACGCCTGTAAACACCAGGAAGCGGTTGCGGGCGCAGATGTCTATGATGCGAGCGAGCATCTTACATCCCACCTGTCGCGTTCAGACGCAGTTGCTTGTTGGCGATGTTCTTTCCGTCCTTGCGGGCGGCGATCGTAACCTGCCAGGTGCCGCCCGATTCGAGCGCGCCAGTCCCTTCGTATATGCCGTTGCCTTTCGCCGTGAGCGTTGCCGTCGTGGTCATGGCGGCCATTCCCATCGCGGGCATCGCGGCCATGAAAAACGTCACGGTAACCTCCGCGCCATCGATCGACGCTCCACCCGGCGCGGAGAGTTTCGCGTGAAAGACGTTGCTCCCTTTGCGCGGCGGAGCGGGCATGGTCGTGAAGTCGATCGCGCCCTGCGAACTGGTTTGTGACACTTGGCCGGCCCCCGGCGGCGGTGGCATGTACGCGCCGGCAGCCGCCTGAAGCTGGCTTTCGGAATCGATCAGAAAATTCGCGGACGTGACAATCTGCTGGCCCGCCGCGAGACCGCTGACAACGATGTAGTCGTCACCCGCGCGCGCTCCGAGCGTTACCTCTTTCGGCTCCAGGCGTCCGCTGCCGTCGCTCAGATACACCAATTCGCGCGTCCCCGAATGGAGCACGGCCGTGGCGGGAATGGTGAGCTGCTTGCCGAGATTGTTTTTCAGTTCCACGTTGACGAACATGCCGGGCTTGAGTACGACGCCGGAATTGGAGACTTCCAACCGCACGCGCACCGTGCGCGTCGTCATGTCCACCTGCGGCAGAACGCTTTCCACGCGGCCCACGAAATTGCGGCCCGGATAGGCGTCCACCGCGATGCGCGCCGTTTCTCCAGGCCTCACGCGCCCGATGTCGTCCTGAAAGATCTGCGCATAAACCCACACCCGCGAAAGATCGGCGACTGTGTAGAGCCGAGTCGAGGGCTCCACGTAGAGATTTGGAAGAGCATTGCGTTCCGTGATGTAGCCGGCAACCGGAGAAACGATCACGAGGTCGGGCGCGAGTGTGCCGGTTTCCCGTAGCTTGGCAATCTCCGTATCGGCCACCTCCCATTGCCGCAAGCGCGCGGCCGCAGCCCCGGCGACATCTTGCGCCGCTGCGGCGACGCCTTCAACCGTGCTCGCGCTCAGGCGCTTTTCGGCTTCGAGCGCGTTGAGATAGTCTCGCTCAGTCGCTACCAGGTCCGGGCTGTAGATCGTGAAAAGCGGGTCGCCTTTGCGCACGTACTGATATGTGGCATTGACGAATACCTTGCGGATGTAGCCGCGATAACGCACCTGCACATACGAAATCAGCCGCTCGTCGATATCGACTGTTCCGGTGGCGCGAATCTCGTCGCTGATCTGTTTTCGCTCGACGATACCGGTTTTCACGCCGACACTCTGCATACTCTCGGGCGTGAGCTGTACGGGTACGGCCGCGGGAGGGCCAGCCGCAACCGGTTGCGTGTCGCTACGGGCAGCGGGTGGCTCTTTTTCCCGGTATAAAAGGAAGCCAGCGATCGCTCCGCCAATACCGAGCCAGACCAACGAAGTGCGCAGGACGTACTTGTTCATCGCAGTGTTACTCCTGTCAGATTTTCGAGATGGGCGATCGCGATTTCGTGATCGAGCAACACCTGCGCGCTGTCGCGCTCAAGCGCCAACATGTCGTTCAAGGCGAGCAAGACGGCATTCAGCTCGCCGGCATTCGATTCATACGCCGCGAGATTCGCGCGAAACACCGCTTGCGCCTGCGGGATGAGGCCGTCGCGATATTCGGTCAGCAGCTCCGCGGCGCTCGTGGCACTGACGTACTGCTTCTGGACCTCGGAAAGCTGGCGTTGCAGCTGGGCATCGACAGATTGCTCCGATTTGCCGCGCATTTCCGCCGCCTCCGCTATCTCCGCGTCCACGCGCCGGCGCCGCGGCAGGTTCACGTTGAAAGTCAGCATGTAGTAGTTGCGATAGCTGCTGCCGGTCGCTTCAAACATGTAGCCGAGACCAAAGTCGGGTTTCTTGCCTCGCTCGGCCGACTGCAATGCCGCATTCTGTTTGCCTAAATCGGCTCTCTCGCTCCGGACTGCCGGATTCTGACCCTCGACGAGCGCCAGCAGCTCGGGAGCGCTGTAACTGAGAACCGTCGCTCGCGCATCCTCGGCAACGATGTCGGGAGAATCTTGCGAGCGGTGTAGCAGCAGCTTCAAATCCACTTCGAATTGCGCCCTCTCGGCGTGGTGCATGGTAATTTCGCGTACCAGCTTGGTGTGTTCGAGCTGCGCTTTGAGCACCTCGGCCTGGCTACCGCCGCCGCTGCGGTAGCGCGATAGCTCCGTGTCCGCGAGCTGGTTCAGCGTGGCGCCGCTGCGCTCGAGCGCGCCGAGCGTCTGCCCGAGATAAGCCAGATGAAAATAGGCCGCCTTCACCTGCTGCGCAATCGATTGCCGCAGCTCGTCCACTTGCGCGCGCCGAGTATCCGCCTCGCGTTCGGCGACCTGTCCTTTCAGCCGCAGCTTGCCCGGATAAGGCAGCTCTTGCGATGCGCCGAAGCCTATGTAGGCGAAGTCGCTGTTGCTGAAACCCGCAAAGGGTCGAGGGCTGCCCACGCTGAATTGCTGCACCGTGAATTGCGGGTCCGGTAAAGTTGTCACCTGCCGCGCCACGTGTGTCGCCGCCTTTGAGCCCCGCTCGGCGGCGCGAATTTCCGGATTATTACTCTGCGCTTCCGCAATCAGCTCAGCTAACGGCGTGGACGCAAAAACGCGCGCAGCTAATGCAAACGCAACGAGTGACAAACGAGCCACCTGCATGGAAAATCTCCAATCTCAAACCTGAATAAAGACCGCGAACAGGCGTGAAAAAGAAGATCTAGACTCTGAGTACGGAAACGGGCGAAGGAGGAGAGACTGGCGGGGAATGCCATGGCTCGCTCGCACGTTCGAAGGACCGAGCCCTCAAATCGAAATGCGTGAAAGCGGGCAGGATCGCAATAACAGCAGCAGCCGGAATGGAGGAGGAATGAGGCTGTACTGCATCAGAATGACTCGTAACGCTTTGACGGCAGCAACCGTGAGACATGCCGGCGCAATGCCCCTTCATCTCGCGGCAGCAGGCGCGCTCCTCCACCGTCATCCGGGCATCGGGGAGAGCGCATGTCATGGCCGGCGCAACGAGCGACAGGATGAATACGAATATCGCTGCGAGTTGGCGCGTCCGGCCCATTCCCTTTCAGCGTACCAACGAGCGCCATACGGGATTGGTGAACGCTCCATCGCCTGCCACATCCCAAACGGCCAGCCGTGCCCAGGTCCAGCCCGGCGCGTTGGCTTCCCATTCATACTCGCCGTGGCCAAATTCGTGCGTGGATTGTAGGTCGATTGATTGTCTGTGTATCTCCGATCCATCGCCCCACACAATCTCAGCCAGTCTCAATGGGAACGTGTAGCCAATCTCCGTCTTCACATGAATCGAATCGCCCCGTCCAGCGGTAATCGCCGCGCGCGGCAACATGATTTCGCCCGTGGAAACAAACCCATCGCCTTTCGCGACCGCGTCGAGCAAACGGCCGTAGTGGTCGAAATCGGGTAGCTCAGGCAAGCGCAGATAGTTTACATTCATATGCGCGTAAAGCTCATGCGTGGTATCCAACTGGAATACATCCACCTCTCCGATCGTGCGTTTGTGCATGCCCCAATTGTTCATGTCGTCCAAAATTCGAAACGCCCGTTCGCCCAGGCGTGGCGACGAGAGATCGGAGGGCATCGCCTTCCATCCCGTGCCGAGAAACCGCGCATCGCGAAAATAATCCGTCTCCCGAATCTTGTCCGGATAACCGGTCGAGCCCTTCGTACGAGGGTGCGTCTGATACACATACCCGCCTTCATCGGTCACCATCTTCCAGACTTCAGCCGGAGTGTGCACGCGATACAACTTGCCATATTTTTCGTCGGCGCTCTGAAACGGCTGCTCCGCTTTGCGATCCATGTACCAATAGACGGGCTTGGGAAATACCACGCCCCAGTGCCCGCCTAGAATCACGTTGGCCTCTTCAGCCGGAATCAATAGAAACTTCTTTTCCGACTGCGCCCGGCAGGCTTTGTAATATTCATCCAGCTCGCGTGGCCGAATGTCCGTTAGATCGGATGGATGCCCGTCCCCGTGAAAATCCATGATCATCGCGGCATCGAGGCCCAGATTTTCCATCGCGGCCTTGAAGGGCGGTTGCCAGTCGAAGCCTTTCGCCATCGCTTGTCCCGTATAGGCAAGGTGCCAATGCGGTGCGAACGTGAGAAAGCCATCCAGGTGCTGGAACCGGTCGCTATGCGTGTAGGCCAGAACTTTTTGGAGCGCTTCGCTCGGCTCGCCCGCGCCCAGCAGAAGAAACACGCCCATTTCCTGCTCGGTTCCCGGTGGTGCGTTCATCCACGGGTAGTACGGCGAATTATCGTCCGGCAACTGCCGAATTCCCACGCCGGTCTGTCCGCGCCAGGACGTGTACCACGCGTATCCCAGGTTGGTCGTGTAATCGCGCGCGAAGAAATATCGATGCGGCGAAGGAAACGCCACAAGGCTGCCCGCGCCTGTCTTCGCCGCCACCGCGCGATACCGCACTGCGAGCGGATGCCGCTCGGAGCCGTACTCGGGCGCGATCGTTTGCAATTGCCCGCTGGTGTCGAAATAGGCAATGCTTGACGACGACGTCATCTGCACCCCGGCGTCGTAGTAGTAAGCCGTATCGGGTTCATTCGTCGCGAGCACCGCCGCCTGCTCAATCAGTGCGCTACCCGGATAAAACACATAGCGCAGCGAGCCGCTGAAAATACCAAGCTTCATGCCATCAAACGAGACCTCGACCCGATCGCCCACGGTACGCGCCACTGCCTTTGTAGGATGAAACTCCTGCAAAAAGCTTCGTGTCCCATCCGGATGACTAGGAGGAAAATCGAAGAACGCATCCCAGCCGCCTCTTCGCTTGCCGGTGGAACAACGGTACACCGGATTCGCGCGCTCTACTACCTTGCGCCCATCTACGGCAATCGCCGCGATAAGCGGCTTCGACGAATCCAGCGAGAACGCCGCTTCCCACTGCCGCGCCGCGCCGTCTTGCCAGCGGACTTCGAGAGAGCTACCCGAAGCGGATACGGCAATAGCGCCTGCCTTCACGCCCGAAATATCCGACGTAATACCCGCGGCAAACGAGCAGCTCAATGAGCACACCAACAGAATGCTTTTCATTTCATATCCACCAGAAGTTTGATTTGCATCTCTACCGTTTTGCTCAAGACATCGTATACCCTCATCGCTTACCCTACATGGAACTCTCTCTATGTTGGTTACGCAAGTCCGCCTCGGCTTGCAGATGCTAGTCGTCTGCCTGCCTCTTGTTGCCCAAGACCCAACTGGCGTGCTTCGAGGCCAAGTTACGGACCCATCCGCGGCCACGGTCCCAAACGCCAAAGTAGTCGCGCGCAATGCGGCAACGGGTTTTGCCGCCACGCAAGATTCTTCGCAAAGCGGCAACTTCCATTTTTCTTATCTGCCCGTGGGCGAATACGATCTGCATGTTTCCGCTGCCGGCTTCGCGGACTTCGCGGCAACGCGGATCCGCATAGACGTCGACCGGACCGTGAACTTCGCCATATCGCTCGAGTTGAGGTCGCGCGGAGATCTGATCGATGTGACCGCGAACGCGGCGACGGTCGATGTCAGTTCCGCGCTTGGCAACGTTATCTCCTCGCGTGATGCCGTCGAGCTTCCCCTCAACGGCCGTAATTTCACTCAGCTCGGCCTTCTCCAGCCCGGCGTTGCGCCGATGACCTTCGGCCTTGCCCAAGCGGGCGGCATTGCGCGCAGCGGTCAGGCCTATGCCGTGAACGGCCAGCCGCCCGAGTCGAACAACTATCTTCTGGATGGTGTGAGCAATGTCGACAGCGTGAACGGCGGCTTTGCACTGCGCACGCCAGTCGACGCCATCAACGAATTCCGCATACTGACCTCGAACGCGCCCGCCGAATACGGAGAGACGAGCGGCGCGACGACCACGGTGATCACCAAATCGGGAACCAACGCGTTCCATGGAAACGTCTACGACTTCTTGCGAAATAGCTCGTTCGACGCTCGAAACTTCTTCGCCGCGGAAACTGAGCCGTTGCATCAGAACCAGCTCGGAGCAACCGCGGGCGGTCCGATTCGCCGCAACAAAGATTTCTTTTTCGCCTACTACGAAGGGCAGCGCGACAAGCAAGGCGAGACGCGGACGGCTATCGTCCCCACGGCCGCGCAGCGCACCGGCGATTTCTCCGAGCAACCCGGCCCTCTGATCAATGAATTCACCGGCCAGCCTTTTCCAAATAACAACATTCCATCGTTTCTGATCAGTCCCATCGCCGCGGCGGCGGCAAAATTGTACCCGTTGGGGAATATTTCTCCTTCGTTGTTTTCGTCCACGCAGACGCTGACTAATAATTACGATCAAGGAGGCTTCCGCCTCGACCACTACTTCGCCAATTCAGACCAGATCTTCGCGCGCTATGCGTCGTCCTCGTTATACGAGCTCGATCCGCTTCCGATCAATGGATCAAGTGTCCCCGGATTCCCCGTCGCGGACAACATCACGACAAATTCCGCGACTGTCTCCCACGTTCACCTGTATTCACCGCGCACCGTTCAGACCGTGCGCGTGGCATTCTTCCGCAATGTATTTTCTCAAGGAACGGCGCAGAACCATACACCCGCGAGCAGCCTCGGCTTCACCTATCGGCCAACCTTATCCTCAGTCGCCGGGTCGCCGTATCTGATTGTCAGCGGCTACGGAGCCGTAGGCAACCCAATTACAGGCCCTCAAAATACCTATCAAAACGATTACCAAGGTTATTATTCGCTCGCGTCCAGCCACGGTAATCACAATCTGAAATTCGGCGCGGACATCGACCGCCAGCAAATCAACGCATTGCTCGGCATTGCGACCAACGGCTTTTTTGTATTCGCTCCGTTTCCCGCAAGCGACTCCTTCGCCAGCCTGCTGCTCGGCCAACCCGTTCTGTTCTTCCAAGG
>Ga0193753_10002364_pt1 | contig 14933 bp, 17 predicted proteins | sample H1c2metaG_FD_144925 | JGI IMG/M metagenome (GOLD analysis project Ga0193753, IMG submission 144925) | Soil microbial communities from a riparian zone of the East river system, Colorado, United States - H1c2 | ecosystem: Environmental > Terrestrial > Soil > Riparian zone | place: USA: East... | reverse complement strand
GGTCTCCACCGGCGAGTCCTCCTTCGCCGGCTCGCGCGGCGCCGGCGCGCGGCTCGTGCGCTTCGTCGACGCGCTGCACCGCACGCCGCGCCAGCGCAACCACGACTGGCGGCTGGCCATGACCGCCGGCCAGATCCGCGGCCTGGCCACGCCCGAGGGCCAGGCCTTCTTCGGCGAGCCGTCCTTCTACGGCGCCGACGTGGACCTGCCCCTGCCGCTCAACGAGGCGCTGCTGCTGGACCTCGAGCGCTACCTGCCCGACGACATCCTCGTGAAGCTGGACATCGCGAGCATGGCGCACGGCCTGGAGGCGCGCTGCCCGTTCCTCGACCAGCAGCTGCTGGAGTACGCAGCCTCCCTGCCCGGGCGTCTCAAGCTCGGGCGCGCCGATGGCCGCGGCGCGGGTGGAGGCGCCGGTGGGCGCGCGGCGGGCGGCGCGCTCCCCGGGCCGCCGTGGCGCGCGAGCAGCAAGCTCGTCCTGCGGCACGCCTTGCGCCGCATCCTCCCCGCGGACGTGCTCGCCGGCGGCAAGCGCGGCTTCGGCGTGCCGCTGGAGCACTGGTTCCGCGGGCCGCTGCTGGCTCACGCGCGCGAGGTGCTGCTCTCCCCGGCCGCACGCTCCCGCGGACTGTTCCGCCCGGCCGCGGTGGAGGCGCTGCTGGACGACCACGCGCAGAATCGGGTTGCGGCGCACGAGCCACTCTTTACCCTGCTGGTCCTTGAACGCTGGTTCCTGTCCGAGGATTCACGGTGCTGAACAGTCCGGCCAACGGCCCGCGCGACGATCTGCTGGTGTGGATCGACCTGGAGATGACGGGCCTCGACCCGCAGCAGAACACGATCGTCGAGATCGCGACGCTCATCACCGACAACCAGCTCGAGGTCGTCGCCGAGGGGCCCGAGATCATCGTCCACACGGGGCCCGAGCACATCGCGCGGATGATCCCGATCGTGCGCGACATGCACACCCGGTCGGGGCTCATCGAGAAGGTGCGCCTCTCCTCGGTGAACCTGAAGGACGCGGAGCGCGAGACGCTCGGGTTCCTCAAGGCCTGGGTGCGCCCGCGCAGCGCCCCGCTCTGCGGCAACTCCATCTGGTGCGACCGCATGTTCCTCAAGCTGCAGATGCCGACGGTGGACGACCTGCTGCACTACCGCACCATCGACGTGAGCTCGTTCAAGGAGGTGGCGACGCGCTGGAACGTCGCCGCCATCGCCAACGCGCCGCGCAAGGCCGACAAGCACCGCGCGCTGGAGGACATCCGCGAGTCCATCGCGCAGCTCAAGCACTACCGCGACCAGTGGCTCGCGCCGGCCCGCAAGAAAGTCGAGGCGAAGGGCGACGCGAAGCCCGATCCGAAGGGCGATGCGAAGGACGAGTCGCGCGGCCCCGGCGCCGAGCCGGTCGGCGGAGAACGCCGCGCGTGACCACTCCCGGCAAGGGTCGCAAGCAGCCGGCGGGCGGTGCGGGCGGTGGGGGCAAGGCTCGCGACGGCACGCACGGTGCGGGCAAGGCTCGCGATGGCGCGGGCGGCCGGCGCGCCGGCAGGGTTTCGCACGCACCGGGCGCCGGCGCGGCGCGCTCGGGCGGCGCGGCTCGCGAGCGCGGCTTCTGGCTGCTGAAGACCGAGCCGGGGAGCTACTCGATCGCGGACCTGGAGCGCGACGGCGTCACGGCATGGAGCGGCGTGCGCAACTACCAGGCTCGCAACACGCTGCGCGACCAGATGCGCCTCGGCGACGGCGTGCTCTTCTACCACTCGAGCGCGGACCCGCCCTCCGTCGTGGGCCTCGCGGAGGTCGCGAGCCGCCCGCGCCCGGACGACACGGCCTTCGATCCGAAGGACGATCACCACGATCCCGCCAGCGAGCGCGAGAAGCCCACGTGGTTCCTCGTGGACATCCGGCACGTGGAGACCTTCGCGCAGCCGCTCGGCCGCGACACGCTGGGCACCGTCCCGGAGCTGCGCCACATGGTGCTGCTGCAGCGCGGCAGCCGGCTCTCCGTGCAGCCGGTGCGGCGCGACGAATTCGAGCTGATCGTGCGCCTCGCCCACGCCGCCGCGCGCCGAGCTTGACCGTGCCACACCGCTCCGAAGCGACGGTGTCCGCGCGCCCCGTGCGCGCGCCTCGCCTGCAGTGGACGCTGACGCTGGCTCTGCTCGGCGCGGCCGTGGCCGGCGGATGCAGCGAGCGGCCGCACCTGGCGGGCAGCTTCGACCTGCCGGCGCCGGACTCCGGGCGCGTGCTCAAGGTCACGGGCTCGGGGCGCATGTCGCTGCCGCCGTCGCAGGTGAACTTCGAGTGCGTGGTGCGGGTCTGCGCGCCGACGGCCGACGCGGCCTGGGGCCAGAGCAGCGCGCGCATCGTCGCGCTGAGCAAGGCGCTGGAGAAGGCGGGCGTGCCGGCGGGCGAGCTGGTGATGCGCGGCATCGCGATGGTGCAGCAGAGCCCGCAGGGACCGGAGGCCTGGTGCCTCATGCAGCGGCTGTCGGTCACGCTCACGGAGCTGGCGCGCCTCCCGGCGCTCGTGTCGGTGGTGCTGGGCGCCGGCGCGGACGGCATCGAGAACGCGCGCTTCGGCATCAGCGACACGCGCACCGCCGGCGATCGGGCCCGCGAGCGCGCGCTCGTGGACGCGGCGACCAAGGCGGAGATGCTCGCGCAGGAGGTCAACCTGCGCCTCGGCGCCGTGCGCTCGGTGGAGGAGCGCGCCTTTTCCGCCGACGGCGTGCCCGGCTCCGTGGATGCGCCGCCCGGCGACTTCGAAGTCGTGACGAGTCTCGAAGTCACCTACGAGCTCATCGACTAGGCGCGGCCGCACGCCGTGTCTCGCCCGTGCGACACGCCTCCGCCTGCGACACGCCTTGGCCTGCGACACGCTTCGGCCTGGGACACGCTTCGGCCTGGGACACCGCTTCCGCCGCACGCCGCGCCCGGGGCGCCGCCGCGCTTCGGTCAGCGGCGCAGCAGCAGGATCGCCGCGTAGACGCCGCCGAGGTAGAGCCACGCCGCGGTGAACAGGATGTGGATGGCCGTGTGCAGCGCGTGGCCGCGCCACAGGCGGCTGTCGAAGACGCAGCACTGGACGACCAGGCGCAGGGTCCAGAAGGCGGCGAGGCCGCCGAGCACGAGGCGCGACAGCACCGATTCTTCGAGCAGCGCCTGCGGCGCGAGCAGCGAGAGCGCGCCGAACATCGCCACCACGACGGCGATGAAGGCCGTGTGCACGACGAACATCTGCCGGTTCAGCAGCGAGAGGCGCGGCAGCTCCCGCGCCCAGTCGAAGCGCTTCGGGAAGGCGAGGTGCAGCAGGGCCAGGCCGAGCTGCAGCACGCCCGCGATGCGCAGGTGAAGCTCCGCGCTCATGCGGCCCGGCCCAGGGTGAAGACGGCCACGAAGGGCGTGCAGCGGCGCTCGGCGAGAAGCTGCAGGCCCGCGTCGCGAAAGGTGGCGGCCCATGTCCGGCGCGACAGGAAGTGCAGCGCGCCAGGGCCGTAGGCCAGCAGATTCCAGCCGTCGCGCAGGTGCTCGACCACGAGGATGCGGCCGCCGGGCGCCAGCGTCCGCGCCAGATCGCGGAAGCAGGCCGCCCGCTCGCGCTCCGCGCGGATCTCGTGCGCGGCGAAGACGAGCAGCGCCAGGTCCAGCGTGCCGTCCGCGAGCGGGAGAGCGTCGGGAGCGACCGCGGTGTCGCGCCGCCCGGCCAGCGCGCGGGCGCGCTCCAGCGACGGCGTCCCCTTCCGGCCGGCGCCATGGACGTCGAAGACGCGCAGGGCCGCGTGGGGCAGCGCGCGCGCCGCGGCTTCCGACGCCTCGTCCTGCCCGGCGTGCAGGACGAGCGCGCTGCGGACGGACGCGGCGTCGACGGCGTCGAGCCACGCGCCGCGCGCGATGCCCGAGCGGTCGTAGACGAGGTACGACACGCCCAGCGACGCCAGGAACCAGAAGGCGACGACGCACAGGCCCGCGACGATCAGCGCATGCACTCCCGGTGCCGGCGCCGCGCGGCGCAGGATCAGCACGCCGCCGGCGAGGGCGGCGAGCGCGGCGGCGTACCAGGGCCAGTTGAAGCGCGCGACCTTCCGCAGTCCGAGGCTTCCGCTCATGCGCGCTGCGCCGCGAGCGGAGCCAGCACGCCGCGCTTCCAGCGGTAGGGCACGTTCTCGATGAGGAAGGCATTGGCCAGCCGCGGCGCCACGGCGTCGAAGGGCGGCCGCTGCAGGAAGGTGCAGCGCGACACGTGCACGCGCACCGGCGTCGGATGCCAGTGCTCGCGCACGCCCTCGATGAGCACCATGCCGTCGCAGCCCGGCTCGCTGTCGAAGGTGAAGGGCAGCGGTCCGGCGAAGCGCCGCGCCACTTGCAGGTCCGCGAAGGGCGAGCCCTCCGGCGGCGCGGTGGCCGGCTCCGCGAGCTCGGCGCGCACGGCGAGGTCCGCCTCCGCGTGCGGCGTGGTGATCTCGATCTCCAGCGCCTGCGGCGTGCGCCGGCACGCGGCGACGCACTTGCGGTAGCGATAGTGCGTGAGCAGATTGCCGGCGGCGACCATGAGGCGGCTGTCGGCGTCGCTGCGCAGGATGCGCAGGCCGCGCAGCGTGCGTCCGTCGGCCCGCCGGTAGCGGCTGAAGATGCGGTAGCCCGACAGGAAGAAGTCGCGCCCGAGGAACGCGGGCAGGCCGACGGGCCGCAGGCTCTGCGTCTGCACCAGCGCGATCGCCAGGAAGCCGCAGCCCTCGTGCGTGTCCAGCGCGAGCCCGTCGGGGAGCAGCGGAGCCAGCAGCGCTTCCGGAAAGGCGTAGGTCAGCACGAGCGAGTGCCGGAAGAAGGCGCGGATGGGAATCGGGTGGCGGCGCAGTGCGGCGAGCATCAGGACACGCGCACCGGAAGCGGAGCACGGAGCGCCGCGTACCAGACCGCTGCGAGCAGCGCGAGGTTGGCGCACACCATGGCGGCCGGCGCGAGCAGCAGGTCGCGCGCGACGCTCAGCTCCACGGCGTTCATCGCCGCGATCGCGAGCGTCTGCACCGCGGCGCAGGTGCGCGGCCGGGCGCCGCTGAGGATCCAGACGCCCATGAGCGCCTCGCCCGCGCCGATGGCGAGCGTCAGCGGCCGCGAGGCCGCCTCGCCCACGACCGCCGCGACGATCTGCCGGTGCCGCGGCACGACGTCGAGGAGCTTGAAGACGACGCCGGACAGCAGCCACACCGAGGCGGCGAAGAGCCGGACCGCGAGGATCGTGCCGCGTGGCATCGCTGCGCGACTAGCGCATGCTCTGCCTGAACAGCGCCAGCAGCTTCCTGCAGCGGCCGGGGACGGACGCAAAGGCCGGGGCCGTGAGCGGCTCGTTCAGGAATTCGCTGTAGCCGGGGATGTCGTGGGCCGCAGCGCCGCTGAGATCGCGGAAGCCCATCGACCAGTCCGGGAACTGCCGCTCCGTCTCGTGGCTCTGCAGGAGCTGCAGCACGCCGCGATGACGAGGGTCGAGCGCGATCTTCGCGTACAGCGCCTTCACCGAGCTTTCCTCGCCCTCGAGGACCTGCATGAAGTTGCCGTCCTTGTAGAGCAGCATCCCCGTGATGCCGAGCCGCTCATTGTTGTCGCGGCTGATCTGGAGCAGCTCCACGAGCTGCGCCGGCGTGAAGGTCCCGACGGCGGAGCTCGCGTAGGCCAGGTCGTACATCGCATCTCCCCCGGTGGCGTGCGCGCAGTGTAGCCGCGCGCGGCCTGCCGGCGCCCGGCGTGGATCCGCCGCACGCGGCGGGCGCGCGGGCGCGCTCCGGAAGGACGGACGGCGATGAGCGGCGGCCACGCTCAGGGATGGCCGTGCGCCGCCGGCGCCGTGGACGGGTGCACGATCGCGCCGGGCACGGGCACCGAGCGCTCGTCGCGGCGCGGGCCGGTCCAGAGCTGGCCGGCGATCGGGCCGACGGAGGTCGTGCCCTTCAGCATGATGCTGCCGGTGAGCAGCTGATCGCCGGGCGGGAGCTGCGCCGTGTCGCGCACGATGGCGCGCTCGTCGGTGACGCCGCAGCCGCTGGTCACGAGCCACAGCGTGCGCGGCAGCGCGACCGGCGGCGTGCCGCGCTTCAAGTCCAGCGTCCAGCTCACCTCCACGGTGGCGGGCTCGGCGGCCGGCTGCGCGAACAGGCTCAGCTCCAGCAGCTCGGCATGGTGCGCGGGAGCAGCTGCGGCGCCCGACGCGCCAGGTGAAGCGCTCGGCGTGACCGGTGGTGCGGGCGAGCCTGGTGCGCGTGGCTGGGCCGCGGCGGCCGTCGCCGCGGTGGCGTCGCCTTCCGCCAGCAGCGCGGCGATGTCCGGCGGCAGGTCGGAGGTGGTGTCGCGCGCTGCTGCCTGCTGCTCCGCGGGCGCGGGGCCGGCCGCGGGGGCGAGGTGCGGCGCCAGCCAGGCCAGCGCGGCGACGGCCGCCAGCGCGAGGAAGGGCGAGAGCCTCCAGCAGGCGACGAGCGGCAGCAGCAGGAAGGTCGTGACGACGATCGACGACTCGAGGTGCAGGTCCGCGGTGACGGCGAGCAGCAGCCCGGCCAGCGTGCCGAGGAACCCGAGCAGCGCGGTGAGCGCGAAGGTGGCCTTCATGCCGCGCCGGAACTGCAGCGCGGCGAGCGGCGGCAGGATGAGCAGCGCCGACGTGAGCAGCGAGCCGGTGGTGGTCATGGAGAGCGTGAGCACGACGGCCAGCACCGCGAACAGCACCAGCAGCCAGAGCCGCGGGCGCAGGCCCAGCGCGGCCGCCGTCTCGCCGTCGAAGGCGCTGAACAGGATCTGCTTGAAGAACAGGCCGATGACGGCGAGCCCCGCGACGAGCGCGATCGAGACGCGCAGCACGTCCTGCGGCAGCGCGAAGATGAGGTTGCCGTGCAGGACGTGCTCGATCTCGTCCACCTCGGCCGGCGAGCGCGAGATGAACAGCAGCGCGAGCGCGGAGGCGACGCAGAACGCGGCGCCGAGCGCGCTGTCCCCGCCGCTGCCGATGCCGCCGCGGAAGCCGCGCGCCACGACGGCGACCATGATCGCGCAGAGCAGGAAGCCCATCGGCAGCGGCGGCAGGTCGAGCAGCAGCCCGAGCGCCACGCCGGCCGCCGCGACCTGCGCCAGCGTCACGCCGAGGAACACGATGCGCTGGTAGACGACCCAGACGCCGAGCATGGGCAGCAGCGTGCCGGCGATGAGCGCGGCCACGGTGGCGTCGGGGATCGACGCGAGCGGCGTGCCGGAGAGCAGGTCGGCAGGGCTCATGGCGCCTTCCCCGCGAGGACGACGCGCTGCCCGTCCACCTCGTGCACGTGCACGGGCAGCCCGTGGAACTGGCTGAGCACCGCGCCGGTCATGACCTCCGCCGCCGGCCCGGCGCGCACGGCGCCGCGGTGCACGAGCGCGACGTCGTCCGCGTGGTTGGCCACGAGGTCCAGGCTGTGCGTCGCGACGACGATCGCGATGCCGTGGCTGCGCGCGAGGCCGACCATGAGCGCCACGAGCGCCGTGGAGCTGGCGACGTCGAGGCCGCGCACCGGCTCGTCGAGCACGAGCAGCTCGGGATCGCCGACGAGCCCGCGCGCGAGCAGCACGCGCTGCCGCTGGCCGCCCGAGAGCGCGCGGAACTGCCGCCCGGCGAGATCGCCGACGCCGAAGCGCTCCAGCGCCCGCTGCGCCGCACCCTTCTCGGCGGCTCCCGCGCGGCGGATGAGCCCGAGCCGCGGCGTGAGGCCCATGAGGGCGACCTCGATGGCCGTCACCGGGAACAGCACCTCCGACACGTCCGTCTGCGGCACGTAGCCGATGCGCGGCGGCTGCCCCTCGCCGTGCTCGATGCGGCCGGCCCGCGCCGGCAGCAGCCCGAGCAGCGTGCGCAGCAGCGTGGTCTTGCCCGCGCCGTTGGGACCGACGAGCGCGAGCACGTGCCGCCGCGCGACCTGCAGCGACACGTCCGTGAGCACGATGTGCCGCTCGTAGCCGCAGCTCACGCCCGTGAGGCGGACGAGCGGCACCGCGGCCGCAGCAACCGCCGGCGAATCACCCGCGACGGCCATTCAGGGCTCCTTGCCCGGCGCGGGCCCGAGCGCGGCCGCGATGTCCGCGAGCACCTGCTCGAAGTGCGCGATGATCGCGTCGCCGTTGCCGCCGGCATCCGGGTGCGTGGCCAGCTCCAGCACCTTCGCGCCGGTCTGCGCGCCGAGGAAGTCCGTGGCATCCGGCGACTGGAACGGCTCGCGGATGATCAGGTTCACGTGCTCGGACTTCATCGTCTCCACGATCTTCTCGAGGTGGCTCGCCGTGGGCGCGACGCGCGGCTTGGGCTCGACGGTGCCGGCCAGCTCGATGCCGAAGCGGTCGAGCAGGTACGGCCAGGCCACGTGGTACGTCACCACGCGCCGTCCCTTGAGCGGCGCATACTTCTTGAGCCACTCCACGAGCCTGGCCGTGATGCGGTCGTGGAAGGCCTTCGCCCGCGCGTTGATCTCGTCGGCGTGCGCCGGCAGCGAGTCGAGCAGGGCGTCGCGCACGTGGTCGGCCATCGTGCGCACGGCCAGCGGATCGGTCCACAGGTGCGGATTGCCGTACGCGTGGATGTCGCCGTTCGCCCGCGTGAGCTCGGAGGGCACCTCCTTGACCGGGATGCCGTCCGACATCGCGATGACGTGCGGGTTCCCCGGCAGCAGCGCGAGATTGCCCGAGCTGCGCAGCATGGGCTCGAGCCACGGTTCGGCGTCCAGCCCGGTGTAGAGCACCAGGCCGGCGTCCTGCATGCGGGCCATCTGCGACGGCGTGGCGCCGACCATGTGCATGTCCTGCGTGGCCCGGCACAGGTCGATGACGTCCACGAGCTCGCCGCCGATCTCGCGCGCGAGATCGCCGTAGGTGGGCGTGGTGGCGATGACCTTGAGCGCGGCGTCCACCGGCAGAGGCGGAATCGCGGTGCCGGACGCGCCGGCGGTCAGGAAGGCGACGGCGACCAGGAGTTGCATGAGGGTCTTCATCGGATGCCTTTCTACTTGTTGACCCAGTACGGGTGGGGCTGGTGCACGCCGAAGTTCCAGGTGAACTGCATGATCGCGCGCCAGGCGCCGTTCACGTCCGCGCCGCTCGCGACGTCGCGGTTCTGGCGGTCGACCTGCCAGCGGATGCGGAAGAATTCGTCGGCGTACCAGGACACGTACGGCGAGACGGAGCTGTCCTTGTCCTGCGTGCCGAGCTCGTCGCTCCGCGCGTAGAGCAGCCCGAGGTACACGGTCGGGCTGATCTGGCGCTGCAGCGTGAGCCACCAGCCGTCGCGCGTCTGGCTGCCGACGGGGAAGCCGGGAGTCGCCGCGTCCTCGTAGTTCACGTCGGTGTGGATGGCCTCGGCCTGCACCAGCCAGCTCCCCACGCCGGTCTCGTCGTCGCGCGTGCGCCACGTGATGTCCGCGTCGTAGTAGGTGGGCTTCACGCGCGTGCCGGCGTCGGTCAGCAGCGCGTCGTTGTCGAGGCGCCGCAGGTGCGACACGCCGAACTCGACGTCCGAGAGCGCGCCAAGCTCCACGAAGTGCGACAGCCGCGCGACGGCCATCGGCCCGTCCGAGTCGAGCGACAGGCCCGCGTTCTCGGCCAGCGTGCCCAGCGCGCCCTCGCCGGCGAGGATCTCGCCGTTCACCAGCGACAGGTCGAGGCTCGTCGTGCGGCCCTCGCCCTGCGCCTCGCCGGAGTGCGAGAGCGGGATCTGGAACATGGCGCCGTCGCCGACGATGCCCTCGTCGCCCAGCAGGTTCTGCACCGGCAGCGGCTGGTTCACCTGCAGCCAGTCGTGCGTGTGGAGCTGGTTGTTGCGCCCGAAGATCGGCCGGAAGCGGCCCAGCTTCATGGTCGCCGTCCAGTCGTTGTCCAGCAGGCCCGAGAGGCCGACGTTCGCGTAGCCCTCCTCGATGCTGCCGTCGAACGCGCCGTCGCCCTCGTCCTCGAAGGGCACGATGAGGACGCCCTCCGCGAAGGGCGAGATCGGCAGGCGCATGTCGATCTCGGTCTCGCGCAGCGAGAAGCGGTCGCTGCTGTCGTCGCCGAGCTTCGAATCGAAGTTGCCGCCCTGCAGCGTCGCGTCGGCGAAGACGCCGATCTTCGGATTGGCGGCGCCGGGGAACACCGTGCGGGCGGGCGCGGTCTGCAGATCGCCGGGGCTCACGAGGCCGCGGAGCTGGCTCTCCATGTCGCTGTCGTTGCGCGCCGCCTCGCGCGCCTCCAGCGCCGCGAGGCGCTTCTCGAGCGCGATGCGGGCCGCTCGCTCCTCGGCGAGCTGGCGCTGCAGCTCCTCGGCGCTCTGCGGCGCGGGTGGCGAGGGCTGCGGCGCCGGCGGAGGCGGCACCTGCGCCGTCAGCGTGGGCGCACCGGCGGCGCCGGCGAGCAGGAGGAGCGGCGCGAGCACGGCGGATCGGCACGAGGGCGTGCCGCGGGCACGACGAAAGGACAGCATGGAGGAACTCCGGAATGCGGGACGGATCGATGACCGGCGCGCCGCACCGCACGAGGCGGGCAGCGCGAGCACAGCGGGTCAGACCGTCGTCACCGGAGGGCCGCGGGCCCCGAGAGTTCCCGGAAAGCCGGCCGACGGCGCGCGCTGCTCGGCGCGCGTCTCGATCCGGCAGCACGTGCGGGCAGCAGCCGGCACCAGCGTGAGCAGCGGAGCCAGCAGATCCTGCGCGTGGCCCGCCTTGCAGAAGAGGCAGTCGTGGCCGTGCGGCTCGTGCACGTCCTGCCGGTGCTGGCAGTCGCCGGCGTGGATCTCGAGCTGTCCGCTCGCGGCGTGCGCGGCCGCGTGCGCGGACCAGCTCTCGCGATGGAGCAGCTCGTGCGTCCCCTCGCCGCCGAGCAGCGCCAGCACGGCGACGGCCATGCGGAGCCAGCGGAGCAGCGAGTGCGGGCGGGGGGCCATGCACCCTCAGATCAGCACGGCCGCGGCGGGCTTGTCAAGCGCGCGGGCGCCTCAGTGCTCCAGCGGGACCACGCGCAGCACCACGAAGAGCGGCTCCAGGCCCGAGGCGCCCAGCACGGTGTACTCCCCCGCGGACAGCACGGCGCTGGTGTCGAACAGCGAGCTTCCGTCCAGCGAGAAGGCGCAGTGGGTCATGGAGAGAGTGCCGTGCTCCCGGTCGTAGCCGGCCGGGAGGAGCTTGAGCTTGAACTCCGCGCCGGTGTCGATCGTGCCGGTCACCACGACGTCGCTGCCGGGCACGACCGCGATGCGCAGCGCCGCCTGGCCGACGCGCTCCAGCGCCGTGACGGGCAGGAGTTCGCGCAGATCGCGCACCAGGTCCTCGGGCACCGAGGGCGAGCCGCCGTCGCCGCCCTCCGAAGACCGCTCCTGGATGAGCAGGCAGGTGATCATCACCTGCGGCGCGGGCGTGTCGAGGCGCGAGAGCAGCGCGGTCATCTCCGAGAGGTGCTCGGGCGTGTCGCGCAGCACGAGCACGCCGGCCTGGTTCAGCACGGTGACGTTGCTCACGAAGGTCGGCCCGCCGTTCGCGGCGCCCTCCGCGACCGCGAGGACGTTCGGGATGCGCCGCGCGAAGGGCTCGAGCGCGGTCAGCAGCGTCGCCACGGCGGCGTAGCGCGGCCGGTACTCGAGCGCAGCCAGCGCCACCTCGGCGCGCGCCGGCCGCGCGGACACGGCCGTGGCCTGCGCGAGCGCCGCCTGCAGCTGCGGCAGCAGCTCCCTGCGGTCGTGCAGCATGATCACGTCGCCGCCGAAGCTGTCCACGTTGGTGAAGGGCCCGCTCAGCGAGCCATCCGTGGAGCGGACGTAGAACACGCGCCGCGACTGGCGCAGCAGCATCTCGGCGAGGTCCTGCGCGCGCTCGTTGTCCACGCGCATCAACCGCACCTCGACCTCGGCCGCGTCGATGACCGGCGGCTCGTGGCTGTCCTGCTCGCGCGTCCTGCCATCGCGCGCAGGCTGAGGGCGCGCGTTCTCCGCCGTGGCGTCCTGCGGCTCCGAGGCCTGGCCCGCGGGAGATGGCGCCGCCTGCATCGCGGCGGCGACGGGACCGGACGCCGCGAGAGCGACTCCGAGCAGCAGGGCGCGCACGGTGCCGATGGTGGCCGTGTTCATGGCTGGTTCTCCGGGAGAGGGCGGGATGCGTCGGTGAAGAGGAGCAGGCGCGTGCGCCCGGTGTGCAGCTCGAGCGGCGGCGTCCCGCGGGAAGCCAGCAGGCCGCCGCTCGATGCGCCTGTCGCGTTCGGCCACGCGATCCCGCGTGCCGCACCGGGCGGAGCGGGCGCGCCGGGACCGTCCGCGGCCGGCGCGGACCGTGCGACCGAACCGGTCGGGAAGCCCGGAGCCGGGGCGCTCGCCGCTGGCGGCGAGCGCCGGGGCCGGGCCGCAGCGACAGGTGCCTCCGCCGGCGCCTCGCCCGTGTCCGCCAGCTCACTCCAGAGCAGGCCGCAGCTCAGCAGCGCCGCCACGACGGCGGCGGCCGCCAGCTCCCGGCGCCAGCCCGTGAGGCGCGTGGCGCGCATCCTGCCCGCAGCTCGCGCGGCGCCGGCGCGCTCGGCCAGCGTCCGCTGCGCCGCCCGCAGCGGCGGCGGCGCGCGCGACGAGCCGTCGGCGCCGACAGCGAAGGTGGCACGCCATGCCGTCGTGAGCCAGAGCATGGTGCGCCGCGTGGCCTCGTCCTCCTCGGACGGCTCGCGGACGGGCGGCGGCGCCGGCAGGGCAGTCCAGGCGGCGCGCAGCGCGGCCAGCGCGCCGGACGGCAGCTCGTCCGGCGCGCCGTCCGGACCGTCCAAGGGGTCTGAGCCGTCCGAGCCGTCCGAGCCGTCCGAGGCATGCGACGCGTGCGACGCGTCCGACGCGTCCGACGCGTCCGACGCGTCCGAGGCGTGGGCGCGATCCTCAGGGTCCGGCGAACGGCGGTGCGCGTCGCTCATGGGGCGCTCCTCGCCGCGGCGACGGGCACCAGGCCGGGCGCACGCTCCTGCAGCACGCGGCGCAGCCGGCGGTGCGCGAGCGCGAGCAGCGAGCGAACGCTGCTCTCGCCGATGCCCAGCGCCGCGGCCACGTCGGCGGTGTCCTCGTCCTGCAGGTCGCGCAGCACGAAGACCTCGCGCTCGCGCGGCGACAGCGAGGCGAGCGCGGCCATCAGCACGGCGCGCACCTCGCGCGCGGCGGCCACGTCGTCGGGCGCCGGCAGCGCCGCGGGCAGCGCGGCGCGCACGCTGGCGTCCTCGGCGCTGCGCCGGGCCGCACGCCGCCGCAGCCGGTCCCGGCAGTGGTTGAGCACGACGGTGTTGCGCCAGCGGGCCCAGCTCCGCTCCGCCTCCCAGCGCGGCAGTCCGTCGAGCAGGCGCAGCAGCGCGTCCTGCGCCGCGTCGTCGGCCTCCGCCACGTCCGCGAGGAAGCCGGCGCAGAGGCGGTGCACGACGGGGTGCTCGCGGCGGTACCAGGTGTCGAGGGCATCGGCCTCTCCGCGCACCACGGCGGCCAGCAGCTCATGGTCGTCCGGTGCGGAGTCGTTCATGGAATCGATCCCCTGTACGCGCGCCGGCCCGGTGGCGCTGAAAAGCGCGCCTTCCCGGAGCGCGAGCCCTACAGACGGCCCGCGCGGGGCCGCTGTTCCCGCGCCTCAGCCCGGCTTGCGGGCGCGCAGGATCCAGGAATCGAAGGATCCGGCGGCGCGCGAGAGCAGTGCGCCATCGGCGGCCGTGGCGAGCTTGTTCAGCGCGAGCAGCGCGGCGCAGGGCAGGCGCCGGCCGCGCCGCTCGGCGAGCGCCATGAGCTGCGGCACCGGGAAGGTGAGCTGGTAGAAGCGCCGCGCCTGCACGGCGTAGCCACGCTGCTCGAGCAGCGCCTGCACGGCGTCGCGCGTCAGGCCGTTGAGCTCGCGCGCGGGCAGCAGCGGCTGGACCCGGCGCCGGCGCAGGAAGCCGCGGGCGAGCGGGTTGATGTCCCCGATGACGAGCGTGCCGCCCGGCGCGACGAGCCGGTCGAGGCGCTCGATATACACGCGCGGATCCGGCGCGAAGCTGATGACGCCGGAGTTGAGCACGAGCTCGAAGGGCTCGTCGAAGGGCGCGTTTTCCACGAAGCCGACGCGCGCGTCGAGCGGCACGCCGGTGCTCGCCGCGTTGCCCTTCGCCAGCTCGATCATCGCCGGGCTCGGGTCGAAGGCGGAGACGCTCGCGCCGAGCCGCGCGGCCTCGATGCCGACCCAGCCGGTGCCGCTCCCGGCGTCCAGCGTGCGCTGGCCGCGGCGCGGCGCCGCGACGTCCGCGAGCAGGCGGCGCATCCAGCGGTAGTGGCCGTAGGTCGGCGAGCCGGGGTTGCCGTTCCAGCCGGTCGCGTTCGCGTCGAACTTCGCGCGCGTCGTCTGCTGGTTGAAGGTGTCGTGCCGCGAGCGCGCGAGCACGACCGTCGCGGGGAGGCCGGCGCCCGCGGGGGCGCGCGCGTCGAGCACCGCGTCGCCGCTGCTCGTGAGGCGCTTGATGCGGCCGTCGCCGTCCACGCGCCAGATCGCGGCGAAGTGGCAGGCCGGCCAGCACGCGTCGCGCAGCCGCGCGAGGGCCGGACGGTCCGGAAGGCCTGCCAGCAGCGCCAGCGCGGGAGCCCGGCCGGCGGCCGACGCGATGGCGGGGGCCGCGGAAGGGTCCGCCGCCGCCAGCTCCACCAGCTCCACCGCCGTCGCGGCGAGCTGCAGGTCATCCAGGATCGGGGCGAGGAAGGCGTGCGGCCGGGGCGCGTCGGTCACGGGGAACGAGGATCCTGGTGGAAAACCCCGAGTGTATCCCGCCGGCCGCGCCGGCCGCGCCGGCCACCACGGCCACCACGGCCACCACGGCCACCACGGCCACCACGGCCACCACGGCCACCACGGCCACCACGGCCACCACGGCCACCACGCCACGCCACGCCACGCCACGCGGTGCCACGCGGTGCCACGCGGTGCCACGCG
>Ga0193753_10002362_pt1 | contig 14941 bp, 13 predicted proteins | sample H1c2metaG_FD_144925 | JGI IMG/M metagenome (GOLD analysis project Ga0193753, IMG submission 144925) | Soil microbial communities from a riparian zone of the East river system, Colorado, United States - H1c2 | ecosystem: Environmental > Terrestrial > Soil > Riparian zone | place: USA: East... | reverse complement strand
TCAGCTCCCGTCGCGCCTTTGTGCTGATCCCGCGCTTGCAGCTCGGACAGAAACGGAGTCTGTGCGGCCAATGAGGCCTTCAGGCTGGCCGTGATATCGGAGCGCTGCCACTCGCGCTGCATGTATGCGTCCGCGTGTGCGCGTTCGGTTTTTTTGCCTGATCGGCGATTGTGAGCGTGCCCCTGCTCTCATATCCCCGGAACATCTGTTGGCCGCCGCCATCTGCCGGCGGCGGCCTTGCGGACGCCGACCAAGAAACCACATCCTGCAATCAGTACGCCAGCAGGCCCCAGCAGTTGCGCCTCCCGGATGAGAAGCAACCAGAATAGAACCGCAAGGGCGAGCGGATATCGCGCGCTTGCACGCCCACGAAACAGTAGCGACCCACCCACCAACAGCAGCGAAGTGGCCAGCAGCAGGAACCGGCCAAAAACGGGAGCCAACTCCCCTTCATGGTCCGAACTCGGACAACGCTGCTGCAGTAACATGACCGCCCTGAGATAGTCTGCACGGCTGTACGGATCACAGAGGTCACCTCAGTGCCTGAAGGCAACGCCATCCTTGGGCAGTTCGAGCTGGTCATCTTCGATTGCGACGGCGTGCTGGTTGACAGCGAGCCCATCGCCAATCTCGTCCTCAAACAGATGCTGCAGGAGTTGGGGATCGTGATGACCATGGACTCAGTCCTCGATCACTTCCTCGGACGTTCGATGCAGCAGTGTGTGCAGACGATTGCACAGCTGCTGGGGCGCCCACCGCCCGCCAGTTTTGCCGACGACTATCGAGTCAAGACAACAGCCGCGTTTGCAACGCAGCTCCGACAGGTCGCAGGTGTCGATAGTGCGCTGGACAATCTTTCGATCCCCTATTGCGTAGCATCGAGCAGCGACCATGCGAGGCTGCGCACGACACTCGGCATGGTGGGACTGCTGCCCCGATTCGATGGACGGTTGTTCAGTGTCACCGAGGTGGCAAGAGGCAAGCCGGCGCCTGACGTGTTCCTGCATGCTGCTCGCACCCTCGGCGCAGCGCCGTCGGCTTGCGTCGTGATCGAGGACACTCCAACAGGCGTGTCGGCAGGTGTGGCTGCAGACATGACTGTCTTTGGCTACGCAGCGAGTTGTCGCGACTCATCGATCTGGGCCGTCCGGGTGCTTGAAGGATGTGTTGTAGATCATTCGCAGCGGCAATTCATTGTCGCTGCGCGAGCCGTTCGAAGATGGCCGGCCACGTCACTGGATTCTGGAGATTCATTTCGTGGATCGCGCGCTCGGCTACGGCGGATTTCTCGAGGAGCTGCTCACCATCAATCACGCATCAGCGAGAGCAGCACAGCTGGCGCCGATCTGAAGATCAGCCTCAGCTATCAATGCCGTAGCTCGGCAGCTCCTCACTGTCGATCGGCCGCTTGCTGCCGTCGGGAAGCACTTCCAACACCTGGTCGTTCTTCACGTCGAGCTCGAATTTCCGCGTACCTGCGTCAATGGTCCCGCGAATGAAAATTCCTGCCTCGAATTCCCCGTCCAGGCGAACTTTCTCAATCGTCAACACGCCTGCACCATGCAGCTTGCCGGAGGCAAACATCCCTTCGTACGAAAGAACGACGCCCGCGGGGGAGGTCAACTCGAGCCGTCCGCGTCCATGCCTGGCCCCATCGTAGAACTCGCCTTCATAGTCGCCACTCTCAGCCGAAGTCTCCTTGCCGCGCCCTTCCTTCTCGCCGGCTTTGAACTCGCCGTCATACGTATAGTCCTTGCCCTTCAACAGTCCCTTGCCGTGAACGACGCCGTCGCGAAAATCGCCATCGTAGGTCGTGTTACCGCGGGAGTCCTCGAGATACCCCCGCCCCGAGCGTTTGCCAGCGAGGCATTCGCCTCGATAGACGAGATGCTTGGTCTTGACGTTGCACTTGCCAGTGAGCTCGCCCGACTTCCAGTCACCTTCGCTGACCGAACCATCCCAGCCGTTCAATTTCCCAACTCCGTGCCGCCTCCCACCAAGGAATTCGCCCTCGTAGACGTCACCATTGGCGTAGATCTCTTTACCCTTGCCCTGAGCCGTACCCGCCAGGAATTGCGCTTCAAGAACGGAGCCATTTGCATATCGCAGCACCCCGGGGCCGTTGTACTGTCCAGCAGCGAACTCGCCCTCGTACCGAGACCCGTCCACATAGTCCATGATGCCTTTGCCGTGCGCAGAGCCGACCTTGACCTGCCCGCGATATTTGACACCGTTGGCATAGGCAATCGTCGCCTCACCAGTGAGCTGGCCGCGAATGAATGTACCAGTGCGGATAGTCCCATTCGCCTCCGTATAAACGCCGTGGCCTTCGATTTCATTGCTGTGCCACTCGCCTTCATAAACAGCACCACTCGCATAGACCATCTTGCCGCGGCCTTCCAAGAACAGCCTGTCGTGGTCGATCTCGCCCTGATAGAGATCACCGTTCGGCCACATCAATTCGACCGTGCCGAAGGACTTTCCTTTTGAAAATGCACTCCTCATCGCAGCGCCGTCGGCAAACTGGAGCGTGCCCCGACCCTCAGCGCGGTTGCCTTTGAATTGACCCTCGTAGCGCTTGCCGCCAGCAAGCTCCAAGACTCCACGTGTGATGCTGCCCGCCACGAAGTCCCCTTTCAGGATCGAGCCGTCAGCCGCCATGAGTGTCCCTGCTCCGCTGAAATACCCATCCTGGCATTCACCGGACCACAGGATGGTATCCGGAGCCGGCGCGGGACCCTTTCCAAAGGGGCTCGCGAACTTGCAACCTTTGGAATCCGTGGCCCATTGAGGCGGATCTTCTATTTGTCCGAGGCACGCTTCAGAAATGAACGACGAACATGCCAGCGCCAGGACCAACAATCTGCGATACCCCATAGCGGACTCCGTTCAATCGCGCTGCCGCCCGGCAGCGTTCTTTTGGATGCATCCTTGCATTCGAATCTCGGGGTCCCGATCCCCGCCCCAAGGACGTTGCTGAAGCCGAATTAGATCAGAGTTCCCGCGGTCGCGACACAGCCATTCGGCGTAGCTCGGCATGCTCTGCTGCTGCAGAGGAACCGCTCGGGCGATCCCAGAGATCCAACAGCGCTCAAGGCCTGCGTTCCGGATTCGGGCACAACCTGAATAGCGTTCCGCACAGCACCTGCTTGCTTGGGTGCGTCTTCACCTCGATCGCATACTCGATGATCCGCTCGACGTCGTTGGTCGACTGAATGAAGCGCAGCACCCCATCCGTAATCGCGATTCGCCACGTTCCACCATCGGCACGCGGAGCGTCGGTTCCCAGCACTCCCGCCCAGCGGTGCGCCAGCGCGGCCGGATCGCTTGCTGCGATGGTGACGGCAACGATGCGCTGCGCGCCGTCGGTCACCACGTGCTCCTGCCAATCCGGACCCGCCCAGCGCCAGCTTGCCGCAGGAATTGGCTGATCGAGCGACACGATTGCCGCACCGACGTCTTTCGGGTGCAGATGCACAGCGCTGATGTCCGGATAGGTAGACTGCCAGACGATGCGTACACCCAGGCGATTCAGGCGCTCTCGATCCCGCGCCAGATCGTCAGTCTGGAGGATGAGCATGTATGCGGAATCGCCATGGCGCGCGAGATGTCGTGCTGCCGCGGCATCGGCGCGAGTGGGTGCAATGACTTCCACGAATTGATCGCCGACCTGCAGCAGCGCATTGCTGAGCCCGAAGGCTGCAACCTGCGGGTCTCGGTACACGACCTTCATGCCGAGGGTACTGGCGAACTGCGCCACGGTCGCTTCGAGATCGCTGGCTGCGAACACGATTTGCCGGATTCTCAAGCTCATGGGCCGCTCCGTGTCAGCGTCCGGTGAAATGGGCGGCGCGCCGCTCGATGAAGTGCGCCACACCTTCTTTGAAATCCTCACTGGCGAAGCTCTTCTGCATTTCGGCATCGCCGCTGCGGATGTCATCGTTCAGATCCTGATGCAGCGACTTCCAGACCTGCGCTTTGATCACCGCCAACGAACGCGGCGAGACCGTCTCTGCAAGTTGCGCGGCATACTCGATGACCGAAGGCAGAAATTGCTCCTGGGGATAGGCACGGTTCACGAGATTGATCCGCACGGCCTCCTCGGCAGTGAACTTGCGTGCCGAGAACAGGATGTCAAACGCCTGTGCCACACCCGTGATTCGCGGCAGCAACCAGGACACTCCGTGCTCGGCAACCAAGCCGCGTTGCGCGAACGCAGTGGTGAACTTTGCATCCAGGGCGGCGAAGCGCAGGTCGCAATACAACGCAAATACCAGACCGATCCCGGCGCACGGCCCGTTGATGGCGGCGATGATGGGCTTGCGGACGGACATCAGATAGCCGAATCGACCGCCATAGTGGGCGCTGACGTCGGGGCCCAGGTCGGAGCTGGGTAACGGCTGGAACTCATGATCGGTGGGCGGCGTCGCGCGCCCTTGGGATTCACCCGGCCTGACGCGCTGCAGATTGTCCATGTCCGCACCAGCGCAGAAACCGCGGCCGGCCCCGGTCACCACGATGACGCGCACCGCGTCGTCTGCGGCGGCGGCCTGCACTGCGCGTCGCACGCTCGAGTGCATTTCGGACGTCCAGGCATTGAGCCGTTCAGGGCGATTGAGCGTGATGACAGCGATGCGGCGCTCGACCGCGTACAAAATGTCTGGGTAGTCATTCATGGCATTCTCCGAGCGGGTTGAGGAGCAAAGGCCCGCCTATTGCCGCACGCGGTAGCCCGTACTGGCAACAAAATCCCAGCTTCGGGCAGCGGACCACCCGGGTCACAGGGCTGCGTTGTCACAGACTTTCGATCCGCGCATTCCGGGACCCCGCTTTGTCGCTTAGAATCACTCGGCTCGCGCCGGGTCGCACGCCGCCTGCGCAGCGGCAGCAACCCCTCAGCAACAGCGCGTGCATTTGATTTCATGAGATTTTTCGGACGAATCCGCTACTCAAGGTTGGCATCATCCAGTGACCCGTTCCAAGGAATTGCAGATCTCCGCACCAGCAGCCGCTGCACCTCAGACACCCGAGCACAAGCGCTTCTACACGTTGATCCGCCAGATCGAAAAGGCGCGTCAATCCGTGACCGCCTGGCGTGATCAGATACTGGGGTTTCGAAAAGCGTACACGGAAGTGCTGCGTCCGCTGCGCGACTCAGCCGTGGCTGCCATGACCGAATGGGTGTTCGCGCTCGACGGCGTGCTCGGCCAGCGCGATTGGACTCGCGCTGAGCGCGCCATGCTGCGCGACATGGTGTGCCGGGACGTCAGTCAATTGCTCGCTGCTCGGCCCGACGATGCACTCAAGAACCTGTTCGACAAGTACAGCCGAGTCGACTTCGACACCGAAAAGCAGCAGGAGCTGGCAGTGCTGAAGGAATTCGCGCGGGCCTTCAGTGGCGTGGACCTGGGTGACACCTCGACCATCCACAGTGAAGAGGACCTGGAGCAACGGATCTACGAGCAGATGGCAGCGCGCCAGGAAGCTCGGAAAACGCAACAAGCCGAGCGCGCCCAACGGCGCCGCAAGTCCGCGGCGCAAGAACGGCGCGAAGACGAGGCCAAGCGGGTCACCCAGTCGGTGCGCGAGATTTTCCGCAAGCTGGTCAGCGCCCTGCACCCGGACCGCGAGCCCGACCCGGAATTGCGCGCAACCAAGACCGGCCTGATGCAGAAGGTCAATCGGGCTTACGAAACCAACGACTTGCTGACCCTGTTGGAAGTGCAGCTGCAGATCGAACAGGTGAGCCCCAGTCAGATCCACAATGCCGGCGCCGAGCGGTTGAAGCACTACAACAAGGTGCTCGCCGAACAGCTGAGCGGCCTGAAGCTGGAGATCCAGCGGGTGCAGGCCGAGTTCGAGATGGAATTCGCTCTCGAAACTCACAGTAGTGATCCGCGTCAGCTGGGGCCCTTGGTCCATGAGCAGGCACGGTTGCTGCGCTCGGAGCTGTCCCGCCAGCAGCGGGACCTGCGCATGTTGTCGGACGTGGCGGCAACCAAGCGCTGGCTGAAGCGACAGCAACAGGAGCGCAGGCGGGCCGAGCGGGATGATGATTTCTTTTGACCTGATAACGTGGATTTGATACGCCAACGAATGAACACCGAAACAGCTACCACAGACTTGCAGAGCTCCGATGTCCAGTGCACCGACGCGCTGCCGTCCTCCACGGAAGCAAGCCTCGCCGCGGCGCGCGAACGGCTGAAGAGCGGGCGCAACGAGCCCTGCCCGTGCGGCAGTAGCAGAAAGTACAAGAAGTGCTGCCTGCGCGTCGACGAAGACCTGGTGTCGCAGGCAGCCGTGTCCGCATCACGCGCGCTCGCAGCAGTACCGAGTGGCGCGACCAGCGTCGATCGGATCGCGCCACCACCTCCCAAGGCCAAAGTGGTATCCGAGACCGATCGCAAGCTCGATGAGCTGTGGCAGGCGTTCGACAGCCTCAGCCCGCCGAGCGCCGCGCACATGGACGAGTTGCTGGAAGCACTGCTGGCGCTGCCACCCGAGGTCACCGACTGGAACGAGCTGTTGAATACACTCGCACACAACCATCATCCAGACCTGGCCGCGGTGTTTCACAGAATCGCCGCGAGCGTGCCGCACACCACCGAAACGGGCATGAGCTACTTCTACTGGGCGGCGGCGGAGGAGTTCTCGAAACGTGGTTGCGACACGTTGCTGCGCGAGGCAGTGGCTGGCTACATGAAGCTCGATGTGCATTGCTATGACGCGGAAGCGCTCATGCACATCCAGGACATTCTCCTGGCCGGCCGTTTCGAGGCCGAGGTGCTCGGTCTCACCGAACATTTCCTGCCTGTCATCGCTGCGGACGCTGCGCTGCTGCCCCATGCGATCGTCGAGACCCGCCACCTGCTATTCCAGTTGCGCGCGGGAATCGCGCTGCGCGGCGAACCGCACCTGGCCACCTCGCCGCAGCTCGTCGCGCAAGCGTTGGCGCGAGACCTCGAGGAGGATGTGGACCGTGACATGATCGACCGTGTGGCCCAGCTCGCCTGCGATGCGACCGATCCCGAATGGACACGCGCTCACTTCGATCTGGTGACCCAGGACATTCACAAAAAACAGCAGGCATGGCAGGACTGCCTGCGCCTGAATGACACGCTGCTGCGCGTCGCGCGGGAAGCGTGGCGCGTCGACGGCGTTTCACCCGGCTGGGTGTTCGTCGCACTGTCACGATTGCTGTCGTCGGTTTACCGTGAACAAGATCGGCGCGAGGCCAAACCCAACAACAAGAAGAATCGGATCCGCAACCTGCTTGGCTGCCTGACACCCTCCGGTATCGAGCCGCGCATCGTCCTGACCTGCCGGGGTCCGCTGGGCGTGAGCGCCGAGCGCGCACGGATCGCGGTGGACGCACACACCGTGCTGCTCGAGTTCGCCAGCCGCCACGCACTGATCACCTCAGGCGATGCAGCGGCCACGCGCACCGAGCTGGCGCGCGTGCGCGGCGCGCTCGGCTTTGAGTGAGGGATGCGCAAAAGCCGCAAATCCTGGAGATGACGCATGCGGACCACCATCGAGATCGACGTTTGTGGCCGAGTTGCGCAAGGTCAAAGCGGGTAAGGCAGACCCAAATGTGGCGGCATGGAATGACGACACCGTGCCCAGTCAGGCGTATTTGTCCGTCATTACCGTCTTTGAGCTGGAACGGGGAATTCTGCAGCTAGAGCGGCGCGATCCCGCACGAGGAGCAAAGTATCCGGCCTCTCGCTAATTTCTATTTCTTCCCCGCCGACCTCGCTTCCAACACCTGCTTGATCGACACGCGCCGCGCCCGGCTTTCGATCTTCGCCACCGTGGTGTCTCTGTCCTCGTAACTTGGAATTTCTTTCTTCAAGTCGTCCATCCATGACGAACATGACTCGAGGCCTGCATCGGCCACGTCCCCCGGCGGTGCGTTGGCCGATTGGAACTGTTGCGTATAGGTCTTGATGCAATCGGAATGCCCCCGGATGAATGCCTCACGGCGTGCGCTCGGCAGCGGCGCGTCGCTGAATTCCTGGGCATAACAATTGGCCATGGAGCAGGCCACGCCAATTGCGATCAATGATGCTCTGAACGACATGTGTACCACCTTCAATGCTGGGATATGCGGGCCGTTCCAATCGGCCAGAACGATAGCAGAAGCCAGCGGCGATTGCCCGCCGATTGCCTACAACACGCTCTGCAACGCGCTGCAGCCCAGCAAATCCGGGACGCGAAGCCAGACGTCTCCCCGGAGTATGCGACGGGCTGATGTCTGGCTGATGTCTGCGTACGTCAACACTGGTGAGCGGTACTTTCTACAAACGAGTTGCCGCAAGCGGCGCGCACGCGCCAGCCCGACGCGCCGGAGGAACCTTTGTTACCACGGAGCAATTGCAAGCTTCGGCAGCGTTGGTTCGCGACAAGGCAAATTTCCATGTTCGGAAAGTGCAACAACGAAGGCCGCGTGGCTCGGCCGCCGCGAAATCCGCCTTGGAGGAAATTACATGCAAGATCGTCTCGAGCCGTACGTCGGTGCTTCGAGCTCATCCCGTGCATCTTCAGCTGACATGGACTCATTGCAGACCGCCGCCTATTTGGACGCAAACGGCACCGAACGATCCATACAGCTCGGCGAGCCTGCCATCGAGGACTACAGGACCGCTGCGCTGCAAGAGCGCAGCACCGAGCAGACGGTCGACATTCCGATCGGCGAGCTGTCTCAGCAAGAGGATGCTGCCCGACAAGAAGCTGCAACAGCGCAGGCGATTGCTGCGGATGAGGCAGCCGAGCGCCCCATCACCGTCGGCACGATCTTGCGCGATCGCTACGTATTGCATCGGCTCATCGGTACCGGCGGCACCTGCCGTGTATTTCTCGCCGAGGATCTGCATCGGCGGCTGTCGCTGGATGCTTCCGGTGACTTGATTGCCCTGAAAGTACTGCGACCAGGGTTGCGGCACACTCAACACTCGCTGCAACGACTGCGCCGCGAGTTCCTGCAGATGCAGCAACTCACGCATTCGTCGATCACGCGCGTATTCGACCTGGATTGCGACGGCGACATCTGGTTCATGACCATGGAGCTGGTGGACGCGCACAACGCGCTGAACTGGATGGGCGGTTCCTATTCCAATTCCGAGGCGCTGCGCCTGATCCTTTCCTGCTGCGAAGCTGTGGCATATGCGCATCGCAAGGGCGTCGTGCACGGCGATTTGAAACCCGGCAATGTGCTGGTGAGCGGGGACAGCAGCATCAAGCTCATCGACTTTGGTTCGGTGGTCAGCGCCGGCGAGTCCGAGGAGACCGCGGCCAAGCTCGAAGCGACGCCGCAATACGCCAGCCCCTCCGTATTGTCGGGCAACATGGCCGAGGTTCGCGACGATGTTTTCGGTCTCGGCTGCCTGGCCTACATGATCCTGTCGCACGGCCGTCATCCATTCGATCGCAAGCCTTCATTGGAAGCTTCGCGTGCGCAGCTGCGTCCTGCGTACATTCCGGGAATTCCGTTGCGATTGTTCGAAGTCGTGGTACGCGCCCTCGCCTGGGACCCGGCGCAGCGTCAGGGCACTGTGCGCGAACTCCAGCATGCCTTGATCACTTCCGAGTTGGCCGGCGGTGCAACGCCGGAGGCGAACAAGCAACCGGCCCCGCGAGCACCGGATGCGAGTGCAACAACCACTGCGCCGCAAGAGGCTGCTCCCGAGCCGGCTGCCAAACCCGAGCTACCCGAGGCGGCGCCAGAGCCGGCTTCGAACGACAAGGTAGAGCATGAGCAGGGTGACTACAGCTACCTGAGCAGGTTTCGCGGCTACGTTGCCGGTCCGCTGATGGATCCCAAGATGCGCAGCGTGCTGGCAGAGGCGGACCCACCGCCCGCGCCAATCCCACCGATTGCAGCCACAGCACCATCGATGGCACCAGCTCTGTCGGTCGCGCCTCCCCCAGCAGTGGTAGCGCATCCGGCCGCGGTCATCACACCGAATGATTTCTTCCTTCCCGCAGCCCCGATTGCAGAGCGACCGAAGGGCAAGCGCGCTGCTCGGTCGGCACCCTCGCAACGCTTCGCAGTCAATGCGATGGGAATGACGCTGGTGCTCGCCTCGGCGATTGCCGCCGCCTTGTTGTCGGACCCATCGGACTCGGAGCGCGAGCGGCCACTCACCTCCGGCCGCCGGGTCATGATCCCCGTGCTGACCATTCCGACCCCGGACATCGAACCCGTTCCGATGCCAACGGTGCTCATTGCCAGCAACAGCAAAGCGCCAACAAAACCAGATCGCCGGGAGCAACCGTCACCGAACCGGGTAGCCGCTGCCAGCGTATCGTTCGAATCGCGCGGCATCGAAGTCAGCCCCACACAAAACCTCGTGGCAATACCGATACGGCGCTCCGATTCGAGCCGCGGACCGGTACGTGTTGCGTGGAACGTCGAAGGTGGTCGCGGACGCGAGCTGTTGGATTCGGGCCGCGCCGGTTCTCGGGTCATCCAATTTCACCAAGGCCAGAGCACGCGTACCCTGTATGTGCCTTTGAGCAAGGATGCTCGCGAGCTGGTCGCCGACGGCGTGCGCACCTTCCAAGTGAAACTGAGCAGGGTGGACGGCGGACCGTCACCGGGGCACATGGCGGAAGTGCGAGTTACGCTGCTCGCTCGATAGGTACTGCGGCTGTGGTAAACCGTCGGGTCGGCCGACGGTTTACACGCGCGAGCCAGCGCTGCAATCCAATTCTGCGGCTTCTTCCGCTGCGGGCCATGTCGTACCATGCGTTGGCCTGCATGCCAATCCATGTATGCGAAGGCCCTCCCGGACTCTCCTACTCCTAAGGTGCCCCCATGGAAGACTTGCTGGCTTGGGGAAAACAGGTGCTCGCGTCGCAGCCCTTCAGCATGTTGCTGGGAACCGAGCTGCTCAGCTTTTCACCGGGCCGTGCCGAGTTGCGTGTGCCCATCAAGGCCGAGTTTCAGCAACAGCACGGATTCCTGCACGGTGGTGTCCTGAGCTACGCAGCTGACAATGCACTGACCTATGCAGGCGGCAGCAAAATGCAGGCACCGATCGTGACCTCGGAATTCAAGATCAACTATGTGCGCCCGGCGGTCGGCGATTTCATCGTGGCACGCGCCAGCGTCCTGCACGCGGGCAAGACCCAGGCGGTTTGCCGCTGCGACATCTACGTTTCCAGGGACGGCAAAGAAAGCCTGTGTGCGGTGGCACAAGGAACCATCGTCAAGCTCGGTCAGCCATCCGCCGCCGACCCTTGAAACGCGGCTGCGAGTGCTGGCCGCGACCACGACGCAGGTGTGAGTCCTGTTGAAGCGGGGTCGTCGAGACGCAATCGCATGCTGCGCCGGACGCCAGCGGCAACAGTGCGCAGCTACCGGGGGTGCCCTGACACACTTGACGAGTGCCGACCGACGCTGCTGATCGTTCCCCCTACGCCATCCGACACAGCGCTGCGTGACGCAGCGCTGACTGCACATCTTTGCGGACCAGTACGGCGTACCCTAATATGAAAGCAAGCATCGGGCTACTTGCCACGAACTTGGTGCAACGAGCAAAAGCGTGGTTCTTGCTCTGGTTATGTACCATTACAGTTGCCGCTCGCAAGCTGCAGCCACTCTATCGGAGCGAATCCCATGCTCGAGACATTCCCGACAGCGCAAATCCAGCAGTAGAATCACGCGGCGTTGCTTAGATCAAAAGAACCACTGATGTCTTCGTTCCGAGACATTTTACGGCCTTGTCAGTCAGCGAACTCCGGCTACGGCCGAGTCCAGGTAATCCTCAGGTCATGGCGCTAGTAGCAGGACTCACGATTGGCTCGGTGCCGGTGCTCATCGGCAGTCTGCAGATCACGCAATTGCCTGCTTCGACTGCCTCATCGGAAGCATCAGCCACAGATTCGGCGGCGCCGGCTGCTCCGGAATTCAGGATTCGCCAACGCCTCACCCTGATCAATGACTATCTTGCCGTGGCCTGGTCCGGGCCACTGCCGGCCGCCACCTTCGTCATCAAACAACTGCGCAAACTCGCCGGTGACACGCCGATTTCGGCGAACGTGCTCGAGTCGTTCCTGAAAAGCGTGCAACAGGATCGACACCTGTCGCAGCTGGCGTTGATCGGCATTCGGGTCGAAACCGCGGAACGTGCTGTGCTATTCGGCTGGGGCGTGCAGCGCGGCGAGTTGACCGAGCGCCGCTGGCGTTACTTGTGTGAACCTTCCGCGCACGAGTACTTTCGGCTGGCGGCAAGCCAATTCGTCGAATTACTTTCCAATGGAGACGCGTTGCTTCGCAGCATCAGCATCGCCAATGCCCTGGCGAGCGCGTTTCTGGTTCGCGAGGACGGCATCGACCAGCAGATTCGAACCCGGGCCTCCAATCCGCTGCTCGTGCTGCAAGGCGGCGGGTATGAAACTGCGGTCTTGCATAACGGACGGCTCAGGAAGGTGCCGGCAGTGTTCAACTTCTGGCATGCACGGCTCGAAGACAAGTGGACCGGTGTCGATGCTCCGACGCTGGTGATCAAACGCGACTATGCGGACGGCAGGTTGTTGCTGCGCTGGGGTTGGGCAAAACCGTTCGGCAAGCAGATCATCCTGCCGCTCGATCAACAGCAATGCATGGTGGTATCGGAGGCCGACGACTTCACCACGCCACAGGATCTGGAAAGCAAGCACTGGCCGAGCTTCCATTCCGACATCGAGTGTCACGAGATTTTCGTGACCGATAGCGACAGTGGGCTGCGTATCAGTACGCTCACGCACCAATGCACAACGGAGCTCGACCGCGATATTCGCTTCGCCGAGCAACCGGATGGAGCTTGGACGCGCGGGCGGCTCGCGACTGCGACGCCGCGCAAGATCATCGCGGCCGCCAACCGGCTTCGGTAGCGACTATGAAACGAGCGCTCGGACTCCTGTCAGTGCCGCGGGCACCGACGGATGGAAACTAGCCCGCGGCGCCGTATGCGGTTGCGCTTGTCCCGGCGCGACCTTTCGCGGCAAACGCACCAGCTGGCAGCGCCAAGGTCTTCGATGCTTCCATGGCGCAATTCGGCTCGATACTGCACTCGATCAGCTCCCACTCCGTAATCGGCAATCCCACGGCGCGGGCCCGCTGCAGCAACTCACTGGACACACGCGCGCTATCCACCACTACGCTGCGCAATTCCTCGGGCGCGCGCCAACCACGGTCGATGGCATTCAACAAGGCACCGAGCAGCTCGGCAGTGAGCGCAACGCTGTGCGGCCGTTCCTGACGTAGCGATTCGAGCAACGTCTCGATACCGTTCGGGGTGCAACTCATGGCAGCAATCGCCCGCGTCTTGAGCAGCACCTCGGCACCCAACAACAGCGGCACATACACCCCACCGACGTTTTCCAGCGTGCTGGTCAGCGGCAGAAACGACAAGTGCTTGGCGATGGCGACGCGCCGCTGGGCTTGCAACAACTGCTCGGCGGCATGCTCGATCATCGCCGCTTCGAACAGGATGGCCTGCGGATCCGACATGCCCTGGGCACGGTAACTGGCTTTGATGACGCCCTGCAGAGGCCTTGGTCCTGCATGGGCGCTGCGACGGTGCAGCAGTGTCAATCCGGTACGATTCGACAAGCCTACCTTGACAAAGCCTGCATGCTCAGCGCACGCGCGCAAGCGTGCCTCAGTCAGGACGAATTCCACCGCCGAATCGTGCAGCGCGTAACTCATCTGCTCAGCAGTGAAATTGGTGGGAATTGCCACGCTGACGGCATCACTCGCCAGCAGCGCCAGATCGCTGATCACCCAGCCGCAACTGTTTTCCGCCGCCAGCGCGCAGTCGCGCACCACGAACGAATCGAGCCAGCGGCGTTCCTGTTCAATCATCTGATTGAGGTCGCCGAAGCTCATACGCCGCACACCGTCATCGAGTGCCGGCTGCGCCGCTGGTGTACGTCGCACTGCGGCCAAAACTGATTTACGCATCGGAAAGTCTCGCTGATTGCTGTCTCGCCGCACCGCTTCGCAGCTGGATCGCCGGCAAATATCACACCGCACAGAGGTAGCAGCCACGCAACTTCTTCGTTTGAGTGAAAGCCTGTCGCGCGGGCCACCGGAACACCCCATCTGCAAACTGAGATTGCTCCGGTAGACGTCGATAAACCGGGATATCTGTCGCATCAGCGAAACTCTGATGTGCACTGGATTCGCATCAAGTTCGAGAATGGCGACGGGCGTCACACATTCCAGCGCCTACGGTGAAAGCTGCAGGTCAGGGGGACATAACGCAACAGCATCCTGAGTGCCGTTGAGTGGATGCCTGAGCGATGCGGTGTTCTGGTGAATCGCTGGCTACCGCCTGGCAATGAAGAAGCTGCGCAGCAACTCGCGACAAGGATCGGCCAGCACGCCGCCAACACACTCGATGCGATGATTCAGCGCTGGATGCTGCACTATGTTGAAGACGGTGCCGGCAGCTCCGGCCCGCAGGTCCGTGGTGGCATATACCAGACGCTTGACGCGTGCATGCACCATTGCACCGGCACACATCGGACAGGGTTCGAGCGTGACATAGAGCGTGGTGTCCAACAGCCGGTATGTCCCCAGCGTCTGGGCGGCGGCGCGCAGCGCCACGATCTCAGCGTGAGCTGTCGGATCGTGCGTGCCGATGGGTTGATTGCGACCCTCGCCGACGATGCCTGCGTCCTTGACGATGACTGCACCCACCGGCACTTCACCAGCAGCCTGCGCTGCCTGTGCCAACTGCAGGGCTCGGTACATGAAGCGTGTATCAAGATCTTCGGACACGAGAGCACTCACTGACCGCAGCGCCGTTGCTTTACGACTTGCTGCACCAAGTCGAGAAATGTGGCATGTGCCGATTCGAGCAGCAGAGCATCCGGAAACGTTGCACTGAACTGCTCCAGATCGCGTTCAGTAACCGCCATACGGATCCCCTCGCCACCCTTCTCAGGT
>Ga0193753_10002361_pt1 | contig 14953 bp, 13 predicted proteins | sample H1c2metaG_FD_144925 | JGI IMG/M metagenome (GOLD analysis project Ga0193753, IMG submission 144925) | Soil microbial communities from a riparian zone of the East river system, Colorado, United States - H1c2 | ecosystem: Environmental > Terrestrial > Soil > Riparian zone | place: USA: East... | reverse complement strand
TCTCGCTACAATAGCGGGCTTCGCCTGATGGCGGGTTGCGCATTCGGGGTCGTCGCCGTTGATACCAGTCTCAATTCTTTCGCTGCTGATCCAGGTGGCGCTCATCGTGCACGTGATCAGAACCGGCCGGAATACCCTCTGGGTTTTCGCCATTGGGCTGCTGCCGGGCATTGGTTCGCTCGCATACGTGATCGCTGAGGTTTTGCCGGAGCTGTTCGGCGGCCGCACCGCGCGCCGCGCCCGATCCGGCGTGCAGCGCATGATCGACCCGAACCGGGACCTGCGCCGCGCCGCCACGGAAGTCGAAATCTCGGGAAATGTCGACGCGCGGCGCCGCCTGGGCGAGGAACTGTCCGAGCGTGCGCAGTTCGATGAAGCCATTGAGGTGTATCGCGGCGGACTCAGGGGCGTGTTCGAATTCGATCCGACCCTGCTCTTGGGCATGGCTGAGGCGCAATTCGGCAAGCAGGACTTTGGCGCAGCGCGTGCCACGCTGGAGTCGTTGGCGCAGCACAATCCGGATTTCAAGTCGGCCGCTGCGCAGCTGCTGTATGCGCGAACGCTGGAGGCGCAGGATGCGCTGGACGAGGCCGAGCGTCAGTACGCGCTGATTGCGCCTGGATTTCCCGGCGCCGAAGCGCGCCTGCGCTATGGTTTGTTGCTCAAGCGCCGCGGCAAGCTGCAGGAAGCACAGCGCATACTGAAGGACTTGCTGGACGGCGCCAAGCTCGGTCCGGCTCACTACCGCAAGGCGCAGGCCGAGTGGCTGGACCGCGCGCGGCGCGAATTGAGCTAATATCCGGCGGCGATTTCAATTCAATTTTCATTGGGAGTCTTTCATGCACCTCAGCAAGCGCATTGGTCAGCTCGTTTTGGCGTCCGTGGTTGCCATCGCGCTGGCGGCGTGCACCGGGCAAAAAGTGCCCGCGGAAAAGCTGATTGCTGAAATTCAGCAGACCGTCACGGCTGCTTCCGATGAGGCGAAGAAGTACATTCCCGAACAGCTCATGGCTGTGCAGACGAAACTGGACGACCTCAAGGCCTCGTTCGACAAGAAAGACTATCCTGCGGTGGTGACCGGAGCGCCGCCGGTGCTCGATGCCGCGCAGTCGCTGGCCACGGCTGCGGCCGCAAAAAAAGACGAAATGCTCAAAGCCCTCAACGACAAGTGGACGGCACTCGCCGGCAGCGTGCCGGGCTACATGACCGCGGTCCAGAATCGCATCGATGCTCTGGGCAAGAAATCCAATAAAAAGGCCGCTGCAGGAATTGATCTTGACGCAGCCCGGTCCGGCGTGAGCGATGCGAGCTCGCTATGGTCCAAGGCACAGGCTGCGTTCGCCGCCGGCAACATGGAGGAGGCGGTCAACACCGCGCAGAGCGTCCGCGCAAAGGTCGAGGCGGTTGCGGCGACATTGAAGCTGGATCTGTCCGCTCCCGCCGCCAGATCGTAAGCTGCGGGCCGCCAGACCCAGGCTCCTCTAGAGGGCGAGGGTGCCCTCGCTGATGATGGTTGCCGTGCCGGCAATGTACGCGGCAGTCATGGTGCCCTTGTCGATTTCGAGACGCACTCTGACCTGGCCGGGGCGCTTCATCTGGTAGCCCTGCCTGCCGATGAAGGTGGTGGACTTTTTACTGAACTGGCCCAAGTCCCAAAGATACGCCGCGAGCATGGCGTGCGCATTGCCGCTGACCGGGTCTTCTGGGATCCCGAGCGCGGGGCAGAACATGCGCGATTCGGTCCAGATCTCGTCGGAATCGCGATTGACGGCGAACAAGAAGAAGCCGTCTGTCTCAAGCTCGCTGCCGAGCGACAGCAGCGTCTCGAAATTTGGCGCGAGCTTTTCCAAAATTCGCTGGTCGGCGATCGGCACGAGCAGGCGGCTGCTGCCCTTGCGGGCGATTCGGGCCGGCATGACTTCGTGCAGCTGCGTGGCCGGGAGTTTGAGCGCCTCGGCGACCCGCAACGTGGTCTTGAACGGCAGCGGCGCGTCCAACTCCGGCATCGTTTGGCGAAATTCGATCACGGATTCCGTTCCCGTCGCGCGCGTCTCCGTTTGGGCGCTGACCTCGACGATTCCGGTGCCGGAGTGCTGACGGCAAACGCCCGCCGCGCGTCTGCCCAATGCCAGGAGCACGGCGTGAGCGGCCACAGTGGCGTGTCCTACAAAAGGCGACTCCTTGCGTGCGTTGAAAAAACGCAGCCGCACATCGTGATCCGCGGCGTTGGCCGCGAGCACGAACGCCACTTCGGCGTGCGCGAATTCGCGCGCGACCGCCTGCATCGTGGCGTCGTTTTGCCCGTCCGCGTCGAGCACGACGATCGCGGGATTACCGGTGAAGCGGGTCGCGGTGAACGCGTCTACTTGAAAAATGCGCAATGCAGCCTCCGAAGCGTACGCGCAAGTTTTGCACGCATCGGGCCGGCAGGCTACACTTCTATGAACCTTGGGGTGGCTTGAAAAGGCCTGAGATGCGGAACATCGAATACTCGGTGAATTTCGCGAACCCGTTGAACCTGACCCGGTTAATACCGGCGTAGGGAGCAGGTGATTCATATGCGCGCAGCCGTCGAAATCAGCATGTATCCGTTGACACCGGAATTTCGTCCGCCCATTCAGGCCTTCATCGATCGCTTGAATACGCACCCGGGCCTCGTCGTGAAGACCAACGCCCTCGCCACGCAAATCTGGGGTCCGCTCGACCGGGTGATGAGCGTTTTGACGGAGGAAATGGCCCGCTCAGCGGCCAATCCGACGCAGCTCGTCTTCGTGATGAAGGTGCTCCCGGGCCTGGCGCCGCCGGATCCGGACCGAACGTGATTCACGACCTGTCGGTCCAGCTCGTAAGTGCCTGGCACGATACGAGCTGGGTCGAACTCTTGGCGGCCGCGCTCGCATTGGTCTACGTACCGCTGGCCATTGGTCAGAGGTTGAGCTGCTGGTCCGCCGCCTTCATCAGTTCCGTACTGTATGTGTGGGTGTTTTTCTCGGCTCGCCTTTACATGGAGTCGGCGTTGAACGCCTTTTTTGCGGCCATGGCGGTGTATGGCTTCTGGCAGTGGCGGCAGGGCCGGGGAGGCAGCGCGCTCGCGGTGTCTCGATGGCCGCCGCTCCGGCACGGGCTGGCATTGCTGGGGATTGCCGTGGTGGCTGCCCTCAACGCGTTTTTGCTGGCGCGATTTACTCCCGCCGCCAATCCCTTCATCGACTCCATGCTGACCTGGGCGAGTGTGTTCACGACGTTCCTGGTGGCGCGCAAGGTCTACGAGAATTGGTATTGGTGGCTGCTGATCGACTCGATCAGCATGTGCCTCTACTTCACACGCCACCTGTACCTGACCATGCTGCTCTACGGCGTGTATGTCGTTCTGTGCGTGATCGGCCTGCGCGAATGGCGCCGCAGCCTGCCTTCCGCGGCGTATGCAGCCGCTTGATGTCGAGCGGTTGTGCCGCACCATCGTGCCCGGGGCGGGAAGCGTGCAGGTACAGTCTTTGGGCGCGGGGTTGCTGAGTGAAACGTTCAAAGTTACGCGCGATGGCGCCGCCTATGCACTGAAAGTCGCGGCCGAACACCGTCCTGAGTTGGGCATGGATCGAGCCTGGGAGGTGCGGGTGCTCGAGCATGCAGGCGGCGCAGGTCTTGCTCCGCGCTTGGTGTACTCGGATGCAGGTGGAGCCGTCGTGGTTGCCCGTTGGGTTTCGGGCCGGCCATGGGTCTCCCAGGAAAGCGCGCTGGCCGCGAATGTTCGCGGCATTGCGGCGCTGCTGCGCCGAGTTCACGCACTCGCCGTTCCGGCGCTGCCGCGCGTGGTCAGCCCGTTGCAGTGGATCGCGATTTACAGCGCGGCGCTTTCACGAAGCTCGGCACCTCCCGGCGATCCTGCGCTGCGCACAGCGGCCGTCAGTCGTGCGCAGCGGATCGCCGAGCCGCCGCTCACAGCCGGTGTCGTGTGCCACAGCGATCTGCACGCGATGAATTTGATCCGCGGCGCTGAATCCTTGATCTTGCTCGACTGGGAATACGCCCATGTTGCGGATCCGCTATGGGATCTCGCGGGCTGGAGCGCGAACAACGATCTCGAGGCGGGCGCCCAATGGACACTGCTGAGCGACTACGTGCAAACCGCCCCTGCGCAGCAGGATTGGCGCCGCCTCAGGCTGTTTCTCTGGCTATACGACTATGTGTGTCTGCTCTGGAGCCGGCTTTACTTAAGCGTCATGGGCGAACAGGGGCCGGGCAGGCAGGGGGCCGCCCAAGGCATTGCCGAGCGCGCGAGACTGCTCGACGCGCGGCTGCACCTTCCGGCACACTACGCCGCCTAGGGCGGCGACGGAGGATCGGATGGCGCGGATGATTGTGGTGGATCGTGACGGCAAAGAACACGAGATCGAAGCAAAGACCGGATTGAAGATCATGGAGATTCTGCGAGAGCTCGACTATGGGGTCGCAGCGATTTGCGGAGGCCTTTGCTCCTGCGCCACGTGCCACATCTATGTCGATGAAAAGTGGGTTCCGCTGCTGCCGAAGCGGCAAAGCGACGAGCTCGAGCTGCTGAACGAACTGCCCGATTACCGCGCGGAAACCTCGCGGCTCTCCTGCCAGGTCGACTTTACCGAAGCGCTGTCCGGCATCAAAGTGACCGTGGCAGCGGATTCCTAAGGGTTGCCCCAGGTCACTGCTTCTTCTGCGCCTGCCGCTTGACGGCTTCTTGCGCGGCGGCGACCGCGCCGGGATCGCCGAGAAAGCGCCGTGAGAGCGGCTGTAGCTGCTCATCGAGCTCATAAAGGATGGGGATGCCCGTGGGGATGTTGAATTCCACGATGTCGGCCTCCGACATCATGTCGAGCATCTTCACGAGCCCGCGCAGCGAGTTGCCGTGCGCGACGATGAGCACGTTCTTGTTGGCGCGCAGCTCGGGCACGACTCGCGTTTCCCAATAAGGCAGGACGCGCGACAGGGTGTCTTTCAGCGATTCGGACGCCGGCAGCCAGGTCGGATCGACATCGGCATAGCGAGGGTCGAAGCGTGGATGCCGCGGATCATCCGGACTCAACGGCGGCGGCGGAACATCATAGCTGCGGCGCCAGAGTTTGACCTGTGCCTCGCCGTGCTGCTCAACCGTCTGTGCCTTGTTGAGACCCTGCAGGGCACCGTAGTGACGCTCGTTCAGCCGCCAGCTGCCCTCGATCGGTATCCACATCCGATCGGTGGTGTCGAGGATCATCCACAACGTGCGGATCGCACGCTTCAATACCGACGTAAAGGCAATGTTGGGCTCGAGCTTTTCCGCCAACAGTTCGCGGCCGGCCTGCACCGCCTCCACGCGTCCCTGGTCGCTCAGGTCGACGTCGTGCCAGCCCGTGAATAGATTTTCAACGTTCCAGGTGCTCTGGCCATGGCGAACCAAGATCAATTTTCCGGGCATGGTTTTCTCCTAACGACGCATTGCCGCCGCGAACAGGCCGTCAAACACCGTGGCGAGCGTCGCACCTGCGTGCACATTGACTTGCAAACGGATCCGCCCGCGATCGGCGCGCAGCAGCATTTTCTGGAATTTGTCGATCTCGGCGCCGCCGGGTATCTCGATGCTGGCGCGCATCTCGCCGTGCACCGGCGCGAGGAAGCGCATGTTCGACTCCTGGATCACCGCCTCGGCATCGAGTTTGCGCGTGGCGAGAAAACGTGTGATCCAAGCCCAGCCGGTCAGCACCGCCAGCGAGTACAAGCTCCCGCCGAATGCGGTTCCCTTGTGATTCGCATTGGGCGCAAGCGGCGCACGCAAAACGAGTTCGGTTTCGTCCGCCGACTCGACGATGATTCCCATCGGTCGGGCCAGCATGATTTCCCGATCAATGCGCTCCTGCAGATAGTCCGCGCCGAATCCGCCTGCCTGCTGCATTTTGAGCATCAATCCTGAGCGAGGCGTCTGACGGCCTGCAATGCCACGGAAATGGTCGCGAAGTCGGGCGGCGAACCGGTGCGCAGATCGGCGACCAGCCGTTTCAGAGAGTCGACGCTCGCGGAATGGCGGGAGAGCCATTGGTCGACCCGCGCGGCGGGTTCGCGGCCCTTGCACCTAAGCACCTGCAGCGTGATCTGGCCCTGCAGCGCATACAAGTTCTCGCGTAGTGTGCCGCGTGCGACTCCCTGCCAATGTCCGTCCGCCGCCAACGATTCGATCTGTTCCTTGATCCAGGTGAGTCCGATGCGCTCGCCCAGATCGAAATAGGCCCGGGCGGCATAGCCGATCCGCACCCGCGCGGTTCGCGACACTTCGACCAGGTCGAGCGCGCTGTGCAGCTCCTCGAGCGATGCAATGCGCGCGGCGAGATGCTCCGGCACACGCTGCTCGACCAGCTGGGAGCGCAGGGCGCTCATGCGCGCCTTTTGCGTGACGCCGAGTACGCCGGCCAATTCGTGGAACAGCTCGCTCACCTTGCCGGCGTAGCGGGAAACAGCACGCTTGATGTCCAGATCGTTGCGCCGATTCTCCAGCAGCCAGTAGCTCATATGCCGCAGCAGGCGCGTCGTTTGGAACATCGCCGTGTACTGCACGGCGGTGGGGATGTGATTGTCCAACGCCTCGATTTGCGCCCAGATATTGCGCACTGCAAATACCTCGCGCGCGATGCTGTAAGCGCGCGCGATGGCCGCCGGATCCGCGCCGGTGTCGTCCTGCGCGCGCACCGGGAAGACCGGCCCCATGCGATTGATCAAGCTGTTGGTAATCGCGGTGGCGATGATCTCGCGGCGCAGACGATGCCGGCGGATCCGCCGCGCAAAGCGCTTCTGCACCGGCGCAGGAAAGTAGCGGTTGAGCTCGGTGGACAGATAGGGATCCTCAGGCACATCGGAGTGTATGAGCGCCCGGTAGAACCAGATTTTTCCGTAGCTCAGGACGATGGCGAGTTCCGGGCGCGTCAGGCCTTCGCCCGCCTGGCGCCGTTCAGCGATGTCCTCATCGCTGGGCAGGTATTCCAGGGCGCGGTTCAAATCGCCGGAGCGTTCGAGCGCGCGGATGACATAGGCATTTTCCGCCAACAGCTGCCGGGTCTGAAATTCGCCCATGCTGATGGCCTGGCCCTGCAGGTAGTTATTGCGCAGTACCAGCCCGGCCACCTCGTCCGTCATCTGCACCAGCAGCCGATTGCGCGCCGGTTGCGTGATTTCGCGGGCGCGCACCGCGCCATTCAGCAAAATCTTCAGGTTGACCTCGACGTCGGAGGTGTTCACACCGGCGGAATTGTCGATGAAATCCGTGTTGAGCCGGCCGCCGCGGCGCGCAAACTCGATGCGGCCAAGCTGCGAGAGCCCGAGGTTGCCGCCTTCGCCGACGACCTTGCAATTCAATTCGCGCGCATCGATCCGCAGGGCATCGTTGCTGCGATCCCCGACATCGCTATGGCTTTCGCTGCTCGCTTTCACATAGGTGCCGATGCCGCCGTTCCACAGCAGGTCGACATGCGCCTTCAGAATCGCCTTGATGACCTCGTTCGGCGTCGCCTGCGCCGGAAGCTCCAGCAGCGTTTGCACCTCGCGCGAGAGCGAAAGGTTTTTGGCGGACCTCGAGTACACCCCGCCGCCCTTGGAGATGGCCTTGCGTGAATAGTCGTCCCAGGAAGAGCGCGGCAACTTGAACAGCCGTTGGCGTTCGGCGAAGGAACCCGCAGCATCGGGCTGCGGATCGATGAAAATGTGCTGATGATTGAAGGCGGCGATCAGCCGTATGTGCGGCGACTGCAGCATGCCGTTGCCGAACACGTCTCCGGCCATATCGCCGATACCGCACACCGAGAAGTTCTGCGTCTGGATGTCGATGCCGATCTCGCGGAAATGCCGCTTGACGCATTCCCAGGCGCCGCGCGCCGTGATCGCCATCTTTTTATGGTCGTAGCCGGCCGAACCGCCGGATGCGAATGCGTCGCCGAGCCAAAAGGAATATTCCTGGGAAATCGCGTTGGCGATGTCCGAGAACGTGGCGGTACCCTTGTCGGCCGCGACCACCAGGTAGGCGTCGTCCTTGTCGTGGCGCACGACCATGCGGGGCGGAACGATTTTCTCATCGACAATATTGTCGGTCACATCCAGCAGTCCGCGAATCAGCGTCTGATAGCAGGCGATCACCTCGGCCTGCTGCGCTTCGCGCTCGGCGGGCAGGCGCCTGACGACAAACCCGCCCTTGGCGCCGACCGGCACGATGACGGTGTTCTTGACCTGCTGCGCCTTCATCAATCCCAATACTTCGGTGCGGAAATCTTCGCGTCGATCGGACCAACGAATGCCGCCGCGGGCCACGTGACCCATGCGCAGATGCACGCCCTCCATGCGCGGCGAGAATACGAATACCTCGAACAGCGGCTTCGGCAGCGGCAATTCTCGCAGCTGCTGGCTCTCGAGCTTGAAGGACAGGTATTCCTTGAGCTGGCCAGAAGCGTAGGGCTGGAAGGCATTGGTGCGCACCGTGGCGGAAAGCGCATTCCACAGCGCGCGCAGGATGCGATCCTCGTCGGAACGCGTGACTTCCTCGAGCGCGGAGAGAATATCGCGGCCGAGACGCGCGAGAGACCTCGAGCGAACGGCGGCCTGCAGCTGCGGGTCGAATCGCGCCGTAAACAGGTCGGCGAGGAGCCTCGAAATCGGCGCATTGTTCTCCAGCACCTGGGCGATGTAGCCCTGGCTGAAGGGCAGGCCTGTTTGCAGCAAGTAGCGGCAATATGCGCGCAGCACCGTAACCATGCGCCACGGAATCCCGGCCGAGAGCGTCAGCTGATTGAAGCTGTCGTTGTCCATGCGGCCGGTCCACACCGCGGTAAACGCGCTCTTGATCTCGCGGTCCAGCGCCTCGGATGCGATCGCAGGAGCGGCGTGCATGACGAGTTCCAGATCCTGGATCCAGCCGCGCCGCCCGCCGCTGAATTCCAGTTCATAGGGCCGCTCCGCGATGACTTTCAGGCCCATGTTCTCGAGCATGGGCAACAAATCCGAGATCGGAATCGCATCCTGGCCGCGGAAGATCTTCAGGAAAAATTTATCTTTGCGCTTCGGATCCGGCCTGTAGATGTCCAAGTGCAGGCGCGTCGGTTCCTTCTCCATCGATTCGAGGAAGGAGACATCGAGCGCCGCGGCGTCGCCCAGGAAATCCTCGGTGTAGGCGGCCGGAAACGCCTGGGCATATTTGTCGTACAGCTGCAGCGCATAGGCCTCGTCAAGGCGGGCGAGCAGCCCGGTCTTGAAGGAGTCCTGCCACGAGCGCACCGCCGCGGCGACGCGCCGTTCCAGCACGTCGGTATCGACATGCGCGGTCTCGGCGGGCAAGGTCCGCGCGACGATGTGAATCCGGGCAAGATTCGATTCGGCGATCTGCACCTGGGATTCCATGCTGGTCGCGGAGAATGCTTCGCGTATGACGCGCTCGATACGCTGACGAACCTGCGTGTTGTATTTCTCGCGCGGCACGAACACCAGGCAGGAATAGAAGCGGTGAAACAGGTCGCGGCGCAACAGCACGCGAACCCGGGGCCGCTCCTGCAGGCCGAAAATCCCCGTGACGATGCGGGTCAGTTCCGGGACGCTGGCTTGGAAAAGTTCATCGCGCGGAAAGGATTCCAGAATGTGCTGCAGCGCCTTGCCGTCGTGGCTGTCGGGCGGCAGTGCGAAGTGCTCGGCCACTTGCGTGATTTTCTGGCGCAGCAGCGGAATTTCACGCGGATTGCTGTTGTACGCGGCGGAGGTCCATAACCCCAGGAAGCGCCGCTCGCCGATCAAACGCCCCTTGGCGTCGAATTGTTTGATGCCGACATAGTCCAGGTAGCCGGCGCGGTGCACGGTGGAGAGCGAGTTGGCCTTCGTGACCAGGCTCAAGTTGCGCGAGCGGCTTTGTCTGCGGATGTCGCTGCTCAGCACTCGACTCGTGCTTTCGGTTTTTCTGTGCCCGGCACGCAGGATCCCGAGGCCCGTGGGCATGAGCGGCTCCAGCATTTCGCGGCCTTTGCCGCCGCGCAGGCGATATTCACGATGGCCCAAAAAGGTGAAGTGGCGATTCTCCATCCAATCGAGCAGCGCGCAGGTCTCGCTCAAGTCGGCCGCATCGGCGCGCGCGCTCATCGAGCTCAAATCCTGCACAGCGCCGCGCGCAGCGGCCCGCATGGCCTCCCAGTCCGCGCATGCCGCGCGGACGTCGCGCATGCTGCGTTCGATTTGCGCTGCCAACGATTTCAACGCCGCGGGATCGACGATTCGATCAACCTCGACGTGCTGGAAGGATTCGAGACGCTGCTTCGCACCCGTGGAAGGGTCGGCGCGCTTCTCGAGCGCGGTCAAATTGCCGCCGCGGTCGCGTACCACCGCGAATATCGGATGCGACAGGAAATGCAGCGTCAACGCGCGTTCGGTCAGCGCGAGACCGACCGAATCGACCAGGAAGGGCATGTCATCGTTGACGACTTCGATGACGGTGTGCGGAGAGACGAAACCGTGTTCGCGCACCGTGGGGTTGAATACCCGCACCAGCGCGCTCCTGCCGCGCTGCGCCGCGAACATCAGGTGCGAGAGGGCACCGCCGGCGAGATCTTTCGGATCGCGATCCGCGAGATCGCTGATGTCCACATGGGCAAAGTAAGTCTGCAGATACCGCCGCCAGTCCACGCCGCGCATGGATTTCGGCGGGCGCACGGCGGTGCGCAAAACTGCGGAAATGAGGCTGCGATGCTGTTCTGAAGAAACCTGGTACATATCCTGATCCTAAGGGTGTCAGGCGCGAATTATGCCAGTCCGCGACGATTTCAGGGACGGTGTTGTCCCGCGAGATATTGCTGCGTCTGCATTTCCACGAGGCGGCTTGCTGCGCGTAAAAATTCCAATTGCAATCGTTCACCGTGATAAAGCGACGCCGGTGCAGCGGCGGCCGATACTACTACATTGACATTTCGATCGTAGAATTCATCGATGAGCATGATGAAACGGCGCGCCGCATTTTCGTTGCCGCGGGTGAACTCCGGCACATTTGAAATGAACACGGTGTGATACAGGCGCGCAAGCTCAATGTAGTCGTTTTGACTGCGCGGCCCTTCGCAAATGTCCTTGAACTCGAACCACACCATGCCGGCGCCGGTTGCCTGGGCCTTGATGTGCCGATTTTCCACCGACAGCGTCGTGGGGCCGGCGGCGCTGCCGCCTGCAAGCGCCGCGAAGCGCTGCTTGAATTCCGCTGCCGTGCCCGGCAAGTTCGAATCCAGGTAGGTCGGTGCCTGCTCCAATTGCCGCAAGCGGTAATCGATGCCGCCGTCGAGATGCAGCACCTCGACGTGGCTTTCAAGCATTTCGATGGCGGGCAGAAATCGCTGCCGCTGCAGCCCGTCCTTGTACAGATCCTGCGGCGCCGTGTTGGAAGTTGTCACCAGCGTGACGCCGCGGCTGAACAAGCCCGCGAATAGTCCTCCCAGGATCATCGCATCGGCGATGTCGGACACGAAAAACTCATCCAGACACAGCACGCGCAGCCGCGCGGCGAGGCGCTCTGCCACGGTGTCGAGCGGGTCGGCACGGCTTTTGACCTTGCGCAGTTCCGCATGCACCTGGCACATGAAGCGGTAATAATGCGAGCGCTCGCCGATCTGCACGGGCAGCGACTGGAAGAACAGGTCCATCAAGAGAGTCTTGCCGCGGCCGACGCCGCCCCAGAGGTACAGGCCTCGCAGGGGCGTCTCGACGGGCGCTGCCGCGAGGCGCCGCAGCTGCGTGCGCAGCTTGTGGCTGATGGATTTCGACTGCTCAACCAGACGTGTGCGCAAATCATCGAGCCGCGCGGCGGCTTGGAGCTGAGCTGCGTCAAACTCGAGCCGGTGCGCCGCGGTTTCGGCGGTCAGGCGGGCTGCAATCGACGGACGTTCTTTAGACAATCGATCTTTGTTCTTAGAGGCTTTGGTAGTTGGGGCCGGAACCGCCTTCCGGAGTAACCCACGTGATCTGCCCCGCGTAGGGCTCCTTGATGTCGCACGCCTTGCAGTGGACGCAGTTCGACGCGTTGATCTGCAGTTTTTGACCGCCGCTGCCGTCCGGAATCATTTCGTAGACGTTTGCGGGGCAGAAATTGGTGCAGGGATTGCCGAAATCCTTGATGCAGCGGGTCGCGCACAAGGTTGTGTCGGCCACGTGCAAGTGCACGGGTTGATTTTCATCGTGCGTGGTGGAGGCGAAAAACACGAACGCGACGCGATCGCGCGGCGGCAGATCGCGGCTGCCCCAATCGCGATCCGGCGAGGTGTAGTCGTCCAGGTGCTTGAGCGCCGTGTCGTCCGCATGATTCGCCAAAGTCCAGGGTAGTTTGCCGAACGTAATGGTCTCCAAGACCGAATTGGCAAGACCGAACCACAGGCCACGGCGAAATCCAGGGCGAAAATTCCGTACCTTGTACAGCTCACGGCCGCCCGGCGATTCGCGCCAGCGCCGGTCGAACCCGGTGCTCGAGCCGACTTCCGCAAAGTGCGCAGCAGCGGTCATGCCTGAGCGGATCGCCTGGTGAATCCCTTTGATCTTCGGCATGTTCAGGGTGCCGCCCGCATCGCCGACCAACATCGCACCCGGCATCTCGAGCTTGGGCATCGACTGATAGCCGCCTTCGATGATGGTTCGCGCACCGCCCGCGACGATTTCTCCGCCTTGCAGCAGGGCCTTGATGTCGGGGTGGTTCTTCCATTGCTGGAATGCCTCGAATGGCTTGAGACGCGGATCTTCGTAGTCCAATCCCACGACGAAGCCGACATACACCCGATCATTGTTGAGGTGGTAGATGAAACTGCCGCCGTAGGTGGCGTTATCCAACGGCCAGCCAAAGGTGTGTTGAATGAGCCCGGGCTGTACGCGCCCCGGAGGCAGCTGCCACAGTTCCTTGAACCCCAACCCGTAGGTCTGCGGCGACTTTCCCTCATCCAGTTTGTAGCGCGCGATCAACTGCTTCGATGTGCTGCCGCGGCAACCCTCGCAGAACATGGTGATCTTGGCGTGGATTTCCGGTCCCAAGGCGAAATTTGGGCCGGGTTCGCCGTTCTTCTCGACCCCCATGTCGCCGATGCGCACGCCTTTGACCGCGCCGGCTTCGTCGAACAGCGCCTCGGCGGCGGCGAAACCTGGGAACACATCGACGCCGAGCTTTTCCGCTTCGGCGCCGAGGATCGGTACCAATTGGCCCAGCGAGACGATGAAATTGCCGTGATTCCGAAGTTGCGGCGGAACGATGGGAAATTTGATGCGTTTGCGGCGCGTCATGATGGCAAATTCGTCCCGCCCGGCCGGCACGCAGATGGTGGGTGCATGTTCGCGCCACTGCGGCAGCAACTCATCCAGGGGCCCGGGCTCCATGACGGCGCCGGAGAGGGAGTGAGCGCCCAAACTTGCGGCTTTTTCCAGCACGCAGATGGTCAAGTCGGGTTTGAGCTGCTTGAGCCGGATCGCACACGCGAGCCCGGCAGGGCCCGCACCCACAATGGCGACCTCGTACTCCATGACATCACGTTGGCTTTCGCTCATTAACTTAGGCACCAAAATCGCGGTAAACGCATGAAAAATGGGGGCTTAGTAGATCACAAACCACCATTACGCGGGGAGCCATCCAGCAGGCGGACAAAATCATGAGGGAATTTGCTCGCAACTGTCGCTTACCTAGTGGGGACTACCATGTTGACAGGCCACGGACGCCGTCTTCCAGGATGGCCAAAGGATTGGGCATGGCACGGGCAAGGACGCCCACCCCATTTTCAGCGGCCGGTCAGTCCTGCCGCCAAGATGCCTTGCGTTTGGCAAAGAACGCGGCAAAACCCTCCTGCGCCTCCGCCTGCACCCGCAGGCGCGCAAGCCGTGTGGCCATCTCGATGGCTGCCGCGCCGCGTCGCGCGGCAGCGTTTGGGGCGTCGCGAACCAGTTGCTTGGCCGCCGCTTGCGCCCCGGGCGCACCCTTCAGGATGGCATCGATGAGACGCGCGCAGGTGGCGTCGAGCAGGTCGGCGGCCACGACCTCGTGGGCCAGTCCGATTTCCTTCAAGGCCGCCGCGCTCAAGGTCTCGGCGGTGAGAAAGTAGCGCCGCGCTGCGCTTTCGCTGATCTTGCCGAGTACGAAGGGCGAGACCACGGCGGGGATGATGCCGAGACGAACTTCGGTGAACGCGAATTTTGCGCCGGTGCCGACGACCACGATGTCGCAGGCTGCAATCAGTCCCAATGCGCCGCCATAGCCGTCGCCGTTGACCCGCGCCAGCGTGGGTTTCGGAAAGGAATCCAAAGACCCCAGCACCCGCGCTAGTTTTTCTGCATGCGCCACGTTGTCTGCTTCTGAGGCGCCGGCCTGCGCCTGCATCTCGGCCAGGTCGGCACCTGCGCAAAAGACGTCTCCCGCGCCCGTCAGCTGCAGCATCCGCACCTGCGTATCGCCCGCGCACCGCTCGAGCGCCGCACCCAATGCCGCAATCGTCGCGCTGTCGAGTGCATTGCGTTTATCCGGGCGATTGAGCGCAACGTGCGCGACACCGCCCGACACCGCCGTCGTAACCGGCGAGCCGCTGCTCACATGAGTTCTACGGCAATCGCGGTCGCTTCCCCGCCGCCGATGCACAGGCTTGCGATTCCGCGCTTCTTGCCGTGCGCTTTCAGCGCATAGAGCAGGGTGGTGAGGATACGCGCACCGGTTGCGCCGATCGGGTGGCCGAGCGCGCACGCGCCGCCGTTGACATTCACTTTCGCATGATCCAGCGACAGGTCCTTCATTGCCGCCATCGGCACCGCGGCAAAGGCTTCATTGATTTCGAAAAGATCGACGTCCTTGGGAGACCAATTGAGCTGCTTCAGCAGTTTTTGCATGGCACCCACGGGCGCCAGGGTGAACCATTCCGGTTCGCGCGCAAAACTGGCGTATCCCATGATTTTCGCCAAGGGCTTCAAATTTTTGGACGCCGCAAAGGAC
>Ga0193753_10002360_pt1 | contig 14954 bp, 9 predicted proteins | sample H1c2metaG_FD_144925 | JGI IMG/M metagenome (GOLD analysis project Ga0193753, IMG submission 144925) | Soil microbial communities from a riparian zone of the East river system, Colorado, United States - H1c2 | ecosystem: Environmental > Terrestrial > Soil > Riparian zone | place: USA: East River... | reverse complement strand
ACACGTCTGAACAACAGCAGGATCGCGGGGCTGATCTACAGCCGCACCGACGGACCCTGGACCATCAGTCCGTACGTGCAGTACACGAGGGTCCCCGAGAACAGCTCGATCGGTATCGCGGACGACGCGTCCACGCGGGGCGCGGCGATGCTCGCCAGGTACGCGTTCGACGAACGGTTCAGCCTGGCAGCGCGCATCGAGTGCATCGATTCCACGGGCGGCAGCACGTCGCCGAGCCTGCTCTACGGGCCCGGCAGCAGCGCCTGGTCGATGACCCTGACGCCGACCTGGCAGTTCGAGCGCTTCTTCGTGCGCCCCGAGGTCTCGTACGTCAGGGCCGCGGACACCACCGACGGATCTGCGCTCGGGCCCGGCCTCACCGCGGACTCCCAGGTGCGCGCGCTGGTCGAGGTGGGAGTGCTTTTCTAGGAGCGGAGGCCACGCCGGCAGGCGGCTCCCGCGGAGACAAGGACATGAGCGACATCATCCTGATCGCGTTGAGCATCGGCCTGTTCGCCCTGTGCGCCGCATGCGTGCGCGGCTGCGAGCGGCTGCAGGGAGACCGGCCGTGACGGACACCATCGCCCTCGGCGTCGTGACCCTGCTGGTCCTCGGTTACCTGCTCTACGCGATGCTCGCACCGGAGAAGTTCTGATGACGCCCCTGGCCGTCGTGCAGATCGTCGCGTTCTTCGTGCTGCTCCTGCTGCTCACCAGGCCGGTGGGCGCACACATGGCGCGCGTCTTCGAGGGCGGCAGGACCTTCCTGCATCCCGTGCTCGGAGGCCTGGAGCGCGGCACCTATCGGCTGCTCGGCGTGGATCCGAAGCAGGACATGACGTGGACGAGGTACTCGGTCGCCATGCTCATGTTCTCGCTGGTCTCCATGCTGTTCACGTATGCGGTGCTGCGGCTGCAGGGTGTCCTGCCGCTCAACCCGCAGCACTTCGGGGCGCAGCAGATGCCGCCGGACCTCGCGTTCAACACCGCGATGTCGTTCACGACCAACACGAACTGGCAGGCCTGCTCGCCCGAGGTCACGCTGTCCTACTTCTCCAACATGGTGGGCCTGGCCATCCACAACTGGGCGTCGGCCGCCGTGGGCATGGCGGTCGCCATCGCCGTGATCCGCGGCTTCGCGCGCAGGAGCGTCAACGGCCTGGGGAATTTCTGGGCCGACGTCGTGCGCGCCACGCTGTACGTGCTGCTGCCCATCTGCCTCGCCGGCGCGATCGTCTTCGTCGCGCTGGGGATGCCGCAGAACGTCGACCCGTACACCGTGGTGAACACGCTGGAAGGCGGCCGGCAGGTCATCGCGCAGGGCCCGGTCGCTTCGCAGGAGATCATCAAGCAGCTCGGCACGAACGGCGGCGGCTTCTTCAACGCGAACTCGGCGCACCCCTTCGAGAACCCCGGCCCGCTCTCCAACTTCCTGACGCTGCTGCTCATCTGGGTGATCCCGGCATCGCTGACGTACACGTTCGGGAAGCTGGCGGGCAACACGCGGCAGGGCTGGGCGATCCTGGGGACGATGGCCGCGCTGGGGCTCGCGGGCATCGTCGTCTGCACGGCGGCCGAGCAGGCGGGCACGCCGCACCTCGCCGGCGCGCACATCGAGACGGCGGCCACGGCCCTGCAGCCCGGCGGGAACATGGAGGGCAAGGAGACGCGCTTCGGCATCGCGGGCTCCGCGCTCTTCGCGACGGTCACGACCGGCGCGTCCTGCGGCGCCGTGAACTCGATGCACGACAGCTACACGCCGCTCGGCGGCCTGGTGCCGCTGTTCAACATGCTGACGGGCGAGGTGATCTTTGGCGGCGTCGGCTCCGGGCTCTACGGGATGCTGATGTTCGCGGTGCTCGCCGTGTTCATCGCGGGATTGATGGTCGGCAGGACGCCCGAGTATCTCGGCAAGAAGATCGAGCGCTTCGAGGTGCAGATGGCCATGCTGGCCACGCTCGTGCTCGCGACGAGCGTGCTCGGCTTCACCGCGCTCTCGGCCGTGGTCGAGCTCCCGGAGGAAGGCGCGCTGGCTGCCGTCAACACGTGGCCCGGGAGCGCCTACGGCGGATCGGACACCGTCTACGGCGCCGCCGCCGGCAACGTGAACAACGGCGGAGCCCACGGCTTCAGCGAGATCCTGTACGCCTACGCCTCGAGCACGGGCAACAACGGCTCCGCGTTCGCGGGCCTCACCGCCAACACGCCCTGGTACAACGTCACCATCGGCCTCGCGATGCTGTTCGGCCGGTTCCTGATGATCGTGCCGCTGCTCGCCATGGCGGGCGCGCTCGCGAGGAAGGGCCACGTGCCCGCATCGTCCGGCACGTTCCCCACGGACACGGTCACCTTCGCCGCGCTGCTGGCCGGCGTCGTCGTCATCGTGGGCGCGCTGACGTACTTCCCGTGCCTCGCGCTCGGTCCGATCGTCGAGCACTTCCAGATGGTCGCGCTCGCGACGCACTGAGCAGGAGCCCAACCATGGTCGTGTCCCAGCCATCCCTCCCGCCCGCGCCCGGCGCCGCCGGCGCGCCCGTCCGGTCCGTGCGCCCGAAGAACGCGCCGCGCACGCTCCTCGAGCCAGCCATCCTCCGCCGGGCCGTCAAGGATGCGTTCCTCAAGCTCGACCCGCGCGTCGTCGCGAAGAATCCCGTGATGTTCGTGGTCGAGATCGGGAGCGCGATCACGACGTGGTTCTTCCTCCGCGGCCTCCTGACCGGCGCCGCGGACACGCTCTTCGTCGGACAGGTCAGCCTGTGGCTGTGGTTCACCGTGCTGTTCGCGAACTTCGCCGAGGCCATGGCCGAGGGCCGCGGCAAGGCGCAGGCCGATGCCCTGCGGAAGACGCGGACCGACACCGTCGCGCGCCGCGTGAAGGGCGGCAGGGAGGAGCGCGTTCCGGCTCCGCAGCTCGTGAAGGGAGACGTGTTCGCGTGCGAGGCGGGCGACGTCATTCCCGCCGACGGCGAGATCCTCGAGGGCGTGGCCAGCGTCGACGAATCCGCCATCACGGGAGAGTCGGCGCCGGTCATCCGGCAGAGCGGCGGAGACCGGAGCTCCGTCACGGGCGGCACGCGCGTGCTCTCCGACCGCATCCTCGTGCGCGTCACCCAGGACCGCGGAAGCAGCTTCCTGGACCGCATGATCGCGCTGGTGGAGGGCGCCAAGCGCCAGAAGACGCCCAACGAGATCGCGCTCTCGATCCTGCTCGCGGGGCTGACGATCATCTTCCTGCTGGCCACGGTGACGCTGCTGCCCTTCGCGAGGTACGCCGCCGGCGCGGGCGGCGCCGTGCCGAGCGTGACCGTGCTCGTCGCGCTGCTCGTGTGCCTGATCCCGACGACGATCGGCGGGCTGCTGAGCGCGATCGGCATCGCGGGCATGGACCGCGTCATGCAGCACAACGTGCTGGCCCTGAGCGGCAAGGCGGTGGAGGCGGCCGGCGACGTGAACACGCTGCTGCTCGACAAGACCGGCACGATCACGCTCGGCAACCGCCAGGCGACGCGCTTCCATCCCGCAGCCGGTGTCGGGATCGACGATCTCGCGCGCGCCGCGCAGCTCGCCTCGCTCGCCGACGAGACTCCGGAGGGGCGGAGCATCGTCGTGCTGGCGAAGGAAAAGCACGGAGTGCGCTCGCCCGAGCTCGGCGAGCTCGGGCATCCGCGCTTCATCGAGTTCTCGGCGCAGACGCGGATGAGCGGCGTGGACCTCGCGGGGACGCAGATCCGCAAGGGCGCCTCCGACAGCGTGAAGCGCTTCGTCGAGGCGCTGGGCGGCACGGTCCCGCCCGACATCCAGTCGATCGTCGAGAGCATCGCCCGCGAGGGCGGGACGCCCCTGGTCGTCGCCGAGGGGCCGCGCGCGCTCGGCGTCATCCAGCTCAAGGACATCGTCAAGGGCGGGATGAAGCAGCGCTTCGCGCAGCTCCGGCAGATGGGCATCAAGACCGTGATGGTCACCGGCGACAACCCGCTCACCGCGGCCTCGATCGCCGCGGAAGCCGGCGTCGACGACTTCATCGCCGAAGCCACGCCCGAGATGAAGCTGGCCTTCATCCGCAGGGAGCAGGCCGGCGGCCGGCTGGTGGCGATGACGGGCGACGGCACGAACGACGCGCCCGCGCTGGCGCAGGCGGACGTGGGCGTCGCGATGAACACCGGCACGCAGGCCGCGAAGGAGGCCGGCAACATGGTGGACCTCGACAGCAACCCGACGAAGCTGATCGAGGTCGTGGAGATCGGCAAGCAGATGCTCATGACGCGCGGCGCGCTGACCACCTTCAGCATCGCCAACGACGTGGCCAAGTACTTCGCGATCATCCCTGCGATGTTCCTGGTGACGTTTCCCGCGCTCGCCGGCCTGAACTTCATGGGCCTCGCCAACCCGCAGTCGGCGGTGCTGGCGGCCGTGATCTTCAACGCGCTGATCATCATCGCGCTGATCCCGCTCTCGCTGCGCGGCGTGGTCTATCGCCCGAGGAATGCCGCGGCGACGCTCCGCCGCAACCTGCTGCTCTACGGTGTCGGCGGGGTGGTCGCGCCCTTTCCCGCCATCTGGCTCATCGACCGGTTGCTCGTCCTCGCGAGGCTCGCCTGACCATGAGACAGCTTCGACCCGCCCTCCTGCTGACGCTGTTCTTCGTCGTCCTGACCGGGCTGGTCTTCCCGGGCGTGATCTGGGCGATCGGGCAGGCCGCGTTCCCCGCCGAGGCGGGCGGCAGCCTGGTCAAGGACGCCCGCGGCCGGGTCGTGGGCTCCGCGCTGCTCGGCCAGGCTTTCACGCGCCCGGAGTACTTCCACCCGCGGCCGTCCGCCGCCGGCGCCGGCTACGACGCCGCCAGCTCCGGAGGCAGCAACCTCGGGCCGACGAGCGACAAGCTGGTGCACGGCATCGAGGACGACCCCGCCACGGCGGACGTCGACGAGACCTTCCGGGGTTTCGGCGACCTCGCGAAGGCCTACCGCGAGGAGAACGGCCTCGCTCCCGACGCGGTCATCCCCGCCGACGCCGCCACCCGCTCGGCGAGCGGGCTCGATCCGGACATCAGCCCCGCCAACGCGGAGCTGCAGGTGGAGCGGGTCGCCCGGGCGCGCGGCCTCGGTGCGCGCCGGGTCCGGGAGCTGGTCGCGCGGCGCACGCGGGAGCGCACGCTCGGTTTCCTCGGCGAGCCGCGCGTCAACGTGCTGGAGCTGAACCTGGCCCTGGACGATCTGCGGTGAGCGAGCCCGCGGCGCGGCGAGGTAGTCTCGATCGACGCGTGCGCCGGCGCGCACCGGAGACGCAGGCCTCGTGAACGAGCCCGAGAGACGCCCCGATCCGGACCGCCTGCTCGCGCAGCTCCGCGAGGACGAGGAGAAGGAGCGGCGCGGCGCGCTGAAGATCTTCTTCGGCGCGTCGGCGGGCGTCGGCAAGACCTACACGATGCTCGAGGACGGCAAAAAGCAGCACGCCGCCGGGCGCGACGTCGTCGTCGGCTACGTCGAGCCGCACGGGCGGCGCGAGACCGAGGCGCTGCTCATCGGCCTGCCGCAGCTCCTGCCGCGCGCGGCCGACCACGGCGGTCTCCGCGTGCTCGAGTTCGACGTGGACGCCGCGCTGGCGCGCCACCCGGAGCTGATCCTCGTGGACGAGCTCGCGCACACCAACGCCGACGGCAGCCGGCACGCCAAGCGCTGGCAGGACGTGGAGGACCTGCTGGCCGCCGGCATCGACGTCTACACGACGCTCAACGTGCAGCACCTCGAGAGCCTCAACGACATCGTCGCCCAGATCACGGGCGTCACGGTGCGCGAGACCCTGCCCGACGCGGTGTTCGAGCGCGCTGAGGACGTCGAGCTCATCGACCTGCCGCCCGACGACCTGCTCGCCCGGCTGCGCGAGGGCCGGGTCTACCTGCCGCAGCTCGTCGAGCGCGCGCTCGCGGGCTTCTTCCGGCGCGGCAACCTCGTCGCGCTGCGCGAGCTGGCGCTGCGCCGCACCGCGGACCGCGTGAACGCCGACGTGCTCTCCGTGCGGCGCCAGCAGGCGAGCACCGGCCCGTGGCCGACGCGCGAGCGCGTGCTGGTGTGCATCGGACCGGACCGCTCGTCGGCGCGCGTCGTGCGCGCGGGGCGGCGCCTCGCGACGGCGCTGCGCGCGGACTGGATGGCGGCGACGGTGCAGACGCCGTTCACGCGGCGGCTCTCGGAGACCGGGCGGCGGCGCATCGCGCAGAACCTGCGCCTCGCGGAGGGCCTCGGCGCGGAGACGATGACGCTCTCGGGGCAGAGGATCGCGGACGAGATCCTGAGCTGCGCGCGCGCCCGCAACGTCACGCAGATCGTCGTCGGCGCGCCGGCCAGGCCGCGCTGGCTGCGCGCGATCGTCGGCTCCACGACGGACGACCTCATCCGCTCCGGCGGCGACATCGACACGCACGTGGTGCCCCACGCTCCCGGCAACGAGGCGGACGGGAGCGAGGACGAAGGCGGAGCGGCCGCCGACGCCGCGGGTCACGAGCCGCCGGCGGCTCACACGGCACACACGGCACACACGGAGGACACGGAGGACACGGAGCACGCGGAAGACGCCGAGCACGCGCCGCCGGCGGCGCACGCGCTGCGGGACGGCTCCGTCGCCGGCTCGCGGCCGGCGGCGCGCGAGACGAGCTACCGCGCCGCGGCGCTCGTCGTGCTCGCGTGCAGCCTCGTCGCGGGGCTCATGGACTGGGCCGGGCTGTCGGAAGCCAACCTGGTCATGATCTACCTGCTCGGCGTCGCGTACGTCGCGGCGCGGCACGGGCGCGGCCCCGCGGTCGCGACGTCCATCGCGAGCGTGCTGGTCTTCGATTTCGTCTTCGTGCCGCCCGCGTACACCTTCGAGGTCTCGGGCACGCAGTATCTGCTGACCTTCGCGGTCATGCTCGGCATCGCGCTGCTCATCTCCACGATGACGGTGCGCATCCGCGAGCAGGCCGAGGCCTCGCGCGAGCGCGAGCAGCGCACCGGCGCGCTGTTCCGCATGAGCCGCCATCTCTCCAGCACGACCGGCACGCTGACGCTGGTGCACGTCGCGCTGATCGAGCTCGCGGACGTGTTCGGCAAGGAGGTCACGATCCTGCTGCCCGACGCCGCGGGCCGCCTCGCGGCGCCGCCGGGCGCGCCGGCGGGCTTCGTCGAGAGCGACGAGCGCACGGGCGTCGCGCTCTGGGTCCTGCAGCACGGGCAGGCGGCCGGCCACGGCACCGACACGCTGCCCGGCTGCCGCGCGCTGTACATGCCGCTCACCGCATCGCAGGGCACGCTCGGCGTGCTGGGCATCAAGCCGCCCGAGGGCGTGCGGCTCTCGGCGCCCGAGCAGCGGCAGCTCCTGCAGACGCTCGCCAACCAGATCGCGCTGGCGCTGGAGCGCGACGCGCTGGCGCGCACGGCGCAGCAGGTGCAGGTGGCCGCGGAGACCGAGCGCCTGCGCAACTCCCTGCTCGCCTCCGTGAGCCACGACCTGCGCACGCCGCTCGCCGTCATCAGCGGCGCCAGCGGCGCGCTGCTCGAGGAGGGCGAGCCGTCCGGCGTCGCGGATCCCGCCGTGCGTCGGCAGATGCTGCAGAGCATCCACTCCGAGGCCGCTCGCCTGTCCCGGCTCGTGCGCAACCTGCTCGACATGACGCGGCTGCAGTCCGGCGCGCTCGCCCCGGAGTGCGAGTGGCTGCCCCTGGAGGAGGTGGTCGGCTCCGCGCTCAACGCGCTGGGCGGGCGGCTGTCGGGCCGCGCCGTGCGGGTGGATCTGCCCGCGGAACTGCCCATGCTCTTCGTCGACGGCGTGCTGCTCGAGCAGGTGTTCATCAACCTGCTCGAGAACGCGCTGCGCCACACGCCGGAGGGCACGCCGATCGACATCCACGCGCACGCCGAACCGGCCGAGACCGCCGCCGCCGCGAAGCCCGCACCGGGCGCCGTGCAACCCGCGCCGAGCGCGGTGCAGGCGGCCGCCATGCAGGACGTCGTCATCGACGTCTCCGACCGCGGCCCCGGGATCCCGCCGGACGAGCTCGCGCGCGTCTTCGAGAAGTTCTACCGGAGCCAGCGCGGGCGGGGCGGCACCGGCCTCGGGCTCACGATCTGCCGCGGCATCGTGGAGGCGCACGGCGGCCGCATGGAAGCGCTGGCGCGCGACGGCGGCGGCGCGACCTTCCGCCTGCGGCTCCCGGTGCGCGGCCGCCCGCCGGCCCTCGCGCCGGAGCCCGCGCGCGAAGGAGCGCACGCAGCGCACGCAGCGCACGACGAGCGCGACGAGCACGCCGCGCACGACGAGCGCGACGAGCACGGCGCGCATGGCGCGCGCGGCGGAGACGCGCCATGACCGGGCCCGCGCCCGCTTACCGGCCGCTCGTGCTGCTCATCGAGGACGAGGCGCCGATCCGCGCCTTCCTGCGCACGGCGCTGGCGGGCCACGGCTACCGCGTGGAGGAGGCCGAGCGCGGCGACACGGGTCTCATCCACGCGGCCACGTTCGTGCCGGATCTCGTGCTGCTGGACCTGGGGCTGCCCGACACGGACGGGCTGACCGTCACGCGGCGGCTGCGCGAGTGGAGCGCCGTGCCCATCGTGGTGCTCTCCGCGCGCGGCCAGGAGAAGGACAAGGTGGCCGCGCTCGACGCCGGCGCGGACGACTACCTCACCAAGCCCTTCAGCATGCCCGAGCTGCTCGCGCGGCTGCGCGTGGCGCTGCGGCACGCCGCGCAGCGCGAGCGCGGCGAGGCCGGCGCGGAGATCGCGGTGGGCGGCCTGCGCCTCGACCTCGCCGCGCGCCGCGTGACGCTGGACGGCGCCGAGCTGCGCCTCACCAATCTGGAGTACCGGCTGCTCGCCCACCTCGCGCGGCACGCGGGCCGCGTGCTCACGCACGGCCAGATCCTGAAGGAGGTCTGGGGCCCGGGCAGCGCGGGCCAGGCGCACACGCTGCGCGTCTTCATGTCGCAGCTCCGGCACAAGCTCGAGGCCGACCCGGCGCGCCCGCGCTACCTGCTCACCGAGCAGGGCGTGGGGTACCGCATGGCGGCGGAGTGAGGCCCCGCGATCGCGAGGCATCCTGCGCGTCGTCGAGCACGGGCGGGAGTCCGCCGGCGCGACGTCGGGTCAGGGAACGTGCGCCGCCAGCGCCGTGCTGAGGGAGATGCCCGAGACGGCCGCGCGGTCCAGCAGCGCGGCCTGCAGCACGAGGGTCAGTCCGGCCGAGACGCCTGCGGGCCAGAGGAAGGGCAGCGTGAAGTCGCCGTCGGGATCCGTGGCCAGCGGCAGGGCCGCGAGCGCGGGCCACGCCTTCAGCAGGCCGCCCTTGAAGGCGACCGGCGCGCTGGCGAGCGAGACGAAGAGCACCGCGGGTGACGACGGCGCGCCGTCGTGCAGGCGCAGCGCGGCCGGCGAGCCGGGCTGCAGCGTCCCGTTGCCCTTCAGCTCCGGCCAGCCGGACACGCCCGGCAGCCCGGCGCCGAGATCCTCCCACGGCGAGTCCGTGGACAGGTTGCCGAGCACCGTGAGCCTGCTGTCGGAGACCTCGCCGAGCGCCAGCACGTCCATCCAGCCGTCCCCGTCCACATCGCACGCGGCGACGCCGGTGACGGCATCGCCGGCCTCGTGGGAGGTGATGGTGAGCTGACCGGGGGCGGTCGCACGCAGCAGCGTGGCCGACCCGCTGAACGACTCGCCGGCGACGAGGTCGGTGAAGCCGTCGCCGTCCATGTCGCCCGAGGCCAGGCTCCTTGCGTGGACGGGCAGCTCCGCGGTGGCCGCGAAGTGGCCCGCGCCGTCGTTGGTGAAGACCACGAGCGGACCGGAGGAGGGCGTGAAGTCCTCGTGCTGGCAGGCCGCCGCATCGAGATCGCCGTCGCGGTCGAGGTCGGCCAGCGCCACGTCGGTGAGCAGCAGGCCGCCGCTGGCCTGGCCGAGGCTCGCGAAGCCGCCGTCGCCGTCGCCCGCCAGCGCGCGCAGCAGGCCGGCCTGTCCGCCGGAGAAGCTCACACCGGCGAGCACCGCGTCCGCATGTCCGTCGCCGGTCACGTCGCCGAGCACGAGGCGGCTCGTCTGCGGCACGGACGCCGCGGCCACCGTGGGCAGGAAGCCGCCCGCGCCGGTGCCTCTCGCCACGAGCAGGCTCGGTCCGCTGCCGCCGATCGCGAGCAGGTCGAGCGCTCCGTCCTCGTTCACGTCGGCGAGCACGGGGCTGCCGGCGAACAGGCCGAGCGCGTGCGCGACGGGCCCGGTGAAGCTGCCGCCGGCATTGGTCCAGACGTGAGCGTCGGAGCCGTTGTGGAAGGTGATGACGATGTCCGCATCGCCGTCGCCGTCGAGATCGCCGGCGGCGACTTCCTGCGGGAAGCCGTCGTGGACCGAGGCGCCCTGGACGAAGACGCCGTCCTCGTCGAGCCAGGTCACGACGCGGCTGAACTCCAGGTCGATCAGGACGGCGTCCGGATCGCCATCGCCGTCCATGTCGGTGGCCACGAGCTCGTCGTAGGAGCCGAAGGGAAGCGCGGTCGCGACGGGCGCCTCGAACTGCCCCTTGCCGACGGCGCGGAGGACCGTGAGCGCGTCCGCGGCGAAGGCGGGCACGACGAGATCCGGCCGGAGGTCGCCGTCCAGGTCGCCGAGCGCGCACTCGAAGGACGTGCCGATGTCCAGCGCGTGCGGCGCGAGCAGGGTGCCCGTGCCGTCCGCCTGGAAGATCAGCAGCTCGTCACCGGTGTTCAGCACGAGATCGGCCCGGCCGTCCTGGCTGAGATCAAGCAGCGCGAGCGCGAAGACGTTCCCGTGGCCCGCCAGCGTCTGCGCCGGCACGAGCTGGCCCTCGCCGTCGCCGAGCAGAGCGTGCAGCGTGTCCTGTCCCGACCGGGCGCAGACGGCATCCAGCGTGCCGTTGCCGTCCAGGTCGCCGAGCGCGACGGTGTCGGTGCCCTCGCGCAGCGCCATCGCCTGCGGCGTGCCGAAGGCGCCGCTGCCGGTGCCCGCCAGCGTGGCGATGCCGTTGGCGCGCGCGAGGACGAGGTCGAGCGCGCCGTCGCCGTCGAGGTCGCCGAGCGCCGCGCCGAGCGCGCCGGCCGTGCCCGCGATCGCGGTCGCCGGCAGGAAGGCGCCCGCGCCGGTGTTGCGCGCCAGCACGCAGCCGCTGCCGTTGGCCGCGACCGCGATCACGTCCGCGTCGCCGTCACCGTCCGCGTCGCCCGTCAGCAGGTCGGAGGCGGCGGCGGCCAGCGGCATCGTGGTGCTGATGACCAGCGTGCCGGCGCCGCCGTCGTGAAGCACGATCACGCGGGGCGGCGAGCTGTCGGCGACGAGGACCTCGTCGCCTGCGACGGCATCGAGCGGCGCGAGCGTCACCTTCGTGGGGCTCGTTGCGCCGGCATGGATCAGCGCATACGCGCCGAGGGCCCCGTGCCCGTCGCCGCGCAGCGCGTTCAGCCCGAAGAAGGACGTGGCCAGCGCGTCCAGCGCACCGTCGCCGTCGAAGTCTCCCAGCGCGACGTGGCTCACGGGCCCCTTCGTCGCGAACTGCCGCGCGGGCAGCAGCTCATCGCTCGCCGCGGACGACGAGGCCGCGAGCGCGGCCGAGAGCAATGCGGTGGACAGCAGGGGGCGCGACAGACTCATGGACAGGCCCTCGACGTGGTGCCGGCGTGACCGGGCTGCAACACTTCTCGCGGCGGTGCCGCGCAGCCGCGAGCCCCGCGCCCCTTTCCGGGGGCGCCGGAACTTTATCACCTCCGGGAATTCCGGCACGGCCGCGCGCCGGCGCGCCACGCGCGTCGCACGAGAGGTCCAGCGAGCATTCGCGCCGCGGCGACCGGACCGCCGGCCGCAGTCGCGGCCGCAGACGCGAACGCGGACGAGAACCCCGGCATGCGACGCGTGAGGACCCGCCGGGTTTCCGGTGGCATGGCTTCGCGATCCCGGGCGCACCGTCGTGAGCAGGTCCGGCGCGCGGAGCTGCTCGTCGGCTGCGCCGGCTGGAGCATCCCGGCGGCGAACCGGACCGCGTTCGGGGACGGAGGCTCGCACCTGCAGCGCTACGCGGCTGTCTTCCGCGCGGCGGAGATCAACTCCAGCTTCCACCGCCCGCACCGGGCCGAGACGTATGCGCGCTGGGCGGCGAGCGTGCCGGAGGGCTTCCGCTTCTCCGTGAAGCTGCCGGGGACCATCACGCACGAGCGCCGGCTCGTCGGGGCGGTCGCGCTGCTGGAGGAGTTTCTCGCGCAGGTCGCCGGGCTCGGCCCGACGCTGGGCTGCCTCCTCGTGCAGCTTCCGCCGAGCCTCGCGCACGAGGCCGCCGCCGCCGGGCGCTTCCTGAAGGCGCTGCGCGCGCGGCACGACGGCGCCGTCGCGCTGGAGCCGCGCCACCCGAGCTGGTTCCTGCGCGCGGCCACCACGCAGCTGCTGCGGCACCGCGTCGCGCGCGTCGCGGCCGATCCGGCGCGCGTGCCCGCGGCCGCGGAACCGGGCGGCGACCCGCGCGTGGTCTACATCCGCCTGCACGGCTCGCCGCGCATGTACTGGTCCGGCTACGACAGGCTGGCCCTGCAGGCGCTCGCTGGCCATCTCCGCGACGCCGCCGCGCGCGCGGAGCAGGTGTGGTGCGTGTTCGACAACACGGCCTCCGGCGCTGCAACGAGCGACGCGCTGGCGCTGCAGACGCTTCTTGCGGCGATGCCGGCGGATCCCCCGCCACGACCAGTGACGCGCGCCACCGCAACGCGAACCACGGCGACGCGAGCCACCGCGGCGCGAACCACGGCGACGCGAGCCACCGCGACGCGAGCCACGGCGACGCGAGCCACCGCGACGCGAGCCACCGCGGCGCGAGGCACCGCGACGCGAGACACGGCGGCGCGGGTCAGGAAGACGCGGGCGAGATCGCGCGCGAAGTGAGCGGCATCGCCGCGCTCCAACATATGGAGCGACGTGATGTGGTGAAAACGGTCGCCGGCGATGGGCGCGCTGGCGTCACGCGCGCACGCGGATCCCGATGAATGAGTCGGGCTCCTTCACACTCATTCCACCGGAGATGACCGATGTTCCTCGACCACCGTGCGCCGCGCCGCCGCGCCGCCTTCGCTTTGTCATCCCTCGCCTGCATGGCCTCGCTGGCCGGACACGCGGCGGGGCAGGCCGCCTATCTCGGCATCGGCTCCGGCATCGACGGCGTCGGCGACCTGTACGGCAGCTCCGTCGCGCAGCTCCACGACGTGAACGGTGACGGCATCAACGAGCTGCTCATCGGCGCGCCGGGCAACGACGACGCGGGGCTGAACGCGGGCGCGGTCTTCGTGATCAACGGCCTGTATGCCACGGTCATCTACCAGGTGAAGGGCAAGCCGGGCGACGAGCTCGGCTGGTCCGTCGCCAACGTCGGCGACGTGGACGGCGACGGCATCGACGACTTCGCCGCGGGCCGGCCCGGACGCAGTGTCGCCTTCGCGGAGGCGGGAGCGGGGTCGGTGTACTCGGGCACGGACGGGCACCTGCTGTGGACGCAGGACGGCACCAAGGCCGGCGCGCGCTCGGGCACCGTGGTGGCCGGCGCGGGCGACGTGGACGGCGACGGATTCGGCGACGTGCTCGTCGGCGCGCCCGGCTACGACGGGCCCAACGCGCTCACGGATGCGAATTGGGGCCGCGCAGTGCTCTACAGCGGCGACAACGGCCTGCCGCTGAAGACCTTCGTCGGCGCCGCGAAGGACGACCGCCTCGGCGAGGCGCTCGCCGGCGTGAAGGACATGAACGGCGACGGCCGCGCGGACTTCGCGATCGGCATCCCCGGCAGGGAGACCGGCGGCCCGCCGCTCTTCATCGTGAACGGCGGCACGTGCGAGGTGTATTCCGGCAAGACGCTGGGGTTGATGTTCAGCGTGGACGGCATCGGCGGCGACGAGGCCTGCGGCTCGTCCGTCGCGCCGATCGGCGACACGGACCACGACGGTCTGCAGGAGATCGCGGTGGGCGGCCCGGGCTGGGGCGACGCGCGCGGCCGGGTCACGGTGCGCGAGGGCAAGACCGGCGCGCTGCTCCACGTGCTCGAGGGACCGCACCTCACGAATGCGGATCGCTACGGCAGCGCGGTCGCCGGCGCCGGCGACGTGAACCACGACGGCTTCGTGGACCTGCTCATCGGCGCGCCGGCCACCGGCACGGGCTCCGGCGGCTGGTCGCACGTGATCTCGGGCAAGGACTTCACGCAGTACGACAGCGCCTTCGGCTCGTACCCGGACTGGGGCTTCGGCACGCAGATCGCCGCAGGCCTCGACACCTCGGACGACGGCTGGCCCGACGCGCTGTACGGCATGCCGCACTCCACCAACCAGGGCACGGACTCCGGCTTCGTGTGGTCCTTCCAGTTCGTGCACTACCAGCCCAACATCGGCCTGCAGGGCCCGGGCTCCGCGTCGATGGTGATGTACGGCACGGAGCTGTACTCGGGCGGCGTCGCGGACCTGCGCATCGCCTACGCGCCGGCGCCGTTCACGCCGGTCTACCTGATCGTGTCGCCCTTCGAGGCGACGGTGCCCTTCAAGGGCGGCGTGCTCGTGCCGCAGCTCGGCAACGCGCTGATCTTCCCGCTCCTGTCGGATGCCAAGAGCCGCGTGACGCTCACCGGGCTGCCGGGCGGCAACGGCTACCAGCTCGTCTTCCTGCAGGCGCTGATCCCGTACGCCGGCGCCCCGCAGGGCTGGTGGCTCACGAACACCGTGGTCGCCGAGCTGCTGCCCTGACGTGATCCCCGGGCGCGGCGGCGCACCTCCCGTGGCCGCCGCGCCCGAGCCCCCTTGCTGCCTGCTACAGTCGGCCGACAGGCGAGAGCATTCCAGCTTGGTCAGAGGCGATGTGGCGACGGCGTTGGTGCGCGGAAGGACATCGTTCCGGCCTGCGGATGCAGGCGGCTGATGCGCTCGGGGGACCGTCCGCATGACGTCCTCCGTGCTGGAGC
>Ga0193753_10002359_pt1 | contig 14955 bp, 16 predicted proteins | sample H1c2metaG_FD_144925 | JGI IMG/M metagenome (GOLD analysis project Ga0193753, IMG submission 144925) | Soil microbial communities from a riparian zone of the East river system, Colorado, United States - H1c2 | ecosystem: Environmental > Terrestrial > Soil > Riparian zone | place: USA: East... | reverse complement strand
GGCGATCCGGATTAATTGCCGGTATTGCAACACATACTCAAAGTTTTGTGGGAGAGTCGCTCTGACGAACTGGACGCAAATCTCTACGAAAAAATAGGTGGATGGCGGCACACCTTGGAAAACGACGCGGAAGGAGTCCTGGCGCAATTCCCCGAAGAGCAGGTAGAAATTTGCCGCATGTTTCAGTGGCTCGCGGATCCAGCGACCGGAGGCAAACCAGTCCGCCGCCGAGTGCCTGCTGCTGAACTCTGCGACGTAACGGGGCTATCCACTGAACGACTCAAAATAATTCTCGATGCGTTCGCCGACAGAGGTTTCATTCGCCACGACTCAAGCAATGAACATCTCGTAGATTTCACCCACGAAAGCGTGATGTGGCAATGGCCAAAGTTGCAAGCATGGATTGAGGCCGAAGCCAAAGACGCAGCACAGGTTCGCTTTCTACAGAAATCTGCGGAACAGAAGCAATGGCTAATTGGTCTGACGCTCAAGAATGCGCAGGCGCTCAAGGAACGGGCGAAGTTTTCGCCGCGATGGATCAGCCGTTACGTGGCGAATCCTCAGGAACTCCAAGAATTATTGAATTGCATCGAGGCAAGTCAGCAGCGCCAATCACGGCGGCGGACGTTGATTAGCTTAGTATCCGCGTTGTTTCTGATCTCAACGACGGCATCCATTTCGCTATTTCTGAATTACAATTCCGCGAAGAAGAACTATGCTTTGACTCAGGCGCACAATCAGGTTCTCGCGAAGTTAAATGATTATATGAACGCCCAAAACTCGGCACTAAGTAAAGTAACTGACCAACTGAATGCAATGCTGGAACAAACAAAACAAGACCGCAGTGTGAGCCCTAAGGCGGTGGCTGCGAAAGGATATTTGAAGCAGGCCGTTAAGGGCGGTAAGACCACTCGCGACAGCATCACAATCCAGTATTTTGCGAAAGAGCCCGAACTCGCCGGAAATCCAAAGCTGGTCTCGAGTTGGAAACAGCTAGGATTCAACGTTCAGATTCCCAGAGCTAACGTCGAATATCCTTCCAATACAATTTGGTTCGGCAGCCAAGTGGACCGTTCATCGGTCCAGACGATCGCCTCTTCTTTATTGACGGATGGCTTTGCGCTCAGACAAATAAGAAAGTTGGACTCAGGCCTCGACAAAGGACGGGAACGGATTATTCAAGTTGGCTGGAGTGGCAAGGCCGACAACCTTCCACTCCTTACACCAACCGACGTTCAGAAGTTCAACACGAAGCCGTTTTAGCTAGCGATCCGCCAGACCGCCATCCACGGCAAGAATCTGGCCGGTAATGAACTCGGGCGCCGTCAGGAAAAAATGGACCGCGGCGGCGATTTCCTCAGGCTTCCCTGCCCGCCGCATGGGGGTGGCATCGATCATGGCTTGGGTGCGCGCGTCGACATCATCGAAGGCGATGACGCCGGGGGCAACCGAGTTCACGCTGATCTGCGGAGCGAAGGCTTTAGCCAGGGCCTTGGTGAGCATGATGACGCCGGCTTTTGAAGCGCAATAGTGTGCGTGTTCGGCCCAGGGCCGGATGCCGCCGAGCGAGCTGATATTTACGATGCGGCCCGCGCCCTTCTTTTTCATCTGCCGCGCGCCCTCCTGGCAGCAAAAGAACGTGGCTTTCAGGTTGATGTTGTGGATGAAATCCCAATCGGCCTCGGCGATCTCTAGCGGATCGAATCGGGTGAAGCGCGCGGCGTTGTTCACTAGGCAATCGAGGGGACCCAGGCCGCTCTCGACTTCGGCGAACAGGCGGCGGATTTCGTCGACCCGAGAGAGATCGGCCTGAAAGATGGGCGCGCCTCTGCAGGCACGGGAAACTTCCTCGGCTTCGGTGCGCGAGTTGTTGTAGTGAATGCCCACGGAAAAACCATGGCGCGCGAGCTCGATCGCGATCACGCGGCCAATGCGCTTCGCTGCTCCGGTGACCAGGACGTTCATGCCGATGGACGGAAATCCGCGATTGCCTGGCGCGTGTAGGCGATGTCTTCCGGCGTGTGCACGGACGAAACGAAGAACGCTTCAAACTGCGAGGGCGGGAAGTAAATGCCGCGCTCGAGCAGATGGTGGAAGAAGCGGGCGAAGACCTGCGTACTGGAGCGCTTGGCGTCTTCGTAGTTGCGGACCGGGCCGTCTTGAAAAAAGAAAGTGGCCATGGAGCCGGCTCGATTCACGTATGCGCCAGCCGGTGGCTTGCTCGTGATAGCGCTGGTGCTTTTCTCGAGCGTGTCGTAAATTTCCGGGTGTTCTTCGATATGGCGCAGCATGGCAATGCCCGCGGTGACGGCTAGCGGATTGCCCGACAGCGTGCCCGCCTGATATACCGGCCCCACGGGGGCGACCTTGTTCATGACATCGGCGCGGCCGCCGTATGCCGCAATGGGCAAGCCTGCTCCGATGATCTTACCGAGCGTGGTGAGATCGGGCCGTATGCTGAAAAGCTGCTGGGCGCCGCCGCGCGCGAGCCGGAAGCCGGTCATCACTTCGTCGAAGATCAGGAGCGCGCCGTACCTCGCGGTAATGCTTCGCAAGCCTTCGAGAAAGCCGGCCATGGGCGGCACGCAACCCATGTTGCCAACGACCGGCTCGACGATGACGGAAGCAATACGATCGCCGGATTCTCGAAAGGCGGTTTCGACGCGGTCCAGATCGTTGAACGGCAGCGCAATCGTGGTATCGGAAAACGCTTTCGGGACGCCCGCGGTATCCGGCAAACTCAGAGTCGCGATGCCCGAGCCGGCTTTCACCAGCAACGAATCCACATGACCGTGATAGCAGCCTTCGAACTTTACAGTCAGCTCTCTGCCGGTAAAGCCGCGCGCGAGGCGAATCGCGCTCATGCACGCTTCGGTTCCGGAATTAACCAGGCGCACCATTTCTATCGACGGAACGGCGTCGACGATCAATTCGGCAAGCTCCACTTCGCGGCCGGTGGGTGCGCCGAAGCTGGTTCCCAGCTCGAGAACAGCGGCGACGCTTTCCATAACCGCCTTGGGACGGTGCCCCGTGAGCAGCGGGCCCCAGGAACCGATGTAGTCGATGTATTCGTTTCCATCGACGTCGAATATGTGGGAGCCTTCGCCGCGCGCAATGAAACGAGGCGTACCGCCAACGGCGCGGAAAGCGCGCACCGGCGAATTCACTCCGCCCGGGATGTATTTTTGGGCGCGGGCGAAGAGCGCCTCCGACTGCGCCAGGTTCATACTTGTGTTTCGCCCAGGATCAACTTGCGGAACACGAAGCTCATCAGAATCTCATGCAGCGTGGTGTTGACGTTGCGGAGCAGCCGGTTCTTCATGTCGAGATAAGGCAGAGTGCCGGCAAAAAGGTCCTGCATGATTTCGCAAAATTTCGGGCTGCGCTTCATGAAGTCATCATGCAGCGTGGTGTTGACGTTGCGGAGCAGCCGGTTCTTCATGTCGAGATAAGGCAGAGTGCCGGCAAAAAGGTCCTGCATGATTTCGCAAAATTTCGGGCTGCGCTTCATGAAGTCGATCATGCGCGTGGGAACCGCGCCGAAGAAAATCGCTCCGCAAAATAAGCGTTTGGCGAGATTGGCTCCGTAGGTCAGATCGAGGCCGAAATCGCGCGTGATGAGCTGGCGGTAGGCTTCGGCGTTCGAAGCAGGCTGCTCGTCCTGGAGCAGGACCTGGCTCGCGAGGTCGCCGGAACGGATAGCGTAATAGAGGCCTTCGCCGGTGATGGGATCGACGAGCCCACCGGCATCGCCCACTGCGATCCAGCCATCGCCTGCCAGACGATTGTTACGCCAGCCGCGCGATTCGAGCGAGGGCAGCATGTGGCCGTAGAATTTGGCGTCCTTGCGCGAGTACCCCCTCTCGTCCATATAACGTTCCAATCGGGCCCGCAGACATTGGGCCGATTCACTCTTTCCGCAGATGCCGACCGATAGATGGCCGGCGCGCGGGAAAACCCAGATGTAGCCTTCGAGATTCGGCAGGAATTGAATGTCGATATGCTCCTGGTCGCTGGGCACAAAATAGCCGAGCGCATACATGGTGTCCTGGGCTGTGTATTGCGTACCGACATCGCGTAGCGGATTGCGCGCACCGGTCGCGATGACGCAATAGTCGGCCGCGAGATTGCCGCAGCGGGTGCGAATGCGCCAGCCGGCGGACGAACGCTCGAGACCCAACACGCGTTCCTTCTCAATTTGCGCGCCAGCCGCTTCGGCGCGGCGCAGGAGCATGCCGTTCAAATCGATGCGCGAATAGATCACCAGCGGACGGGTGAGCTTCATCTTGAAGCCGCCCGACTTGGGCGCCGCCAGCATGGTATCGGTGACGAGCTTCTTGGGAGAATCGTTTTCGATCAGGTACGGGTATTGGGAGTAGGCTTTGTAGGTCATCCCGCCGCCGCAGGGCTTTTCCCACGCCAATTTCTCGTCGATGATGATCGTGCTCAAGCCGGCCCGCGCCAGACGCTCGGCCGCCGATGCGCCGGCCGGTCCACCTCCGAGAACAGCGACTGTCTTCATGTAGTTAGCTCACTTACTCCCTGAATCTCTCATCGGACCTGCGCGGGGGGTAAAGATGGATTTGCAGACGGACTGCGAGAATCGAGCGCCGGGTGACCAGGCGGTAGCTCCGTCGAGCCGGCGGGCGCGCTGCCCGCCATGCCATGCCCTTGCGAGTCGGCGACGCTCGCTACTACCCACTTGCCATCCCGTTCCGTCAGGGTGTATTTCATAGTCATGCCACCATCGAGCTTGGAATCGCTCTTGGGGTGAAAAAAAACGGTCGCGTTCGCCTTGTCTTTATCGAAGGTCAGGGCGGTAATGTTGACGTCGAGATTTTTCAAGTCGAGTCCGGAGTGATCCTGGAGGCGGCTTAGGATGGCTTGGCGCACGCTATCGCGGCTTTTCATATCATTCCCGCAGGCCGTCAACAACAGTACCGCGGCCAAACTCAAGTAGGGCACCCGAAACACCATTCGATTATAACTAGAGAGGCTGCAATGCTTTCCGCTCGTGTTCTGAAGTTTCCGATGATAGCTCTGGCGGGCACCCTGGTGTGCCCTATGGACGCGCTCCAGGCGGCCACACTACCGGTGGGCACCGCGATCGACATTCGCCTTACGACCGAGGCGAGTAGTGATAAGCCGTCGGGCGCGACGGTGTCGGCCGTGGTCATCGCACCGGTCGTGCTGAACGGCGTTCCGGCGCTGAACGCCGGCGCGCAACTCACCGGCAAAACGGCCGACGCGGCGGCGGCGAAGACGGCCACCGATGCCGGCGGCGAGAAGCCCGCGACACTGAGGATTCAGTTTACGAAGATTGCCGATGCGAGTGGACACTCGCAGGCGCTCGATTGCGCGCTGGTCTCGGTCGATAACGGGCGGGAAAAAGTGGACGATTCGGGGTTGATTACCGGCATCATCGCCTCGCAGACTTACGAGGGGCTGCTGAATATGGGACTCGGCAAACTGACCGGGCAAATCGGCTCGCTGCTGAACGCGGCGAAGGGTTCATTTTTGAAAGACGTAGATCCCTCGATCGATTACAAGCCCGGCGTGGAGCTTACCATCAAGCTGACGAAAGAGCTCAATTGGGCCACCGGCGCGCCGGCCGCTTCCGTGGCGGCGATCGCTCCCGCCGATGCACTGGCCGCATTGGTCACGGCCGAGCCATTCCGTACCGTGGCGCAGAATCCGCCCAAGCCATCGGACCTGACCAATCTGATGTTTATCGGAACCCAGGAGCAAGTGCAGGGCGCGTTCAAAGAGGCGGGCTGGTTTACGGCGGCGGAATTGAGCGCCAGCTCGAGGGCGGAAACGGCGCGCGCCATCATCGAAAACCGCGGCTATAGCGAAGCGCCCGTGTCCGTTCTCTACCTGGACGCGAAGCCACCCGATTTGACATTTCAGAAGCAGAACAATACTTTCGACAAGCGCCACCACATTCGCGTCTGGCTGCGGCCGGAGAAATTCAACGGCCAGCCGGTATGGGTGGCGGCGGCCACGCACGATACTGGCATCACGCTATCGCCGGTGAGTCATAATTTCACGCATGGCATCGATCCGAATATTGACACCGAACGGTCCAAGGTGACCAACGACCTGCTCTTTACGGGACATGTAAAGGCGATTGCGTTGGTGGATCGCCCGCAGGTGCCGGCGGATCTATCGAATGCGACCGGAGACAAATTGCTCAGCGATCATAAGCTGGCGGTATTGGAATTCTAGAAGAGTGAATTTTTTAGAAAGCGACCGCCGCTACAAGTACCTTGACGCTTTCATTACGTTGTTTGTTGTCGTTCTTCTCATTTCAAATATTATTGCGGGGAAATTCTTTGCAATAGGGACGCAACGCGTGAGCGCGGCGCAGATGCTCTTCCCCTTCACGTACATTTTTGGCGATATTTTCACGGAGGTGTATGGATACTCCGCCTCCCGGCGTGCCATCTGGTATGGTTTTTTCGCGGCTTTCTTACTGGCTGGCCTGGCGTACCTGGCCGTGATCATCCCGCCCGCTCCGGAATACCGGGATCAGGCCGCCTTTGCGACTATTTTCAAACAGACTGGCAGAATCGTGGCGGCCAGTCTGCTGGCCTATTGGTGTGGCGAATTCGCGAATTCGTTTACCTTGGCGAAGTTGAAACTACTCACCGGGGGAAAACATCTTTGGACGCGGACCATTGGATCGACAGTCGTCGGGCAAGCGGTGGACACTACGGTGGTCATGTTCGCGGCGTTCTATGGCACGCGGCCGGTGAGCGTGATTCTGAATCTGATTGTGTCGGGTTACATGATCAAGGTTGTCTACGAGACGCTCATGACTCCGGCGACTTATGCGGTGGTGAACTTCTTGAAACGCGCGGAAGGCGTGGATTATTTCGATCGCGGAACGAATTTCAATCCGTTCGCGACGGGGGAGCCTAATTCAGATCGGCCGGAGGGCGAAGCAGTTTCACCGAAACGGTAACGGTAGCGCGATTCCGAATCACGCTGAGCCGGATCACATCGCCCACGCGTTTTTGAGCGATGGCGCGCACCAGGGCATCTTCGCGTTCGACCGGCTGGCCGTCGATCGCGACAATCAAGTCGCCGCCGATGCCCAACTCGACGTTGCCGATGGCGACGACCTGCGTGGCGCCGCGTACACCGGCCGATTCCTCCGAAGAACCGCTCGCGAGCTGTTGTACCAATAGCCCCCCTTTGCGCGGCAATCCAAGCGCTTCGGCGAGATCGCCCGCCACGTACTCGGTGCGCACGCCGACCTTAGGGCGTTCCGTCACGCGGCCCGCTTGATAGTCGGCAAGCAGAACCTTGGCGCGATTGATGGGAAGCGCGAAGCCGATGCCCATGTTGGTTTGTCCGAGGATAGCCGTATTGATGCCGATGACCGAGCCGCTCGAATCGAGCAGCGGGCCGCCGCTGTTACCGCCGTTGATGGCCGCGTCAGTTTGAATCATGCCCTCGAGCCGTTGTTCGTTTTCGCTATCGATGACACGGCCGATGGAACTGACGACGCCAACGGTGAGAGTGCCTTCGAGTCCGAACGGGTCGCCGATAGCAAGGACCTTCTGGCCCACCTGCAAACGGTCGGAGTCGCCTAACTTCAGCACTTCGATTTTCTGCTTCGGGTCGATTTTGATGAGCGCCAGATCGTCGGAGCGGTCGGTATCGAGTGCGCGGCCGAAATATTGGGTTTGATCGGAAAGCGTGACCTGAATCCGGCTGCTTCCCGAGACGACGTGAAAATTCGTCAGGATGAGACCTTGCGGGTTGATCAGAAAGCCGGAGCCGAGGCTGCGGGAGGCGACGGGTTGATAGAAGAAGTCGCGGCGCACCGTGGTGCTGGTGATATAGACCGTGGCGAGGCGGGCGGATTTGTAGATATCGATGTTGTTCTGCTCATCGGCGGAAAGTCCCGCGCCGTGTACCGGTGTTGGTTCAGACCAGCGCGCCTGAGAGCGGAGCAGCGGGGCCGCCAGATCGCGAATTTTCCAATTGACGCGCGAGGCGAGCAGGACAAAGCCCAGCGACAGCAAGAACGCCCATAAGAAGACTCGTGATCTCATGCGCGTTCGGCTCCGGCTAGTTTTTCAAGATCGCGAAAGACGGTTTCCACTTGTAGGAGCGTCGCCGGCTTAGGTCCATCGGTATCGATCACATAGTGCGCGAAAGGCTTCTTTTGTTCAAGCGGCATCTGCTTTTCGAGTCTCGAGATCACTTGTTCCCGGGTCAAAAGATCGCGCTTCATGCCGCGGGCGATCTGGGTCTCGACGGAGCACGCGGTCAAGATCAACCTGTCGAAAGACGTATGACGCCCCGCTTCTATCAGGATAGCGGCTTCGATCACGGCAATGCCTCGGGGATACTCGGCGGTGAGAGCGCCGAGCATCTTCTCTTCGAGCGCGAAAACGGCGGGGTGAACAAGAGCGGTAAGCTTTTCGAGCAGGTGCGGAGAGGCAAACACTATAGACGCGAGCTTTTTACGATCGATAGTGGCATCCGGGCTCACTATTTCCGGCCCGAATAGATCGACGGCCGGCAGATAAGCGGCGCCCTCGGGAGCGAGCACGGCGTGGCCCAATTTGTCCGCGTAGATGACATGGCAGCCCAACCGCTCGAGTTCGGCGGCGACCAGAGATTTTCCGCTCGCGTACCCGCCAGTGAGGCCGACCTTCAACATGCAAGGCGGGTTTCCGCTATTTGCACGGTGTTCGCCATCAGCATGGCGATGGTCAACGGGCCGACTCCACCAGGGACGGGTGTGTAGGCGGAAGACAATTCCTGCATGGCACGCGGCTCGACATCGCCGACCAGCGTAGAGCCGTTTTTTTCGAAGGCGGCGAGACGCGCGGGATCGTGCGTGAAGAGCCCATGCACAGTTTCGCGATCGGCGATCCGATTCATCCCAACGTCGATTACGACGGCGCCGGGCTTGATATGGCTGGCCGTAATGGCCGCCGGTTTGCCGATGGCGGCGATCAGGATATCGGCCCGGCGGCATTCTTCGGCGAGATTCGGCGTCTTCGAATGGCAGATCGTCACCGTGGCATTTTCATGCAGCAACAAAAGCGCCATAGGCTTGCCGACGATGTTGCTGCGGCCGACGACGACAGCATGCCGTCCGGCGATCGGAATCCGATAGCGTTTGAGAAGCTCCAGAATGCCCGCCGGCGTACAGGCACGCGGCGCAGGCTCATTCAGAACCAAGCGCCCCAAACTGTGAACCCCGAAGCCATCGACGTCGCGCACGGGGTCGACAACCACGGACGTGACCAAATCGGAATCAATTTGCGCGGGCAGCGGCATTTGAATCAGAATTCCATCGACCGAAGCGTCGGCGGTCAGCGGCTGGAGGGTTTCGATCAACTCGGAGGTCGAGACATTACCCGGCGGCGTGATTTCGATACTTCGGATGCCGAGATCGTGACACGCTTTGATCTTGTTGCGCACATAGATTTCGGAGGCGGGATTGTCGCCCACACGAACCACGGCGAGCGCGGGCGGCCGATGCTTTGCGGCGAGCGCGGCGATGCGCGAACGAAGCTCCTCTTGAATTTCCCGGCTGATTCGCTTCCCGTCGAGGACCGTGCCGCTCATGCACCCGTGAGGATAACAAAGGGTGGGAAGGATAGAACCTCAGGCGATAATAGAAGTGCGCGCAGGCTGCTTGCGGAGGAGATCGGGGGTTGACCCGCTGCGCCACCACCTGGCGAAAAAAGCAGGACCACTTAGGCCGATTCGGGATATTCCCGGAAGCCCAATTTGATTGTTAGAGTAGACTCTGTTGATCGACCCGCCCTTGCGCGGGGGAGCGTATGAGTAAGCCTGCAGCGGTATTGAAAAGCCAGAGAGTATCGGAGATAACAACCCGTAGCGCGGTCTCGGCGGAAAGCCTAAGGGACCGAGTCTCGGAGTTGGAGGATGCCGCCAGAGATCTCGAAACGCGCCTGCTCGCCTATGAGGAGGTATTCTTCGGAAATCCCGTGCCGGCTTTGGTGTATGCGGCCGATTCGCTGGCCATTCTGGAGGCGAACAACAGCGCGCTGGCGCTATATGGTTACGAACAGGATCACATTCGCTCGTTGAACCTTCTCGACCTTTTTGCAAATAGCGACCAGAAAGGCCCGGAGCTAGAGGCTGAACTGCGCAAGCCTTTAAACACTATCGGTCCGGTTTTGCATCGCGGCGCGGCGGACCGGGAACTGATCGTCAGCATGGTGTTCTGTACTTTCCAGATACGCGACCGAGATGCGCGCATGCTGATGATTCAAGACGAGACCGCGCGTCATATTGCGGAAGAGGCGCTGCGGACCAGCGAAGAGCGCTATCGCGAGCTGTTTGAGAACGCCAATGACGTAATCTTTCTGCACGATCTGAAGGGGAAGATTCTGGCGGTGAATCGCGCCGCCGAATCGATGACCGGCTACTCGCGCGCGGAAGTGCTGGGCAAGAGTTTCGATGAACTTGTGGCGCCCGAAGCGCGGCACCTGACGCAGGACAGCATACGGGCACAATTGGGCGGCAGCGCTGCGCAACATCTGGAGCTGCCGGTTCTCTCGAAGCTCGGCACGACCCGTTATCTCGAAGTGAGCACGCGTATTATCTACCGGCGCGGTCACGCGGTGGCGGTGCAAGGCATAGGGCGCGACATCACTGAGCGCAAGCAGGCGGAACAGAGGCTGCTCGAATCCGCCAATGAACTGCAAACGAAGAACGAAGAATTGAGCAAGGCGCTGCGGCTGGCGCGCGAAGCTACGCAGCTTAAGGAACAGTTCCTCGCAAATACTTCGCACGAACTGCGCACACCCATGAACGGAATCATGGGGATGATCAACCTGCTGAAGACCACCGAGCTCATCACCGACCAGCGCGAATACGTGGACGCCGTCAGCCAGTGCGCGAACGATCTGTTTACGATTATCAACGATCTGCTCGACCTTTCTCAGATCGACGCCGGGCGGCTGGCGCTCAACCGCGAGCCGTTCGACGTGCGCGAGAGCGTGCAGGCGGTGGTCAAAATGCTGCGCCTGCGCGCCGACGCCAAGGATTTGACGCTTTCGTACGAAATCGATGCGCAACTGCCGCGGCGTTTGTACAGCGACAGCGTGCGATTCCGGCAAATTCTTACGAACCTGATCGCGAACGCCGTCAAATTTACGCCCACCGGCGGAGTGCATGTCCGCTTGACGAAGCGCTCCGAAAAATCTCTGTTGCGATGCGAGGTGATCGATACCGGGATCGGCGTGGATGAATCGGTACGCGAAAGAATTTTCGAAGCGTTCTTCCAGGCCGACGGGACCACGCGGAGACGGTTTGGGGGCACCGGCCTGGGTCTGACGATCAGCAAGCAATTAGTGGAAGCGATGGAAGGGCACATCGGCACGTTCAATAACGAATTAGCGCCGGGTTCCACTTTCTGGTTCGAACTTCCTCTCAACGTCCCGGAAAGCGAAGGCGATATGGCTCCCGCTTTGCCCAGCCGGCGCTAAGTGGCGCTCGGCCCGAATGTTGCTTTTGTCGTAGTCATCTTCGGCCTTCTCGCTATTTATTGGGAACTCATCCAGCCGGGACGAATTTATCCCGGAACCCTTGGTGCGGCGGCAGTGCTTGTGGGTGGCTATTTTCTGTGGCGGCTGGGTCCGACGGCCTACGGGCTGAAATTGCTGGCGGCGGCCGGAGTTCTTTTTATCGTGGAAGCTTGCTGGAACACCCATTTCTTGGCTGGTATCACGGCTAGCGCGGCCATGATCCTCGGTTCCTGGAGGCTCTTTGCGAGTCCCAGGCACATCGCGCCGTATCTAGCAGTTCCGCTCTGCCTGGCATTCGGAGCGGTTACCATTTGGTTGACCGCCGGGGCGAAACGCGCCCGTCGAAACAAAAGGGTCGACCTCTAAATCCGGAACTTTGCCCCTCAGGCGCGCGTATTCTATTGGCGAGGGCATTATGCAGCGTTTGCTTTCTCTTTCTCTTCTCGCTTTTTCAGGATGTCTCTGTACCTGGGCCGGCATCGACCGGGGTTTGCTCGCACTCGTGCCTTCGGGCGTGAACGTGGTTGGGAGTATCGACGTAACCGAATCGCGTGGCTCGGATTTCGGCCAGTATCTGCTGAGCAAACAGCAAGTGGGGGATCACGGCTTGGAGGAGATGATCGTCCAAACGGGCTTCGATCCACGCCGCGACCTCCAGCACGTACTGTTCGCAAACACGGCTACGGGCGACACGCGGCATTCGTCCTTTGCGATTTTCGCTCGCGGCACGTTCGATGAGGAACGCATCCGGGCGGCCGCCACCGCTAAGAACGCGAAGGTAGAGAACTACCAAGGCGTTTCGATGTTCGTGAACCGGAGGGATACGAATCCGACGGCTTTCGCATTTCTGGATACCGGTGTGGCTGTGATGGCGGACTTGCCTACTCTGCAACAGATTATCGCGAATCGAATGGCTCCGGTTGCTTTGAATTCGGACCTGGCGAGCCGAATTGAAGCAGTGGGCTCGAATAATGACGCCTGGTTCGTCGCGCTCGGCCAGGGCGGAGCCTTTGCGCAACACATGCTCAATCAAGCTGGTCCACAGGCGCAAGCCTTCAAATCGGTCACGCAATCGAGCGGCGGAATCCGCTTCGGCCAAGTGATTGAGGCATCGTTCCAGGCCACCACGCGCTCGCCCGAGGACGCAAACGCGCTGGCTGACGTGGTGCGTTTCCTCTCCAGCATGGTCCAGATGCAGTCGCAAGAAGATCCGCGCGCGGCGATTTTGGCGCCGGCGCTCAACAGCATGTCCCTTGCTACGGCGGGCAACACGGTGCGTTTTTCAGTCTCGATACCGGAGAAGAGCCTCGAAGAACTCGCCGACCTTCACCCTAGACACGCACGAACGCGGTAGCCGCCGCAGCCAGGCCGACGATCGCGGAAGCGATGCCAGTGAAGTACCAGAACTTTCGTTTGGTTAGAATCGCCAGAGACGACAGCACGATGGAGACTTCCAGAAAAACTTCGCCAGTGTGAAAACGCTCAGCCTTGCGGCTGTCTACATCGCGTTCCTTTGCATATTCTTTGGCCTTTTCCTGGATGCCTTCCATATCTTTGTCGTACCGGGCGATGTCCTTCGCATACTTGGCGGTGATCTCGGGGCCGGCCTTCGCCTGCGTCAAAAGATCGGTAGCTATTTGCGCCGAATAACGACGGATATTTTTCGCCTGATAGAAGGCCCACTCATCGGAATTGAATTGCTGATTCAGCAGCTTTTCGCTGATGAAGTGCAGACCGAGAACCGACACAATGGCGAGCAGCGCGGCGATAATCGCCATGGTGCCGGCCACAAATTTGTCGAACGGCTCTTGCGCGTGGTGGACGTGCTCGCCTGCTTCTTCCGATGCGGACATGACGTTTACGCTAACACGCTGGAAGTCTCCGCCTTGGCCATGCTGGAGATTTCGCGGACCAGCCGGCGGTAGTTGAGATCGGCGAGCGCCCGAAACGAAAACCAATGGCCATCGCGCCAGGATGAATAGTACCAGCGCGAAAAGATCGCAATGTGCTCCGCTCGAATGCCGTCGGTGTGGATGGCCGCGAGCGAGGACTCGAGCAACTCACGGACGAGACGATCGAGCGGCTTGGCCTCAAAGCTCCCGGAAACGTCGAGCGTGATCGGGTCCTGCCAGTAGCCTTGCGCCATGGGCCACAGCCGGAAACGGAGCGGGCTCACACCTTTGGTCAACGCCAGGCCACTGAGCCGATCGACGGAAGCGATCACGTCGTCGCGGCAAGCGGCAGCGGCGTTCAGCTTCTCCAGACGTTTGTGGATCTGGGCGGCCTGCTCGAAATCGAGATCGGCCGAAGCTCTCTCGCGCGCCGCGCCGAGCGCGCTCACCGGACTCTTGCCATTGCTAGCAAGAAAATCCGCGACGCGCTGGACTTCGCTCGCATATTCGTCGCTCGTGACGGCGCACTGGCAGGGCCGCAGGCACTGGTTCATCTCGCCATAGATACAACCCGGATGATCGGCGCGTGGCGCGAGAGTGTCGGTACACCGGCGAATCTGAAACAGGCCGAGCGTTTCCTGCTCGTAGCGCTGGGCGAGTTCCCGATTGGCGAACGGGCCGAGCACCTGGCAGCTCTTGCGCGGGATGCGGTTCACGACTTCCAGCCGCGGAAAAGGATCCTGGTCCAGAAGACTCACGAACCAGGGCAGGCGCAAGCGAAGGCGCTTCCGGTAGTCGCCGGGATAGTAGCGCCTGGTCAGTTCGTACAGCAGGAGGGAAATTTCGAGCCGGGATCCGGCAGGCCAATACTCAATGGCATCGATTTGCCCGCGGTAGTGACCGGCGAGTAAGCGTGCCAGGCGTCGTTTGAGATTGACAGACCAGCTCAGGTGCGGCGGCGCGCCGGAGGCGAACACCGCGTAGATTCCGGCGGCGGCGGGAAGCGCGGCGGTAGCCTCCAGGACGTCCTGCTCGCGCGGCGCCAAACGATTGGGCGGCGGTATTTTCACAAAATCGCGGGTCGCATATCCACATACTAGCGGCTGGACCGCGATTAAACACTTGACAGTAAACTCCCTCGGTCTAGAATAGGTGTTACTTCGCTATGCAGGGTTGTCAGCACGAGCGAACCGAGTTTCTCCACCGGCGGGACGGCATCGACTACGTGCGTTGTCTGGACTGCGGTCAGGTATTCGAAGCCGAAGACCTGGACTCGGTTCCAGTTTACGAAGAAGAAGACGAAAAGCCCAAGAAACGTCGTTGAAAGAGCCGGCGCATCCTTGTGAGATCCTGGAGCGTTTGAGGAGTCATGCCTAGCTTGACTCGGGTCTCACCCGCGCAACGGACTTTAATGAAGGCCCCCCTGCGGATCGTGTCGATCGGCGGCGGCACCGGCTTGTCGACGCTACTTTCGGGCTTGAAGAAGCACGCGCGCAGCGTGCAGGATAGCGCCGAGGCGGGGCTCCCGGCGGTCG
>Ga0193753_10002358_pt1 | contig 14956 bp, 10 predicted proteins | sample H1c2metaG_FD_144925 | JGI IMG/M metagenome (GOLD analysis project Ga0193753, IMG submission 144925) | Soil microbial communities from a riparian zone of the East river system, Colorado, United States - H1c2 | ecosystem: Environmental > Terrestrial > Soil > Riparian zone | place: USA: East... | reverse complement strand
GGGGGCTTCGACTACGCGCCAAACCTCGATGGCATCAGTTGGTTGCTCGAGGTCTGTAAAGACGCAGTGCTCGCTGCGCTACCCGATGTGCGGATACAAGTCGTGGGTGCGGGAACCGAGCGTGGCTTACCGCAGGCCGCTGCCTGGGGTGATCGCGTTAGTTTCTTGGGCTGGGTCGATGACCTCGACGCAGTGCTCGGCAACAGCGTCGCGCTGTTATCACCGTTGCGTACGGGCAGCGGCGTGAAGATCAAAGTGCTCGAGGCGCTCGCGCGGGGTCTGCCCGTCGTCGCGACGCCGTCCGGTGTGCAAGGCATCGAGGCCGACGAGTCGACGGGATGTTTAGTCGGCGCAACGCCTGAGGATTTGGCCGCGTCGATGCGCATGGCGTTCGATCCCGAGGTCAACCTCCGCCTGTCGAAGGCAGCGCGCCGCGCTTGGGATCACACCTACAGCCCGCACGTCGTTCGCGCGCAATACGATGAGATCTTTGGGCTAAGTACCGGTGTCAGCGTGCCGACCGCAGCCGACGTCGAGGCTGGCGCACCCGAGCAAGGGTGGTAGGCTCGCACAGCCTTCGATGCACGCTTCGATTCACGATCGCCACGCTCGCGCTGGAAGTACGCCGTGAGCCTCCGGAAGGTCGTCGCGAAGGCACTCGTCTGGACCACCCTCGAAAGCTTTACGCTTTCGGGTCTGTCGCTGATCAGCCTGTTCATCTTCGCGCGCCTGCTGTCGGCCGAAGACTTCGGCATCGCGGCGATCGCACTCGCCATCGTGCAGTTACTGACGGTGCCGGTCGAGCTCCTGTTTCACGACGCGCTCGTCCAACGCAAAGACATCGACTCGATTCACGTCGATTCAGCATTCACGTTTTCTGTCGTGCTCGGCGTGGTGCTGTGGGCCGTCTGTTGGTTCGGCTCTGGATGGATCGAGCAGCTGATCGGCACCCCGGGCGTCGGCCACGTGCTCAAGTGGATGAGCCTCAGCTTGATCGGCATGGGCTTCGGCTGTGTGCTCGTCGCGATGCAGCGGCGCAAGCTCGAGTTCCGCTCACTCGCGCTTCGCTCGTTGCTCGGCCGCGGTGGTTCGGCGGCAGTCGCGATCGCGATCGCGTTCTCCGGCGGAGGCGTCTGGGCGTTAGTTGCACAGCAAGTGCTCTTGGTGTGCTTGGGCACCCTGATGTTGTGGGTCCTCGCCGACGAGCGGCCGCGCTTTCATTTCAGCTGGGCGCCGACCAAAAGTCTGCTCGGGTTCGGCGTGTTCACGACCATCTACCAACTGCTCGCGATCGCGATTCAGCGCGTTTTCATGGTGCTGGTCGGCGCATATCTGGGAAGCGCGAGCACGGGCTTACTCAGCGTCGCGTTTCGGGGCGCCGACATGCTGCGCGACTTGATGTGCACCGCGGTCTATCAAATCGCGATGCCGCTCTTTTCGCGGCTCAGTGATGAACGCGAGTCTCTGTTCGTCGCCTACAACCGCTCCGTCCAGCTGACGACGCTCGTGACCTTCCCGGTGTTCGTGGGGTTGGCCGTCTGCGCGGATGACGTAGTCTCGATCGCGTTCGGCAAGAACTGGCTCGCTGCCGCGCCGTACTTCGCGATTGTATGTCTGCTCGTGCTCCCGTTTTTCCTGCGAATGTACTCAGTCACGCTGCTACGCGCGGTCGGTAAGCCGGCAGCGCCGATGCTAGAGCTCATCGCACAGACGTCGGTTTCCGCGCTCTGCATGGTCTGGTTCGGCTGGAAGTCGGTCCCGCTCGCAATGCTGGCGTGGGCGAGCCGGCTCGTCGTGAGTGTTCCGATCGACATGTACATTCAGCGCCGTGTCGGGGGCATGGGTTACCTGCGACAGCTGCGTGGCGCCGGAACCCCCTTCGTGGCCGCAGTCGTCATGGCAGCCGCGGTGCTCGCTGTGAAGACGTACCTGCTCCCGGTGTCGCTGCCCGCGCTCGTTCGTTTAGCCCCTCTCGCCCTGTTGGGCGCGGCGACCTACGTGGCCACGATCGCAGTCATCAATCGCGAGTTGATCAAGCAGTTCGTGGATTTCGTAGGGCAGTCACTGCCGTCGCGAAGCTGATCCGAACACGCCCCAGGCGCGCTGTGTTTTTAGCCGTAACGTTTGCCTTGACCCAGGGCTCATGCAAGTTTACCCATGCTTGACACTAACTTGGATGTTCCGGGTGCTGTCTCTTTCTTCAAACCATGAGTGTGCGCGGCTATGACGGACGAAATCCACGCGCTCGTCATCACGTATAACCGTCGCGAGCTGCTGATGCGGAACATCGCTGCGCTGAAGGCGCAGACGCACGCACTCAAGTCGATCGTGATCATCGACAACGGTTCTACTGACGACACGCGAACTGCGATCGCCGCGCTGAACGATCCGATGATCGACCACGTGCGCCTGGACCCGAACTGCGGCCCCGCGCGCGGCTTCCACTACGGCATCGACTACGTCTATGCGAAGCGCCGCATGCCCTGGGTGTGGATCATGGACGACGACGTGATTCCGTCGCCGACTGCGCTCGCCGAGCTCGTCGCGGCATATCACAAGAATTTCAAGGCACCGGAAGACATCGGCTTCCTCGTCTCGCAGTCGGTCGATGCCCAGGGCCGCGCGAACAACGTGCCGACGATCGACACGCGCCCCCGCCAACTCGGTGAGTGCGCGAACTGGGGCTATTACCTCGATCAGGGAATGGTCTCGATTCGGACTGCGCCGCTCAGCGCTTTTCTGATGCCGCTCAGCACTTACGACACGTTCGGAAACCTCAACCCGGAGTTCATAGTTTGGGGAGAGGACACAGACCTGACGTTTCGCATCACCGAACAGCGGCCCGGCTTTCTAGTCGGTATGAGTAAGATCCTGCATTTGCGCGGCCAGCCGGGCGACATCAGCATCTTCCTCGAAGACGACAAGCGGCGCGTGCCGAACTTTTACTACCTGTATCGCAACATGCTGTACGTGCGTCGTCGCTACGTCGGCCCTCACGCCTACGTGAATGGCATCGCGCGCGGGTTGCTGGAGACGGCGCAGCTCGTCGCCGCGGGCAAGTTCTGGAAGGCGCAGATTGCGCTGCGTGGCGTGGCGGCGGGTATCGTTTTCAATCCGAAGCCCGAAGCGCCCCGTGTCTGAGTCGCTACGAGCTTGGTTGTTCGGCTCGCTGTGCTTGTTCGTGGGTTGTACGGGCTCGTCTTCGTGTGCCGGCGCGAAGGAAAACACGCGCGAACAGGGCCATCCGCGCGACCAAGTTGCGGCTCCCGACTCGGTGCCTGCAGCCGCGAGCGGCGAACGCCCTCCCGCGTTGTCCGAAGGCGATCCTTTACGTCCGGGATCGGTGGCACCTAAACCAACGGGGCCCGAGTCCGTAGGCGTCGGCGACATTCGCGAGCCCGCGCTCGGTCCGGGCCCAACTGAAGCGGCCCGGGTGACCGGCGCTCCGTTCGTGCTCGTGAAGAACTGGAACTTCGGAAGCGCTGGGACGATACGCAGCACGCAGGAACTGATGTCCGAGTTCGAGTTTCACGACCAGTTCGATACGATCGCGAACGGCACCAAGTACGGCTCGGTCACTGTCGCGCCCACGCCCGAGACGGCGATCTTCGTCGCGCGCGAGCTCGGCCTGCCGGACAACAAACAGCCGGTGGAAGATCCGCTGCGGCCGAACCGCGAGTTCAAGTCCGATGTGCTCGTGGCACATGTCAGGCCGCTGTCAGCGACGGCGACTAAAGTCAGTGTCAAAGCGCACGATACCGGCAACGGCAGCTTCATGGCGAAGTGGAAGCTGCCGAGCGGGGGGAGCGGTCTCGGCAAGGATCTGCTGTGGGAGACACGCGCGCGCATTCCAAAGCCACTGCTCGGTTACTGGTTTGCGATCTGGACCGCAGGAAATCGCTGGGACAAGGGCGCGGAGATGGACGTCGTCGAGTCGTTCGGCGTCCCGCACCTCGCACCGGGAGCCAAGTGTTTTCACGTCAACTCGGTTGGCGGCGACGACAACGAAGAGTTCGACAACTGGCCACGAGGTCTCACGAAGGCAGGCGTGCCCGAACGAAAGTGGGACTTGAGTCAGTGGCACACGTGGACGTGGGTCTATCTGCGCGATGACACTTATCGCGTCTACTACGACGGGCACTTGGTTCAGCACGGCAAGCTGTATTGGACCTTCGGCGCGAAACCGAACGGCCCACCGATCGATATGCGGTTCTTGTTCGACTTCTCGTGGGGTCATACCGAAATTTCGGATGTGAACATCTCGCTTCCGGCCTCGAGTTTCCCGCTGACTTACGAGATCGACTACAGCCGTGTGTACTTACGCTGACACTCAGTCATGAGGTTCGATGGGGCCGCTCTTAACAGTCTTGATTCCGAACTACAACTACGCGCGATATTTGGTCGCCGCGGTGGATTCCGCGTTGGCGCTCGACTACGCGCCGAAAGAGATCATCGTCGTCGACGACGGCTCGACTGACGGTTCACGAGCCATTCTCTGCGACTACGAGCAGAGGGGCGCGATCAAGACTGTCTTCCAGGCGAACGGCGGGCAGCCGGCCGCACTGAATGCGGGCTTCAAGCATGCGCGAGGCGAGCTCCTCTACGTGCTCGACTCGGACGACATCGTCGCGCCGCATATGATGAAGCGCGTGATGCAGGTGTGGCGTCCGGGGATGAGCAAGGTGCAGTTCTGCCTGGAGTCGATCGACGAAAACGGCGAGCGCATCGGCAGCATCTTCCCGAACTTTCCGGCGGGTACCACGCCCGCGATGCTGCGCCGCGCCGTGCTCGAGACCGGCGAGTATCAGTCGCCGCCGACCTCGGGCAACGTCTACGCGCAGTCGTACCTCGCGCGGTTGTTTCCACTCGAGCCGGAGCGCTTCCGGTACAGCGATGGGCCCATGAACGCCGTCGCTCCGCTCTACGGCGAGGTCGAAGCGATCCCCGAGGCACTCGGCCAGTACCGGATGCACGGCGCGAATCAGTGGGGTCGGCGCGAGTTCGATCCGACCGTGTACACGCGAGCGGTCACGCACAATCTGGCTCTCGACGCGTACATCGCTGAGCATGCGCGTGCGCTCGGCGTCGCGTTTCGGCCGGAGCTGTCGGACCGTGCGCCTTGGGCGATGCAGTATCGGATGGCGTCGATCAAACTCGGCCCGGAACGGCATCCGTTGCCCGAGAGCGCGGCACACGTAATGAAGCTCGGGCTCGCGGCCGTTGTCGAATCCGCGACTCTTTCGGCGGCACAGAAAGCCACGATTATTCCGTGGCTTTTGCTGATGGGCGTCGCACCACGCAAACTCGCGGCCGAGCTTGCGAAGCTGCGCTTTCATCCGAGCTCGCGGCCGCAATTGTTGAGCCGCGCACTCAAGGCCTTCGGCACGTTGAAGCCGAGCTAACGCTGCTCTCGAGGCGGAAGCCCTTGTGCGTTCACGGCCTGTTCACGGGTTGCGGTTTTTCTGACAGTCGCACCTCGGCATGCGAGACCTGATGGTCGCGTGGCACTGCGTCGCAATCGGTTAGTCGATGAGCTGAGATGTCTTGGACACTTTGCTGTCACAGGCGTTTTGTCGACTTGCATGACGACGATGTCAGTGCCCCGCTGCTCTGCTATGTGATAACTAACGATCGCTAGATTGCTTCGGTCTAACCGGAACTCATATGGCGCTGTGCTTGATGTTGAGTGGTGCGCTTCTCGTCTGGGCCGCACTGCATCCATTCACGACCTATCCAGTGTCGCTCGTCTTCCTCCGCTTGCTGTCAATCGGAACGCGCACGCGCACGCGCACGCGCAACCCACAAGCGAGCGAACACGCAGGCTCGCTCGAGAGCGGCGGCGGCGAGAGCGGCGAGCACGAAACCAATGCGCTGCGGCCTCGTGACGTCGCGATCTGCATGTGCGCGTACAACGAAGAGAAGGTGATCGAAGCGAAGATCGAGAACCTGCTCGCGCTGAAGCGCATGTACCCAGGGCTCGAGATCTACGTCTACGTCGACGGCGCGAGCGATCGCACGGCCGAGCTCGCGAGCGCATACGAGCACAAGATCACGCTCGTCATCGGGCGCGAGCGCCGCGGCAAGACGCATGGGATGAATCGTTTGGTCGCGTTGGTCGACAAGCCGATCATCATGTTCACGGACGCCACCGTGACCGTGGATGCGCGCGCTCCGGAGCGCGTGGTCAGCTACTTCGCGGATCCCGGGGTCGGCTGCGTGTGCGGTCAGCTGAACTATACGAACGCGGGCGCCTCGGTCACCGCGTACACCGGCTCGGCGTATTGGAAGCTCGAAGAGTCGATAAAGCGCCTAGAAAGCGACACCGGCACCGCCGTCGGGGCTGACGGTTCGTTATTCGCGGTTCGGCGCGAGCTCCATCGTCCGCCGCCGGACGACATCATCGATGACATGTCCGTCTCGATGATGGTGTTCTGTGAAGGGCATCGCGTGGTTCAGGCCCACGACGTGATCGCGTTCGAGGAGTCCGTCACGGCGGAGTCCGAAGAGTTTGCGCGCAAAGTCCGGATCGGTTGCCAGGCGTTCAACGTGCATCGCTTGTTGTGGAACCGCATCCGGCACTTGGACGCGCTGTCGCTCTACAAGTACGTCTCTCACAAGTGGATGCGCTGGTTGACGATATATTTCTTGAGCTCCGGACTGTTCTTGTTCGAGCTCGGCTTGGTCGCATCCGATCGGACGCTGACAGCTGCGGTCCTCGGCGCAATAGGGATTGCGTGCCTGGTGCTCGGGCATCTGTCGCGAACGGGCCCGTTCGCGCAAGGTTGGGACATCCTGAGCGCGTTTGCGGGCACGGGGCTCGGCGTCTGGCGTTCGATGCAAGGCGAACGGTTTCAGACGTGGACGCCTGCAACGTCGATCCGCAATCGCCTCCCGACGACGACTCCCGGCGGCGAGTAACATCGCGAGCTGAGTGAGGCAAACTGGTAGGCAAACGCTTGAATCATGCTAGGCCTAACACGCCTTCGCGGTTCGGCCTTTCATGCACAGTGTTCGCGCTCGACTCACTCGAACGGATCTCAATCTTCTAGCTTTTGGCGCTGGCGCACTCGTCTTGGGTGGGCTCGTCTACACGACTCGGCGTGTGATGTGGATCGACGAGGTTCTCGCCTTCACGATCGTGTCGCAGTCGAGCTGGTCCGACCTCTGGACGCAAGCGCAAGACGTCATCGGCTCGGTGCCGCTGTATTATTTGCTGGGCCACGCCTGGGGCCTGGTGTTCGGCTTCAGCGAGTTCTCGATTCGGATCATGACGATGGCGTTCATGGTCTCGAGCATGCTGCTGCTGTGGCTGAAGCTTCGGCAGTATTACAGCGCGTTCGGAACCGCGATCGGCGTGCTGAGTGGTTTCTGCCTTTCGAATCTCGTCCTGTATCAGAATATCGAGATCCGATTTTACGGAGTTCACACCTTTTTCGGTGTCGTGATGTTGTGGGTCTACGACTGGGTGGCGCAACCCGCGCCCTCGGGCTCAGGCTGGCGAACTTGGATCGCGAAGTACGCCGCGCTCGCAGCGACGACATACGCCTGGGTGATGTTGCACTTGTACGGACTGATCTTTTCAGCGGTCGCGCTCGGAGCGCTCGTGATCGCGGATCTGCTGCAGCAAAAATTTCGCCCGCTCCTCTACACTTCGGTGCCGGTCGCGTTCGGCGCCTTTTACGCGAGCTGGCACACGCAGCTCCATCAGCAGTCGGCCGTGTTGCGCTTGCACGGTTGGTTCATGCCGAAGCCGGCCATCCTCGACATGTTTCTGATGGCGGGCGCGTACATTCACCCGGTTTATCTCGCGTTGCTCTTGATGGTCGGCGTCGCGGCGCTGCTCGAGCTCTCGAGCCAAGGGCGCTTGGCGAACCTGCGGCTGACGGCTGCAAGTGAGACGCCCGAAGAGCAATTGGGTCGCGGGCGCCTGGTGGTGTTCGGGCTGCTCTTCTCGACCGTGCCGATCTTAGTCTGGGTGCTGTGCCAGGTGATCTCACCGGCGTACATCCCGCGTTACATGATTCCGGTCGTGATCGGCTACTCGGTGCTGTTCACGCACCTCGCCGAGCGTACGGTCGTCTCGAAGTTATCGGCCGAGCAGGGCGCGTTGCTTTCGGCGCCGCTGCGTCGTGGCTTGATGATCGCGTACGTGGCGGTGCTGTTGATTGTTCCGGTCGGGCAGTCGATCGTGAACAAGAAGACGCCCACGCCCGGCTACGACGACGCAAGCGTCGGTCATGCTGACCTACCGGTGGTTTACGAACACGCGCACGACTTCGTCCCGCGTGCATTTTATGCGGGTCGCGGGAATCGGTTTCACTACGTGCTCGACCTCGAGATCGCGGTCGACAAGCTGAACACGGGCCACGCCGCGAACGACTACGTGATCCTCGAGAACCTTGCGAAGTACCATTCCGACCTCTATCACGTAGAGCAGGTCCGCGAATTCCTGCGCGATCACGCTGAGTTCCTCGTGTTTCACCGCACCGACAACCCTGGTTACCGCTGGCTGGAGCTCAGGCTGATGAATCGGCCCGACTACGCGGTGAAACAAATCGGCGAGGTCGATTCGTGCGCCGTGTACCACGTAAAGCGCACCGGTAACGAAGCCTCCATGGACGAGTTGCACGTGCACGCGGCACCTCTGCCGGCGCTCACGCACTGAGTCCGAGACGTTCGATTCAATGCGGTATCTGTTCGTTTTGCCTCCTACGCTGTTCATTGCGACGCTGCACGCGTATCTGTGGCTGCGCCTCGTGCACGACACGCGATTGCCGAAACGCGCGAAGTGGACGGCGACCATCGTGCTGATCGGGCTCGCAACGTTGTTCCCGGCGACGTTCATCGTGTGGTTTCGGGTGCACTCGGCGCACCCGCTGCACTTCGCGATCGCGTTCGGATGGCTCGGGGCGATCGGTTACGCCACGGCGATCCTCGTCGCTTGGGATGGGGTGCGGATCTTGGGCTGGTTCAGGCGGCTCGTGCGCCGATCGCCGCCGCCCCCGCCCGTTTCACGCGCGAGCACAGCGGAAGAGACCGCGCTCGCGCGCGAGACGCGCCGGCTATTCATCGCGCGCACGGTTGCTGGTTCCGCGGTGCTCGCGGCCGGCGGCGTGTCGGTCTTCGGAGTGCGCGCAGCGCTGTGGGACATCACGACACCCGAAGTCGCGGTGGGTCTCCCGCGCTTACCCCGCGAGCTCGATGGCTACACGATCGCGCTTCTGACGGACATCCACATCGGGCCGGTGCTCGACGCACGATTTCTGCGCCACCTCGTCGAGCAGACGAACCGTCTGAAACCAGATGCGATCGCGCTCGGCGGCGACCTGGTCGATGGCCGCGTGATCGAGATTGGCAACCGAGCCGTCTCGGAGCTTCGACATTTGCGCGCGCGTGATGGCGTCTTCATGGTCACCGGCAACCACGAGTACTACTGGGGCCCCGACGCCTGGGTCGGGTTCATCCAGAGCCTCGGCATTCGCGTGTTGATGAACGAGCGCGCGGCACTCGGGGACAAGAGCGCAGCCGGCGCGCAGTTCGACTTGGCCGGCATTCCTGACCATCGCGCGGCCCAAACGCACCTCGTCGGGCCTGACGTCGAAGTCGCGACGTTCGGCCGAGACGACCAGCGAGAGCTCGTGATGCTCGCGCACCAGCCGATTCAAATTCATCAGACCTCGAACGTGGGAACGGGTCTGCAGCTGTCGGGGCACACACACGGCGGCCAGCTGAATCCGTTCGGCGCGTTCGCAGCGATGTCGCACCAGCCTTACCTCGCCGGGCTGTACCGCCACGAGCAGACCGACACGCAGATCTACGTCAGCCGCGGAACGGGCTTTTGGGGCCCGCCGTTGCGCGTGTTCGCGCCGGCCGAGATCGCGCTCATTCGCCTGTACCGGGCCTGAAAATCAAACGGCCGCGCATCCCGAAGGACACGCGGCCGCGACTCTGTGACGAGCCTCGAAGGCTCAGGCTTTGAGGCCAGGCAGTGGGCCGGCGCAGTACGCCGCGCCGCCGAACTTCGCATCCGCGATGCCGAAGGCGTTTTGGACCGATGTGTGCAGGTCGTTCGTGCTGCGGCCGGCGCAGTCGAGAACCTGGCCCTGCTTGAAGTACCCGCCGGCATTGCCGCCGAGCACCCACAGCAAGTTGTCTGGGCTATGGCCGTTGGACTCGCCGAACTCCGACACCCAGAGCACGACCGTGTTGTCGAGCATCGTGCCGGCGCCTTCTTTGATGCCTTTCAGCTTGCCCATGAGGTACCCGAACTGCTGGGCGTACCAGTTGAACACCTTGGTCTTCTTGGCGCCGGAGGGATCGCAGTTGCCGTTGTTGTGCGCGAGGTCGTGACCGATCGCGCCGATCCCGTCCAGCCAGGGATACCGGCACTGGTCGTTCGAGTTGCCCCACTGGAGGCTCACGACGCGCGTGACGCCGCACTGCATCGCCGCGACTGCGAGATCCATCTGCAACTGGCCGATCTTCGGGTAGTTGGCTTCGGCCGCCGCATCGGTCTTCGTGCCGAGCGTCGGTGGCACGCAGTCCGCAGTCGTGACCATCGGCTCCGATAAGCGGCGCTCGATGTCGCGCAGCGAGTCCTGGTACGACTGCAAACGCTCCTTGTCGGACGCGCTCAGGCGCTGGCTGAGGCGGGTGACCTCGTCCATGCCGTAGTCGAGCGCGCTCTTGCGAAGGTCGAACTTCGCCGGTGTCGCTGGCGCTGGGTTGCCGGTCATGCTCGTCGCGGGCGGTGTTGCTGACGCCATGCCGTTACCGAAGATGCGCGTGTACGCGTCCCACGGACTTTGAAGCGCGGGCACCACACGACTCGGCGCGGACCAGATCGGGCGGCTGTTCGTGTCCGTATAAATGATGCGGACGGCCAACTGCAGCGATGCGTACTTCGACCCCTTGCCGATCACACTCGCGATCTTTTGGTCGATCGACGGGCCGCCTGCGTTGCCCTCGTCGACCATCTCGATGCCGGTCAGCATGTGCGGAACGCCGCGGTGATGACCGTCGCCGCCGGGGCCTTTGTCCCGCGACTTCATCGACAGCTTATTGAGGATCGTGAGATCGGCCTTGTAGGGATCGAGGGGCCCGTAGATCGGACCCAGGGTCGTGCCGCTCGCGGCGGGCCGGCTTGCGCTACCCCACATGCCTTCCGGAACGTGGATCACCATGAACCGCGTGGGTGGTGCCGCTTGCGCCTGCGCTTGGCGGGTCAACATGCCCTTCGGGAGCCAGCACGAGACACCTGCCAGCCCAATACCGCCGAGCACCGCACGTCGAGAGATCAAGAATCGTTCATCCATCAGCGTCCTCGCTACTCTGGCTTGCGGTACATGGAAAAGGCGTCGGTTTCGGTCAGGGCAATCACCAGCTCCTTCAGATCGCCATTCGAGTCGGCAAACGCTGCCTGAACCTCGGAAAGCGAACACGCGTCTTCGGGCTCGTCGCGCCTGCCCAGCGAGTAGCGCAGCAGCTGCGTCGGAGCGCAGTCGCGAACCTGCGTGCTGCCTGCGAGCAAGCCAGCGAGCTCAGTGCCGCCGCTGTACTTGCCGTCGATGTCCTGGGTGGACGTGATCTCGCCGCTGTCGTCTACAGCTACGCCCTGATCCATCGTGCGCCAGGCGCCGATGCCGTCGTACGCCTCGAGGCCGAAGCCCAAGCCGTCGATCAGGTTGTGGCAACCGCTGCAGGCGGGATTGTTGGTGTGCATCGCAAACCGCTCGCGATTCGAGATGCCGTCCTTTGGCTCCGGCAGCTGCGGCACGTTCGCCGGCGGATCCGGCAAGTCCTGACACAGCATGCGAACGCGCACCCACTGGCCGCGCTTGACGGGCGAGCTCTGATCCGGCCGCGCATACGCAGCGAGCACGCTGCCTTGCGTCATCACGCCGGCGCGCTGATCTGGGTTCAGATCGACCTTGGCGAACGTGTTCGCATCCGCCGGTGCGCCGCTAGTCACGCCGTAGAGATCGGCGAGCGGCTTGTTCACGAACGAGTAGTTCGCGCTCAGCATGGTCGAGAGCTTCGCGTCGCCGCTCCAAACCACGTCGTCCACGTAGCGCTTCGACTCCTCGATCATCGCAGCGCGGAGCGTGTCGTCGAACTTCGGATACGTGGTCGTGTCCTTACTGGTCTTCTCGATCCGGTCCAGGCCGAACCACTGCCGGTAGAACTCGGCAACCGCGGGCTTCGCGCGCTGGTCCGTGATCATGCGGCGGGCCTGAGCACTGAGCTGGTCTTTGGTCTTGAGCTCGTTGCGCTGCGCAGCGTCGAGCAGCATGTCGTCCGGGACGGAGGCCCAAATGAACGACGCCAGGCGTGCGGCGACCTCGTATTGCCCAACCAGCTGAGTGCCCACTGCAGCGACACCGCCGACTGCGGTTTGCGCGCCGAACTCGGGCTTGAACAGGAAGTTGGGCGAAGCCAGCGCCGCGGCGACGACCGCACGTACGCCGGTCTGCGCATCCGATGCAGCTTTCGCCGTGTCGTAGACCGACTGCAATCGTGTGACCTCGTCGGCTTCGAGCGGACGCCGGAAGGCGCGACGCCCGAACTTCGTAATGAAGTTCTTCACGCACGTCGTGCCGGTCGAACCGGAAGCCGCGGGGTCACAACCCGCGAGGCCTTTCACGTCCGTGACGCCTTCGGCGAGAGTCGCAGCTGAGTCCAAGTACTGCTCAGCGAGCAGCTCGGGCACCGTTTGCGTCGTCGCCGTGTTGTCGAACAGCCCGACGAGGGTATCAGTCGCGAAGTCTTTACCAGGCCCGGTGGTATCACCCAAGAGGTCGCGTACGCTGTTGTCGTACTCCTCGTGGGTCAACCGCCGGAGTGGAGACTGGCCGCCCGTCGGCGTGGAGCAGTCCACCGCGACGCCATTCGGATCAGTCGGGTTTGTGGTGCCGTTCGTCCCGCCCGGAGTAGTTGGCGACGAACCCGGCTTACTGCCGGTTACGCCGGGATTGCTACCCGGCAACTGGGGCGTACCGTTGGGAGACCGGGTCGGGAGTGACGGATCGGAAGCAGCTTGAGTGCTCTCCCATCCGCCGGGAACTGCCGAGTCGATTGTCCCTGAGCAGGCGCTTAGAAATGCCAGCGCCGGCCCGACCATTGCCGGTACAAAACGAAACCTGTCTACGGCCATCTCGTTGCCTCATTGCGCGGGTCGAGCGTTGTGCGCTCAGCCCGTTCATGTTGGTCGAGTCCAGTTACGAATGACGAATGTAAGTCAGGCCGTCGGCGGTGCGCTGCGGGGGGTATTCCAAGCTCGAGTTAGTACGACTGCGAGTCCCAGGAAGGTCACCTTATTCGTGCACACTGCCGAGTGGCGTTGGCCACAATCTGCATAGTCACCTGGCTTGGGTGTGCATGGCAACCATCAAGATTGGCTATGCGATCGCCTATACAGGCGAAACGGCCGTGTAACGCGGCGATCCCGTGGCGCAACATGCGAAAAAAAAGGTCGCATGTATCACGCTTTGTGGGTCTGCGTTCCAGTGAGACTCAGACGTTGAAGCGGAAGTGGATCACGTCGCCGTCACGAACGACGTATTCCTTACCTTCGGTCGCGAGTTTGCCCTGCGCTCTGCACGCGGCCTCGCTCCCGAGCTTGATCAGATCTTCCCACCAGATGACCTCTGCGCGGATGAACCCACGCTCGAAGTCGGTGTGGATCTTCCCAGCAGCGCGAGGCGCCTTGTCGCCCTTCTGGATCGTCCAGGCGCGGACCTCTTTCTTCCCCGCCGTGAAGAACGTGATGAGATCGAGCGCGCCATAGCCAGTGCGAATGACTGAATTGAGACTCGGCTCTTCGAGCCCGACCGAAGCCAAGAAGTCAGGTCGCTCTGCCTCGCTCAGCTGCATGATCTCGGCTTCGATCGCGGCGCAGATCACTGCGACCTGCGCGCCTTCCTGCGCTGCGACTTCGCGCACGCGCCCCACGAGTGGATCAGTCTCGAGCTTGCCGAGCTGATCTTCCTTCACGTTGCAGACGTAGAACAAAGGCTTCGCTGTCAGCAGCTGCAGGTCGTGGAAGGCCGCGACCTCTCGCTCGTCTTCGGGGGTCACCATCGCTGCGCGCTTGCCCGCGTTGAACGCCGGCAGCAGCCGCTCACACACCGCGAGCAGCGCTTTCGCTTCCGCATCGCCGCCTTTAGCGGTCTTTCGCGCCCGATCTGCGCGCTTTTCGACCGTCTCGAGGTCCCGCAGGATCAGCTCGGTGTTGATGGTGTCGATGTCCGACGTGGGGTCGACCTTCCCGTCCACGTGCACCACGTTCGGGTCTTCGAAGCAGCGAACGACGTGCGCAATCGCGTGGCATTCCCGGATGTTCGACAGGAACGCGTTGCCCCGGCCTTCACCCTTGGAGGCTCCACGGACGAGCCCAGCGATATCGACGAAATCGACGGTCGCAGGCACGCGGCTGTCTGTCTCGTACAGTTTGACCAGCGCCTCGAACCGCGGATCGGGCACCGGTACGACGCCGACGTTCGGATCGATCGTACAGAACGGGTAATTGGCGGCTTCGGCCTGCTTCGACGACAGCGCGTTGAAGAGCGTGCTTTTACCGACGTTGGGTAAACCGACGATTCCGACAGACAGAGTCATGGCTGCGCGCTCATACCGCTGAACAGTCCCCCAGGCAACCAACTGCTCAGCATCGCGTCCGTAGTTCACGCACCCTTGGAGTGCGTGTGCGCGCGAAGTATCCTGCGCCGCCCCGATGAATCGCCTGAAGCTTCTCCTGTTGGTGTGCGCGATCTCCTTATGCATGCCGTCCGTGATTTCAGCTCAGGCGGCGCCATCTCCCGCAGGGGGCGGAGCTGCGGGAGCGCCCGCACCTCCGGTGATCGTGCCGCCGAAGCTCGACCACTTCGTCGAAGCCGCGTATCCGCCCGAAGCGCTCGAGCAAGCGTTGTCGGCTCGGGTCGAGATCGAGATGGTCGTC
>Ga0193753_10002357_pt1 | contig 14957 bp, 15 predicted proteins | sample H1c2metaG_FD_144925 | JGI IMG/M metagenome (GOLD analysis project Ga0193753, IMG submission 144925) | Soil microbial communities from a riparian zone of the East river system, Colorado, United States - H1c2 | ecosystem: Environmental > Terrestrial > Soil > Riparian zone | place: USA: East... | reverse complement strand
TTGTCACCAGTTGCCCGTTATGATAAGTGCTGTGATTAAAAATATGCTGAAGTAACAAATCATAAGACTGATAGAAAGCCAACCCTGCAGAATTTTTGTAGTGCAACTTTTGAGTGAGCTGATCGTCTTGTTTTGACTCAAACCAATCCACCCAAAGCTGATCAATCGCCTCCAGGGCCGTGGAAAGTTTTTCCATCGATTCGTTAAACGGATCTCCCGTTATGCTGATTGGTTCCTGGCTCAGACGCCCCAGCCATAAACTCTCCGCCCCCCAAACATGAAAGACGGTTTTATATAGACTATTAAAACTGCTGGGTATGGTGATATGCTGTTGCTCCGCAGTTAGCGTACTGATCAGATCAAGCAGTTTTTTATGTGCCCAATGATTATAAAGGGCGTAATTCCGAAGCAATTCCCTTACGTTCATATATATTGATTTTGAGTCATTTATGAGGTTTATGTAAATGAACGATTCGTAAACTTACGATAAAATCGAGTGTTCCCTCGCTTTCACGGTCAGCCCGGTTTTTATACTTTTGATATATCCAATCCGAAAGAAATAAACGATCCAATCCGAAGAGAAACCAAGGTCGAGTCTGAAATCCAAGTCCGAAAGAAACCAGTCCAAATCTGAAAAAAACCGAATTCAAGATCCTGAAAAAACCCTTCCAATCCGAACGAAAAACATTGTAAGATCCTGGTTTTTTGAATAACCGCTCAGACAACTGGCGGTTTTTTCTTTTTAAACATAATAATTAACCACTCGTTGCTATACACTTAACATAACGTTCATGTATAATCGAATCATAACATTTTATTACAGATTCAGTTTTGCCCGTCCTCACATCAAATACTAGATTTGAAATCCACTAAAAAGCAGACTATGAAACTACTACTCGATTATATCAGAAGCTGGTTCATGAACAAACCGGTTGCAGAAACAGGAAAAGAAGAACAAAACTTTTATCTGATTCATTGAATATCTTAAATCTGCTATCTTCATTATTCAATGAAGACGAATCTTACCATCACACGGAATCCAGATGATCCGCTTATTCGATTTTCCATTATCCTGATACTTCTTACGTTTGTCAGTTGCCATTCCCCACAAGATACCCAGCCTGTCAATATAGATATTCCGTTAAAACCTTTGATTATAAAAAACGAACCCGGATCAGGCTACGGCGCTGATATCAGACTATCCATTCGGAGAACAGTGGTCACCGATACATCTACCGTTTATTATCTGGAGTCGGAATATGAGAATAAGCCGGTTGGTCTCATGATCAGCCTGCCGTTGTTCAGAAAAGGAAAGAAGGAGGCGCATCTTGTAATATTTGAAAGTGCCGGAACGCCCAGCGATCGCCTTCTGCACCTGCTCGCGGATCTGTACCAGCAGCCCATGGACAGCAATGCGAGATTCACGGCTTCTGTTTCAGCTGCTATTATCAACCTGGACGACTATAACAGTGGCATGCAGGATAGTACGGGCAATAGGTACACTGCGCCGTACCAGTATAAACTTTTTTTCGATGCGGAAAATGTGGAAGGAGATGATGCTGAAATGTTCCTGGATATTGATCCTGCGAATGCCTGGGCAGATCTCGGAGAAAAAGATCAGGATTACAGGCCCAAACTCATCCGGATGTTTAAAGAGCACTAAGAGTTATACCTCATAGCAAATCGGGGTTTCAGGACCATGAGCCCGCGTATCCAAAATATAATACATTCCTGATGATAATTAGACTACCTTTTGTACCATCTTATAGCCTCATCTTTGTTTTGAGCTGCAAATAAAAATTACCCTCACAAGGAACTGTAATTTTGTTTCTCCCTCATTGTAAGACTGATAAGTTCTCACATTTAAAGCTTATCGGTTATGTCGCCAGAAGATTTATATACAGAGATTCATACCCTTCAATTGGAAATTGAAGAAAAAGAAAAAATTTTTGATGAGGCTTTGCAGCATACTCCTTCACAAGTAGATCTGGCCAGGATCATATATAAGAACATAAAACTATTGGAAGGCAGGCTTTTAGATTTGAGAATCCTGCTCGATCAAAAATCAGGCTCAATGTAACCAAAGTAATATTAAGGGAAAAAAATGCCGGTCGTTTCTTCGGCAAAGCTCCAAAGCCTTTTTCCAACGGTTTCATCCAAAGCATTGAGTGTTATTTCTGTCTGCGCCGGATATCCACGATAACCGCCGTCCTGGTCAGGACCATACAACCTGCCGGGATCGCTTTGTCCGAAACGGCTGCATATAGAGAGGGCAGGGCACCCTGCCATGGATCCATGAGCGCGCCCACGCGTTTGATCCCTTCTGCCAGGGCCTCTTCACTCATATACCTGGTAAGTTCGGTTTTATTGGCGCCGGGTTGAGCTGCAATGGAAACAGTGTGAGCATGTGTGGATTGCAGCCTGCGCTGCAATTCGATCGAAAATATAATATCCGCCAGTTTGCTCTGGCTGTATTCGTTTATTTATCTCACAAATTTATTTCATTTCAAGCCGATGGAACAGGACGATTCATGCTGGCTGATACCATTTTTATAGTATTTACAACATGCGGGATAGCCATCCTGGCTGATTCAATGCAATTTTGTATCCTGACAATTTTTGGGGCTATTTGATTCCACTGGCAGGCAGAGACACAGGACCCAGCGTGCCTGTATTTGCATTATTTTAATCATTTGATTAAAATATTTGGTTAAATCAAATAGATCATTTTAATTTTGCAGCATGAAAAGCACGAAGACAATGAAAAAACAGCCTGATATCCCCGATCGCTCCACCGAAGAGAAAATAAAGGAGGCAGCGCGAACGGTTTTCACCCGCAAGGGATTCGCTGCCACGCGTACACGGGATATTGCGGAGGAAGCAGGACTGAACCTGGCCCTGTTAAATTATTATTTCAGGAGCAAAGAGAAACTTTTTGAAATCGTGATGCTGGAGAAGATGCAGATATTTTTTGGATTCATCGGCCCGATCATTTATGATATGTCAAGTTCACTGGAACTGAAAGTAGAAGGGATCGTTTCGCAGTATATCGACATGCTGCAGGATAATCCGGACATTCCCTTTTTTATAATGGGAGAGGCCAGAAATAATCCAAATATCGTGGCCAATGCAATGCCCCGTAAAGATTTCCTCAGAAACTCCTTCTTTATCAAGCAACTGAAAGAAAGAAAACCGGACCAGGATCCATATCAGTTTTTACTGAGCATGCTGGGGATGGTCATTTTTCCTTATCTCATGAAGCCCGTGTTCCAGAAAATAACGGATACCGAGGATCCGAAATTTAAACAAATGATGAAGGCAAGGAGGGAACTGATACCAGCTTGGTTCAGGCACAGAACAATGTGTATACACTGGAAAAATGTTATGCCCTCGCGCGACAGAATTATCCGCTGATCAAAAAACACGGCCTGATCGCCCGAAGCAGCAGTTATTCCATAGAAAACGCCGGTAAGGGATGGCTTCCCCAGTTTTCCCTTTCAGGACAGGCCACCTATCAGTCCGAGACTGTCAACTTCCAGAAAGTGATCGGCGGAGGCCCGGGTCTGCTCATCCCGCCGCTGAGTAAGGACCAGTATAAGGTTCAGGCTGAAGTGAACCAAAGCATTTACGACGCAGGCCGTATCAAAAACGAAAAGGATATGATCCTGGCCAATGAAGCCAGTCAGCAACAAAGCCTGGAAGTAGCCCTGTATCAGCTAAACGATCGGATCAACCAGCTTTACTTTTCTATTCTCCTGATTGATGAACAGATCCGGCAGAACAATATCAGCAAATCAAATTTCCAGAGTGCTGCAGATCAGGCGAAAGCCGCTTACGACAATGGCTCGGCATTCAAAAGTAATGTGGATGAATTCCTGGCAGAGATCGCAACGCTTGAATTAGTAAATATTGATTACCGTGCAAACCGGAAAGCCTATATGGACATGCTCTCCGTTTTCATCGGACAACAGCTGAATGAAAATACCGAACTCATCATGCCACCGCAGATCCTGACTGATCCGGTTATCAAAAGACCTGAGATTGCTCTTTATGATCTGAATAAAAAAATATATGACGTACAGGAGAAGCAATTGGAAACGGCTTACCTGCCAAGATTTGACGCTTTTGTACAGGGCGCTTATGGCAGACCCACGCTGAATTTTATTGACAATGATTTCGGCGGCTGGTACATCGGTGGTGTGCGCATGATCTGGAATCTCGGAAGTCTCTACACGCTGAAAAATAATCGAACAAATATCCGGTTGAATAAAGAATCAGTGGATGTGGACAAAGAGACTTTTATATATAATACAAATCTTAGTCTGGGCAAGCAGGGACAGGACGTAATCAAATATTCCTCCATGCTCAAACAGGATGAAACCATCATTTCCCTTCGCAGTTCCGTTGCTAATGCAGCGAAAGCACAATTAGAAAATGGCGTAGTGACAGTACACGATTTTATCGCCAAATCGAATGACGAAAACCTGGCGAAGCAATCCAGGATCCTGCATTTCATACAGCTCATCCAGGCACAATACCAATACAAAAACACCAGTGGCAATTAAACAATCAACAACTTTTTATGAAATATTTTTCGCTAAACGCATTTATCACATTTCTTGTCTTCTGCTCCTGCAATAAAACAAAACCATTTGATGCGTCCGGAAATTTTGAATCGGATGAAGTGATCGTATCCGCACAACAAAACGGTCAGCTCCTTTCCTTCAACCTGGATGAAGGCGATACCCTCGCCATCGGCGAGCTGGTGGGTCAGATCGATACCACGGTTCCAAAGCTTCAGATGCAGCAGGCCATCGCAACGATCCAATCTCTGAAATCAAAGACATCTACTGTTCAGGAAACCAACGATCTGGTCGAAAAACAAATGGCCGTACTGCAGGTAGAACTGGATCATCAGATGCACGAGAGGGATCGCACCGCCAACCTGGTAAAGGCCGATGCAGCAACACAAAAACAACTGGACGATCTGACGGCACAAGTTGCCCAGCTGGAAAAACAAATGAATGTAACCAGACAGCAGTTGAAGGTAAATTCAACCAATACAAATACAATCAACAGCGGCATTCTCAGTGAAAAAGCGCCGCTGGAAAAATCCGTTGCCCAGTTCCAGGAACAAATCAACAAGGGTCAGGTGATCAATCCGATCACGGGCGTGGTGTTGTCGAAATATGCCATGGCAGGAGAGGTAGCCATGATTGGCAAACCTCTGTACAAAATATCGAATTTGGATACACTGACATTAAAAGCTTATGTGACCGGTGATCAACTCCCGCAAATAAAGATCGGTCAGCCGGTAGCTGTGCGAATCGATTCTGCCAATGGCGGATATAAAAATTATTCCGGAACGATCACGATGATTTCTCCCAAATCAGAATTTACACCCAAGACCATTCAGACAAAAAATGAAAGAGCCAACCTGGTATATGCTATCAAAGTCAGGGTAAAGAATGACGGTTATTTGAAGATCGGCATGTATGGAGAGGTCAATTTTGAATCAGTAAAAAATTAAAGGTCATGCCCGCTTCTGTTTCTGTCCGCAGCCTGGTTAAAACATACGACAAGGGAAAAGTTCTTGCCGTGGACAAAGTGTCCTTTGACGTGAAAGCGGGCGAACTCTTCGGCCTCATCGGTGCGGATGGCGCGGGCAAGTCTTCCATCTTCCGGATATTAACAACGGTTCTGCTGGCAGACAGCGGCACCGCCACGCTTGCAGGGTATGATGTGGTAAGGGCTTACCGCGAAATACGAAACCGTGTGGGGTATATGCCGGGCAAATTTTCGCTGTATCAGGACCTGACCGTTCAGGAAAACCTGGAATTTTTTGCTACTGTTTTCGGTACGACCATCGAAGCAAATATGGATCTGATCAAAGATATCTATGACCAGATAAAACCTTTCAGCAACCGGAGGGCAGGAAAGTTATCAGGCGGTATGAAACAGAAACTGGCGCTTTGTTGTGCACTGATCCATAAACCGGAAGTATTACTGCTCGACGAACCCACCACGGGTGTGGATGTCGTATCCAGGAAAGAATTCTGGGAAATGTTGAAAAAATTAAAAGCACAGGGAATTACGATCATTGTTTCCACCCCTTATATGGATGAAGCAAAACTATGCGAACGCATTGCCCTGATCCAAAACGGCCGCATCATGTCGGTCGACACACCAGCCAACATCATACATGCATATCCCGAAAAATTATATGCCGCAAAGAGCGACGATATTTATAAACTCCTAAAGGATTTCAGGAGCCATCCGGAAATAAAAAGCTGTTTTGCCTTCGGCGAATACATTCATCTCAGCTTGAAAAACGCCGAAAGCACAACGCCGAACGCCGAACGCATAACCGTCAGCCGTCAACTTGAAATCCTGAACCGCATCGCAGCTGAAAATAATCATACCGGCATCGAGATAAAAGAAATAGAACCGGGCATTGAAGACAGTTTTATCCTGCTGATGAGCCAGGCCGAAGCAACGGCAAACCTGGAAAAAACAAATGAAAAATAAAACGGATGGAAGAAAAAGTAATTGTTTGTAAGGGACTCACGAAGCAGTTCGGTGATTTCTGTGCGGTGGACAAAATATCTTTTGACGTATCCAAAGGGGAGATCTTTGGTTTTCTGGGCGCCAATGGAGCCGGCAAAACAACGGCCATGCGTATTCTTTGCGGACTGTCTTATCCTTCCTCAGGGGAGGCAACGGTGGCTGGATTCAGCGTAAGAAATCAGCAGGAATCCATTAAGAAAAATATCGGCTACATGAGCCAGAAGTTTTCACTCTATGAAAACCTCAGCATCCTGGAGAATATAGAATTCTTCGGGGGCGTATATGGCGTGAGCAGAAAAGATATCAAAGAAAGATCTGATAAACTGATTCAGGATTTGGGATTACAGAAAGAAGCAAAGAAAATGGTTGGCGGTTTACCACTCGGATGGAAACAGAAGCTGGCATTCTCCGTTTCCATCTTCCACAGGCCAAAAATTGTTTTTCTGGATGAACCAACGGGTGGCGTGGATCCGGTCACCCGCAGGCAGTTCTGGGATATGATTTATGATGCCTCAGCTACCGGGATTACCATATTTGTGACGACCCATTATATGGACGAAGCAGAATACTGCAACCGGATCTCAGTGATGGTGGACGGAAAAATGGAGGCGCTGGACAGTCCGGCTAATCTGAAGAAACAATATGGAACGGACAGCATGGAAGAAGTGTTTTATAAACTGGCAAGAGCCGCGAAACGTTCGGGCGATTAAAAAATGAATCATGAAGGAATTTTTGGTATTTGTCAGGAAGGAATTTAAGCAGGTGTTTCGCGACCCGAGAACCCTGCTCATTATGTTTGGATTGCCGGTTGCGCAGATCGTGTTGTTCGGATTTGCACTGACCAGTGAAGTAAAAAATATCGATATACTGATTGTGGACAATTCAAAAGACGTGATCAGTTCGCAAATCACTGACAAAATAAAGGCAACCAACTATTTCATCGTTCAGCAAAAAAATATTGGCGGAGCAGATATTGACAAAACCTTTAAAAAGGGTGGGGTGCAGGCTGTATTGATTTACCCCGTCAACTTCAGCAGCGATTTATCACATGAAGGAAAAGCACAGATTCAGATTATTACTGACGGTACCGATCCGAACACTGCAAAAACGATCGGAAATTATCTGACGGCCATAATCAATGCTTATCAACAGGTGAAATTTCCTTCAGCATCTATCCGTTACCAGATCCTGACCGAGCCCCGTATGTTATATAATGAAGAAGATAATGGTTCGATGAATTTCATTCCGGGTGTGATGGCATTGATCCTGATGCTTGTTTGCACGGCGCTCACCTCGGTATCGATTGTAAAGGAGAAAGAATTGGGTACTATGGAAATCCTGCTGGTATCTCCTTTTAAGCCCGTCATGGTACTGGTCGCCAAAGCAGTTCCCTATTTTATTCTCTCACTCATCAATTTTACGCTGATATTATTATTGTCGGTTTTTCTTTTGCATATTGATGTGAAAGGAAGCATACTGCTCCTGTACATGGAGTCTGCCTTATTTATATTAACCTGTCTTTCCCTGGGGTTACTGATTTCCAATTCCACCAATGAACAGCAGACGGCGCTGCTCATTTCCATGATGGGCATGATGCTACCTACCATCATTTTTACCGGGTTTATATTTCCACTGGAGAATATGCCCTGGATCCTGAGAACTATTTCAAACGTAGTTCCGTCCAAATGGTATTTTCTTATCATTAAGTCAGTCATGTTGAAAGGGCTTGGATTTCAATATGTGTGGAAGGAAACATTGATACTGATCCTGATGACAACGGTATTGCTGACCATTGCTTTAAAGAAATTTAAAATACGCCTCCAATGAGAAATCTGGGTTTTCTGTTGCAAAAAGAATTCAGGCAGATTTTCCGGGATAAGACGATCCTGGCCATGATGCTGGCTTTGCCGATTATTCAGCTGATGATTCTGCCCTGGGCGATGAATCTGGATATCAAGAATATCAACCTCTCCATCGTGGACAATGATCACAGCAGTTATTCGCAACAACTCATTACCAAAATCGGCTCTTCCGGATACTTCCGTATCATCAGTGCAGATGGATCATACAAAGAAGCACTGGAACATATTGAAAACGGATCTTCGGATCTGATCATGGAATTACCGTCGGGTTTCGAGCGCAATCTGTTCAGAGAGGGTAAACAAACCATTGGTATTTCCGTAGATGCCATCAACGGCTCAAAAGCTTCGATCGGCGGCGCGTACTTGTCTTCTGTGATTTCGGATTTTAATGTGAACCTGGGGATCAACCAGATTAAAGTACCGGACTACAAAACAAAACCACTGGGTTTCATAGAAATTACTTTTAGCACCTGGTATAATCCGCTGGCAGAGTATAAATATTTTTTTGTGCCAGGCGTATTGGTTTTATTACTCACATTGATTGGTGGATTTATGACCGCACTCAACATCGTGCGAGAAAAAGAAGTAGGAACGATCGAGCAGATTAATGTAACGCCAATCAAAAAATGGGAGTTTATTCTGGGAAAACTGATTCCGTTTTGGATCATCGGCATGATTGTATTTAGCATCGGCTTGTTGGTAATATGGGCTGTTTATGGCATCACATCGGTAGGCAGTTTACCTCTTCTTTATATTGTGGCTGGTAGTTATATGATTGCCTTACTCGGCTTCGGATTACTGGTATCAACCTTTTGCGAGAACCAGGTGCAGGCCATGTTTGTCGCCTTTTTCTTTATTCTGATTTTTATACTGATGAGCGGTTTATTTACCGCCGTGCAAAGTATGCCACACTGGGCCCGCATCATTTCCGGTTTTACACCCGTGAGCCATTTTATAAAAATTATGCGCATGATCATGCTGAAGGGCAGTGGATTCTCAGACATTCGCATTGAACTGGGATATATTCTGACATTTGCCCTCGTACTAAACGCCTGGGCTATCTGGAATTACAGGAAAACTTCATAGGACTTCCATACTTTCATTCTTCCATACTCTTAGTGAAGCAGTGTTACGTGCCCCGCTACCGCTTTCCATTGATTGTTTCTCTTTTGATAGATGTCCATATAGCAAATTCTAAAAACCATTTTCTCTTCACCCTGCGTGACATAATTAGTTGTCCAAACGGTAATGACACCTACTTCATCCGTTAAAAACCGTACAGTCTCGCTGTCAATATCCACCCTGGTTACCTTTTGACCGGGAACATGCATACGAGTATTATCTGCCTTGGTTCTTCGCATACCAGCCGGATTGATCAGGATAAAATCATCAGCCAGTATACGCGCAAGAGAAGCTGAATCTTCCTGCACTATGGCGTCCAGAAACTGCCGGTTTAGCTGTTTGATCGTTTTCGCCTCCGCGCTTTGCGCATAAGAGGACAGGGAAGAACCGGCTAAGATGAAGACAAAAAGTAAAATCCGTTTCAAGTGGTTATTATTTTGAAAAATGAATGTACAGAATGGAAACTATTCCTGTCATCGGAGCTTATCGAAATTTTCGTTAATCCGGGATCAGAATTTTATGGGGTTTCTCCTTTCTGCAAAACAGGATATTTCCGGAATCAGCCCTGTGTCCCGGATCCTGGGCATAGAACGAATGGACTTCGGTGGGATCTTTCGTAAAAAGGAACGTTAAATCGTGCGGGGGCTCTTTCAATCATCCCCTTTATTTTGCAATTTTGCTGCATTCCATTCATTAAGTGAAAAAAATAATAACCCCTTTCCTCCTGGTATCCGCCTTGTTATCCGGAACCGCTGGATACAGCCAATATAATAACGGCCTGCCTGCTGTTAAAAGAGACACGTTACCGCCTTCTTTTAACTGGAACGACGCAACGGCCAAAAAAGGCTTTCCTTACAAATCTTTTATTGTCCCTTCCGTACTGGTTGCTTACGGATTTACCTCGCTGCACAATAATACCCTTTTAAGTGTAAACGATAAATTTAAGGACGAGATCTATACAGATCGGTCGTCAAAACAAAAAACACAAATAGATAATTATCTTCCATTTCTGCCTGTTGTCGCAGTATATGGACTGAATGCGATGGGCATCGAAGGAAAAAATAATTTCAGGGACCGGACCATGATACTCGGTCTGTCCGGAATCATCATGGGTACTGCTGTTTTATCTATTAAAAATTTATCCGGCGAGACCAGGCCCGACGGCTCGGATAATTATTCATTTCCATCGGGTCATACGGCAGCTGCCTTTGCCACAGCTGAATTTTTGCGACAGGAATATAAGGATGTTTCACCCTGGTATGGCGTAGCCGGTTATGCCATGGCGGCCACTACCGGATATTTAAGAATGTATAATAACAAACACTGGATGGGAGATGTGGTAGCCGGCGCAGGCATCGGTATCATGTCAACAAAACTTGCCTATTGGATTTACCCGGTTATCAAACGCACGTTATTCAAGGACAAAGAAGTGAGTACCGTCGTAATGCCCACTTACCAGAACGGCTCATTTGGTTTCGGACTTGTGCACAGGTTTTGAAAACTTCCCTGACCAGTCTTTCTTTTTATTTTCCATTATGAACTGCGGCCACGTGAATGTCAGAACCTGAACGTGTTTCTGCATGCCTGACTGCGGGATGATTACACTGCCCCAAAACCACATATATCACAACAAAAATCAGAATGGTGGAAAAACAACCTCCTCCGAGTTTTTTCGCACCATAGGCTGCGATCAGCGCCCTCAACCAATTTGGCATATAAAATATATTTAGGGTTAAATGGACATGTTTAGCTGGGAATCTTGCCGTTTTCGGCCTGCTTTTTTAGTTCACTATTTGCCATAACGCCAACTTCTACACGCCGGTTCAATTTCCGGTTTGCATCCGTATCATTTGGATATTTTGGCTGGTCTTCTCCATACCATTTAATGTCAAATCGGTCTTTGGCAACACCTTTCGAAATCAGATAGTCAGCTACGGTGGTGGCCCTCATTTTTGACAGATCAATATTGTATTGAACAGTTCCTGTGTTGTCGGTATGCCCTTCAACCAGGATAATGGTTTCCGGATAATCATTAAAAACGGTTGCGATCCTGTCCAGGTTTAATTTTGCGGAATCGCTCAGTCCGCTGGAATTGATCTTGAATAATAATCCGGAATTAAAAGTCATGTTGATGCCTTCACCTACTCTTTCAACCTGCGCATCAGGAACAGCCTGTTTTATGGCTTTGGCCTGTTTGTCCATATTATTGCCGATCAGATAACCGGCTCCACCACCGACCGCTGCTCCGATCAGTGCGCCGATGACGGAACTTTTTCCGCCTCCGCCGATGATCGCCCCGGCGGTTGCTCCCGCGGCTACACCGATCCCCGTTCCCTTCTGCGTATTATTCAGACTTTTACAGGATGAAAAAATCATCAGGATGAATACCGGAACAAACAAAAAATATTTCATGATAAAAATTTAATATTATTTACAAATGGCTACCCGCAACAGGTCAATATTCATATTCTTCATGCCCTGACTGGATGCTGATTGTATGGCGTCGCATAAACTTTTTTTATCGGATGAATTCATTTTAGAGGCAAGTGAATTTGCGTCGCTGGTGCCGTATTTTGCCTGATTCATTTTTACCATGGCTTCAACCTTTCCCTGCCACGCGACCGCCGCGTGGTTTCCCTGCATGGCAATGGCCTTATTGTAACTTTCAATGGCACTCTGATAATTTCCGGAAGATGTGTAAATATCTCCCTGAAGAATGTAGAGATCCGCGTTATTTGGATCCAGACCAATGGCAGACTGAATACTGGATTGCGCATCGGACCATTGCTGCTGACGGCTGTCGAGTGCGGCGATTTTTGCATAGATGCCGGCCCTTTCTGCTGTATTCCTGTTTTTTTCGGTAAGGGAAATCACCGATTGAAGATCCGTTTTGGCTTCTGCGTTCATACCCAGACCTGCTTCAGCGCTTGCTTTTTCAAATAAATTATAAATACTGGACTTGTCAAGTTTCAAGCCCTCCTGGGCGGCGGCAAGTGCATTCTGGTATTGGTGTAAACCGTTGAGCGCCCCGGCTTTTCCCGCATAAGCCGGTATTTTAGCATCATACGCATCACATTTTTTAAGGATCTCATTGAAATTGGCCAGGGCGCTGGAATAATCCCCCGCCTTGTTCTGAGCATTTGAAGATGTGATCAGATTGTAGCAGCTGTTTGACGTTGTTACCAGCCCGCTTTTACATTGTACAATTATTAAAATATTTAAAGCAACGATACCAAAACCGCGTAATTTTTTCATTACTCTGATGGTTATTTTAAGAATACTATTCCTTAGCAAGTCTTATGCCACTCAAGCGTAAAGTGTAAAGCGTAAAGTGTAAAGCCCTTAGGCGTTAGGACTTTGCCTTAGCCTTCCGCCTTACGCCTTGCGCTTTACGCTTAAATTGTGATTATTAATAAAATTCGTAATTATACCAAAATATTCCACCGGCATGAAAAGTTGGCTGTTCCAATGCGTGACGATATTTGTCAGTCTGGCAACCTGCGCGCAGTCCAATCTGATACTCCATTCTCCCGATAATAAAATTCTCATTGAAATAAAAACGGATCCCGTCCTGATCTATTCAGTTTTTGTGGATGAAAAAAAGATACTGAACGAATCGGTCATCGACATGAATCTGTCAGAAGGACGCAGCCTGTCAGGGAAGAATAAAAAATTAAAGGAAAATAAGAGGTCAGTTCGGGAAATCATTGTCGCTCAGGTGCCCGTGAGTCGAAAATATATTCCGGACGAGTTCAATGAGCTCGGCATTCAGTTCAGTAATCATTTTGCAATTATTTTCCGTGCTTATAATGACGGAGTTGCCTACAGGATCAGAACCTCGTTCAGCGATTCGATCACCGTCATCAGGGAGACGGCCGCTTTTAAATTTATGAAGAACGCAAATGCATTTGCACCCGTGATAAATAAAAGAGATGCACAGGATGTTTTTCATACCAGTTTTGAAGAATTATACCCTTATAAAAAACTGGATAGTTTAACGGGAAACGATTTTATGTATTCACCGGTCCTTGTTAAAACCAATGATAGTATATGGGTAGCTCTTACAGAATCCGATCTCGATGATTACCCGGGTATGTTTCTTCAGGGAACATCCATCGACAATTTGAAGGGAGCTTTTGCGGGTTATCCCCTGGAAGAAAATATCCTGGACGGTGAGTATCCCGAAATGATTGTAAAAAAACGCGCCGAATATATCGCGAGGACGAATGGATCGAGGAATTTTCCCTGGCGTGCGATGCTGATCGCGCGGCACGACAAGGACCTGCCGGCCAATGACCTGGTATACCGTCTCGCGTCAGCAAGCACTATCAGCGAAACAGATTGGATACACCCGGGTAAATGCACGGACGAATGGATCATCGATATCAATTTATTTAACGTTCCATTCAGGGCGGGTATCAACACTGAAACTTATAAATACTATATCGATTTTGCGAAAAGGTTTGGCTTCAACCGCATCATGATGGATGCCGGATGGAGTGATACAAAGGATCTTTTCAAGATCAATCCGAATATAAATATGGATAGTCTGGCGGCCTATGCAAGGTCACAGGGAATCGGAATCAGTATGTGGACACTGTCTATGACACTGGACCGCCAGCTCGACAGCGCCCTGAAACAATTTCAGCGATGGGGTGTGGATTTCATTATGACCGATTTTATTGACCGCGACGATCAGAAAACAGTGAACTTTTATAAGAAGATTACAGAAGCCTGCGCCAAAGCAAAAATCATGATCATGTTTCATGGCGCCTATCCCTCCAAGGGATTCAACCGAACCTATCCCAATAATATTACGCGGGAAGGCGTGCTTGGCAGCGAATATAATGCCTGGAGCGACAAACCAACAGCAGCACATAATTGTACGATTCCGTTTACGCGCATGCTGGCAGGACCGCTGGATTATGAACCCGGACTGCTCGATAATGCAACACCAAAAATGTTCAGAGCCATCTGGGGAAAAGTAATGAGCCAGACAACCCGCTGTCAACAGCTTGCAATGTTTATCGTGTATGATAATCCCATGCAGATCTTTTCCGGAAACCCTTCGCAGGGATGGCTGGAACCGGAATTTATGGATCTGCTGGGTTCTTTTCCGACAACCTGGGATACAACAATGATTTTGCAGGCCGCTGTAGCTGACCACATCGTGACAGCAAGGCGCCATGGAAATAACTGGTATGTCGCCGGCATGGCGGCGGAAAAAGGATTTGATTGCAACTTTGATTTCTCTTTTCTTCCCGCCGGATCGTACAAGGCAACAATATGTCGTGATGGTATCAACGCCGACCGGAATGCGATGGATTATAAAATGGAGAAAAAAGATATCACACCCGCCAGCAATATGAATCTGCACATGGCACCGGGTGGGGGATTTGTAGTGAG
>Ga0193753_10002356_pt1 | contig 14963 bp, 15 predicted proteins | sample H1c2metaG_FD_144925 | JGI IMG/M metagenome (GOLD analysis project Ga0193753, IMG submission 144925) | Soil microbial communities from a riparian zone of the East river system, Colorado, United States - H1c2 | ecosystem: Environmental > Terrestrial > Soil > Riparian zone | place: USA: East... | reverse complement strand
TCTTTAGCCCGCCGACAGGCCTTCGATGACGAGCAGGTCAGCCATCGCGGCTCTCGCCGAGATAGACGGCGCGGACCCGGCCATCGGTGGCGATGGCGGCCGGGTCGCCTTCAGCAAACAGAGCGCCGTCGACCAGCACGGAGATCCTGTTGGCGAAGCTGAAGACCAGGTCCATGTCGTGCTCGATCAGCAGGACCGCCACGTCGGCTGGCAATGCGGCGATGGCCGCGAGGATGTCGCGGCGCTCGGCTTCCGGCACGCCGGCCGCCGGCTCGTCGAGCAACAGTACCCGGGGGCCGCAGGCGAAGGCCGCTGCGATCTCGAGCAGCCGCTGCTTGCCGTAGGGCAGCGTATCGGTGCGCTCGCCGAGCACGTCCTCCAGCCCGAAGCGCTCGACGATCGCGGCGACCTCGTCGTCGAGGACGCCCTGCGCGCCGAGAGGACGCCAGGCGTCATGGCCCCTGCCCAGCCGTTCGCTCACCGCGAGCGATACCGTCTCGAGCGGCGTGAGATCGGCGAAGAGCTGGTTGATCTGGAAAGTCCGCACCAGCCCGCGCCGCACTCGGGCCTCGGCCTTAAGGCCCGTTATGTCCTCGCCCGCCAGCACGATGCGGCCGGCCGAGGGCGCCAGCACGCCGGTCAACAGATTGACGAAGGTCGTCTTGCCGGCGCCATTGGGCCCGATCAGCGCTTGCCGCGCACCGCGCTCGAGCTTGAACGAAACGTCGTTGGTCGCCACAACGCCGCCGAAGCGCTTGGCCAGGCCCTGGGTTTCCAGCGCCAAAGTCATCGACCTACTCTCGCCAGCACGGCGCGCAACCCGCCCGACATGCGCTCGCGGCCGACCAAAACGAAGACCACAAGGAACAGGCCGATCCAGAACTGCCAATGCTGCGGCGTCAAGGTCGCCAGCACGTCCTGCAGCGCCTCATAGACGATGGCGCCGGCGATGCCACCATAGAGCCAACCGGCGCCGCCGATGATCAGCACCAGCAGCACGTCGGCCGAGCGGTGGAAGTCGAACATGTCGAGCGAGACGAACTGCGTGGTCTGGGCGAGCAGTGCACCGGCAGCACCCGCGTAGGCGGCGCCCAGCGTGTAGACGGCGACCAGGCGGGCGTTGACTGGCGTGCCGAGGGCTGCCGCGCGCAGGCGATTGCGACGGATCGCCATCAGTGACAGACCAAACGGCGAATGGACGACGCGGCGCGCTATGAAGAACAGCACGAATAGCGTCGTGAGGCTGTAGGCATAAGCGGTCCGGCCACCGAGGTCGAAATCGAAGCGGCCGAGCAAAGGCGTCATCACCACGCCCTGCAGGCCATCGGCGCCGCCAGTGATACCGGGTAGCGCATTGGCGATCTCGCCCATCACCGAGGCCACGCCCAAAGTCACCATCAGGCGCGTGAGGTCGCTGCCGCGCAGCACCAGGAAGCTGGTAAGGAAGCCCAACGTCGCGGCCGCGAGGATGGCGATGGCGAGACCCGCCAGCGGATCACCCGTGAGATGCTTGGCAGTCAGGCCGGCGGCATAGGCACCGAGGCCGAGAAAGGCCGCATGGCCCAGCGAGACGATGCCGGCATAACCCAGGATCAGATCGAGCGAGAGCGCGAACAGGGCCAGGATGGCGATTTCGTTCAGGATCAGATGCCGGCCGCTCGGCACGACCAAAGCGGAGAAGGCGACCAGCCAGAAGATGACCTCGACCACCCGCCAACGGGCGCGCCGGGCGAGGCTTCCTGCTACATCCCTCATCGGGCGCGCGCGAAGAGGCCGTGCGGCCGCAGCACGAGGACGGCGATCATCACCAGGTAGATCATGAATCCGCCGAGCGCCGGTACATAGTATTTGCCGGCGACGTCGGCGACGCCGAGCAGCAGCGCGGCCACGAACGGACCGGCAATGCCCGAGGTGCCGCCCACCGTCACGACGATCAGAAAATAGATCATGAAGCGCAGCGGAAAGTTGGGATCGAGCCCCAGGATTTCCACACCCAGCGCGCCGCCGAGGCCAGCGAGGCCGGAGCCGACGGCGAAGGTGATCGCAAACACCGTCCCCACCCGGATGCCAAGGCCGCGCGCCACGCGGGCGTCGTCGACGGCGGCGCGCAGCCGGCTGCCGAAGCGCGTGCGCGTGAGGGCAAGTTGCAACGCCAATGCGAACGCGCCGCACAGCACGATGATGAAAGAGCGGTAGAGCCCGACATTGACGCCTAGAATCTCGACGCGGCCGGTGAGCCAGGACGGCAGCTTGACGTTCTGCTGGCTCGAGCCCATCGCCCAGTCGACCGCTGCAACCGCCATGAACACAAGCCCGATCGAGAACAGCACCTGGTCGAGCGGACTGCGCCCATACATATGGACATAGAGCGTGCGCTCGAGCACGAAGCCCAGCACCGCCGCGACGATGAAAGCCGCGGGCAGGCAGGCCAGGAACGGCACGCCCCAGCGGTCCATCAGGATGACCGTGACATAGCCACCGGCCATGGCGAAGGCGCCATGCGCGAGGTTGACGAAATTCATCAGCCCCAGGGTTACGGCGAGCCCGCACGCCAGCACGAACAGCAACATGCCGTAGGCCACGCCGTCGAACAGGATCGTCGCCACGGCCGCAGTCCCCCGCGCGAAGCGTCAGCGCCTACTTCTTCGCCGCGGCCTTCACCGGGTCCTTGACGCTGGGGATGGTCTCGAACTCGACATTGTAGAGTTCGCCATCGACCTTTCCGACCTTGCGGATGTAAATGTTCTGGATGATGTCGCGCGTCTGTGGATCGATCGAGATCGGGCCGCGCGGGCTCTCCCACGCCATCCCCTTGATCGCCGCCATCAGCTTCTCGCCGTCGGTCGAACCGCCGGTCTTCTTCAATGCCTCGTAGATCAGATGCATGCCGTCATAGCCGCCGACTGCCATGAAATTGGGCCTCATGTTGTTGTTGGCCTTCCTGAAAGCCTCGACGAAGGCCTTGTTCAGCGGGCTGTTGTGGTTGGCTGAGTAATTGTGGGCATTGATCACGCCGATCACCACGTCGCCCATGCCGTTCAGAAGATCGTCGTCGGTCACGTCGCCGGTGGCGATCAGCTTGATGCCCGACTTGTCCAGGCCGCGCTCGACGAACTGCTTGACGAACTGCGCGCCCGCGCCGGATGGCACGAAGACGAACAGCGCATCGGGCTTGGAGTCCGCCGCTTTCTGCAGCACCGGCGCGAAATCGGGGCTGCGCAACGGCACGCGCAGGCTCTCCACGATCGTGCCACCGTCGGCCTTGAACTTCTCGCTGAACGACTTTTCGGCATCGATGCCCGGGCCGTAGTCGCTGACCATGGTCACGACCTTCTTGATGCCGTTCTTGAACGCCCATTCCGCCATCGGCACCGAGGATTGTGCCAGAGTGAAGCTCGTGCGGGCGATGTAGGGAGAGGCCTCGGTGATCGATGAGGTGCCCGCCGCCATGACGATCTCGGGCACTTTGGCCTGCGTCGCGATCGGCGCCGTGGCGAGCGCCGACGGCGTGATGCCGAAGCCCGCGAGGAAGGCCACCTTGTCATTGACCACCAGCTCCTGCGCCAGGCGCTTGGTCACGTCGGGGACGCCGGTGTCGTCCTTGAGGATCACCTCGATCTTCTTGCCGGCGACCATGTTGCCGTGCTGCGCCACATAGAGCTTCACCGCAGCATCGATCTGCTTGCCGGTCGAGGCCTGCTGGCCGGTCATCGGCAGGATCAGACCGACCTTGACGATGTCCTCGGCCGAAGCCGCCGTCGACAGCAGAACGGCAGCCACAAATCCCACAAAGGCGTGTTTCAACATGTCTTCCTCCGAGACGCTTTTCTTGTTGCCGACTTCGTATCATAGAAGCCGGCGTGGCGCTCGCAGTCCAGCGGGTTTGCCCCTATTGTGGACAGTGTCCGACACTGGGAGTCATCAATGAAAAGCTACAAGGTCGTGGAGTTCGGCCGACCGCTGCAGCGCGTCGAGGAACCCAATCCCCAGCCCCAGGGCACTGAAGTGCTGGTGCGCGTCACCGCCGCCGGCGTCTGCCACAGCGATGTCCATCTGTGGGAAGGCTTCTTCGACATGGGCGGCGGCAACAAGATCTCCACGCAAAAGACCATGAACCCGCCACGCACCATGGGCCACGAGATCGTGGGCGAAGTCGCGGCCGTCGGCCCCCATGCCAAAGGCGCCAAGATCGGCGACAAGGCGGTAGTCTACCCGTGGATCGGCTGCGGCAAATGCTGGTACTGCACTAGCGGTATAGAGCATCTCTGCCCGACCCCGCGGGCACTCGGCGTCAACAACGACGGCGGCTATGCCGATCATGTCCTCGTCCCGGATGCCAAGTACCTCTACCCCTATGGCGACATCCCGACCGAGCTCGCCTGCCTCTATGCCTGCTCGGGCATCACCGCCTTCGGCGCCGTGAAAAAGGCCGTGGGCCATGACGGCGGCAAGCCGATCCTGGTGATCGGTGCCGGCGGCGTCGGCCTGATGGGTGTGCGCTTCGCCAAGTCCGTGCTGGGCCACGAACCGATCGTGGCCGATATCGACGAGAACAAGCGCAAGCTCGCGCTCGAGAACGGCGCCTGCGCCGCGTTCGATCCGCGCGACAAGGACGCACGCAAGAAGATCATGGAGCTGACCGGCGGCACCGGTGTGGGCGCGGCGATCGATTTCGTCGGCGCCGAGAGCACGGCGCAGTTCGGCTTGCGCGCGCTCGCCCGCGGCGGACGGCTGATCGTCGTCGGCCTGTTCGGCGGTACTTTCTCCATGCCGATGCCGATGTTCGCCTTCACCGGCTGCCAGATCCTCGGCTCGGTGACCGGCAGCCCGGCGGAGATGAAGGAAATGATGGACCTCGTCACCTCAGGGCGTGTGACGCCGGTGCCGGTGATCGAGCGCAACCTCGACGAGGCCGATGCCACGCTGCAGCAACTGCGCAAGGGCCTGATCATGGGGCGCGCCGTCCTCGTGCCGTGACGCATTTTTCGTGACATACCTTTCGTGACACCGGCCGCACGCGCCCTCAGCCACGCCTTCGACATCGGAACGCTCGCGCCGCCGCCTGCCGGGGCGCGAGCGTTCTTTTTGCGCGGCGAGACCCTGCCGGTCGATTGGAAAGCCCGGATCGACGCCGAGCAATCCTACAAACCCGCGCATGACCGGCTGCGCCAGGCCGGCTGGTCCGTGGCGCCGCAACTTGCGGCTGGAGAGCAGTGGCCGCTCGGCTTGGTCCTTCTGACCAAGCACAAGGAAGAGAGCTTCGCCAATATCGCGCGCGGCTGGGCGATGCTCGCGCCCGGCGGACGTCTGGTCTGCGCCGGCGCCAATGACGACGGCGCCACCAGCCTGCAGCGCCACGCCGACAAGGCGCTCGGCCTCGACGATTCGCTGTCGAAGTTCCATTGCCGTGTCTTCTGGCTGACCAGGAGCGAGCGCACGCCACCCGACTACTGGCAACAGTTCACGGAGCCGCGGCCCGTGGCCGAAGACAGGTGGATCAGCCAGCCAGGCCTCTTCAGCTGGGATCGGATCGACGACGGCTCGCTTCTTCTCGCCGCGCATCTGCCCAATGATCTTTTCGGCACTGTCGCCGACTTTGGCTGCGGCTGGGGCTACCTTTCCCGCGAAGTCCTCGCGCGTTCTCCCGGCGTAAAGCATCTCGGTATGATCGACGCCGAGCACCGCGCCCTGGAGGCGGCACGGCAGAATATCATCGATCCACGCGCGACCTTCCACTGGCTCGATCTCGTCACCGAGCCGGCACCTGCTTTGTACGATGCGATCGTCTGCAATCCGCCCTTCCATGCCGGCCGCGCCGCCGAGCCTGCCCTTGGCCAGGGCTTCATCGAAGCCGCCGCGAAAGCCCTCAAGGCCGGCGGCCGTCTTTTTCTGGTGGCCAATCGCGGCCTGCCTTACGAGCCGTTGCTACGTGCCCGTTTCGCCGCGGTTGAGATGCTTGCCGACAACAACAAATTCAAGGTGTGGCAGGCTGTCCGCTGAAGACGCCGGCGATCAGGAACTCCCTGTTGCCCTCCGCACCGGTGATCGGACTCTCGACGACACCCATCACGCGCCAGCCCACCTGCGCGGCCAGCCACTGCGAGATCGTCTCGCACACTTCCGCATGCAAATCCGGCTCGCGGACGATGCCGCCCTTGCCGACACGTCCCCTGCCCACCTCGAACTGCGGCTTGATCAGCGCCGCCAGATGAGCGCCCGGCGCTGCCAGCGCCAAAGCGGCCGGCAGCACGGTGCGCAGGCCGATGAACGAGGCGTCGCAGACGATCAGCTCGACTGGCCCGGCGATCTGGGCCGAGGTCACGTCGCGCATGTTGGTCTTCTCCATCGACACCACGCGTGGATCACTGCGCAGCTTCCAGGCCAGTTGATTGGTACCGACATCGACGGCATAGACCTTTGCCGCGCCGCGTTGCAGCAGGCAATCGGTGAAGCCGCCGGTCGAGGCGCCGACATCGAGTGCCACCCGGCCGGCGACCGGTATCGCGAAATGGTCCAGCGCCTTTTCAAGCTTCAGTCCGCCGCGCGAGACGTAGGGGTGCGGCTGTCCCCGCACTTCAAGCGCTGCCTCGGGTCCGATGCCTTGCCCGGCCTTGTCGAGCCGCCGCTCGCCGGAAAACACCAGGCCGGCCATGACAAGGCGCTGTGCGGCGGCCCGCGTCTCGGCCAGCCCGCGCTCGACCAACGCCACGTCCAACCTTGTCTTTCTCACCGCTTTCCCCTTCCCGGCCACCTGCTACCATGGCCGGCATGAGCATGAAACTTCTCGAGGGCGAGCGCGCTCTCATCACCGGCGCGGCCGGCGGCATCGGCCGCGGCATCGCCAAGGCCCTCCTTGCGGAGGGCGCTCGTGTGCTGGGTAGCGACATCATTGCGCCACCCGCCAAGGACGGTATCGATTTCCTGGCGGCCGATCTTTCCAAGCGCGAAGGCTGGCGCACCCTGCTCAACAGTGCCGTGCAGCGCCTGGGCACGATCTCGCTCTTCGTCCATGCCGCCAGCCCGCGACGACGCGAAGCCGACACCCCCTTGTCGGTGAGCGAAGAGACCTGGGAGGCGATGGTAGGCATCAATCTGCGTAGCGGCTTCTTCCTCGCCCGCGAGATCGGCCGGCACATGCGCGAGCAGCAGATCAAGGGCCGGATGCTGTTGATCACGTCGATGCACCGCGAGACGCCGCGCAACCTCGCACACTACAGCGCCTCCAAGGCCGGCATGACGATGGTAATGAAGGAGCTGGCCCGTGTCCTGGCGCCCGATGGCATCCGCGTCAACGCCATCGCGCCGGGCGCCATCCCGGGGGGCGGCTTCACAGCCGACAATCTCGGCGAGCTTGTCGCACAAATCCCGCTCGGGCGCCCCGGCACGCCCGACGACATCGCTCAGGTCGCGGTCGCCATCCTGTCGGAAAGATTCGGCCGGTATGTGGTGGGTACGACAGTAGAAGTTGATGGCGGTCTCGGCCTCATGAGCTGGATTCCTTCCAAGGCTTGACCCGTCGACGCGAACGGGTTGAGGTACGTCGCTGGGAGACGATTTCTTCACCGCCAAGGGAGGTCACCATGACGCTTCGCATCAATTCCACCGCGCCCGATTTCACGGCCGAGACGACCCAGGGTCCGATCGAGTTCCACAAGTGGATCGGCGACGGCTGGGCCATCCTGTTCTCGCATCCCAAGGACTTCACACCGGTCTGCACCACCGAGCTCGGTTACATGGCCGGGCTGAAGCCCGAGTTCGACAAGCGCAACACCAAGATCGTCGGCCTCAGCGTCGATCCCGTGGCCAACCACGCCAAGTGGGCCAAGGACATCGAGGAGACGCAAGGCCACGCCGTCACCTATCCGATGATCGGCGATCCCGAGCTCAAGGTGGCGAAGGCCTACGACATGCTGCCCGAGGATGCCGGCACGACGTCCGAAGGCCGCACCGCCGCCAACAACGCCACGGTGCGTTCGGTGTTCGTGATCGGTCCAGACAAGCAGATCAAGGCGATGCTCACCTACCCGATGAACACCGGCCGCAACTTCGACGAGGTGCTGCGCATCCTCGACTCCGTGCAGCTCACCGCCAAGCATATGGTGGCGACGCCGGTGAACTGGAAGAGCGGCCAGGACGTGATCATCCCGCCGGCCGTGACCGACGATCAGGCCAAGGCCAAGTATCCGAACGGCTTCAAGACGATCAAGCCGTACCTGCGCACCGTCGCGCAGCCGAAGGGCTGACCGGCGCTCAACCGATGGCGCGCTCGGCCTCGGCGCCGAGCGCCGCGAGCGCCGCAGCCACGATCTGCGGCGCGTTGAGGCCGGCGAGATCGTATTGCCGGTGCGGTGCCGCCTGATCGATGAAGCGGTCGGGCAGCGCCAAAGGCCGCACCTTCAAGCCACGATCCAGCAGCCCCGCCATCGCGAGATACTGCAGGACCTGGCTGCCGAATCCGCCGACCGACCCTTCCTCGACGATGATCAGGACCTCGTGCTCGCGCGCCAGGCGACGTACCAGGTCGGTGTCGAGCGGCTTGGCAAAACGCGCATCGGCCACGGTGGTGCTGAGGCCCTTGTTCGCCAGATCCTCGGCTGCGAGCAGGCATTCGCCGAGCCGCGTGCCGAAGCTCAACAGAGCGATCTTGGTACCCTCGCGCAGGATACGGCCCTTGCCGATCTCGAGCGGCGTGCCGCGCGCCGGCAAATCGATGCCAGCACCCTCGCCGCGCGGATAGCGAAACGAAGACGGCCGATCGTCGATCGCCGCCGCGGTCGCCACCATGTGCATCAGTTCGAGTTCGTCGGCCGCCGCCATGACGACGAAATCCGGCAGGCAGGCAAGATAGGTCACGTCGAAGCTGCCGGCATGGGTGGCACCATCGGCGCCGACCAGGCCCGCGCGGTCTATGGCGAAGCGGACAGGCAGCTTCTGGATGGCAACATCGTGCACGACCTGGTCATAGCCGCGCTGCAGGAAGGTCGAGTAGATGGCGGCGAAGGGCTTGAAGCCTTCGCAGGCCAGGCCGGCGGCGAAAGTGACGCCGTGCTGCTCGGCGATGCCGACATCGAAGGTACGCTCGGGGAAGCGCTCGGCGAATTTGTCGAGGCTGGTGCCGGAAGGCATCGCCGCGGTGATCGCCACGATCTTCCTGTCGACCTCCGCTTCGGCGATCAGAGCCTTGGCGAAGACCGACTGGTAATTGGGCGCGTTGGCAACGGCCTTGGCCTGCTTGCCGGTGACGACGTCGAACTTCACCACGCCATGGTATTTGTCGACGCTGTTCTCGGCCGGCGGATAGCCCTTGCCCTTCTGCGTCACGACATGAACCAGGATCGGCTTATCGAGCTTGCTGTCGCGGGCATTCTTCAGCACCGGCAGCAAATGGTCGAGGTTATGGCCGTCGACCGGGCCGATGTAATAAAAGCCCATCTCGTCGAACAAGGTGCCGCCGGCCACGAAGCCGCGGGCGAATTCCTCGGCACGCTTGGCCGCCATCTCGAGCGGCTTGGGCAGCGACTCGGCGAACGACCGGCCAAGATTGCGCAGGGTGACATAGGGTCGGCCCGACAGCAGGCGCGAGAGGTGCGCCGACACCGCGCCGACCGGTGGGGCAATCGACATGTCGTTGTCGTTCAGGACCACGATCAGGCGGCTGCGCAGGGCACCGGCATTGTTCATCGCCTCGTAGGCCATGCCGGCGCTGAGCGCGCCGTCGCCGATCACGGCCACGACATGGTTGTTGCCGCCCGCAAGGTCGCGCGCCACCGCCATGCCGAGCCCGGCCGAGATCGAAGTCGATGAATGCGCGGCGCCGAACGGGTCGTATTCGCTTTCGCTGCGCCGCGTGAAACCGGACAGGCCGCCTTCCTGGCGCAGCGTGCGGATGCGCGAACGACGACCGGTGACGATCTTGTGCGGATAGGCCTGGTGGCCCACGTCCCAGATCAGCCGGTCGCGCGGCGTATCGAATACGCGGTGCAGCGCCACGGTAAGCTCGATAACGCCGAGGCCGGCGCCGAGATGACCGCCGGTGACCGAAACCGCCGAGATCGTCTCCTGGCGCAATTCGTCGGCGAGCTGGCGTAGCTGCTCGGGTTTCAGCCGGCGGATGTCGGCCGGCGTGTCGACGGTGTCGAGCAGCGGCGTCAGGCTTTGGCCAGTCATGAAAACATCATACTCCCGGGCGCCCCGTCGCGCCCATGGTGTTTAAGTACGGCGGGCGACAACGAAATCGGCGGCCTGCCTTAGCAGGTCGCCGGCAGGTCCGAACGGTTCGAGATGCGCGGCGGCCTGTCGCGCCAGCATTGCTGCCTGGTCGCGCGCGCGCTCCATGCCGAGGATCGACACGAAGGTTGCCTTGCCGGCCGCCACATCCTTGCCCGGCGTCTTGCCGATCTCCTCGGCCGAACCTTCGACATCGAGCAGGTCGTCGGCGATCTGAAAGGCCAGGCCCACATCATGGGCATAGCCGCTGAGCGCCAGGCGCAGGGGCTCGCTCGCCTTGCCCAGGATCGCGCCGGCCGCGCAGGAAAAAGAGATCAGCGCGCCGGTCTTCAGGCGCTGCAGGCGGGTAATGGAACCAATCGACATGTCGGCGCCGCCGCCCTCGGCCAGCAGGTCGAGCATCTGGCCGCCAACCATGCCGTGTGCACCGACTGCCTTGGCGAGTTCACCGACCAGGAGCGCACGCACCACCGGATCGCCATGCGTTTCGTCATGGGCGAGGACCTCGAAGGCGAGCGCCTGAAGCGCGTCGCCGGCCAGGATGGCAGTGGCTTCGTCGAATTGCTTGTGACAGGAGGGCTTGCCGCGCCGCAGATCGTCATCGTCCATTGCCGGCAGATCGTCGTGAATAAGCGAATAGGCGTGGATGAATTCGATGGCACTGGCAACGCGCATCGCCGAGAGGCTTGAGACCTTGAACAAGGTGGCTCCGGCCAGCACGAAGAAAGCGCGCAGCCGCTTGCCGCCCCCGAGACTGGCATAGCGCATGGCGTCGATCACCCGCGCCTCGCCACCGTCGCCCTTGATCAGGAGGCGGTCCATGGTTCGCTCAACCGAAACGGCAGCGGAGGCGAGCGCGGAATCGAACTGGCGGTACGAAGACAATGGCATGGAGCAAACTCAGCCGAGGTCGGCAGGCTGGCTGGTGACCGAGCCGTCGGCGGCGAAAACGATCTTTTCAACCTTCATTTTGGCTTCGGCAAGCTTCTGCTCGCAGTGTCGCTTCAAATGCGCGCCACGCTCGTAGGCGGTGATTGCTTCGTCGAGCTTGACCTGCCCGCGTTCAAGCTGCTGGACGATACCTTCCAGTTCCTTCAGCGCATCTTCGAAAGAGAGAGCGGCAATATCTTTCAATAGGGCTGTTTCCTTGGCCACTTCTGCCTCGCGAGGGGTGTAACGGGATCGTATCCCCCTCATACACCGATACCAGCGTTCGGCACCCGGTAAACCGACATCGCACAGCCCCGCTTCCAGAGCATATCTGGAACATAAAGGCATGGCTCAAGCCATAATTAGGGCTGGTGATCAACATTCGAATCCCGCGTTTGCGTCATGGCGGCCTTGCATGTTCGCAGGACAAAATGGGCAGGTCACACATTGCAGCAGCCCAAAGGCGATGGCAGCTTCCGCTGGCCAAAAATAAACGACCGTTCACAGGAGTGAAACGCTATGGGCAATGTCAGCCATCTCGTCACGCGAACTGCCGCTCTGCAGTCTTCCATTGAGGACTCTCTCTCTGAAGCCATGCCGGCGAAGGACCGCCAGTTCGTGACCGCGCTGGCGCGTGGCCTCGATATCCTCCGCGCCTTTCACGCCGGCGAAGGTATGCTGGGCAACCAGGAGATCGCCCACCGCACCGGCCTCCCCAAACCCACCGTGGCCCGCCTCACGCACACCCTGACCGAGCTCGGGTACCTCAACTACATCCGCCGCTTCCGCAAATACGAGCTGGGCGCCTCGGTGCTGGCTCTGGGCTATGCGGCGATCTCCAGCATGGACGTCCGTCGCGCCTCGCGTCAGCCGCTCGAGCAGCTCGCCAACGCCCTCAATGCCTCGACGGCGCTGGGTGGCCGAGACCGCCATTCGATGATCTATCTCGAGGCCTGCCGCGGGCCTTCGGTGGTGGCGATCACCCACGACATCGGCACGCGGGTGCCGATGGCCAGCACGGCAATGGGCCGTGCCTACCTCTTTTCTCTGCCCGACGCCGACCGCAACAAGCAGATCGATGCCATCCGTCGCCGTTGGCGCGACGACTGGGCCAAGGTGAAGACCGGCATGGAGCGTTCGTTCAAGGAGCTTGCCGATCGCGGCTTCTGCGTCACCTGGGGCGAGTGGCTGCCCGAGTTGTGCGGCGTCGGCGCCCCGCTGCGTAACACCGATGGCACCGCAGCTTACGCCATCAACGCTTCCGCGCCGATCTACCAGATCAGCCGCGACCGGCTCGAAGCCGACTGGGGCCCCCGCCTGGTCAAGGTCGCGCGCGATATCCGTACCGGCATGGCAGCGCAGCCTGCGGCCCATCAGCCGGCACCCGCCGCCGTGCGCATGGCCAGCAACGGCCATCATCTCGCGCAACGCCCGCCGATGAGCGCGATGGCGCGCCGCTAAAGCGGCCCGCCCTCTCGATGCCCATCCAACGTCCTGCGGATGCGCGTGCTGTCTCGTACGCGTTCCGTGGGTTCAACGACTTGATCGGCCACCGGATCGTGGCGTGGCGGGCGGGCTTCGTCGAAATGGAGCTCGCCGTCCGCGCCGAACTATGCAACGCCAACGGTCTGTTGCATGGCGGCGTGCTGATGACGCTCCTCGATTCGGCGAGTGGACTGGCTTGCACCTTCAACGACACGGCCACCGCGCGGCGGCTGAGCGTCACCCTCGCTTTCACGACGCAATTCATCAAAGCCGCTCGCGAAGGCGACGTTCTCAAGATCCTCGGCGCCTGGCGGCCGTCCAACAGCAAGTCGACCTTCGCCTGCGAGACCGAGGTCTACGACCAGCACGGCGACCTGGTCGCCACAGGCACCGGCACCTTTCGCTACCTCAAGGGCGAACGGACGGACGGCAGCCTGATTTTCCTCGACAAGGAAGCGGCCGACTGACTCCGTCTACTTGACGGTGACGCTCACCCCACCCAGCCCGGCGAACTCGGTCTTGGCAATGCCGGGCCCGGACAGGAACTGCGGCGGATGCACGGAGCCCGATAGGATGATGTCGCCGGCCTGCAGGTGTTTTCCGTGGGCGATCAGGCGGTTGGCGAGCCAGGCCATCGAGATCAGCGGACCACCCATGACGTTGGCCCCGGGGCCGGCCGCAAGTTCCTTGCCGTCATGCTCGGAACGACCCTGGATCTTGGCCAGGTCGAGGCTCTGCCAGTTCTTGATCTCGGTGCCGACGACGCAGGCCGCATTCAGCACGTCGTCGGCGATACGGCCCGGGCCGCCCAACTTGGAGACATCGCCATAGCGGTTCTCCACCACTTCCATGCCGCAGAACATCGCGCCGATATAGGGCTTGATGGTCTCGGCGGTATACTCGCCGCTGCCCGCAGTCGCGTCGCGCGCCATGCGCACCACGACTTCACATTCGATGCCAGCCTTGATCGGCCAGCCCTTTTCGAAGACCTCACCGGTCTGGCGGATGGCGCTCTGATACATGCCAGCGAAGGCCGGCCCGGAGAGGCCAAGCGGCTGATACTGCGCCGGCACGGCGAAAGCCACCTTCCACCCCGCCAAGCGATTGGAACCGTCGCCCGTCATGCGATCGTGAACGGCGAACTGCACCTTATAGGCGTCGGCTTCCGACAGCCCCTTGGTCGCATCGGCAAGGAAATCGAGCACGGCGTGCTTGCGCCGGGCCTCGGCAATACGGTCAGCGAGTTCGGCAATCTGCTTGGCGTCCACGGGCATTCCCCTTCCATTGTCGACGGGGCGGATCATTGCCTTCCGTCAACGCCGGTGCAAGCAGAGGCTCAGCTGGTTTCGCCCAGGAACCTCGATGCATTGCCGAACAGCAGAAGATCGCGGTCCCTCTCGTCCAGGCCAAGCGCTTCGACAGGACCGACCGGATCGAGCTCCTGAATCGTGAAGGGATGGTCGGTACCGACGCAAAGCTGCGTGACACCGAAGCGTTCGATCAGAAAGGCGAGCGTCGCGGGATCGTAAACCAAGGTGTCGTAGAACAGCTTCCGCGCCTGTTCGGCCGGGGATTCGCGGACGTGATCGGCCAGTGCCGGGATCGTCTTCCAGCCATGCATGAGGCGCGGCAGGACAAGCCCGAACACACCCCCGCCATGGCTGAAGGCGATCTTGAGTTTCGGATGCCGGGCCAGGATTCCGCCCGTCATGAGGGATGCGATCGCAAAAGCCGTTTCGCAGGGGAATGCCACCAACGCCGGCAACCCTGCGGGTCCTATCAGCCGGTCTGTGCCGCTGGGATGCAGCGCATGCACGAAGATCGCCGCGCCCAGTTCCTCGGCCACGTGGAAAAACGGCTCGAAGCGCGCGTCGCCGATCGACACGCCATTGACGTTGGTGCCGATTTCGACACCGCGGAATTTTCCCGAGCGCATCAGTAGCTCGAGTTCACGAGCCGCCAGATCGGGATCCTGCAGCGGCACGGTGGCCAGCCCGGTAAATCGTCCTCCGCCCTCGCCCACCATGTCGGCGATCGTGTCGTTGATGTGCCGGCCGAGGACGAGTGCATCCTCCGGGGCAAGCCAATAGGACAAAAGTTCGGGCATCGGCGACAGGACCTGCCGCGCCACCCGCGACTTCGCCATCGCCTCGAGCCGGCGATCGATGCTCCAGCATTCGTCGGTGACCGTCCGAAAGACCTTGCCGGCGATCATGACGTTGCAATGCCGGCAATCCGACCCTGCGGCCATCTGCGGCCAACGCACGTTGGTGTGCCGGCCGGCATAGGCCGGAAAATGCGCCGGCACGATATGCGTGTGG